>LKMJ01003901.1_pt1 | contig 13955 bp, 9 predicted proteins | sample 643391 | NCBI WGS metagenome assembly LKMJ01 (sample SAMN04112250, study PRJNA286221) | soda lake metagenome | biome: soda lake; feature: Kulunda Steppe; material: water; isolation source: sample PL-Br10 brine of Picturesque Lake | place: Russia: Kulunda steppe | collected 2010-07
CGCCAGTACGTCCGCGCCTTGATTGCCACAGAGGCCAAGGCAACGCTCCCTTCGGCCAGTCAGGAGGTAGGGACTGTCGAAACGACACTCTCCACGCCAGCCATCGACGATGCCGACTCCTTCGGTGCGGCAATCGAACGCGTCAGTATTACGGAGAGTGATGGCGGGTTGCTTACCGTTGAGCTAGCTGATGTCGAGATGCAGGCAAAGACTGACGGTGAGCAAATTGAGACGGCAACAAAAACACTCTCCGTGACGGTCCACTCGCCAGTGTTTGAACTGCACAACCGCACTGAAACGTTTCAGGAACGGCTAGATGCCAGTTTGCACGAATCGGGATTCTCACAGCGGTTTACGGCACAGGTCTATGCGCTCGGCTGGGCACGAGGATACGCACAGTACGGCGGAGCCCCAATTACGGAGGTTATCGCTAATCGCCATCTCGAACCAATGACAAATCAGGCTCTCTCCAACACACAGCGGGATGTCTTCGGTGAGTCGGACCCAAAGCTCGGGAATGCACTCCGTCAAGGGTGGTTCTGCATGGCGACACAGGATGCAGAAGGGCTCTATGAGGGATACAGCAACAGTGAGGCCGATGTATCTGCAGATATCTGCTCGGGAAGCGAGTGGCTGTTCGGTGATTCACAGACTGGTGAACTGCCGGACACACCGGATACGATCGACCTGCTTGGCGCTGCTCCGGGGATGGATGCCGAGCACACGATCGGAGTCAATGAGACAGCGTATCTCCCCTTCCGAACGCTCGTCACTGGTGACGGAACGCATTCGATAGACTCGGCGCTCGACCGTGCACTGACCGTTGAGACGGGGATTGATTCGGCTGTCGACGCACCGGCGCTCTCTTTCGACCACGACAAACCAAACGAATCAGCGGTGGTAGACGAATCATCACGAGAGCATATCGAAACCTCTGTTGATGCAACCTCTATTGATTCTGCTTTTGAGGATGACCGGATTACGCTGTTCGATATGAGGGGGTCCCTCACTGTTCGAGAGGAAAAAACCTGGCACTGGAACGGGTCGAACGAAACCGTTCATTCGGCGAGTACCACTGAGACTGCAACTGCACCATTTATCGTATCACTCGATATCGTGGCCGAAGAACTTGCCCCTGACTCGCTGGTCTCCCAGTTGAGTAATGAGGACATTTTATCCAATGACGAGCCGATAGAACTGTCAGAAAATAGTTCTGCTTCCTCGATTTTTGTGACAGCAGATGGGCTAGTAGAAGCAGTACTCATCGAAACTGCTGGCGAATCGAGTGATGTGGCGATTGCAGACTGGCTCGAAACGGAACTCGGGTCGCCAAGGACAACTGCGGATCTGTCGAGTCCCACAGGCGAGTCGCTCTCGCTTACTGGTCAGTTGAGTACTGAGTTCGAGTCAACGCTACTGGCTGACCTCAGAGCGTTACAATCGGAAACCGAGACGGTCAGTCATACTTTTGAGCGAACTGAGTTGGTTCAGGCGAGCGGCGAAGATAGTACTGGACCAATTGCAGGGTTACAGGAGCAGGTCAGGAATAAACAACAGCAGCGCATCGAGACTGAGCAGTCCAAAGACACGCTGGCAGGACTGGTTCGAGGTGAGGTATCACACAGTTATTTCGAACTCCTACTAGAGGACCTCGAAAGAGTCGATGCTGCCCACACAGAAGCGATTGGCGGCCTCGATGAAACGCTCGAAGATATCGACGGGGGACTCGACCGGGGAGTGGCTGCACTCCAGGAAGGGATATCCCCGGACGAACCAGACCCGGTTCCGCTTGAGACTACTGACGGTGGCGAGGATATCCGGTATGAAATCCATGGCTCGCCAACCTATCTGACGACCGAGACAGCCACAACGGATGACGTACCACAGATTGGGCATACCGATGAGTTTGCCCCGCTCTCGCTGAAAAATGAAAACCAGTTGCAGATGCCGTATGAGGCAGTCATGGATGGCCTGTTCGACCGACTCGCATCGTTCGTAGGCTTTGGCGAGCCGGATGCGGAACTCTCCTTGCAGATGGCTGGCGAGGCAGCCAGAGCGGGAGAGCTTGCAACCGCTGCTGCGGATGATGAGTATGGCTCACCCGAGAAACTCGAATCGGGGACCGAATCAATCCGTACCGAAACGGACGCGGCTATCGAGGAATTTACCCGTCAGTTCGCGGAAACACTCGTCTACACACTCTATCCCGAAGAGATACAGGTCGTTCAGGGGACTGATGACCGCGCCGAAGTTCCCGAGATATGTCTCGAATCCGGTCTGCAGTGTACCATTCCCGATGATTCCAGAGCAGCGACCGCACAGCAACAGATTCAATCGGCGCTCGAAGATGAACTCGCAGAGTTCGATAGCGTCGGTGAACGCGCAATTGCGATTGGCGATGGCGAACTCATCGAACCACTGACCCATCGTCTGATTGCCACCCTCAATGAGTCTCACTATCGACCAGCGTCTATCAACAGTTCGCAGGCGTGGGAAGGAACGGTCGAGTCCAGCGTCTATCCAGCCTTCACGACGGCTGCACAGGAACAGACAGTCACGATGGATACTATAGAGGAACTCGAACTGCTGGATGAACGTATCCGTGATGCACTTTCGGAGGTGTCATCGGATATCGTAGAAGAGCGACTCGCCTCGACTGTCGAGGAGGAGTTTGCTATCGACAAGTACGACGACTGGGTCGATGGTGTCGATACTCCGGTTCGCGTTCCTGCTGGCGTTCCGCTCTTGCCAGTACCGGGGATGTGGTATGCGACGGTCAATGCCTGGGATATCCGGGCACACGGCGAGTATAGCAGGTTCGAGGTGCGTGCAAACCTGACGACGACAGATGACAAGGCATCGTTGACCTACGTCCGGGAGAACGCCACCGTAACTACTGCAGTTGGTGGGGAAGAGCGCAAGTTTGGGTCAGTTGAACCACTCTCCTTCGAAGAGCAAACGACACTCATCGTGGTCGTTCCCCCTGGCGGTATCGGTGTCGGTGATAGAACTGCCGATAATCCGGAGTGTTCACCGCTGTATCCACATACTGGTCCAGTAGCGGGTCAACAGAGCGATTGCGAGTAGGGGTCGGGTATCGGAAGGAGAGACTGCTCCAGCGACACCGGACGGCTCGTAGCCATTTTACCGGTCGCGTGCCAACAGAGACCAATGGCAGACATCGTCGTCGTCGGTGGTGGCCTCGCAGGATTGGTCGCGGCCAAACACCTCGCACAGGCGGACCACAGAGTGACGCTATATGAAAGCGAAGAGTCGGTCGGCGGCCGCGTTCGTTCGGAGCACGCGGATGGGTTCATTTTCGACCGTGGCTTTCAGGTCCTTTTTACGGCATACCCGGCAGTTAAAGCCGAACTTGACCTGAATGCGCTCTCGTTACAGCAGCTACGTCCCGGTGCAATACTCGCCAGAGCAGGGGAGCGTTCGATACTGGCCGACCCGTTGCGTGACCCGAAAGCACTCACGGCGACCCTGTTCAACCACAACGTTACCTTCCGTGACAAACTGCTGGTGCTCAAACTCCGCCGGAAATTGGCTCAGCAGCCAATAGAAGACATTCTCGCAGATGACGACCAGACAATCGATGCCTATCTGCGCGACGTTGGCTTTTCCGATGGGTTTATTGACAACTTTGCGACGCCATTTTACGGCGGAATCACGCTTGACCGGTCGCTGTCGACGGCAGCGTTTGTTTTCAAATACACATTCAAAATGCTTCTCAGCGGGAGCACGGCAGTGCCAGCAAAGGGGATGGGGGAGATTTCTGCACAGCTAGCCAGTCAGGCACGTGCTGAAGGGGCGACGATTGTAACTGAAGCCCCTGTTTCGGTGGTTACTACGGGTGAGAACCCAACCGTTGAACGCGCCGGTGAAACGGTCGACACTGATGCAGTGCTCGTGGCAACTGACCCGGCCAGTGCAGAGCAGATTCTCCCATCATTTCGCTACGATGGCAGCTATCGCGGGTGTGTCACCCAGTACTTTTCGCTACCGGATACCCAGCAGTTGCGAACTGATAGGCGACTGGTGTTGAACGTCGAGGACGGACGGCCGAACCAGATTGCACCACTTTCTGCCGTCGCCCCATCGTATGCCCCTGACAGAACGCAGTTACTGAGTGCGACGTTCCTCGGTGAACCAGAGGAGTCAGATGAAAGTCTCGCAACGACGGTCAGAAAGGCCCTCGAATCGTGGTATCCCGAAAACAGTTTCGAGGAACTGACGCTATTACGGACGGACCACATCCAGCGTGCACAGATCACCCAGCAACCAGGCTTCAGAGCAAACCGTCCTGCGATTAATTCCCCCGAGGGGGCTGTCTTTCTGGCCGGAGATTATACGGAATGGTCATCAATTCAGGGGGCACTGGAGAGTGGACGGCGGGCAGCACAGCAGGTTGAGAACGTTGTTCACTAAATCGACGGAGGTTAGAGTTCGAGACGCTCGACAATTCGTTCGGTTTCCTCACGGATGTTCACAGCGACGATACGGAGGTGCTGCTCGATATTCGAGTGGTCGACTTTCGAACCGAGCAGGTTATCCACCTGGTAGACACCAGCAGCGTTCGTCATCTCTATCTCGATCATCACCGGCACATCGTTCCCCTCCAGTAGCTTCACGCGTTCGATTGCCTGACTGGAGACCGTATTGATACCGCGTCCACCCCGTTCGTAAGGGACACGAGAGCGGCCACGCTCCATATCCAGGCCGTCGGCGACGCGAAGGACACCCGCTTCGAGGGTCAGCGGATTTTCCTCGGTATGGTGACAGAGAATAGCGTGTAACACCTCACCTTTCATTTTGACCGTTTCAACCGTGTCGTAAAACTCGGGCAAGAACCGGTCAAGAATGTTAGCGGCGAGCGGGATAGAATAATACGGGTGGTCGTCCCGATGGACGACATGGCCGATATCGTGAAGTATTGCAGCGAGTGCGACGATAACAGGTTCATCAGCAACCTCCAGTCCTTCCTGTGTTGCGCCGTTGAACGACACCCCACCACGCTTTAGTAGTTCGTAAAGACTCAACGCTCGGTTGAGAACAATCTCGACATGTTTTGCCCCGTGGTCGTTGTACTGCATCCGCATCACGGGATTGACGTTCTGTGCTTCAAGATACGCCTGAATCTCTTCATCCTCCTCGATGGCGGCAAGCACTTCGTTTAGCCGTTCGTCCGGAAACGAGTGTTCGGCATCCGGGTCGTAGGTGCGGATTTCTGTCTCGTCAGAGACACCTGTCTCTTCGCTCATGACCACACTCTACAGGGCCTGTTGCAAAAAGCCGCCTGTTTCGGCTATGTACCGGGTATAATCGACCCGAGACCGGAATCCTCAATTAATCCCGGGTACGCAATTGGTGTATGGACGCCCTGGACCGTTTCGATATCAGCCCCGAGAAGGCGTGGATTGGCACGGCCGTTACTGCCGTCGTGGGAGTTATCGTCGCCTCCATCGCATTTACCGAACGGGTCTATCACGGTTTCATCTGGCAGTATTTCTGGGGACCAGTTCACGCAGACGCCGACGGCGTTAGCTGTTATGTCAGGTTCCCTGGTGAAGGTCGAACCGTCCCCGGGAATGAAGCGGAGCATGGCTGTGCTCGTGATGCCTATGACGCCGCGTTCGTTGCAGAACCCGGCTATACAATCATCTCGACAGTCGTATACATCCTCATTCTCATGTTCGTCCTTGCGGGAGTCTATCTCCTCCTCGAGAATTTCGACCTGACGCCATATCCACATTTCCTCTATGCGCTTGTTCCGCTCATGCTCTTTGGTGGGGCGCTCAGAACGGTCGAAGATGCGTTCGTCGCGGCGATGCGTGATAACGTAACGCCGGCACTTGAATTCCCAGCCAGCGCCGCATTGATTAGTCCCTTCATCTATTTCACCGTCTTTATAATCGGATTGAGTGCGCTCGTGGTCAGCAAATGGTTGGACTACCGTGATATGACCGACACATGGACCTACCCGCTTGCTGGAATTGGCATGTTCTGGCTCTCAGCGACCGTCGGCTATCTCCTCTATCTCAGCGTGACAACCGAATATACGTCGTTCTATCCGACTGTTATCATGCTTGTCCTTGCGCTAGCGACGGTTGCTGCGCTGGCAACCCACTACGGCTCCGAGCGGTGGAAACCGGAAATCAACGCTGGAACGGGACTCATTGGCTTGGTTGTCGTCTGGGGCCATGCGGTCGACGGCTTCGCGAACGTCCTCGCCAACGACTGGACGCACGTCTGGGATGTCGGTCTCGGTTACGACCCCAAACACCCCTTCAACGACTTTGTGATGACTGCAACGTCAACGATACAGGGCGGCGACGAAATCCTCGGTGTCTATGTCGGTGAAGCCTGGCCATTTGCGATAATCAAAATGATCGTCCCACTCGCCATCGTTGCCGTCTTCGACCGACAGTTTATGGAAGAAAGCCCCAAGTTTGCTATCGTTTTGCTCGGAGCGATTATCGCAGTCGGTCTCGGCCCAGGCACCCGAGATATGCTTCGGTTTGCCTTCGGCATCTGAGTGGTCCGTAACTGATTTTTGACCGTCCATCCGTCAGCCTGAACTTGACTGGTGCGTTACTCCCGGTATTCAGATGGTAGGCATCGTTATATCACGTGCAGATACCGCCTCTCTCACCATCAAGGAGGCACTGTTATCGGCTGCTGAGTGGCGGACAGAGAGAGATGAGTCGCGACCGGATGAAGCGGGTGGCGGGACAGTGTATTACTGCGAAGGTGCGGAAATGCGGGAGTTCGACGACTGGCATCTCGAACTCGACCGGCCAGCAGACGCCTTCGACGACGTCTCGGTGCTGGTGTTTGCGTCACGACATTCCGGAGAGACGGGACCGTTGCTCACAGCACATCACACGGGGAACTTCGGCCTCGCAGAGTTTGGTGGCGAGCCAAACAACCTGGCCAGAGCCTGCCCCAATGCCCATAGTGTGGTCCTTGAGTCGCTCAAACAGGTTGCACCGGACGGATACGAGGTAGGCATGGAGTGTACGCATCACGGACCCACGGATGTTGGTGCTCCATCGATGTTCGTTGAGATTGGCAGTGACGAACAGCAATGGAACGACAGTGAGGCGGGCAAAGCGGTTGCGGAAGCGATACTCTCGTTGCGAGGTGTCGAGGCCGATAACTGTGAAGAAGACGAAAGGGGAGACGCCCAGCGCTGTCGCCACCTCGTCGGCTTCGGTGGTGGTCATTACGCTCAGCGGTTCGAACGTATCGTCCGGCAAACGGACTGGTCTGTCGGCCACATCGCTGCAGACTGGGGGCTCGATGGCATCGACGATGTCGACACCGATAGAGATGTTCTGTCGCTCGCGTTCGAAATGAGCAACGCAGCCTATGCGGTCATTGACGGCGAAAACAGCGACCTTCGTCCACGACTTGAGCAACATGGTTACCGAGTCGTCAGCGAAACCTGGGTTCGTGAAACTGCTGGTGTCTCATTGTCTCTTGTGGACGAACTCGAATCGGAGATTGGAGCGATTGCGGACGGCCTACGTCTTGGCGACCACGCATCAGTGGCGAGTGACTCAGACTGGACAGTTGTTCGACTACCCGAAGAAATCCTTGCGGAAACAGTCGGTACTGCTCGTGAGGAACTGCTGGAGACAGTGCAGGCGGAATCGATTGCCTTTCTGACTGCGGAGGGTGGAAACATACCGACAGGAACCGTTGTACTGTCCGATATGGACCGGTACGAGAATATGGTTGAGGCGATGGTCTCGGTGCTTGACTCGACGTACGATGAAATCGAGCGCGAAGCGAACGAAGTTACAGTTCGAACCGAGTCGTTTGACCCGGACAAAGCCGATACACTCGGGGTTCCGGAAGGTCCGGCATTCGGGAAACTGGCTGCTGGACAATCGGTTGAGGTACACGGTGAGACCATCCCACCCAATGCGGTTCGGACTGTCGAGGAACGGACCTTTTCGCTTGAACCCGACGTAGTTGAGTGATGGCCACATTATTTCGGGGGCTAGTAACTTACTTGACTTGTTCCAACCTATCCTGATCAACAACCTCGGGGTTAAGCCGGGAGATATCTGTCTCGAAAATTTGATGAAGTGCTTGTGTTCGTAGGAAGATACTTGTTGAAGAGCGATTTGGCATTGAGTCTTGTTTTCAAGAGTTTCTCTCTGTTTTGGCACCCGGCGGACCTAGTGACCCAATCGACCGGCGGCTCAGAGCCTCAAGCTGACCCAGAGTTGAGGTACACCCTTAGCAAGACGAATGCAACAGGGAGTAGGACTGAGGAGACTAGTCGCGCGAGGACGCCAACTGAGAGCGGATAGAGGTTCACCGTCTGGTACTCGTCATACTCGTCGCGGAGTCGCTGAATCTCTAGGCGTTTCGTTGTTTCCCGTAGAGCTTTCTCCTCGCTCGACTCTTCAATCACCTCCTCTGTCTCCCGCTGGAGGTCTCGGATCTGTTCCCGCCGATCCTCCAGTTCCCGGGCACGAATACCCTGTGCCTTCCGGTTGATGTAGACTGTCGGATAGACGAACGACCCCAGGATCGTTGCCACATAAAAAAAGACGGCGACGTAGACCAGGATCGTGAATCCTCCTTCTGCGCCGAGCAGAAACGCCAATGGGAGGGTCAGTGAGCCAAGCGAAATGAGCATTGTCGTCCAGATTGCGAACGAACCGATGGAACTCAGGCCCCCGAGTCCGTCGGGATGCAGTGGATCGATTACGAACGACAGCTGACCGATGCGTCGGATACACAGAACTGTCACGAGTGCCCCATAAAAACCAATCCCCGTAATGAGCCCAAACCACGCCGCGAACACCAGGTATAGCCAGAATGCTGGGTCGGTGTAGCCGTCGATACCGATTGTCTGGAAGAAATCGATGTTTATTCCGACAAGGACGAGAACAAGCGCCATCCAGGGGACGGTAATGGTCCAGTAGCGCTTTCTAAACCGTTGAGAGTACGCTGTGGTGAGTTTCCTGAACTCGTTGCGATCTTTGACAATCTCCTCGGTCTCGTCGACGAAGCGTGTAAAGACACGTCGCTCCCAGTACCAAATAGCCGGGGCTCCGATGACGGGAACGAGCATCGCGAAGACGTGAACGATGGCGAACGAAACGGTCGTTTCCTGCCACGTCAGCCCGAAGAACAATATTGTGAGGAAAACTGGCACGGCACCAACTGTCACCAGCCCGACGATTAGTGGCCGATTGAGAAATCGCTTCTGTAAGTACGTCAGCAGTCGGGTAATCCAGATACCCGTGGTCATAACGGGATAATTCATGCATCGGGCATATAATCCATGGGTTATGGATGTTGAATTGATAAGTGGTTGGCATGAACTATCCCTGCCTACTCCGCCGCTGCAGGCGGCTTCGTTCAGACAGGGGCTTCCCCCGTTGCCGTGGGGACTTCCTGTTTCCATGACGGCCTTTTTCACGAAGTGTGAGACTTCGCGCAGGGAGGTCAGTCCCCGCAGGCGGTGTGATTCGGACTGTGCCAGTCCTACTCAGTGGTAACGGAGATAATGCACACTGACCGCGGTTATTATCTCGCTCTAAGCCAGTAACACTCTGTGCTACCGATTAAATTTATAACACACCTCTATCGGCAAAGCAAGGAGTCAATTGGCTGTAGACCGTACGTCGCCCAATGACGCTGGAACTCGACGCCACCCAACTACAGCGCTACTCCCGGCACGTCATTATGGACGATGTCGGCCCAGAGGGGCAGGCTGCGTTGCTCGATGCATCCGTGCTGGTGGTTGGTGCTGGCGGCCTTGGCTCGCCGGTACTCGAATATCTCGCCGCTGCGGGCGTTGGAACCCTCGGCATCGCAGATGACGATGTCGTCGAGCTGAGTAATTTACAGCGACAGGTCATTCACCGCGACAGCGATGTCGACCGGCCGAAAGTCGAGAGTGCTGCCGAATTTGTCTCGGACCTCAACCCCGATATTACAGTCAATCGCCATCCCGTTCGAGTCACAGCCGAGACGGTTATGGATTTGATTAGCGACTACGATGTTGTCGTCGATGCGACCGATAACTTCCCGACGCGATTCCTTCTCAACGATGCCTGTGTCCTGACGGATACGCCCCTCTCTCATGGAGCAGTCTATCAGTTTGAGGGACAGGCCACAACCATGACTGGCGGCCAGCCGTGCTATCGGTGTCTCTTTCCGGAAGCACCACCAGACGGAGCCGTCCCTGATTGCTCGACGGCCGGGGTACTGGGGGTGCTTCCCGGAACAATCGGGATGATTCAGGCGACGGAGGTACTGAAGCTACTACTCGATGAAGGTGAGTCGCTTGCGGGCCGGTTGCTCGTCTATAACGCCCGTGACCTCTCGTTTGAGACTGTTCCCATCGCCCCAAACCCAGACTGTCCTGTGTGTGGGGAAGAACCGCATATTTCATCGGTTTCGGAGGGAACCTATCAGGGGAGTTGTGCACTTTCTGATTGAAACTATTCCCCAACACATTCGATGATATTGAACCAATCACATTCATGAACCGAATCTAGTAAGTTACCCTCTCATAGTGATTATTGCGATAATTTTCGTGCTTTTGACACAGCGATTGCTATCTCATGGTGTGTAACATACACTCTGTGTTTGCTCAGCGGTACAGATTCGCAATAATCACTATCAGTCGGAAAGGACCACACCAAACCCAGTTGTCGGTATTCCAACGACCACCAGTAGTACTGCTGTGTCAATAAGTGCATTCTGGGTACCAACGCCAACAACCCTTGCTGCGATGAGCGTGGTAAGCAGGTAACCAACACCAAAGATTGCCACCTGCTTCCCTGCTTTTTTGAATCGGTACGACCGTGAATCGCCCCCTCCCATAATGAAGGCCTTTGTCCTGCCAAATACGCCACGACCAACAGAGTTCCCGAGTCGGAATCCGACGAGACCGATGATGGAAATCGGCAGCAAACTAAGCCACTCAAATGACCCAGTAATACCGGGAAGGGTGTGTGCATTCAGATAGTTATCCGCGGCCGTCCCAAGGAAGCTTGTTCCGTCCAGAAGGCCGCCAAGCAATAGCAGTGTGACAACCACATACCCGAGACTCCACGCAAACACCCCTCGCAAGGTGCCCATCACGTAGCCAATCACCATCGTCGATACCCGTTCGAAGCTACCACTCGATTGGTTGTTAGTTCATTCGTCTGCATTGCAAATTGATGGAGACTCCGAATACGGGTAAATCACGGAGACCATCAAGCCGAATTAGCCCGAATTTAGGGGGAGTTAACTGAATTCGGAGCTCTCGATGCTTCTTGGACTCACTCGAAGGTCTGAAACTCAACCATTCGACCCTCCGGGTCAGTTGCAAAGAACTGATAGATATCGTATTTGTCGTTCAATCGAGGGGGTTCATCTGCATCGTCCTCCAGTCGCTCGTACATCCTGTCGACGCCAGTCCGCTCCGAGTACACGAAGGTAATGATTCCGTCGGTATCAGCATTCTCACGCGCACAGAACCCAACTTTGCACGTACCAATCTCCAGAATTGTACAATCAGGCTGCTCACGCCACACCGTGGCACCGAGGTCGGTATAGTATTCGAGTATCTGGTCGTACCGTGCTGTTGCGAAGAAGACGATTCCATCCATTTGTTTGTGGATTATCAGCCAGCGGTAAGATTCTACTGCTCAACAACGAATCATAGGTTCCATGTTACACTAACCAGCCTGCACTCAAAACGTACAGCCCCACAAAGATGAGTACCACAGGGACAAGCACTGTTTCGACCCAGCGGGGGATAGCAAGCCTTGCGGTTCGGAGCGAGAGGAGCAGCGCAACAGCCACAACAACGCCTGCACCGGCAATATACAGCACTGCCATCGTCGCTAGTTCCACAGCTGTTAGTCCAACAAAGAAGGGGACGAAAATAGCGATATTTTCCCCGTTTAATCCTACACCTGCGACAGTAACGTTGCTGATTCGGTGTCGCCGTGACATCGCCTGGGCAATCCGGACCGGCTCATTGGTTTCGTGGCGCAGATACAGCCCACGAACCCCGAGTGTGAGCGGCAGTAGTCCCAGCAAAAACGCATAGTCGTGGAATAACTCCGTTGCAATGACTGACCCGAGAACGGAAACACTCAGTCCGAACCCGGTACTGAGGAAATGTCCGATAACGATTTCGGGAGTCTCATATTCGGGACTCGTCCCAAAGACGAGTAACACGAGCAGCGTGTCAAGATGCGTCAGGACGAAAATCCCAACAAAAACGGCCAGTACCGAGAGCACACCTGTATTTCCCAGCACACTACTAAAAACCCAATCACTTTACTCGCCGCAATCGCCGTGTAAAGCCTCTTCACCTGACACCTCCTGCAACCAATGTGACTAAGTCTCTCTTCGGCGAAGCCAGGGTATGTCGTGGCGAGTGATGGAGCAGTATGCCAGTTACGAGCAGGCCCGTGAGTCGTTTTCGTGGGACCTACCAGACCAGTATAATCCGGCTGTGGATTTCCTCCGGAACCAGTCTGACCCCGATAACGAAGCGCTTCGATACTGTGTCTCACCGGATAACTCCGAGACAGGTTCGGCCGTTCCGACAGTCGAGCAGCGTTATTCGTTTCGAGAGCTAGACAGTCGTTCGAGTCAACTCGCAAACGGTCTCCGTGAACTGGGTATCAAACCGGGAGACCGCGTCGGCGTCGTCGTTCCCCAGAAACCAGCAAATCCCCTCACACATCTGGCAAACTGGAAGGTTGGTGCCGTGTCAGTGCCGCTGACCGTGCTGTTCGGTCGTGATGCCTTGCGCTACCGTCTCGATGACAGCGGTGCGCGAGCCGTCATCGGTGACTCGACAGCCCGTGATGCTATTGCGGCCATCCGAGATGAGTGTCAGTCGCTCGAATACGTTATTGAGGTCGATAGGGATGCTCAAGGTGACAGTATTTCGTTCGAGAGACTCACCGATTCACAGCCAGAGGAGACGGAGATACACGACTCGACACCGGCAACTCCGTCGGCGATTATGTACACGAGCGGGAGTACGGGGCCGCCAAAAGGCGTCTTACACAGTCACGCGCTCTGGCTCGGACGGGCCGCAGCGGCGTTCAATTATTTCGACCAGGGGATTGCCGACGGAACGCTCTGGACACCAGCAGATTGGGCGTGGGGTGCAGCGCTCGGTGGCACGCTCTTTGCCGGCTGGCATTACGGTGGGACGGTCGTTGCCTGGCCACGAGAAGAATTCAACCCTGCAGCGGTATTCGAACACCTTGAGCGACAGGAGATTACCCACTCGTTCATGCCGCCAACTGCGCTCCGATTGTTGATGGGCGTTTCCAATCCCGAGGAGAGATACGACCTCTCTGTACAGACCTTCGCTGCCGCAGGTGAGCCATTGACACCTGAAATCAGGGAGTGGGCAGAGAGTAGCTTTGAGAATGTTTCGCTCAACGAATTTTATGGGCAAACCGAACTGAACCTCTGTGTCGGTACCTGCTCGCAGTGGTTCGAGCCCCAGGCAGGCAGCATGGGGAAACCCTTCCCGGGCTACGAAGTAGCTATTCTCAACCCGGACACACACACCAGGTGTGATTCGGGGACAGTGGGCGAGATTGCGGTGAAACCGGCCGATGAGCGTGTCTTTTTCACCGAATACTGGAATAAACCGGAGGCGACCGCAGCGAAACAGACTGATGACGGGTGGTATCTGACGGGTGACCTCGCACGCGTCGATGACGAGGGCTACATCTGGTTTGTCTCACGGGCAGATGACATTATCCTGACGAAAGGCTACCGTGTCGGCCCCACCGAAATCGAACAGACGATTCTCGTCCATCCAGCGGTCGAACAGGTGGGCGTTATCGGTGTCCCGGATGAGACGGTCGGCGAGTCAATCCATGCCTACGTTGTCCTGACGGACGACGAGAGAGCAAAGCCAGACAAGATTCGCGATGAAATCAAAGAAA
>LKMJ01003902.1_pt1 | contig 13952 bp, 14 predicted proteins | sample 643391 | NCBI WGS metagenome assembly LKMJ01 (sample SAMN04112250, study PRJNA286221) | soda lake metagenome | biome: soda lake; feature: Kulunda Steppe; material: water; isolation source: sample PL-Br10 brine of Picturesque Lake | place: Russia: Kulunda steppe | collected 2010-07
CAGAGGGCCCCGGCCCAGAATTTACACGTGGCGTCCTTCAGAATTTTTTTTTGCGCCTCCTGTTGGGTCATTCGTTTTTTACGTATTTTATCGCCTTTGTTTTTTATCGAATAATTTGCGCTTTTTAAAAGTGGCATTCGAATTTTAAACGCCCTTCTCAAAACTCACCTTCCAGCCCCCCCAGGGTGCCCCAGAACAAGGGTATTTTATTTCCCCGCTAAATGTAATTACTTTGTATTACAATACACTTAATCCAGTGTGGATGTAGAGTCTGCTTGACTCAGTATAATGCTCTTTCCTGGACTGTATAGACAGACTACTTGCATTTGTAGTCCAAATCACTGCCCCATTTGAATATTTTCTCATGACAACATCTGCATCACTACTGCATTTCTGTATAAAAGTGTGCTACTACTCCGTGTCTTCCCCCTCCTCATCTTCAGACACCTCCTCTTCCTCCTCCTCATCTTCAAACTCCTCCGACACCTCCCAAGCAAAGGCCTGCTGTCCCTGCTCCATGGCCTGCATGCGCTTGAGCAAGCGCAAGTTGCTGAAGAGCCAAACAAGCTTGTTGGCACGCTTGCTGGCCAAGCGATTGCGCGCATAGCTATACTTGCTTGAAGGTGCTCCAATTCTGCTCACAAGCTGCAGCAGTGGCTGGCTGGCTCAGCACTTTTGTGGCAATGCCCTGCAGCGTGGGGATGACTGCCCCGTACATGCCCCACCACACATGGGGCGGCATTGTACGAGCATTGTCCTTGACCACTGGCCTGCTGAAAATGCCGCCCCCCCTGCTTATACAAGCTGTATTCGTGCATTGCTTCAGTTGCCTCTTCCTGTGCAAGCAAGGACAAAGCAATTCCCAGGGGATTGAGTGGTTGCTGGAAGCACTCAATGCATAATTCATTGACATTAAATAAAATTACATTAAAACATGAAAACGCAAATATGACAAAGATCCCACATTTCAAGATCAACAATTGACAATGCCCTTGGAGCTAATATTTGCACCTTCTGAAACACATGTTACACCCCTTCTCACCTGACTAGTAGCAAGCTTGTCTACAATGTTGAGCAAGGCATCCATGCAACTACTGCGGTCCAAGCCGCGGTACTCAGGGTCAGCAGCTGCAGTGCACTTCCTCACACCAATAACTGGATTTTTTGTGCAAGAAGTGCTCTCTGATGCGGGTGGCACCACCAGTGAAGACCAGTTCACAGTATTTGCACTTCACCTTATCACAGTTCTTCTTCTCCAACACAACCACATGGTCCCATTCTGGTCCCTTCTGTTTCATTTTCTTTAATTTACCTTAATTTATATGTTTAATAAGATGTTGGGGAACAAGTTTGTGAAATTTGTGGGCAGTTGGGAAGTTCCTCAGGCCCAATCCCAAAACTGAACGAAGAAGCGACCGAATAATTTGCGAAATTCGCTTTTTATCGAACAGTTCGCGCTTTTTAAAGGTGAAATGTCCGAATGACCCAACCCTATTATTTATTATCATTATTATGAGTTTGCGCAGAGTTTGTGTAAAAGATTGCAAGACTTGTCAAACCATTGTGCAGGTCCAAACATTCCACAAGCGTGCAACAATGAGGAATGCAAGCAGATAGCCCCCCTCTCTTCACACCCACACCCTCACATCTCCTCACACCCGCACTCTCACACGCACAACATGCGCCTGCTGATTGGTGTATTTCCCAGGTCTGGCTATCGTATGCGGGCTTTGAGGCAGCACCGCTTCCGGCGCCTGCAAGCGAAGAGGGAGATGCAGAGCAGGAGGCTGCGCAAGCGGCCCAGGAAGACGCGGAGGACGAGGAGGTGAGAGAGAATGGGCATGGGCCACTATTCGCATTGGTCTCTGGCAAGTGCCTGGCAGCTGAGATATTCAGTGAGCCATACACTCTCCAAGTCTTTTGAGACTCAGATGGCCATACACACAATTCGACAACGCCTCTGGAGCTGCACAATTGCTTCAAAGCTTATGTTGCTGGAGGCAGGCCACCTCCCTTGTTTGGTTATCATTGCCCAGTGTCTCACATGGATTGGAGCACGTTTGCTGATAATTTATCTGCAAGATGGTCCCGTTTAGTGCTTTTTGTGGTGGCACTCCTTTTCTGAGGTTAGTAGGCTTTAGCCATTACAGTGAGGAAGGCAGCTAGGAGGTGCGCAGCGCTATGATGTCATGCTAACACATATCAGACTGGTGCTGTTGTACTGGCGCTGCATTGTCATGCCAACACATGGCAGAAAGGCTGCCAGGAGCCGGGCAGCGCCGTAATGTCATGCCGTCACTTGGTCTCTCCTCTGCTTTCCAGGCAGGAATGGAACATGCCTTGATTGGTGCTGTGTGCATGTTGCAGTTGACGCCTCACCACACTCTGTTAGCAGGCGCACAGCCGCCACCGCATCGCTCTCACGCGCGCGCATGCAACACACTGCAAGCATGTTCCCTGCTGCGTCTGTGCACACAGGAGCAGCCTAGCGCGCGTGCCGAAAAGGCACGAGATGTGTACTCGCGGGCATTTAAGTCCATCAGGGACAGCCAACCAGACGCAAAAGAGGAGGCGCAAATGGTGCTTGAAGTATGGAAGGAGTTTGAGGATAGCCAAGACTGGCGGTGAGTGCTGGAACATGAATTTATGCTTTTGTAAGCGGTCTTGGATGTGAGGTCGTTGCATCAGCATGCATAAAGGCAGAGCTACTGGAACTGGCTACCATACCTGATCTCTTTTTCTCATGCATATGACTACCCAATCAAGCGGTGAGAATCTGCTGGAAATAAGACGTGACCTGCAGGTGTGGTGCTAGCATGGTTGCATGTGTGTGTGCTCATGTCTCCTGTTCTGGATGTGTACTGTTTGAGAGAGAAGGGGGTTGTTGAGGAGGATTCGTTGCGCTCACAACGTCTTTTAACTGGCAACAGAGGTGGGTTTTGCACCCACCCTTGTGGTGTGGGTCGGGGGGGGGAGGGTGTTGTCTTGTGTTTCTTGGGGGCAGATGCCCTCCCAAGCACAAGACTCACAACTCTCTTGCAAAAGGCTGTCTCTTTGCAAATGCCGTGGGCCTAATTGTTTAAGAGCGCGCTGCAACGAAACTGCTAGGCTGTGCGGCATGCTGCAGGGGCATGTAAGGCCTGGCTCTTTTCTTCAGGGGCTGCATGCTGCAAGGGCTGCATGCTGCAAGGGGCTGCATGCTGCAAGGGGCTGCATGCTGCAAGGGCTGCATGCTGCAAGGGGCTGCATGCTGCAAGGGCTGCATGCTGCAAGGGGCTGCATGCTGCAAGGCTGCTGCTGTAGGTGCTCTGCCCTCCTGGCACGGCCGCGCCATGGCCCTGTGGATGTGTGAACGAGTCCCCCTGCGGAGGCCTGGTTGGCCTCCTATAGTGCCATGCCTGCTTTTCTTTTAAAACCTAGACGCGTGCCTCATCTCTACCTCTCATGCCTGCAGGCCTGCCCAAGAGCGCGAGGAGGCTGTGGCGGCTGTGGCCAAAAAGATGCCCCGGAGGGTCAAGCGCAAGCGGCCGTTGCGCACGGAGGAGGGCTTGGAGGTGGGTCGAGGTGGTGAGCACTCAAGCGGCATGTGCAAGTGTGTGTGTGTGTGTTTCAGTGTGTGCGTTCAAAGTGGCTCCTGCTCTCCCAGGACTGACCAAGGCAATGGATCTGGGGGTCCAGAATTCATAGGGTGAGCAAAAGTGGAGTTTAAGGGAGATGAATGCGAGTCCCCTCCCCCCACACACATTAGTGCACACCCATATGTGTGCAAGCGCCATTGTTGAATGCGCGCATGCAGACTGGCATGGAGGAGTACTGGGACTACATTTTCCCAGAAGAGGCAGGAGCGGCACCCCACCTCAAGCTGTTGGAGCTGGCATACAAGCACAAGCGCCAAAAGTTGGATGGAGGAGGCCTGTAGCGCCGGTGGTGCTGGGGCTGCTGGCATGCAGAGGTCCCCTTCATGCAGCATCAAAGGGTCAACTGCTGGGGGCTGTCATGCTGGTGCGGCTGGGCAGGCAAACTCGATTTCATTCATGCTTGTTGCCATCTGCCACTTCCTCTGGGCGTCGTAGCAAGATACAACTGCGCACCCAAGGGGTAGCCCCCTTCCAGCAATCCTATAAGACACCAGTTTCGAGAGTGAATTCATGCGTTTGTACTTGCACCAGCACTGCAAGTAAAGCCCAGGGGCTTTACTGTGGGCGCAGCCTTTCTTTTCCAAAGGTGAAAAGGGCCATTGCCTGACCATCATGTAATGAAATGAACTCTTCTTGGTGCATGTGCCTGACAATCCATCATGCGTAGCATGTTGCATGCTGCAGTTTTAAGTGTCAGTTTGAGCTCTGACATGTAAGGTTAGGTTACATAGCTGTATCCGCCGAGCGAGATAAGTTGAGCTGAAACCTTGAAGGACTCCCCCAGCGTCATCAATGGACATTCATGACGCCATCACCCAAAAACGGAAGTTAATAGCAGTTTTGATTTTAAAAAGCTGACACATCAAGTTTACAAGTCAGGGTTGGCCGCCAGCCTGGTTGTTAGGCTGATTGGTATCTTGTTGGCTTTAGCCAGCCAAAAAATATCCATGATTTCTGAGGTGAAATTGAATAATCCTTTGTGCCGATGAGAAAGAAAATCAAAAATTGTCTGGCAAGGCAAGGCATGATAATACATAGGGCCCAACAGAAAGGGAGAAGAAGGAACGGATGTTTTTTTTACTAGAGAACACACATTCTTGACAGTGAAAAAGAACATCCACCTCATTTTGCATAGTTTATTTTAAGTTTGACCTTCAGCCAGGTAGTTTGACCGTTCAGGTTGCTGGTGAACACCAGTCATCAAAAAAACTTTCATAAGCTCTGAAATAAAAAGATAGGAATCATTAGTTTGTTTCTGAAGACATCTTCAGAACAAGCTTGAGAGAAATAAAAAGCTCCAGTCTGATTGACAGTAATTTTGTGAGCCATAGGTAAACTTTAAGATGAATCGTGAAACAAGTCTGCAAATTGAAGCCTCAACGAACACATTTGCATGCAAGGGCACAGAAAAAGAGCGTGTTTGTTTTATTTTGAATTGCCTGCAAGCCACACTTATCACAGGTACCATCATGATTTCCCAGCTTCAAGAAGTTCTTGTCTCGACTCCCAGCACGTGGGAATGTAACCTGGAACGTGCCATGTTGCGCTGTGTCTGCTTGCCTAAATCCAGATGCAGATACCTGGGTACAGAAAAAGGCGGTCCATCAACAGTCACCGACCTAAGAGGCAAAGCAACCCAATTATGATATTTCGCAGCCTTGTCCATCTAATCTCAATTGCCTAGCTGGTTTGCCTGGTTCCAGATATTCCTCAACCTCTTTCTCACATCGACAAAAAATTGCAACTGTGGAATCGTTTGAAATGTTCTCACGCGATGTTGGAAATCACTGATCCTTTCCAAACCATAAAAAGCATCCAAGAACTCAGCACTCCAGCATTTCTTGTTAATACTGCTCATCGCAATATCAGCCTTGAGGACTTTGGCAAGAGTGCTACTGTTTCTGCATAGCAAAGCATTATAGAATCTCACAGCCGCTCGGAACCAATAGAATTGCAAGGGCTCTTGGCCGCACTCACATAACACAGACCAGTTGGGAGTGGTGCGCTTTACGCCTAAGATGCCTTTAAGCAAGCACATGTTAACTGTTTGCAGAGGGCAGGTCATCTCAGCTCCTTGCTTCTTGTACCTAGTGCCCCGTTTCTGAGTTGCATACATGCTTGCTGGGAGTGCATAACCTTTAGCCAACCAAAGTATGCTGTGTGCTACCAAAAAGAGCAAGGCTCGCTGACTAGCTACTTCAACCAACCAGCCACCAGAGCGCTCGCACATTTGCGAGCCAGTCCACAAGCATGCTCTGGGAGGTTTTCTGATCTTGATAAATCTCCATGGTCCTGTGTCCGGGGAGTCCCAGTCGCCTTCCTCTTTGTCGGCATCAATGCTTTCAGCCTGCGGCGTTGTAGCTCTTGCTGCTTCTGCTCTTGTTGTGGTTGCTCCTGCTGCTGCTGCTGCTGCTGCTGCTGCTGCTGCTTCCTAGGTATCTGTCGCTGCTGCTGTTGCTCTCCTGGTTGCTGCGGCTGCTGCTGCTGCTGCTGCTGCTGCTGCTGCTGCTCCCTTGGTTGCTGTCGCTGCTGCTGTTGCTCTCTTGTTTGCTGCTGCTGCTCCTGCTGCCCCCCCTGCTGCTGCTGCTGCTGCTGCTGCCACCTCCTCTGTTGCTGCTGCTGCCACCCGCCAGGAAGGGGTGGGGGCTTGTCCAACAGTTTGCACAGTTGCCGCGCCACTTTTGCAGATGATGCGCGCAGGAAGGGCTCCCCAGGGTCTAGAAGGCGCCCTGTTTGGAGCTGGATGTGGAAGGGATAAGGGATAAGCTCCCCTACCCCGAGTTTGACTTGGATGCCTGACCCCCTGGCAAGCACCACCAGCTCCTCCCCGAACCCACAGCTGGCTCGCGCTGTATGCTGTAGGTACATGGCCAGGCTGACCAGGCTGTTTTGTAAAGCAGTGTGCTTCAGCGTGAGCACAGCCTGTGCTGCGTTGCTGCTGCCACGGAACCCGGTGTAAGCTACTGCTGCGGCCTCCGCTGACTTGAACCGCAAGAGGAAGCGTTGCTTCCCCCGCACGTTATCATGCATTGGCATGACCTCCTCCAGGCTGCTTTCTTCACAGCAGACAAAGGTTGCGACACCTGCGGTAGATGGAAGGCAAGGCAGCGGTCCAGGGGTCCGCGCGCGCAGCATGCGCACAGGCTGTAGCTTCTCTCGTCTGCTGCGGTCTGCTGCGATGTGGGTGTTCCAAAAGACACTAGTTGTGAGCTCAGTCTTCTGGTCAACGCTGTCCTGGAGGGTGCTGGTGGCCTGCTGCTGCTGTTACTGCTGCTGCAGCAGCAGCTGAATTCCCTGCACTCTTGTGTCCAGGCAATGAGATAGTGAAAAGGAAAGTTTGCCTCATACTATATGTACATGCAAAAGGGAAAGGAGCACGGATCCTGACCCGATGGGTAACTTGAGGTTACAAGGCTGTAATAGAACAAGGGCAGCTAAGTTGAAGACCCAATGGGTAATGAGTTGGTTAGGTTAGGTTATAAGGGGTTACAAGGGTTACAATAAAAAGGTCTTCAGTCAAGAAGTGCGACTGCTAGCCTGCTCATAAAAAACCATCAGTGCATGAAGGAAGAAATACAGCTTATTGTTTTCCTGGCCCAGAAAAGCAAACACATTGTTGAAGCCTGCAGAAGGAAATAGGGAAGCATAAGTCCTTCAGAGAGAGACCACGTATGGATGGGTGCAGTGGAAAAGGACGTGCTGCTCATCTTGTACATCATGAGCATTACACAAGTCACAAGTAGGGGAGGTATTGTGAGTCCAGGTCACAGTTTCAATTCGTAGAGTGTGGGCACGAAGTCTGAAGCAAGCCACGCTGCAAATAACGTCACGAGGAAGATCAAGAAGCACGTGTTCAGGAAGGGGGTGTGGCGAATGTGTGACCAGGGCCATAGGTTAGGTAAGATTACTTGAGATGAAACGAGGTCAGTTGAGCTGAAACCTAGAAGGCCTGCAACCTGCACCTCAACTAGAGAGGCGCCAATACGAGAAAAAAGTTAGTATCTGAGGCTAGCGGTCTTGGTGACATGCAAAACTCAGAAAGAGTCAAACCAGGTTATGTGTTGAGAACATGCCATGCCAAAACAGAGTGACCAGGATGTAAAACATTGGTAGCAGTTCTTCCTGCAGAGTGATTGACTGAGCAGCGCCATGAGCAGGTCAAAATCTGCCACGTGTACAGCTCCAATGACAGCCTGCACACCAGCAGCTAGTAGATGGAATGCTTATCTTGTACACACATGGATTAAGGGTATCTTCCGAAGATACCCTTAATAGTGGGTCACTTTACCACCTGAACGAGGGTAGACCAGCTTAAGTCTATCCGGCCTTCAGACAGAAGGCTGGTTTGAAAAGCACAAGTCATTGTGCATTTTTCCAGCTCAGCTGCCCGAGTATGGCAGTAATATTAGTCTAGACTACGGGATGCGTCTCAAAAAGTGCAGCGGGGATCATCACGCTTGTACACTGCTTTCATTGACTTGAAGCAAGCAAACTTTCGTGGCATACTATGGAATCATAGTATGATTCCATTCCCAGGAGCAACACTGTTGGATGCCACGCTAGATTCTGGCCAACTTAGATGACTTCCCTGACAATGAATACATGCTTCTGGAAAGCGGCAAGATAGCAAATGAGCAGCCGTCACTTAAAGTCAAACAAGGGGCCCCTTGACCACCGGATGCCCTGTCCGTTCCCTGCTCTTTTCAATTTATCTGAACGGCATTGACTGTCTGGCTGAAGGAGCGCTGGGTGGGCTCACTGGTATTCCTCACTTCATGGTCACACACCTACTATACACAGATGAACTCTCTCTCATGTCCAATGATCATATCAATGTGCAGACCATGCTAAAAAAGTTGAGAACTTATGCTGCAAGGAAGTCACTGAGTCAACACACTGAAATCTGAGGTGATTTCAAATCACCTCAGCAAGTTGCTTCAACTACAAGTCTGACAATCTACCACCATTTTACGTTGATGGCACCCCTGCACAAATAATTATGAATACCTAGGTGTGGTGTGTGACAAAGCTTTCAATATTGCTGCTGATGCAGATCTGAGACCATTCACGGCTGGCACTTTCCGGGTCAGAAATTTGTTTGGGACCACGACCTTCAAGTTGCCAACCAACTGCTTGCATAGATTTGGGGGGTTTACAAGGGGGGGTTACAAGAAGAGAGATTACAAGAAGTGCGACTGCTAGCCTGCTCATCAAAAGCAAGTGCATGAAGGAAGAATAAAAGCTTATTGTTGTTCCGGCTCAGAAAAGCAGACAAATTGTGGAAAATTAAGGAAGGAAACAGAGACGCATTAGTCCTGCGGAGAGAGACCATGTGTGGATGGGTGCAATGGAAAAGGATGTGCTGCTTATCTTGTATGTCATTAGCATTGCACAAATCACAAGTAGGGGAGGTATTGTGAGTCCGGGTCATTGTTTCAACCGGGTCATTGTTTCAACCCGTAAGGTGTGGGCCCGAAATCGGAAGCATCCCACACTGCAGAAAACATGCTGAAGAAGGTCGAGAAACATGTACCTGGGAAGAATGTGTGGCAAATGTGCAACCAGGGACCTCTTTGTAGGGAGGGCGCACCGTTGATGATAAGTGGAGCGTTTACTATTGCGCGCTCGTGAAAGCGTACCAGAATAAGGTGCCGAATAATCCAGAATAAGTGCTTCTCCCTGAGGTCCACAACAAAATGAGCGAGGTCAATTGGCTCATACTTCAGTAGCCTTTTTTTGAACATGTAGGATTGTGTCAGACCAACAATGGCAGACAGGATGTGAGATGACCAGCAATCATTGCACCGTGAGCTCAGCTGCATGTCAGCTTGTAAAATCTTTCTCGCGGTGAGCTACTGCTCAAAGCAATTTGCTTTGAGTTAAAGCATTGTATGGCCGCATTGCCGCCCGGAACCAATTGAACTGTAAAGGCTCTAAACCATACTCGCGCAAGACGCACCATAAAGAGGTTGTGTTCTTGACCATCACAATCCTCTACAGCACCGTCAGCAGCCATTTTTGTACAGGGTTGTCCATTTATTTGCCCTGTCGTAAGAAAGGGGTGGCCCAAATCTGGCTTGCATACATATCGGCAGGGATCGCAATGCACAGATCTGGCTCCTCAAAAATGCGCAATCCCAGCTGGCATGTATACAAGTCAAATCTGAGCTACCCCCTACCTGAGACGAAGCAGAGAGGAACAATCCTATTTTGAAGTAGTTGCTGCAGTGCTGAGGAAAATTGGGGGTCGGAGACACTACTCCCTCTTGGTGTATCATCCGAGAATGTGGTCTGGAACCTATGCAATTTAATTGGTTCCGAGCAGCAATGCGCTTTTCCAACATCACCACAATGAAAAAGATTCGGCAGGCTGATACACAGCTGAGCACAAGGTCTGATGGTTGTTGGTCCTCTCATATACCGTCAGCCATGGAGGGGGTGGCACACTCTACATCTACAAACACAACCTGCTGAATTGTGAGCCAATTGACCTCACTTGTTTTGAGGTGATTCTCAGGAACAGGCATCTGCTTTATCATGAGCCCTTCTCTAGTATTCACCCGCAAGAGCGCAATAGTAAACAATTGACCTACCACCAGGGCCTTGCTGATACAGTCTCCTTTTACTCTTCCCTTATGTATGTTCTTTGATCTTATGCCCCATGATGTCACTTAGAGCGTGAATCGATTTAGACTTTGCGTTCACACTTATCGCTGTGAAACAGCCTATCAGAATCACAGGTCTTCCATGAGTTGCGACCGTTTGAGATGAAACTATCCAGGGTGAGCAACATGCCATTTTCCATTGTACACACACCCAGGTTGTCTCTCCGCAGGAAATATTCCCACCTATTCTTTCAGACAGGACCTCTTGATGTGTGCGAAATGGGGGTGGACCCCTGATGCCACCTCGCTATCTGTACCTCGACCTCTCTTGGCACGTTGTGAGGAACATGAGCAGGTTTCGTTTGCGTGCACATACTCATGCGGTGGATTTCTCCATCTGGCACGATGGAAATGGACACTGTGACAAATCCTCTTTTGCTGCAATGCAAAATGCTTACAAAGTCTGGAAAGGAGCGGTGATTCCAATATCACGTGAGAACATTTCAAACGATCCCACAGTCAGGATTAATTGTTGATGTGAGAAAGAGGTTGAGGAGTATCTGGAACCAGGCAAACCAGCTAGGCAATGAAGATCAGGCAATGCAGACGAACAAGGCTGCAAAATACCATAATTGGGTTGCTTTGCCTCTTAGGTCGGTGACTATTGATGGACCGTTTTTTTCTGTACCTAGGTATCTGCATCTGGATTTGGGCAAGCGAACACAGCGCAACGTGGCACGTTTCAGGTTACATTCCCATGCGCTGCGTGTCGAGACAAGAAGCTGGGAACATCATGATGGTGCCCGTAATAAGTGTGACTTGCAGGCGATTCAAGACAAAAAACACGCTCTTTTCCTGTGTCCTTGCATGCAAATGTGTTCGTTGAGGCTTCAATTTGCAGACTTATTTCACGATTTGCCACTGGCACACAATATATATAGTTTTATTTCAGAGCTTATGGATGTTTTTTTTATGGCTGGTGTTCACCAGCAACCTGAACAGTCAAACTTCCTGGCTGAAGGTCCATCTTAAACTTGTAAACTTGCTCTTTTTGATCTCTCCGGTTGTCATCCTTTGCTGTGATCGTGCCCTTGCGTGCTCGTGAACTGCCTTCAAACGTCTTTTGCTATTCACCATGACATCTGGCATCCAGACACTACCTATCTTCTGCCTTTAAGGCTTTTAGTTTTGGTTAAGGGTTGCAGGCCTTTTAGGCTTCAGCTAAGCTGCCCTCGTTCAGCGGATGTAGCCATGTACCCTAACCTTGTCACTTTCTCATTGCCTGCTCGAGGCTTGATATCTACCCTCTCTGGTCTACTGCTGCCCTTGTTCGGCGGATACAGCTACGTAAACTCACCTTCTCGCTTTCTCGTTGCCTGCTCGAGGCTTGATAACTACCCTTTCTGGTCTGTTGCTATCATCCATCTCTACCATGACCAGCCACTCTCAGAAAGCTTAATATTACAGCTTTCACTCCTTTCAACTTATCATTAAGAAACCATTTTGTTACAATGAAATCAGTTGATAACACAAAATTGGGTCGCACCTTGGTTTTGAAGTGCCTACTAGCATGGTACATCTATTTGTACAACTCGAACAGCATCAGCAAGTCTCACACAGGCATACTAGGCCTTATGTCTCTTCGAGAAGCTAGATCATGAATAGGACACAGGAGACCACCCACTCTGCTCCCACTATTATGTGACCCCCACTTGCTCAGTGAAGGGGCAGAAGGGGCATGCAACAGTACGGCAGTGCTCACCTTCCCCCTAGCAACATCATTTCTTCGTGCAGCAGCACACCCCCAGCCGCACCAAGGACTCCTTTCAAGCCACTCCACACCTCTCTTCATGCCAAGCTCTGGCTTATCCAGGCAGGTTTGACCTGACTTCCAGAAGCCTCTTTGGCATCTGCTTACTGAACATCAGAGGCCTCAATGTCAACAAAGGCTGCAACACCCGCTGGCTGCTGGTCCAGCTGCAAATAAGGCAGGGGAAAGAGGACACTCTTATCAATTACACAAGTGCAGAGTTATGGATGGCTGAGGTTGGATGTGCATATAGCATGTGCCAGTCAGCATAAGGGACTACTTGAGCTAGGAGGCCAGGGCAGTACTGCACCCTTCTGCAAATGGGGTAGGCGTTGATGTGACCTGATGACTAAGCCGCAGGGCCCATGTGCCCGGGACATCTTTGATGGCACCTTGACAGCAACACAGTTGCCCATATTGCTTTTGTGAAGTGAAGAGAGACATGGTCAAAAAGCTGAAGATCCATCAACATCAACAACTCAAAATGTGTTCCATCAAGCGCAGCGCATGCTTAACCTTTTTAATCAGAAATTTCGGTCTTTGTGGTCTTATCAAATGCATGACCGTAATTACAAGTCTTTTTGTCTTGACGAAGATTTTCCCACACTTTCACATAACACTCGCGAAGGTATGACATGAAAAAATCAGGCCTCCTGTCATGGGAATTACTCTCCTCTGCATGCCAGCAGGGTCGAAACCTAGGTTGAAGCTTTCAGCCTGAATTACCGGGACGAGGACGTGCACAACCAAGGACCTACCGTCTTCTGCTTCTCCAAGGCTGCCGCCACCATGTTCTCTTCAGGGATCTTGACATACTTGGACAGCAGCTCCCGGAACTCGTCACCCGTCAGCGTCTCCTTCTCACACAGCACCTCCACAATGCGGTCAATGGCCGCGCGGTTGTCGCGGATAATGGTCAGGGCGGCCTGCAGTGCGACAGCAGCAATGGCGGCATGTGGGTGTTTTGTTCAGTGACATGTCAAGGCAGTACTTCCACCCTTCGTGCTGGTATCAACCAGGTCCACAAATTACCTCATTCTCCAGATGGCCTAGCAGCCAGCCCACCCTTATCTTAGTCATCTAGCCATGGCCTGGCAGGCAGCCAGCCCTCATCTCATCATTCACCCTGCATGCCAGGGCATCAAGTTGCACGCACCTCGTAGCCCTTCAAGCTGATGGCGCGCACGTTCTCATCGATGCGCTCCTGCAGGTTCTCACTCATCGTGTTGCGCGCCATCATGCGCATCAGCATGTCGCCGGACTGCGCGCTGGGGTCCATCAGGCTCCAAGGGCCAATGTCACTCATGCCGTAGTTGATGACCATCTGGCGCGCCATGCCAGCCACCTGCAGTGGAATTTGCAAGCGCACGCCTTTTATGAAGTTGCCTCTCATGCCACTCATACGCTGCTGTTGGTAACAACTGGTGGGCTGTACAGACCACAGTTGCATTGGAGAATGTGCATGCACGCATGCGCATCAGCAACAGTTCAAAGCAGAGTCTGGACCTCAAGATTCAGGGTCTCTTGCTGCAATTTGGCCCTGAGAGTCTGTCTGGACCTCCCAAGGCGGACAACAGGAGGAGCCCTGAATGGCCACTCCGCAACAAAAGCAGTCAAGCACAATCCCAGTGAGTAGCACAACGTGGACGACATACAGGTTGGAGGCAGGGGGCTGAAGGACAATGATGTGCGCACCTGCATCAGGTCGCTGGCAGCGCCGGAGGTCACCTCCCCGTGACCAAACACCACCTCCTCAGCAGCGCGACCGCCCAGGGCACCCACAACGCGTGCAGAGATCTGGGACTTGGAGATCAGGGTGGCGTCCTCACCGGGCTGGAACCTGTGTTTGTGTGTGTGTGTGTGTGTGTGTGTGTGTGTGCGTGTGCGTGTGTGTGTAAC
>LKMJ01003903.1_pt1 | contig 13952 bp, 14 predicted proteins | sample 643391 | NCBI WGS metagenome assembly LKMJ01 (sample SAMN04112250, study PRJNA286221) | soda lake metagenome | biome: soda lake; feature: Kulunda Steppe; material: water; isolation source: sample PL-Br10 brine of Picturesque Lake | place: Russia: Kulunda steppe | collected 2010-07
AGCCTCCTGGCCAGCGAGTGGTGGATAGGTGCCGATCCGTCCCTGGCGGTGGAGCGTGATCGCGCGCTCGTCGAGATGTCGGGCAAACCGCATCTGCTCGTAGATCGTGAGAAACTTGTCCTCAGAGAGGTCAGGAACAGTCGCCCCCTCGTGGACCGCGCCAGTTCGATCCAGCACCTGGAAAAGGTCCTCCGCTGGAGGGAGCGTTCCGGTGTCGATCATACGTATTCTGACTCGTTCCAGTGACAAATTGTTTCCCCACCCCAGAATCAGCAACCAGAATTATTACCCCAAACGGTCAATAGAGCAAGTATGGGTCGGCAAAATCAGGGGGACTCTGTCGATGACAGCGTCGCACAGGCAGTCGGTCTCTTCCTGTTATCGGATCAAACGCTTCAGGAGGCGGCAAAGCAGGCGGATGTGACGCCATGGGAGCTGGAAGATGCACTAGAATCGATAGACCTGGACGATCGAATCGAAATTGATCGAAACAAGAAAGCCTCGGAGACGATAGACGAGTTGTTCGACGACACGGGCTGACGCTACGTCTCGAAGGTGAGCCATTCAGAGACTTCGTTGATGAGGCTCAGGGCTGTCTCGGGTGTCTCACCGACTGTCGTGAGATGGCCCATCTTTCGCAGCGCATACACCTCGCGTTTTCCGTACCAGTGAAGCGAGACGGTATCAGTCGCAAGGACATCCTCGACGCCATAAAGCGTGGCCTGCTGGCGCTCGTCGACATCGCCAAGTATATTTGCAGCGGCAGTTGGCTCCCGGCGCTCGGTCGTTCCAAGCGCAAGCCCAGTCACCGCCCGGAGATGCTGTTCGAACTGCGAGGTATGACAGCCCTCGATCGTCCAGTGGCCGGAGTTGTGCGGTCTGGGTGCAATCTCGTTCAACAGGATCTCGCCGTCGGCAGTCTCGAACAGTTCGATACCGTAGACACCTCTCCCGGTCATCTCATCGAGGATCTCCTCGGCGACGGTCGTCGCACGCTCGATGACCGCATCGCTCGTGCGCGCAGGCGAGACGGTCTCCCGGAGGATCTCCGCTTCGTGGATCGTCTCCGTCACAGGGAAGGTGTCGATTTCGCCGTCTCCTTTGCAGCCGATCACAGCCAGTTCGCGGTCGTACTCGACGAACGCTTCGAGCATCGCTGGTCCCTCGATCGCGTCGAACGCTTTTGCGACCTCGGATTCGTCCTCGATGAGGATGTTCCCTCGGCCATCGTAGCCGCCTTCGCGTGCTTTCAACATCGCGGGGTAGCCAAACTCCGACAGCGCAGCGTCGAGTTCTTCGACTGTCTCGACGGCTCGAAACTCGGGAACCGGGATTCCTGCCTCCTGCAGTCGTTCTTTCTGGACGAGTTTGTCCTGAATGATACGAAGCGTCTCGGGCGCGGGGTGAACAGGTGTTCCGGTTTCCTCGCTCACTGCCTCTAGTACGTCCGGATCGGCGAGTTCGATCTCGTAGGTAAGCAGATCTGCGCGTTCGGCGAGTTCCAAGAGCGTCGCTTCGTCGTCGAAGTCACCGACGATCTGGTCGCGGACAACGGCTGATGCTGGACACTCTGGCGTTGGATCCGAGACGACGAGTTCGATTCCGAGGGGACTGGCGGCCTCGCCGAGCATTCTGCCCAACTGGCCACCCCCCACGACGCCGACTGTCGTTCCTGGCGAGCGTAGCGGCATACTCCGGACTATCTGATGAGTCAGCAAAAGCGTTGTTTTCTGGCACCTGTAACGGTTCCTGTCGGCAAACACGACTGTACAACACTTCCCTGTCGGCAAACACGACTGTACAACACTTCCCTGTCGGCAAACACGACTATCCAACGTTTCCTGTCGCCACGGGTTCAAATACATCTGTACCCGTCCGCCGACACCTCCGCTGACACCATCGTGGTGTTTCCACGTGGAAAGCGTCGTTCAACGGAGCCTCCTGTTTCGCACATGGTTTCGCACATCAATTCCCACATGGAAGGGGGGTGACGCTACGGTACTCCAATAGGCTTGTTAGGTGGAAACCCACTCGACACAAACTGCAGCCAGACACACACTGTAACAATTGTGGGTTCGAAAATAACACGCAAGATTTCACGAACACACACCATTCTACCGCCCATTATATACAGTATGGAAGAAATATCGCAATTAGTAAAATTTACTGTACAAATGAATTGTAATTAGCGAAATTGGATTACAGTTTCGCAACCTTTAACCATGTACTCGGTCTTGGTTTAGTTGCAATGGCAAACGGTAAGGTGGATTTCTTCCACGACACAGGCGGTTACGGTTTCATTACTACGGACGATTCCGACGATGACGTTTTCTTCCACATGGAGGACGTTGGCGGCGAGGATCTCAACGAAGGTACAGAGATCGAATTCGAGATTGAGGACGCTCCAAAGGGTCCACGCGCGACGAACGTCGTCCGCCTCTAAATCGGCTATCGATAGTCGTCTTCTGACGACGTAAACTACCATTTTGAAACAACACACTGAGGCGTTGCCTCGTCGTGTTGTTCCCACTGATTTATTTCACCAACCTGTCAGTACAAACAACCCTCGAAAACAAATCAGAGAGGTACTAACACGTTACTTTCCTGGTAGCCACCTGAGCGTTCAATCAGGTTATTTATATACCACAGTGAGTTATCACTCGGTAATGGATAGACGGAGATTCCTGGCCGCAGTCGGAGCGGGGACGATGGTCACGATTGCCGGTTGTACGGTCGAAGACTCGGACGATGACGACGAGAGTGACGACGAGAGTGGCGGAGAGCTTCCGGAAGACGAGGACAACGAACTGACGGTTGCGACCTATGGATCGTTTCTGGACGCACCCTCGACAAGCGCTGGCGAGTGGGTCAAAGAGGAGTTCGAATCGCAGTACGATGCCGAAATCACCTACCAGACGCCTGAGAATGAGGTCAACCACTACATCGAACAGCAAAACCAGGGACAGGAAATCGAAGCCGATGTCTACCTGGGTCTGAACACGGACGAACTCGTCAGGGCGGACAGCAACGCCGAATCACCGCTGTTCGAAAGCGGGATTGAGATCGACGGTGCTGAGAATGTCAAACCAGAACTCGATTTCGATCCGGAAGGGCGTGCGGTGCCATTCAATACAGGCTATATTTCACTCGTCTACGACAGCACCGAGACCGACGCTCCGGAGAGCTTCGAGGGGCTACTCGATGAGGCCCATCGCGGAGAGCTAATCGCACAGGACCCTGGAACGTCGACTACCGGGCGGGCATTTCTGTTACACACAATCCACGAGTACGGCGAGGATGACTATCTCGACTTCTGGAATGATCTGACCGAAAACGACGTGAGTATTCTCGGTTCGTGGGGAGACGCCTACGCGAACTGGAGCGAAGGTGAGGCTCCGATGGTCGTCTCTTTCTCGACAGATCAGGTGTTCGCCGACATGGAGGGTGCAGACCTTGACAACCACCAGATCAGATTCCTCAACGGCGAAGCGTATGCCAACCCGGAAGGTGTTGCCATCTTCGAGGATGCAGCCAATCCAAACCTCTCGCGGGACTTTATCGAGTTCCTGCTTCAGCCCGACATCCAGGGCGAGATTGCACAGCGAAACATCACGTTCCCGGCGACAGAAAACGCCGAGTTGCCAGCGGAGTACGACGAACTCGCACACGAGCCAGACGACGCAGTGACATTCAGCTACGACGAGCTACAGGGATCGGTTGATGAGTGGATCGAAGACTGGGAACGACAGGTCGCCGGACGCTAGTCTGTCGGACTCGACAGCGCGAGATCGATCGCGGAGGATCCGCGACCGCATCGAGCGGCGCATTCTGGCAGTGTTCGGCCTGGCGACGGTCACACTGCTTGTCGGACTGTTCTACTATCCAGTTGGAACCGTCTTCATCGAGGCAATAGTGATCGATGGTCGGGCGACGATCGCAGTCTTTCTCGAAATTCTCCGCGACCCCTTTTATTTCGGTGAGTTCGCGCGACTGTTTGCCGGCGAGTCACCGATCGACGTTGGTCGTGATCTTCTCTCGTCGGACCGTCGAATCGGGATCGTGGGGTTTACTGCCTACCAGGCGTTTCTCTCGACGCTTGCGAGTCTCGCGCTCGGCTTGCCGCTTGCCTACCTGCTGGCTCGGTACGAGTTTCCCGGCCGGAAGACGCTGCGTTCGCTTACGATCCTGCCATTCGTCCTCCCGTCGATGATGGTCGCGATCGGGTTCGTCGCCACATTCGGAAGCAACGGGACAGTGAACGCTTTACTGGGCTGGCTCAATCTGGGGTCAATAGATCTGACGGGAACGCTCGGCATCATTATCGTTGCTCACGCTTTTTATAATGCGCCGCTGGTCGCACGGATTGTCACAGCGTCCTGGGAGTCAGTTGATGCAAGTGCAGTCGAGACGGCCAGAAGCCTGGGAGCGAGTCGGTTTCGGGCGTTTTTCGATGTCGTTGCACCACAGCTATATCCCGCAATCTTGATGGCGAGTGCGCTGACATTCGTCTTTACGTTTGGCACCTTCCCGATCGTGCTCGCACTCGGCGATTTCTCGCTCGCGACAATCGAGGTGTTCGTCTACCGGCTCATCAACCGATTCAGCTACGCCGAGGCAGCAGCACTGGCTATCATCGAACTCGTCATTTCGCTTGGGATCCTCTATGCCTATCTCAGATACGAGGCGTCTCAGTCTGCGCAGGCACGTGGCGCGAACCCACTCCCGAGAAAATCACTGTGGCCGGCAGATCGGTCGGTGCGTGAACTCCTTCCCAGAGTCGGACTGGGACTGTACAGTCTCGTCGCAATTGTCATCTTCATCCTCCCAATCGGTAGTATGATTCTCGCAAGTCTCACGGGACCGAGTGGATTCACCCTCGATAACTATCAGTTTCTCGTGGATCGACAAACCGATGGTGCGGATTTCCAGGCACAGCCCTGGCCTGCTGTCCGTAACTCCCTTCTCTTTGGGTTTGGTTCGTTGCTGCTCGCATTGCCGATGGGGGTGACAATTGCCGTGTTGACGACCCGGAAGTACCGTGGCCGGAAAATTGTGGACGCGGTGACGATGGCGCCGCTCGCTGTCTCCGGAATTATTGTCGGTCTCGGCTTGCTCCGTGGCGTTGTCTTTGGTTTCGATATCCTCGGCTATCGGATCGCAGTCACCGGAGCAGTCGCAATTGTCGCCGCTCACGCCGTTGCAGCCTACCCATTCGTGGTCCGGACTGTCTCGCCGGGCCTCGAAGGGCTCGACCCACAGCTACTCGAATCTGCACGTTCCCTTGGCGCATCGCGTGTCCGCGCGCTCCTGGATATTGAGCTGCCACTCGTCTGGCCAGGTGTCGTTGCTGGTGCAGCGTTTGCCTTTGCGATTTCGATCGGCGAGTTCTCATCGACTGTGATCCTGGCGGACGGTTCGAACGAGTACACGATGCCGATCGCAATCGAACGCTTCATCGGTCGCCGACTCGGACCAGCTACTGCGATGGGAACCGTGCTGCTCGTGGTGACGAGTATCTCGTTCGTGTTGATAGACCGGATCGGAGGGGAACACCGTGGGCTCTGAGCCGGCCGTCTCACTCGAGGGCGTCAGCAAGGAGTACGGCACGGCAGTCGCTCTTGAAGAGCTTTCGATCGCCGTCAACGACGGTGAATTTTTCACACTCGTCGGCCCATCAGGCTGTGGAAAAACGACAACACTCCGGCTGATCGGCGGCTTCGAGCAGCCAACGACGGGTACTGTCCGGTTCGATGGGGACGCAGTTGAGTCAGTTCCACCAGAAGACCGTGATGTCGGCGTTGTCTTCCAGAACTACGCGCTGTTTCCACACATGACTGTCGGTGAAAACGTTGCCTACGGGCTGAATTTTACTGCACCGCCGGGCAATGTGAGCACAGATGAGCGAGTCAACGAGTTGCTCGAACTCGTCGATCTGGCGGGATTCGAAGACCGTGATCCAACGGAACTGTCAGGTGGGCAGCAACAACGGGTTGCGATGGCACGGGCCCTCGCGCCGGGTCCGAGCGTGTTGCTGCTGGACGAGCCGATGAGCGCACTCGACGCACAACTCCGTGAGCGCCTCCGTGTCCAGGTCAGAGAGATCCAACAAGAACTCGGCATCACGGCCATCTACGTCACCCACGACCAGGAGGAGGCACTGGCAGTCTCTGATCGTGTCGCAGTCATGAACAATGGACGAGTCGAACAGATCGGAGATCCAGAGACAATTTACCACGAACCGGCGTCCAGATTCGTCGCCGAGTTCATCGGCGACAACAACGTCTTCCAGGGAGTGGTTCGGTCAGTCGGTGATCGGCTCACCGTCGAAGTTGGATCTAATATGATAGAGATCGACCCAGGAGCGAACACGCCAGCACCAGGACAGAAGGTCGTCTTCTGTCTCCGACCAGAGCAGTTTACACTCGATCACAGAGCAAATACCATCAAGGCGACCGTCGAAAGTGCGGAGTTTCTGGGTAACCGGACGCGAGTGTATCTGGACTGGCACGGAAGGAGTATCCTTGCCCGCACAGCGGAGCCACTCGAAGGGACAGTGACACTCGGGTTCGATCCTGCCGACGTCCATGTAATCGCTGTCGAGTAGATTCGAATCAGCGACGGATCCGCGTGATACCAGTCCGAAACACCTGCTGGTTCGGGATGATGTACTCCTCACCATCAGATTCGACGTGTGTGACAAACATATCAATCTCTTGTACTATTCCGCGTTTCTCACCAATTTCAACTTCGTCACCGATGGTGTAGGGTTCGACCAGAAGTAGATAGATGCCAGCAGCTCCGGCCGCGAGGAAATCCTTGCAGGCGATCGCACAGAGAAAGACAAGGCCGAAACTGTACGCCGCGAGCAAGACAAGCAGTGCGGTTGTGGCGACGCCAAGCTGGGCCAGGGCGATCAGCGCAGCAATGTAAAAGATGCTGTATTTCGCCATATCACCGAGAACCGTCGCTTCAGGAAGCTTGACCGACCGCAACCGATCGTTGATGACGATCTTTGCCTTGTCACCGGCAATCAGTCCGACAATGATCGCCAGCACTGCGATAAATAATCGTGGAAGGTTCCGGGTGACCTGCGCCCAGAAGACATCGAAATCCAACAGCCTGGCAACGTTGAAGGCGATGATGAGCGTCACCGTATAGGTAAACAGTGCCAGAAGGGTCGCGATAATCCCGCTCGTCGAGGTTCCGAATCGACTTACACTCCGCTCGAAGGTCGTTCCCTCGACGGCATCGTTCAGCCCTGTGCGATTGAACACCAGGTGTACCCATCGCCAGACGAAATAGGAGAAGATTGCACCGGAGATCAGGACGATGATCGCAACAGTAAACGCGGCCTCCTCTGAGAAGAGACTACGGACGATATCGCCGACATCTAGTTGCATTTAGTACTCCTCCGGATCGAGTTCGAGTATCAGTTCACCAGCCTTGAATGCTCGGACCATTCCGTCGCTTTCGGAGAGGACAATCGCCGTCGCGTTCGTATCTTTCGTGATTGCACCCGCTGCCATATGTCTCGCCCCGAGGCCCTTCGGAATGTCGACACCTTCGGCGGCGGGTTCGAGATACCGGTATGCGGAGACGATTTTGCCACCGTCAGAGATGACGAACGCACCATCGAGGCGAGAAAACTCCTTGAGCATGACGTTGACGATCGGATCGCCGACGTGGACGTGAGATTTCTCGAATGGGTTGTACGAGAGTGGCCGAGATTTGTTCATAACTTTGCCGGCGTCGCCGACGACGAACAGTGCACCGACGGGCTTACCCTTCTGGCCTTTTTTGCCGAGTTCGATCGCCACCTCGAAAACGTCTCTGACGACATCTGGATCTGCCCGTGAGTTGACGAACAGATCATAGAGTCCAGTGTGGCTAAACTGATCACCGCCGACGCGAACGACTGTATCGATTCCGTCGTCCTCGATGAACGTCGTCAAACAGATAACATCGTCGCCATCAGTAATGTACTCTGCGTCGAGAGCGCCTTCGAGCGCATAGCGTATCCGGCCAGTCAGGTCTTTGAACTGCAGCGGCAGGGAGACGAACTGGTCGGCCTCCACGGCATTTTCGGTCGCGACGACGATCGTTTCGGTGTCGTCGTTGTCGAACCGATCAACCGTTGCCGGATCCTTCGTGAACAGCAACACAGCATCGATATCTTCGACGACATCATCCAGTATCTCTCCCAGACCGGTCATTACCATACAATCACATGACGACGGAAAAAAGGTTGCGGCCTCTCCGGCAGTTCCCTGGCACAACGGAGCGCAATAGTCACGCTGATACCAGCGTTATCTGTAGAAGGGTCGTTTTATTTCCGATGGTCTGGAGGTAGTTTTGAACTCGTCTTTCGATAACAACACGTAGAGGAAGCTCCCCAACAACAGCGGGGCCAAAAACAGTGTAGCGAGGAATTCCAGAACGCCCCCGACGGACGACCACCACCAGAGTTGGAGACCGATACCGATGGTGTAGCCGACGAGACCGACTTTCCAGCCCCACGAGGCACGCCAGAGTACACCCATACCCGTAACCAGTAACAGGAATGCGAGCAATCCAGCCGAGGAAGCGGCTACTGGTGTCCCTGATCGAATATCCAGGAGGATTGCGATCCCAAACAGTCCGTACACGAACGACGAGGCGACTGTGGCCAGGCCGGCCGCCGCGAGTTCTACATTCGGGTTTCGAAACGTCTGGGAGAGCATAGTGCTGTTAGATTAAAAGAAAAACCACACAGCCAGCAAATATAACTTTATATTTATCGTTGCCGGAGCACGACAATGTACCGTGTCAACGAGCGGTGGACAGGGCGGCTAAAGGCTGCCTCGGTGCGCCAGCCAGCCCGTTTTGCGGTCTGTGCCCAGGGCCGATCACCGACGATTACACAGCGGGATGCAACCCGTCTGGCTTCTCTCAGCGCATCGTGAACGAGGTCACCAAGCTCTCCTTCGATCTTCGACTGGCGACCGTACGGTGTATCAAAGACAACGGTATCGACTGCCCCATCGACCAGCGGCAGCGAACTCGCATCACCACGAAGCACCGCCCAGCCACCATCCAGTGCTGCATCGAGGTTTGCGCTGCTCCCTGCAGCCATCTTCTTTTGGACATCCATCCCGATAACCTCGGCACCGACGAGTCCCGCTTCGATCAGAATCCCGCCAGTGCCACACATCGGATCGAGCACCGTCGATCCGGGTCGCGCACCGGCGATGTTGACGAGCGCTCGCGCCAGATCGGGATCCATGCTCCCGGGCTGGAAAAACGGGCGATCGGTCGGTTTTCGTTGCGTAAACCCTCGGTTCGTCTCCGCAGCGAGCCAGCCAAGAGCACAGGTGTCTTCGGAAAACAGCGCACGCAACTCGTGTGTTGGCTCCTCCAGATCGATCTCGAACCCTCGGGAAACCAGTTCGTCGCCAAGTTCGCGCTCGACTGCCTGGGTGTCGACGCCGGTTGTCGACCGAACGTCGACTGCCCTGACGGCTGCTGTTCCCGTCCTGTCAATGTTGGCTGGCGCCAACAGTGCTCTCGCATCATCCACAGTCGGTGCAGACTGACCGACTAACTCGCTTGCTCGGTGGGTGTAGGCGAGTTCTTCGAACCGATCTGTGAGCCCGCGTGCTGTCACAAGCCCCGCAGCGAGCGGTGAGATGTCACTTGCTGCGTGTTCTGCCTCGTAGGAGGCGAAGTTGTCGTCCTGCCCTGCAAGCTCCAGAACGTACACGGGTTGACTGACGCGCGAACAAAAATGAACATGTCGGTTGCCCCGAGTGGCCGACTCTCGTGCTCAAACCCTTCTTAAGCACAGAGACAGATCCCGATATAAACATTACCTGACAGAATCCTTATGCTAACTCACGCCATGTCCGGTTTGCAGACTCACGAACCTTTATAAATCTTAAATACATGGTTTAAATTGAGACATGGTTGATCCCAAGGAGACAATCAACATCGAAAACGTCGTTGCGTCGACGGGAATCGGGCAGGAGCTTGACCTTCAGAGCGTCGCGATGGATCTTGAAGGCGCGGACTACGATCCAGAGCAGTTCCCGGGACTCGTCTATCGGACACAGGAACCGAAATCTGCGGCACTCATCTTTCGGTCAGGGAAGATCGTCTGTACCGGCGCAAAAAGCACAGACGATGTCCATCAGAGTCTGCGTATCGTCTTCGATAAGCTCCGCGAGTTGAATATTCAGGTCGAAGACGAACCCGAGATTATCGTCCAGAACATCGTAACCTCTGCGGATCTGGGCCGGAATCTCAACTTGAACGCGATTGCGATCGGTCTCGGGCTCGAAAAGATCGAGTACGAGCCTGAGCAGTTCCCAGGACTCGTCTATCGGCTAGAAGACCCGGACGTTGTTGCCCTGCTCTTTGGCTCCGGAAAGCTCGTCATTACCGGTGGGAAACAGCCCGACGACGCAAAAGAAGCAGTTGACAAGATCGTCTCACGACTCGAAGATCTGAGCTTGCTTGACTGACTAGCGGTCTGCGGGCTCGTGGAGAATTCTGTATCCGTCTGTAATCTCCTCGACAGTGTCGACGACGTACAGTCTGAGCTGCTGTTCCTGGCTGGTCATCACAGGCATGTCGTAGTGATCCGCGCGGTAATCCGGCGACTCACCAGCCGCTTCCCGTTCGGCTACGAACGTCTCGTGGTCGGCGAACCGTTGTTCGGTGACCGCTCGTGACATCGCCGCAATTCGTTCGGTATCGTCGTCGAAGCGATCCAGAAATGCCTGTTCGCGCTCGTATCCAATAGAGTTTCGGCCGGCCACCATCGCAGCGAGTGTCGTCGTGCCGGTTCCCCAAAACGGGTCGAGGACGGTATCGCCGTAGACGGAGTACATCGAACAGAGCCGGTAAGGGATCTCGAATGGATAGGCAGCCGCACGGTCGCGTAGTCCGTCATCTGATAGCTCTTGTAGTCTGCCACGGATCTCGGTCCAGGTATCACTAAACCAGCGGTTTCGCTCTTCCCAGAAATAGGCGGCCTCGTACCGCCGGTCTGCACCTGGCTCGAACTCGCGACGGTCGCCGTTTCTAAAGACGAGAATGTACTCGTGTTCGAGTGTCACGTAGGCACTCGGTGGTAACATCCCGGAGCCCATGAACTTCGCAGCACTGTTTGTCGGTTTGTGCCAGAGAATATCCGGTAGCGGATCCAGACCGCGCCGTTCGAATGCTTCGGTCACGCGTGCATGATTGGGGAAGACCCGAAATCTGCCACCGACTGTCCGGGTCGCATCGCCGATGTTGATACAGGCAATGGCGCCAGTTGTGAGCACACGGGCAACCTCGTCCCAGACAGCATCGAGGACGCCGTGCATCGTCTCGAACGCCGCATCACCCTTTCCGGCGTCGAGATACTCGGACACTGCAGGCGCAAGCTCGCCAAAGAGTTCGTCCCACATCTCGACCATCGGGTACGGTGGTGAAGTGATTACAAGATCGACGCTATCGTCTGGAATCTCCCCGAGATCTCTAGCGTCGCCGGCGTAGATGCGGTGTGTGGTCTCCAGTGCTGGCGCTGTCGACTCGTCAGTTCCATCCATCTTATTCGACGAGTCGTTCGATCTCGGTGACGAGGATATCGCTCGCACCGACGGCTTTCAGATCACCGATCGCCTCGAACACCTTCGACTGTGCGACAACGGCGTGAACCGCCACCCGATCGGTGCCGGCGATATCCATCACCGTCGGTCCACCAAGCCCCGGAAGGACGGATTTGACCTCCTCCAGCTGTGATTCGGGAGCGTTCAACATGAGATATCGCTTGTTGTCCGCTGCGAGGACTGATCCGAGCGCCGTCGTGACCTGTTCGACTTTCGGCTCGTTGGTGACATCTCCGCGGGCAAACAGTCTGACCGAGGATGAGAGGATCTCGTCGATTACTTCGAGGCGATTCATTCGGAGTGTCGTCCCCGTCGAGGTAATGTCGACGATCCCGTCGGCCATATCCACGTGCGGGGTGAGTTCTGTCGCACCCGATACCTCCGTAATTTCGACATCGACGTCCTGTTTTTCGAAGTACTCGCGTGCGATCACCGGAAACTCCGTCGCGATGATCCCACCTTCGAGATCGGAGACAGCGCTGACGCCACGTTCTTCGGGCGCGGCAAGCACGATCCGGCAGTTTCCGTAGTCGAGATCGAGCAGTTCGACCAGGTCAGTCTCGGACTCACGCTCCTGGTCGTAGCCGGTAATCCCAAGTTCGGCAGCGCCGTCAGCGACGTACTCCGGGATGTCCGCAGCCCGTGCAAACAGTACCGTCACCTCCGGATCGACCGTGTCCGCGTACAGTTTTCGGTCAGCGCCGTCGACGAGGTGAAGCCCCGCACGTTCGAGCAAATCCACCGTCGGATCGTGTAACCGCCCCTTGTTGGGCAACGCAATACGCATAGCACTCGGTTTCAGCCGCTCGGTCAACTGTGTTTCGACCGAGAGATACAAACGCTCTTTTTTTTCCAACCCGAACAGAGGACTATATGGAAGACGACGCTGGTCCCGACAAACACTCCTGTGTGGAGTGTGGGGAGCCATTGCAGCCCACAGACAACTTCTGTCCCGCCTGTGGTGCTCAGGTCGAAGACAATGACGGACTACCACCGGAAGTCACACCAGGGCGTCGAGAGACCGACACTCAAACAGAGCACGGGGCAGAGCCAACCGGCTGGGACCACGATGCCGACCAGAGAGGATGGAACGACACAGACGAATGGGATGACACAGACGAGGGTAGCGAAGGGACACAACTGCCCCGCAGACGCGAGCCAGCCGGCCCAGGTGCGCCAGGTGCGATGGCAGACCGCGAGTCGGCGTTGCGGACGATCGGAGTCGGTCTGTTCCTCTCAGTGATTGGTATTGTCATTCCGTTTGCTGTGGTAATCCTCCTTGGAGTTGTGCTTGGTCTCTTGGTGCCGGTCCCGTGGGTGTATCTGGCTGTTGTGTTGACGATTCTGCAGTTTGTGCTGTTTGCGGTGGTTGGACTCGGATATCTCAGATATCGTGAGTTCGAGTGGCCAGACATACGCGAGTATCTGGGTGTCGAGTGGCCCTCGCTCCGGGACTACGGACTGATCTTGGTGACCTGGATCGTGATGCTCATCGCCGCGGTCGTCGTCGCCAGTATCGTTGTCCAGATCGTCCCAGAAATCCTCGGCACCGAACAGACAGAGCCAGCCGAAAATCCTGTCGGTGAGATCATTGAGGAGAACCCAGAAATCGTCATCGGTGCTGTCCTCTTTATGTTCCTCGTTGTCGGCCCTGCGGAAGAGATCCTCTTCCGTGGCGTGGTCCAGAACCGGCTGCGTGAGGGATTACCGAAGATACCGGCAATCGTCCTCGCGTCGGCGCTGTTCGCAGCAGTCCACGTCGTTGTACTCGCCGGGCAGGATCCGGTGGGTATCGCACAGACACTGGTGATACTGTTCGTTCCAAGCCTCGGGTTTGGGTTTATTTATGAGTATACCGAGAACATCGTCGTTCCCTCGCTGTTGCATGGCTTTCACAACTCCGTGATTGTGGTGGTTACGGCAATCGGGGCGGTGTACGATCTCGAGGAAGCGTTCCTGATTCCAGAGTTTATGCTGGGAGTTCTCGCCTGACAATCTTTCCAACTACTTATTGACACCCTGAATCACAAGCAGGCACTCAGCGACACCCTGAATCACGTGGAGACATACAACAAGTATGAGCGAGACAGTCTCGATTGTCGTTCAGGAGGACGGGTCTGAAACGACAGTTGAAGTTGAAAAGGGGCGTGTTCTCCGCGACGTGTTACTCGAACACGGCTTCGAGGTGTATGGATCCGTCTCGAAACACGCAAACTGCGGTGGACGGGGACTGTGTGCAACCTGTACTGTCGAGGTCGACCCAGCACCGGAGCCGACACACTGGCACGACGCGGCCGCGGTTCGCTTTGGCTATCCGCG
>LKMJ01003905.1_pt1 | contig 13950 bp, 12 predicted proteins | sample 643391 | NCBI WGS metagenome assembly LKMJ01 (sample SAMN04112250, study PRJNA286221) | soda lake metagenome | biome: soda lake; feature: Kulunda Steppe; material: water; isolation source: sample PL-Br10 brine of Picturesque Lake | place: Russia: Kulunda steppe | collected 2010-07
CGTGAAGCGTTTCGGGCATGCGGCGGAGTCGACGAAGCTGTCAAGAAATACGGAACTTATATTGTTTTTCGCGACACTGGCATCGACGACGTCAACGGTTTAGAAGCGCGCGTCAAGCTCCGTTATCTGCGTTTCGTACACGAGAACGACTTCTACACCACCGAGCGTAGGCCCGACGTCGTCGAAATGATGGCCCAACAGGTGCTCGAGCAAGCCCAAAAGGATTACGATATGAAACGAGATTACGTCGCGGAGCACGTGATGCCCGAACTCAGAAAAAAGGCAGGGAAAAGAGGAGTACTCGCAAAAGTAGAGAAAATGCGGGAAAAGTGCGGGAAGTCTTTCTGGGAAAAGTTAAGATCGAACTAGCCTGGACAGCGTCTGTTTCACGATGCGAACCGCACGCCTAATCAGGTTTCTGTGTCGTGGCGCTCGATACAGTAATGGTTTTATCGCCGTATTCATCCTGTCGTCGTGATCAACGGCGACAGAAGATCTACCACAGCGCACGCAATTTTCGTACGGCTCGTCATCACCCTGCTCGTCGTCCTCCTCTCGAAGGTGGTGGTCGTCTGCTCTTAATTCTTGATCAACGGCGAAAGTTTCGACATCCTTTGTGAACGACATCTCAAGCGCTCGATCGAACGGCACAAGATCGACCGACGTCGGAAGCGGGTTCGTGGTGACGACGATCTCCGACATCGACGAAGAGAACCGATTGCACTTATGCGCAGCGTAATACACGACAGCCGAGAAAATCGCCGCGCATGCGCAAATCTGGACGAGCGCGAAAATTGTCGCGACGCGACACCTTCGCTTCGCCTTGGCGTTCTCGCTCATCAGCAAAACGTTCTCGAGACGCTTACGCTCGGCGCGCAACTCTCGAAGAGCACCGGCTGTCGCGTCTATGTCGTCTGAAAGGGAGGATGGCGTGTTTCCGTAAACGATCTCAGATATCGCGGGTCGCAATTCTCGACCGAGCTGACCCGACAGCTCTAATATCGCAGACGTCTCCGTGTTCCACTCGACGTCCAAGCCAGATCTCGACGACGGAGAGTACCTCGCGCCCTCCATGTCGCCAGTAGTCGCGGATTCTAGCAAAAAAGGCGGCTCGCTGGCTCCCGCGCCAGCGCCTTCGCTTTAAGTCGCGAACTCAGAACCCAAAGCTCTTGCCCAGACTCTCCTGCTCCTTAATCTCCTTGGTGCTGGGAACCGTTTTAGGAGGGAAAGTCGATGCGTTCTTACCGCTGTTGGGCGAAGAGCGACGTACCGTTGATCCCGAGGGCGTTCGCTCATGCTGTTTAGCGGCCCCGAAAGGAGATGCGCCGGGTCTCGAAGGAGCTCCGGGTCTCGAAGGAGACTCGCCCAACTTGTTACACTCGGCGTACTCGGGATAATGCTTGTACAGGCTTCCTCGAATGCACGACATGGCCTTCTTGAACGCCTTCCTCTCGCCCTTGTCCGTAGACTTCATGTACGCGCGTTTGATGGATTTCCAAGCCGCCGGGTTGCCGAGGGGCCACTTCTTGGACCCCACCATAGCGTACCCGTCCACGACTCCACAGTCCGTGAGGATGGGGCACTTTTTGGTGGGGTCCAGGCACTTTTTGTGGAGCACTTCATCGCGGATGTCCATCTTGCACTTGAACACCGGGTCCCCCTTCAGCGGGTCGACCTGCGATCGCGACGCGTTGGTCTTGCCGGCGTTGGCGGACGATGGCCTGGCTCCGTTGACCTGGTTCGTCGACCTTCCGAGGGCAGGACCGGAGGGTTTCGCTGAGTTTGGAAGTCTGGCGGAGTTGGCTGGTCTCGAGGAGTTCGCAGGTCTAGCGGAATTTGCGGGTCTCGAGGAGTTCGCGGGTCTAGCAGAGTTTGCGGGTCTCGCATTAGAAGATTTAGACCCGATCGCCGCTGATGATGGTGATGACGGAGTAGAAGGCTTACGGGCGTTAGCAGAAGATGTCGACGAAGGCGCTTTTACCTGCTGTTTCGGAGGGGGCAGGAGCGAAGGACGGGCGGGCGAAGTTGCCGCGGACCCAGCACCTCCTGCGACGCGTTTAGCATATCGCCGTTGCTTGTTGGCACGTGCGGTAGTGTATGCCATTCGAAACTGTCCTGCGTAGATGGATGCGGTGATGCGCAGATAGGGTGCGTTTTGATATGCAAACAAATTAAATTTAGCACTCTGGCAGAAATGAAGGAAGATGAGACAGGGACTGCAATCACTTCTTGTTCTTCTTGTTCCCGTTCCCTTTTTTGTTCCCGTTTCCGTTCTTGGTGTTTTCCTTCTTAGTGTTCACTCGGATGTTGAATCCGTCGTCGTTCAGTACGCCTGCCGAAGAAGACGAGCCTTGGAGGAGGCGCACCGGAGAGGAAGGCGGTGACGTTTCATGACGCGGGACCGCGCAATTAAGATCGTTGCTTTCTCCGGTCTCTTGAAATCGAGTGTCGACGTTATTGTCGTCCGTTGCCTCTGCGTCAATACGCTGTTGCTCCCAAAGATGAATTACGTTGTCAGGTGCTCCGTTTCCTGGTGCTCCGTCTCCTGGTGCTCCGTCTCCTGGTGCTCCGTCTCCTGGTGCTCCGTCTCCTGGTGATCCGTCTCCTGGTGCTCCGTCTCCTGGTGCTCCGTATCCTGGTGCTCCGTATCCCGGCGCTTCGTCTCCGGGTGCTTCGTCTCCCGGCACTTCGTCTCCGGGTGCTTCGTCTCCCGGCACTTCGTCTCCCGGCGCTTCGTCTTTAGGCGCTCCGACTTTCTGGCTACTGCTTTGTCGGCCGGTCCTATGGCCCTCGTAAGGGGGCGTTTGATCTTTGTTATCGGTTCCCTGTCCGTGCCAAAATCCGCCGCCATAGCCATGTAACACGGACTTCAACGAAGATACCTCGAGCAGCAGCTTGTCGATATTGCCAGCTGCGTCTTGTTGCTCCTTTGCGAGCGTTGTGACCTTGTCGTCCAGGCACTCGAACTTGTCGCTGATCATCTTGGCGACCGCATGCTCGCACTTGAAAGTGGTGGCAACGTCGATCATGCCCCTCTCCTTCTTCATGTCCGCTCTGACCTTGTCGTACAGACTATCCGTGGCACGACCCATCTCTTCCGAACACGCCTGGCGAAGAGCGGAGGGTAGTTCAGGTTTTGTCACGGCGTGTTCCCTGCTCCTCTCCAACTCGGTGATACAGCACTGCATCTTTGCCTGATTGTTTTTTAACGTGATCAACTGCGCGTTCAGGGTGTTCAACAACTGGTGCATGCCCAACATGACGAATCTAGATTGTTGTTGTCCGGAGCCGTCCGGAGTCGTCCGCGCTTTCTCTTAACCGCGCGCTCGTGAGCGGGGAGTCTGATGACGAGATATACTATGCTCATTAGAACTTGTTTTTTGCATTTGTGACGCAGCTACGGCACTTGTTTCTTGCGCACTAGTAGGTAATTATAAGGACGACGACGGTCGGGCAGATATCCGCCTTCTCCTTCTCTCAGCCCGTAATCGACAACAAGACGCGCACGTCTCGCTCTCTCGATGGTGTTTTTAGAAACCGTGACGGCTATTAATAACAGTAAAATCGTGTGGGGGACCACCATGATGCTGTTCAATCTGGGTTCGAAGCACGTCATGGGCGACATCTCTCCGGCGCAGGAGCGCCTGCTGTCTCACGCGGCCGTAAAAAGGATCGTCGTGTTCTGCATGTTCTTCGTCGCGACGCGCGACGTCGCCATCTCGGTCGCCATGACTTTCGCCTTCATCTTCGTGTTCCGCGTGCTGCTGCATGAAGGAAGCCGTTTTTGTATCGTGAACAATACCGTGCTATCTTCAATACACGGAAACCTACAAGACCAGGAAAAACAACAGAGGAAGGCGCTGTACCAGATCGTCAAGGAAGAAGAGGACGAGGAGAAAAAGAAGCAAAAGAAGCGAAAGAAAAAAACGGGACAGGAAGCGCACGACGACCACGAAGAAGAAGCCTCCACCGCCTCTGCTCCGCGCGCCAAAGATAAAACGAGTGAGAGCACAATAGAACCTTTTCACGACGGTGATGCAGGTGAAGAAACGTTAAGGCGGGTATCAAGACGGGTTTCGAAACGCGACGACATCACGCCGGCTAACTTCCCTCCCCCTATCGCTTATAACAACGACGCGGCTTATGCTTCCGTTTAGAATAAGAACATTCTAATCGACGATGACTGCCTACTCATTGCGCTCCAACAACTTCTTCAGATCCTCCTCCTTGATGCACGTTCCGTTGATGCAGATCGAGCCGGACTCGCCCACCTTGATGTCCTTCTTGACGTGCAAGTCCTTCTTGACGTGCAGGTCCTTATCGACGTCCAGGTCCTTCTTAACGTGCACCCCCTCTTCTACCTTGAGGTCCCCCTTGACTCGCGTGTCGTTGGCCATCAAAACGGTGTTATTCGGCGCGTCCCGCAGGTACTCGTACGAGCCCGTCGAATGGTTGCCCAGCACCACCTTGTCGTTCTGCCAGCCCATAAACAACGCGCCGTTTTCCGCCTTTCCCCAAGGCTCGTGCGCGTCTACGTGCCGTCCTACCCTGAAGTTCTCGTTTTTGACGCGGCCAGAGAGATCGATGTCTCCCTCGAACCGCGTGTCACCCTTAAAGAACGCGTCGTTCGTAATCAGCACGCTGTCCTCTTTGGCGTCCTTGGCCCAGCTCTCCGCTTCTTGGTCGCGGTCGTTACCGAGCACCAGCTTGTCGCCGTACCATCCCGCAAAGAGCACTTTTTCGTCTCCTTCGCCCCAGCCTTTGTGCGCGTCCAGATGGCGCCCGACCTCGAGGCGCTCGTCCTCGAGGCGCCCGTCTATGCGTAAATCGCCCTTGACGTGCGTGTCTCCCGCGAGCACGTTGACGCCCTTCCTGTTCGGCAGGCGCGTGTGCTTGTCGCCGTCTTTGTTGAAGCTCAGGCGCGAAGATTTGCCGCCTTTGAACGTGGCACCCTTATCGACGATCAATTCTCCATCGATATCCAAATTACCGTGATTCCATTGTTGTCCGTGAATGTGGGTGTCACCGTGAATGTGATTTTTGTCGTCGTTCGCGTCGGGAAACTTGGTGCGCGTCGAAATACGACCGTTCCCTTTTCCGTTAGCCGTATTTTTTCCTCCTGGAAAAGAAACTTCGCCCTCCGATCTCAGGGCCTCGGTATCGACGGTTCGTGCCTTGACGCGGTCGGCGCGCACCTCTTTGGCGTCGATCCCGTCCGCCTCTAGATCGTCGCGCACGCGCACGCGCTTCTTGCCCTTCCTGCCCTTCGATTTCTTGCCCGTGATGACCAGAGAACCGGACCCGTCTTTGTCGAAACATATATCACCGTCGGAGGACGATCCTGTCTTGACGCACGACCCGGAACCGATGCCCAAGCCTTCGGTAGACCAAAGACCGCTGGTCGCAAGGGGCGCATACCGCTCTCCCTTTTGATCCGTGACGTGTACTCCATTTTTGACGGACCCCGACCCCTTGGGTTGCTGTTCCGGCGCGTGCTTGGTCAGGCGCGCGCGGTCCCCTACTATGAGCGACTCCGTAGAAAATCGTACATCGTTCACGGCTCTTCGGCTCGTTTCTTCGCGCTCGCGCGCTTCAATCTTTTGTTTAATGCTATCGACATGCTGGCCCACCTTGTCTTTGATGCGCTCGTCCTCCTGTTGCAGAGAAGCCAGAGCGTCCTCAACGGATTGGTGTTCCTGCTGAGCAGCTTCGCGCACCTTGAAAAGGAACACCGCCACGACGATGACCATCACGAGCGCCACGACGCTTATGATACCGACGATCATGCGAATATCTTCGGCCGTGTAGCTCGCTCTGTATCTTTTTTTCGCCTGCTTACTCTGTAGCAGCAGACAGGCTAGCTTTCTTGTAATTACGCGAGACATTTTTGTCGGTGTCGGTCGTGTCCGCGTGACGGAACATTTTTCGTCACCGTGAGTAAGGAGACTATAGCGGTCGCGGAGCAAGGAAAGCCGTAAAACGTGAGCATTACTGTCTCATCTCACACATGATTTCCACCGTCATCATGATCGTCGTGGGCCTGGCCATAGTGTTCTTGGTCTTCATCGTCGTCGTGATCGCGATGGCTGCTCGAAAGCGCTTTGCCGCCGATGAGGATGACGATGACGTCGATCTAGAAGACGTTACCGCAGATTCCATAAAAGAATCGAAAGAGAACGCTCGTGAAATCGCGGACGGTATATCGAAGATGGCTGCTCACTCCGTACGCACTTCGAAAAGCGAGACGACGCCGCTCAAGAAAAAGGACTTTAAAGGCGATTGGAACCCTGACGCCGCTGACGGAATGGTCAGGAAAGGCGACGTCTGCTTGAAACGAGTGCGTACGGCTAAAGGAGGAGACGGAAAAATGCAGTTGATGCTCAAGGACATCAAGCGCCTGTACATGATCATGCAGAACGCGGACACGGACAAGATTACTATCATAGGAGCTCGGCCCGCGAACGAGCTGCGTTCCAGACGAGACAGGAAGATCATAGAAGCGATGAACGAGGAGATGCCCGACTTCACGCCCGTGGATATCAGACAAATTACGGAGAGCGAGAACGACGACGGCGAAGACGACGACGCGCAGATGCGAACGCTGGTGTTCATGGAAAAGATCGAGATACCTCACTCGCTGTCGCTGGACATCTGCGCCTTCTGAACTTCTGGACGTGCTGTGGAACGTGGTTCGGTCAAAAACCGCCATCGACGACCAACGGCAAAAAAATTTGACGTGCGCGGTCTATCCGCTTCGTACCTGTAGAGCAGATCATCCAAATATCCCCTATCCATCATCCATCTCAGATGCTCTCCCTAAATTTACATCAAGATAGGCCCGGTTTTGGAGGATTCTGTACAAAGTTCCCAAAGACTTCCCGGGCCACGGACGTGCTTTCTACCACCGAGCAGGTGAGAGAGGGAAGGCGAGGTAACTACACATTTTCCAAAGAGACAAGAGTTTCGGAAATGAATGATGTGCGCGGTATTATCAGCGGCCGTGCCCAGCACATGCCGCCTGAGCTCTTCATCCTCTCCAAGTTGGGGGCTGGCATAGGACTCAGAATGAACTACGCCGTGGCCTTCTTTGTCGACCCGAAAGCGTTCACGTCCATTCCAGATGGCAAGAGGGTCTTGGGCGTCAGCGAGTCACAAGTACAAGCGGCTGTCAACAAGGTCTTCAATTCCAGTGACGATGGGAACAAGATCGTCACAAAGCTCGGAGAAATAGGCCGAGATGGCGGATGCTTCTATACCATGGGGTCAAACCCGGCATGCTACCCGGGCATCCCCGGCGATCTCCAATCTTACGACCCGGAAATGCTGCTCCCAGTGACGTGCTACAACCTGCTGAACGTGACCCCAAGCAATGCAGCAGAGTTTACGGCAAGTGTCGTAGAGGCCTTGAGTGAGATCCTGGGCAACAAGATGGTGCAAGCCGCGGCCAAGAAAAACTACGAAGAGTTTGGGATACAGAGTGATGTCACCCGGCTAGAGATCAAGTTCCATGTGCGTGCCGCGAACATGGAGCACGTGCCCACCAACCCCCAGCTCGTTCAGTTGTTCGGCCAAGTCATCACCCCCGAGAACAAAGAAGACGCCATGCGCATGTTCAACCCGCCCTTGTCGCCCGCCATGAAGGCAATAAAGAGCGGCGACCAAAACACTGCTGACATGCTCAAGGCCGAGTACTGGGGCTTCAGGAACACGTTTCCACAACGTTTCCAGGCCGACATCGACCGCCTGGGCTTGGAGTACGTCAATGAGGTGACAAAGGCAATGTCCGACGACAAGCCGGAAATTAAGCAGAGCCAGGAGCAGAAGGATGAGGGACCGATCGACGTTCCCCCCCTGCCCAACACCCCTCCCTGCCAAAACAAGAACAGTAGGAGGGATCACCGCGGAGGAAGGGGGAGAAAGCGTAACAACCCGTTTTGAAAGGATGTTTCAAAGCCGCGACTTAGGTGCCACGAATTGGGCGTCATTACTTGGGCGCCGCGAGTTGATCGCCGACGGCAAGTGTACACTCTCAATCAGAAGTAGTGTGACGTCGTCATGAGCGATCGCTCGTTTTTCGCTCAGTACATGCTCACCATGTGGTACAGCTGGTTGGTCTCGGAGCTGATCGCTTTGAGTCGCCGTAATAGATCCGTTTTGTCTAGACAGACGCGGTTGGACAAGAAAGATGACGACGACGGAGCATCCTTCTTGTTTTTGTCGCGTTCCGAAGGCAGGACCAATTCCTCCTCTTCGCGCATCTCGTCGAATTGTCCGAAAATGTCGTTCTGGGCGTCCGCGTTACCGGGACGGACGCCGTTTATAGCCGCTTCCTCCATAGAAGCGATGCCCTTTTGTCTCGTTTTTTCTCCTCCATCGTCACGCTTGTCGTCACGACGGTCTTCATCGTTATCGTCTTTTTCTTCGTGTTTGTCCGCCGCCTTGTTCGACGGAACCTTCAACTGATCCTTTCTATCGTTATGTTTCTCTCTGTTCGCCTCAAAGTCGTCAGAGTCCCCGACGTTCATCAGGTTGTAATCTCGGAGCACCGCACGCAATATAGCAGTCTCGCCAGAAAGAGACCCGTACTTTTCGATCTCGGCGTTCGTAGCCGGACGCTTCAATACCGCGTCAAATATCTTCATCGTATACATCCGCGTTTCGTATTCCTTGTCCTTCTTAGTGCCGTAGTCATCTTCTTCGTCTCCGTTATCGTGCTGCTTGAACGTCTCTCGTCCGCTCTTTCTATTCTTGTCGGCGCGAGCGTTCATCCACTTGACGACGTATACGAGGTAGACCACCACCAGAACCGCAAAAGCCGCGAGATAAACCGTCCATTTCGAAGGAGCGCCAGACATTGTTTGTTTGTGTCGAGAAGCGAAATGACACACAATCGGTGGGTTTTGTTTAGTGACAACAATAAAAAACGACAGTAAACGAACGTTATAGTCTGACGGGCGTCGTTACACCTTATTTCGCACCGGATCAACGGGCCGTAGCCTCGCGAAAAAAACTACTTATGGCGTCAGGCGAGCGCGTGTCTACTCGATGATTCTTAGACCGTATCGCTAAAAATCGAAAACGGGTTTCATTCGAGTGTATGATCCCGACGGATCAGGCAGTTTTCAACCTACCACCAATATGTCAAGGGCGAGGAATCTCTCTCTTCAAAACTTACAGGTATGTATGTCGTATCCCAGCGTCGTGTACGAAAGCCGCGGCGGAGACATATACGAGCATGTCGCCTGTCGTCGACTCGACATTATCGACATCGGTATAAAGGCATTTGAGGCATGCACTACACTGCGAACGTAAAGGTATTTATTATTCATTTTTCTTTCGGTCAGGAGATATTATGTCGTCTTCTTGGACGTTCGCTCCTCCTGCTGCTGCTGATGTGCCAGTTCTGCGCCATATTCCCGCTCATCCAGCTTACCATCGTTCCCACCCACCATCATTCGTCGACGCAACAACTGCGAGGAGCGACTCTGCTAAAAAATCATCACGGGAACACTTTGCGGATGACGTAGACGCGATGGCGGTCACACGCGCGCGCGAGATGTTTACGTCTGTCGTTCAACACATCGATCTTATAGACGCGGTGCGCCAGGAAAACGTATTTGCGGTGCGTCTCTTGGTCGACGACCTTTTGCAGCGCGTCATGCGTCAGCCCGTCGCGCCGAACGCGCCGTTCTGTACGCGTCACGCAGCACGCGATGCGAGAGTCGACACGCCTGCTGCCAATATCGACGCATCGGTCAACGAATCCATGCAAAAAGTGATCTACGCGCTTTACGCGGCTATTACGCAAAGATCCGATATTATTGCGGACGCTATATTGGACAGGTGCTCCGTTGCGATTCTCCAGAGCATCAGAGACGCGAGCTACCCGATGCCCGTGTCCGTGTCCCATACGCGCCATCTTTACACTTTTTCCGTCAACGACGACCTTCTGTGTCGCGCCGTCGAGTGCCGAGCGCACCGGGTGCTGGAAGTGCTGGTGTACAAGTACGGTTTTCACCCCGTAAGCAGCGCTCCGTACGTCAAGATCATCGCGGAACATGAAAACAATGATATGCTTTCCGTTTTAACTTCGTCCAGCAACGTGGACGCTCTGATCGCGGATAGCGATATCTTGCTGCGTACCGCCATTGATTGCGGCAACGAAATCGCGCTCGACGAGCTCGCGTTTTCGGGAGCGCGAGCGAGCCTGGACACTCTTAAATTCGCCGTGTTGCGAGACTTGTCAGATAGCGGGTTGAACGTCATCGTGAACGTGCTCGACGTCAAGTCGACGACCGAAGATAATACTCAAACCACGCGCCCGTCCCCGAAAGAAAAAAGAAATAAGAACGACGATGTAATCGCCGTAGACCACGAACTCGAAGACGACGCGTGCTCTTCCTGGGTGCCACAGGAAACCGCCGTTGCGCATCTATGCCCGGCCCTGTCCTCCAACTTCGGACCTGTAGGTACCGGTTTCGCGCCCGCGCTTTCGAAGCGTCACGTTACCGTAAAAGAGATTCTGCTGCTGTGCATCGCCAACGCAAAACCTTTGCAGATCATCAGGACGCTGATCGACGACGTACAAGGGTTCGAAGTCGGTCGCGAATGGGACGATCTCGTGTTGTACGCGGCCATTCAAGGAAACGTAGAAGTGCTCCGCGAATTAATGACGGAGTACGTGTCCTGCATCGTTCGGGATCCGCAAGAATCTTACGACAAAGCCTTAATAGGCGCGATAACCCACAAGAAATGGGCGACGGCTCACGTTTTGCTGAGCAACGGAGCAAACCCGCGTGCTTATGACGACGCTCCCGTAAACGTTTTGGCGTCACATATTTACGATTCATGCGCCTCTTCAGACGCTCTTCAAGGACTCGTCTTACTCGTCGCTTATGGAGCCAACGTCAACGCGCGCGATGGCGTCCTCCTTCGGAGCGTCGCGATAGTCGGGAACATGGCCATCTTGAACCTGCTACTCGCGGTGGACACGCTCGATGTCAACGCGAAGGAGGGCGAAGCCCTGGACTGGGCTTGTTATCGCGGCGACGTCCTGATGGTCAGGTCATTGCTGCTCGCTTACGCTAACCCCAACGTCAAAGGCGGGAAACCGCTGGTGATTGCGAGCTCACAGGGCCACTTCGAAAGCGTGCGTCACCTCCTGGAAAACGGCGCGTCCACGATGGTGGACACCTCTTACGCTTTCGCCGCACACCATGCAACAGAAGGAGCAGAAGGAGCAGAAGGAGCAGCGGAGGGATGGTGGCGTCCTACGACTCCCCGAACATCAACACAACATCAACGGCAACTTACCAAAGACGGCCACTTGTTCAAAAAGAGGAAGCCTCCCCTCGCCTCCCTCGACGCGTATTCTCCCTTCTCTGGGAAGTGGAACGGAGACCTGGCTTGGGTGGTGGCTATCGAAAAGGGAAGGATCGACATCGCCTCTCTCCTCGAAAGGTACAGGGCGAGAGAGAGCGCGCTCCGCCTTAACGTGTGCTCGGGAACGGCGGTCCCTGGCACGACCACCGTTGTTTAGGACATTACAGTAGTTGCAAATCAATTGCGTTGCATGAAGGCCATCGCCTGCAAAAAGGCGTCCGCCAAGTCGTCCTTTTTTTTACTGTTTTCAAATATCTGCGTAAATTCCGTGTCTTTCGTCAACGCGGGACATTCGGCCAGCTTGGCTCGACACATCTCTATGCCCCTCTTCTTCTTTTCGGCGTACGACAGCTTGGGCGCGGTCTTATCCACCGCTCCGAGTTTGAGAGAAGCCGAGACGAACCGCACATTAGAAACGGCACCGAACACGCATCGCACCGTCTGAAAAAAAGTGTAGAGCATGATCTGCATCGTCTTCATGGTGGGGTTCTTGATGACGGGCTGGTTCTCTATGATCACCCAGTCGTAGTGCGCAGAAGCGTCGTGTTCGAAGAAACGCTCCTGCAATTTGCGGATGGTCGACGTCGCCAGCGCGTCGACATCACGCATCACGCGGTCGGGCCTTTCACAACCTTCCGTAACGTCGATCACGCCCCACCCCTTGATCTTGGTCGCCATGGCCGTCGAAGTCTTTTCCGCACCCCTTCGGTCTGTTTGGGGGGCATCAGAACCCTCGGAACCCTCGGAACCCTCGGCTCTCTCTCGGCTAATAACGTTCTCTTCTTCGCGTTCGTGTGATATATCTACGTAAGACAGGTGCTTGATACCGACGTCAAACGATAGCATGCGGAACGGTTTCGACGGGTTAGATTGCATCTCTCGTTTTATGGAATATCCGCGCGTTTATTTATATCCGAACGGTAAATAAATCTTATTTCGTCGCACAGCCGCCAGTTAGATGCCCGCGAAATGGACGTCCCTGATGCTCCTGGGCATGGTGCGTCAGCTGGCCAAGCTCATAGGATCGCCGACGTCTGTCACCGTCAAGGAACGCATTCCCTATGAAGATGTCGTTTTCTCGGCCAGATTGGCACGCGCCGCTTACATCGATCGCGAAAGAAAGGATGGCGACGAAGAGGAAGAGAATGCGAAAGCGCGGTCTATGCTAGATGACATGCAATTCGCGGGAGCGTTACGGTTTTTTGATGCTCGACGTAAGCCCGTCGAGCGCCTGGAAGACGTTACAACAAAGGACACATCCGTAGCGACGATAGAGACGCCCGACACTCGGTTTCATTGCACGCAAGCTTACGCATGGATTCCGCGAGAAAATGACGGCACTGTGTACCTTTTTTTTCGAGGAACCGAATCGAAACGCGACGTTTTAGCAGACATCGATATACGACGCCGTAAATTAGGATGTGATTGCGGAGCTCTCGTGCATCGCGGATTCTTGCAGCAGTTCAACGCCATCGAAGACCATATGACGGCATTTTTGCGCGAAAACGTACAAGCGAAAGGAGGAAAAATTAGCCGTGTCGTATGCACGGGGCACAGCCTGGGAGGAGCGCTGGCAACAATAGCGGCAACTTTTTACGCGGAGCCAGACGCTGTAATACCCGGACACGTTCTGTCGACGGATTGTCACACGTTCGGCTGCCCGAGGGTCGGAAACGACGCCTTTTCGAAATTCTTCGCGTCTCGAGTGCGCGCGGAAGGCGCCTGGCGCGTATTCGACTACGAAGACCCGGTGCCGATGATCCCCATTTCTTGCCGCTTCTCACACGTCAAGGGAAACGGCTTGTGTCTGGGAGAAGGCGGGCGCATTAAGATGTCCGCCATCGACACGCCCTGGGTCCTGCGACCTTTACAAAGCTTCGTGACACTTCATTTGTTGAATCCTTTCGCAGCGCACGATATGTCCAATTACGTGAGCAAGACAGAGGGTCTATTCCGACGCTACGAATATATACTCCTGCAAACGAATTATGTTACACCTGAACACAACCGTAAACAAGAGTATAAGCATACCTCGAAGATGTAAGAACCCATCTCCTGGTACACTCAATGACACTTCTCCCGATATCACCTATCGGCAGTGGATTGAGGCAATTCTTCCGACCTTATTCGGTCAGAGAGATTCCTCGCCCTTGACGAATAAAAAGAAAAGAAGGACATGCTGAGCTCCCTGAAGGAAAGCTTGACGGCTCGTGCAAAAATTCGTGGTGCCACCGAGTTGGTCTTGGTCGATTACAAGAAGACCCTGACAGAGAGGGAGCATCTCATTCTCGCGGCACTCTTTCCTAATGTGCGTCGGTTGGTGTTGGAGTATCGGTCGGAATACGGACGGGGGCTGTCCAACGACTTGGGACTGATGAACATCAAGTCACTCGCCATCCGAACACACAGTAGGTACAATGGATGGCCACAAACTTTTTCGGACGTTGCTCGGGCTCTCCGTGACGTTGAAGATATCACTGTTGAGTATTTGGGATCCTTCCAGTACACCCCCCAAGATATGAACTCCATTGGAAACCTCACAAGCTTACCCCATCTTCGGACAATCAC
>LKMJ01003908.1_pt1 | contig 13948 bp, 15 predicted proteins | sample 643391 | NCBI WGS metagenome assembly LKMJ01 (sample SAMN04112250, study PRJNA286221) | soda lake metagenome | biome: soda lake; feature: Kulunda Steppe; material: water; isolation source: sample PL-Br10 brine of Picturesque Lake | place: Russia: Kulunda steppe | collected 2010-07
CCCCCCCCCCTCGCGGGGACAAGGCATGCTCCTGCTGCACGCGCGCGCTGCTTCCTCGACACATCCATGCGGCACCGCGGCAGGCTGTGCTAAGCGCAGCACTTGACCACTGCTCTGTCAAGTGGGCGAGCCCGCGCGCCTGGCTTGGGGAGCACACGTGGCCTCAAGCGTGCGCAGGCCCGCATGCACGGTGCTGCCGACGAGGCACAAGGCCCAGTGGGATACATTAGGGTCGGCGAGGGGGGGATATGCAGGGGGATATGCAGGGGGATATGCAGGGGGAGGCCCAAAACAAACGCATGCACGCATGCTGCTGTTTGCATGCTGTCCCCTTCATGCCGGCGGAGTTAATGCGTGCAGAGCGGGCGTGATACAGAGGGGTGCGCGTGACACAGAGGGGTGCGGGCGATTCCAAGGCAAGCTTGCTGCAACTGGGAGGCCATTTGTCTGAGAGACACTCAGCCAGGCACCAACAGGCAGCAGCGTATGATATAACGGCCCGTGCAGCCACTGCCAAGGCCTACAAACAATCCGTCGCAGCTGAGATTGCGGCTCAGATGATCTCTGGCCGCATGAACCCGTCCTCTTTTTAGGTGTAACCTGCTGCAATTCATATACACAAAACCAGAAGGGGCACGCACCACGTGGTTGAACTTGTCGGTCCAGCGCTTGCCGTGGTGGTACCAGTTCAGGTGCTCCGGCTCCTCCAGTACCGCCACGTCTGCCTCGTGGTCAGGGATGACGGACGTGATGTCGCCCACGGGCAGGATGCTGCCTGCGCGTGGGTGCACACGCGTGCACGGAGTTCAGGTGCATGCTGCGTGTGCAGGTGCAGGCGGCCAAGCACTCAAAAGTACACAACCGCCGGCGCATGCGCGCTCTGTGCTTCCAGCAGGCTCCCAATATGTGAGGCGTAAGGTGGCAGAGAGGCTCCTTGCGCGCACGTCTCAGACCACACCACCAACATGAACAGCATGCCCTGAGCTTGCCACATCAGCCAGGTCCAAAATGCTCACTGCCAAGGGCACGACTGCTGCTCTGCCGTGGCATACCCTCTGCTGTGGCACACCCTCGCACGCCACAGCGCACGGTGCACAATGCCACCCACCCTTCTCCGCTGCGTAGCGCCCTGGGTAGAAGGTGATCTTAAAGTTGCACTCCAGCCCCGTGCGCTTCTGCGCCCACTCCCTCACAAAGCTTTCTTGGAGCTCGGGCGTCTCAAACTGCGGGCGGGGCGGGCCGGGAGGGGTTAAGGCTTCAAAGGGGAGGGAGGGGGGAGATTGACACAAGAAACACGCCGGCCCGTGCATTCTGCCTGATCAAGGGTGGGGTTTAGGGAGCTTGTGAGGCCTTGGCAGCATAAGCAGCCTATGCAGTCCACATGCAGCACATGCAGCTGCTTCAGCAACACCAACCGCTGCTTGCGCGCAATGCCAGCACGCACGTAGGGTTCGGCACTGGTACAGCATGCTGATACCCATGCACACCTAGGCGCCTTGGGATCAAAACAGGCAGGAGGGCCAGGCCAACACACTCCTCCCTACCACGCGTCTGCAACCATGCTTACAAAACGCTTGCGCCCAAGCTCGCACATGCACACGTACCTGCACGCTGCCAGGGAACACACGTCCTTGGTCAGTGGGCGACAGCCACGGCAGCACCAGAGTGACTTTGCGGTTACCCTCAGACGCCAAGTAGGCCGCACGCAGCAGTGGGTTCACGGCAGTGCCCGTGAGCCATGGCAGAGACGCAGTTGTCACGATCGCCACCTGCACGCAGGCACCGCGTGCATGGTGTGTGCCTTTATGTGTGTGTGTGTGAGTGTAATCACGCGTGTGCAGGCTGTGTCTTGCGTGAGCGCGTGCATGCACATGTGAATACCAAGCAAGCTTGCCTGCGCATGAGCGCACCTGCCGCCCTGGGTCACGTATGCTGCCTGCCGCCACCTGACGCTGGTGCTGCTTGAACTCCAGCTGCGTCATGTACTGCTCAAGCGGGCTGACCCAGTCCGTGGATGATCTGCCATGGCTGTGGGCATGGCCATGCTCCTCACTCCCCTGCGCAAGCGCGGATGAAACAGAAGTGTGTGTTCGTGTGTGTGCGTGCGTGCGTGTACATGCGTTGCGCACGCGTACGAGTGCGCGTGGATATACATGTGCGTGCCATGCAAGCCACAAGGATGACGCACAAGCGACCTGTTGCCCAAGCGCACCTGTTGAGCTTCCGTCTCCCTCGCACGCAGGTAGTGAGGAAAGATGGACCAGGGTATCAAAGCGCCACCCCCCAAGGGGTCGTTGGCGTTGTTGACGATGGACCAGGTCACCATGGCGCGAGAGTGATCCAATGCAGACTGCAAGCCGTTGTTGGCCTGCGCGTGTGCAAAAGGGTCACGTTCACATCTGCATGCTTGCCGCAATTGCACTCTCTGGTTTGCCCGACACTTGCCACATCTGCACACAAGAGCGCTTGGCCTGTAGTGCGTGCATCTGCTCTCTTGCCTCCTTACACGATGCTCTCATGCTCTCAGCATCAACACAACGTCCAGCTAGGCTGCGCCCATTTTCAACTGTGACATCCATGACCTGCGTTCCCTCGACCAGCTTCTGACACAGCACTCATATGCTCCAGCACGCTGCAGGTCCACCCAATCAGAAGTGACCAAGCATAGCAGGCTCGAACATGCATCCAATTGAGCGGCTGGTGGTGGTCACGACCTCAGATTCACCCTGCCTGCATGCTTCTCAACGCGCTTGTTGTCTGATCAGTTATCAACAGGCATGACGTCAAGATAAAGCAAGTTACCGACCAGTCAACCCACAAAACAGTAAGCCTGCCACCACTGACAGGCTGGCTTGAGCAGGAGAGCAAGTCAGGTCTCGCCCTGGCGCACCTGCAGGTTGTGTTGCAGCATGTTGGACAGCGCCTGCAGATTTTGTTGGCAGTTGGATGCTGTCTGCTGCATGCTGAGCTGCGCATTTTGGATGGCCAGCTTCATCGCCTCCAGGTTGCGCACGGCTTGGCTGTTGATGCTCTCCCCGAGCTCTTGCAGCAGGGGGGCAGTGGTGACGCGGGGCAGACCCAGCTGCTGCTGCTGCTGCTGCTGCTGTTCTTGCTGCAGGGGCTGCTTGATGCCGGAGGTCGGAGAGGAGGGGGAGGACATTGAGTCAGGGGGCATGTTGCTCACATCCGAGGCGGTGCTCAGCTGCTGGCTGCTAGCGTACGACCTCTGCAGGCCCAGGCTGGCCTTGCTGCGCTTGGTTTTGGCAGCACTGCTGGCACTGCTGGCCTTGTCAGGAGAGCCCAGACTCCACCTGCGGCGCTGCGGCTGCGGCGGGAGCGCCAGCTGGTGCTGCGCCTCATCTGCCGGGCCGTCCCTCTTCCCTGTGGCGCTTACCATGCCCTCCTGCCCCTTACCCTGCTCCTCTCCCTCTTCCTCTTTCAGGCAGGGGGCCTTCAGCACCCCGCCAAAGTGCCTCTTGCCAAACAGGTTGGCCTCGTTTTGGAAGTTGTAGCCCATTGCTGCCTGCTGCACAGAGCCCTCGTCCCAAGCCCACTGCCGGGACAGCTTGTGGTGGTTGCTGCCGTGCTGAGACGCAGACAGCGCGCCGTGGCCCCCTTCTGTCAGACTGTTCACGCTGGCGCTGCGCTTCATCGGGCCCCCCAGCTGCGAGACGGCCCCGGCCTGAGCACCGCGAGAGGCAGAGGAGCCCCCCACACGACTGAGCAGTGCCCAGTCCTCAGCTGCAAGCAAGCTGGTGCCCAGCAGCGGCGGGGGCTGGAACACGCCCAGCCTCTTCTGAGCTTCATCCCTGAGACTGTTCTCCCACTGTTTCCTCATATCCAGCAGGCTCCTGACATGCGGGTTGGTGGCCTTGGCATGCTCCTGCAGATAGATGACAAAAGGCAACAGTGGTGGGCAAAAATTGTGATGCACGAGTGGACGGACGGAGTGCGGGGGAGCCGCTGGGATTCACGCACAATGTAAGCACGCACAGCAGCAGGCCCCACACGGAGCTACCCACCATCAGGTTGTTGGCGCTCTTGGAGGCATCCTGAGGGAGAGGGGTGAAGTGGAGCGGGTGCGTGAGCGTGCAGCAGGTCCCAAGCTCCCCTCCCCGAGGCTTGACTACTTCAGCACAGTGAAATCTCCTCTGACTACTCTCAAAGCGTACACACCTGGATGGCCCTCTGAATGCTCCATGCCTCTGCTGCTGGCCCCCCAAACTCAACCCGCTGCTTGCTCTTGATGTGACCAGCTTGAAGGTTGCCCGGGAAACTGGCTTGGGCATAAGTCCCAAAGTTGTCTAACATTCCCGCTCTACATGTGAAAGCAAATAAACATTCTACAGGAATTCAAATTAAAGGAAACATATGTCCGTGTCATAGCGAGGGGAAAAGAAGCCGTCGAGTTTCCTTTATCACCCTCAGGAAAAGGTAATTTTATTTGGATAAATGGCCCTCTCATCCACCATGCTGCAGCGCCAGGCCAGCTCCTGCAGCAGGACTGCTTCGTGCTCCGGGTTACCCGCCCGCATGTCAGGTGCGGCTGCGCTGTGGTGATCACGCGAGTGAAAAATGACCATCCAGCCAGGTTATTAGGCCTAAATTGTAGCTGCCAGCCTAAGCAAATCCTGAGCTGCAAATCTGCTGTGCCTGCTTACACACCCACAAAACCCGTCCCTCCGCCCCCGCAGCCCCTGCTCGGCCCATGCGCGTGCGCCGCTCCCGCAAGGCCGTGATGGTGCAAGCGAACCTGTTCTCAAGGGTTACCCGCCTCTTCAAGTCTTATGCCAACAACCTGGGTAAGAGAGGGACCATGGTAAAGGGTGACAGCAGGGCCTGTGCAGGCTTGGCTGGTGGTAGCATGGGGACTGTGCAGGCAACTGGGTGGTGCAATGTGTGCTTGGACCCCACACAGCAAGGCATTCACAACTCCCTGCACCACTTGCAGTGTCCTGATGTTTCCCCAACCTCCAACATTGGGGGATTTGTGATGCCTTCATCCTGCACAAGCACACATGGACAGGCAAAAGTGGATGAGAATATGTGGTGTGACGCTTGTCACACACACACACACACACGAACAAGCAAACAAACAAACAAACAAACAAACAAACAAACAAACAAACAAACAAACAAACAAACAAACAAACAACACACAAGCACACACAAACACACATGTGTGCTCGCACAAAGGCATTCGCACACAACACACGTGCACGCACACAACACACGTGTGTATATGACATGCACACATGCAACAAAGATCATGCACGCAAAAAAAGCCTTCACACATGTACAAGCACGCGTAACGCACATATACACACAAAAAGACATGCAACACTTAGACATGCACGCGCGCACACACACACACACAAACACGCGCCATACTGTACACAGGCTTTTCCACCTGCGGGTGCCTGGAACTGTGCAAACAACGCCACACGCAAGTGTGTCTGAAGAGTGCATATCAGAACGTGCATGGAATAGCCCTCATGACCTGCGTGGATCATGTGAATACACTGTCACCCGATGCTCCACCCGTCAACGTATGCAGTTAGCAATGCTGAGGACCCTGAGAAGTTGCTAGATCAAGTGGTTCAGGACATGCAGAATGACCTGATCAAGATGCGCCAAGCTGCTGCTCAGGTACGGTGAAAAGACTGCCAGGCCGTGTGTGGGCAGTGATATTTGACAAGAAAGCCCTATAGCTTGAAATGATAAGCTGCAAAAGCTTGATCCACGCAAAGATAAGCACCTCTGGTTCCTCCCTTGTCGGAGCCTGGTAAGGCTGGTCACAACCTTGACATTAGAACTGTGGGATTGAAGAATTGCTGTATTTTTAAGTCTGGAGCACTGGTTTCATTCATGTACGTGTGCTGCTGGCCATGCTGTGCTTGTTTGTTGCTGTACTCGCTATCATTGCTGATGAATGGGAAATGTTAGCTTCGCCTCTAGGCGTAGCCTGTGCAATGCAACGCACCCAATTTGCACAATGAGGGGGATGCATCAAAATCCGGCTGCAAGGTGCTGCCTGCCAGTCCAGCCATTAATGCACCTTGCTTGCGTGACGTTATATGCAGGTCATGGCTTCCCAGAAGCAGATGGAGGCCAAGTACAAGCAAGCACAGGCCACTGCGGTAAGGCACCCTCTGCCAGAAGGACTCTCACTGACGACACTGTCTGCGCCAGCGCTGTGTTCGTTGTAGCAAAGGCATGCATGGGAGGATGCTTGTTGTCAGCCTGTTTGCGTCAGCTTCTGTGGCCTGGCTGTACCAGGCAGCGGGCAAGTGTATGCAGCGGTGCAGCACGTGTGCACAGCGCAGCAACTGTGCACAACGCTGCAAGTTTGCCGTGCCTCAGGCCCTGTTGATGCTGCTGGGCCCGGCATCTGTGCGCAGAGCATGTGGTTCTGTCTTGCATGTAGTCCAGAGGAACCTCACATGCTCTCCTGTGTGGGCGCTCTCCGTATGACGGCAGTGCAAGCACGGAGCTCATTTCTGGCCTGCCCACACGCATCTTGCAGGACGACTGGCTGCGTCGGGCAGAGCTGGCCGTCTCCAAGAACGAGGATGAGCTTGCCAAGGAGGCCCTGAGGCGCAGGAAGGCCTACCAGGTGAGGCGTCAATCTGGGGCAAAATGGTCAAGGCTGCTCGGCTGCGCTCGCCATCACACACACACACACACACACACACACACAGAGCTTTGCCCAAGCCCCTCTAGATACGGCTTCCTTACCAAGGCCAAGAATGAATTCGCATGCTCAGCTGTAAAGGCGGTCACATGTTGCCTGTTGAGCGACCAGGCCACACCAAAAGAGGCATCAGCTTGGTAGGACATGTATGTTGCTGCTCGCGTAGCAAGCTTGACCTAGGAGTGTCCACACGGCTGGAGAGACGCTGTGCAGCAATGGAGGAACAGACTCCGTGCTTAAGCTCCAAAGCTGCCTTACTTCAAGGCGTCACATGTCTCCAAACAGGGGGTGGCGTCGGAGTTCTGCGGCCCCCACGTGTGCACCATCACAACCCTCACTTCGTCTGTGCTGCCTGCCATGATGGGGCGGCGTGCCTCCTCTGGGACAAGAGGGAGCGCATGCAGTGTGGCTGGAGAGGGTGCACAGCCTGCTCCAAATGTTACCGGCTCGCCTGGGTCTGTTGTCAAACCGTGGGCTCCTTGCTGGACAGGACCTGTACACATGCATGCTGGTGTTCATGTTGTGTTTGCAGGAGAATGCGGACAGTATGCTGACCCAGCTGGAAGCACAGAAAAAGGCTGTTGACCAGCTGCTGGGCAACACACGGTGAGAGGGGGGGGAGGGGGGAGGCACACTTGCGGCTGTTCGCTGGTGGTGATGTTTGCTGCCCCTGGGTGCTTGCCTGCCTGTGCACATTTAATGCAGACAAGCTGGACAAGTCTGCCAGCTTATTTCAGGCAGACAACATCTCAATAAGGCTGACAGACTTGTTCAGCCTGTCAGTGTTGAGTTGAACAGTTCATGAGCACCTTATGGAGCTTCATTTGTTTTGGGGTATGGGGCAGCTCTACACATGCAAGGCGCAGGTCAGGCACTCGATTGGTACCTCTTGACACAGACATTCAAGCCGGAAGCTGACATAGGCACTCGGGAGCCACTCTACTAGTGGAAATCCCCATTTGTGTGGCCACCTGTTTTGCATATCTCCTGGAAGTGCGTGAGGAGAGCATGCCGCACATTTTGGCAGACAGACTTGATGAAGTTGAATTTTGGCAAACAACTTGATGATGTTGAATTTTGGCCGACAGACTTGATGGAGTTTGAATTATGGCAGATGACTGATGAAGACAAGAGCTTTGCATGAGCCTCTGCGGCGCACCCAAGCTGAGACCGCCCGCAGTGTGATCAGCTTACTCATTGAAGTTTGGTGTCAAGTCGGTGGATGAGCCTGAGACCAGGCACCCACTTTCAAATCTGTGCGTGTTTCCGTTTGCTTTGTGGCTCAGAGTGCTCGAGGGTAAGCTGGCGGAGGCCAAGAGCAAGAAGGACACGCTGAAGGCACGCTCTGCAAGCGCCAAGACCAGCAAGCAAATCCAGGAAATGATTGGCAGCCTAGATACCAGCAGCAGCGTGGCCGCGTTTGACAAGATGGAGGAGAAGGTGAGTCGTGCAGGGGGGGGGTTAAATGGGCGGTGCCTGCCAGCTTAGGCATTGCTTACCCTAAGTATAAACTCACATTGTGCCTTCAGGCACACACATGCGTGCGCGCACATACACACATACGCATGTGCATAGGGGTCGCATATAGCACTATGTGGCAAATCTATAGCGCTAAATAGCATTATATAGCGATATAGCGCTGGAATGCACTATATTCCAGGCGCCATATATGCCGGATCTCCCCCTGCCAGCTCGAATTTCGTCATCAAACATGGATGTCGGATGGCATATGATGTGTGCACCACTCTCACAAAGTTAGAAAGGAAAGTATTCATTTGGCCTCGTTTTATAGCGTTGTAGGCTCCAATACAGTGCTATGCTTGGTGCACCTGTGCTACCAGTAAGGGCCATTAGCCTCATGCACACCATCCTCTCTGCACCCCTGTAACCCCATTTTGGCAGCTATCTATCTGGATGGGTTACCCACATTCATAACTGGCATGAAGGTTCGTGCCACAGCTTGTGTGGGCCCTGTGCTTGTGCCCATAGCACAGCCGCACCAGCGTGTGAAAGCATGCGGAAGTACTACGGGTGCGTGCATGTGTCCTGGTGTGTAGGCATGCCAGTGTAGCTTGTGTGATGTGTTTGCTATTGTGTACTTATGATAAGTGAGGCAAAGGGTTGTTCCAGTGAAGGAGAGAAGAAGAGAGCTGTGGCAGCAAAGTTGCGCCACTCGTGATGCCATGCCCAAGCTGCACTTTGCTGCTCCTGGCGCTGCACCCATTCCTCAGCCTTGAGCTCCAGCTACTGTATCTGTTCAAGGCTTTGTGCGCTGCTTGCCCAGCTTGTTCACCACAGCAGCAGACATGACTAAGCTGGCACACATGGAACCCGGTCTGGGGCACAACCCGGTCAGACGCAGGTTCCTTACCCATACTTGACATTAATATAATCTGATTCATAGTATTGATTCAGGCCCAATTCTGGGCCTGAATTGATACTATGAAATATCAATGTATGAAATAAAATATATATGAAATAACCTAAATTGGAATTCGTCACTCAAGGGGGGCCTGAGACAAGCGAATCAGCAGGGCACCACTTTTGCATGTTATGTCCTGAAAATTTTATAGCGCCATATGCTATATAGCCAACGTTGACCCCTACATGTGCACGCATGCACGCGCGCGCACGCGCGCGCACACACACACACACACACACACACACACACACACACACGCGTGCGCGCGCGCGCACATGCACACACGCACGCATGTGCGCGCGTGTGTGACACATATACATGCGTGTGCGACACACTCAAACACACACACACACGTACAGAGAGTATACACGCATGACACACACATACACACACACCAAACGCACATTGCAGGTCATGCAATTGGAGGCCGAGTCAGAGAGTACGCAGGTGCTGGTCTCAGGTGACAATTTGGAGAGCAGCTTTGCCAAGCTGGAAAGCGGGACAGGTGGGTGCAAACTTTCATGGCAAGTCGGGTGTTGAAAGCCCCTGTGTCTCCTTTGAGCTTTCATTTTTGTTGTAGGGCAGATCAGCAGGTTAGACAAACAGCCTCAAGGTAGCCACTTCAGATTGAGGCTGCATGGGATTAATGTAACATCTAAGACGACCCTTAACACAATGCATTGCAGCCTAAGCCTGCTTAAGTGCAGAGCTGGCAGCGTGCCGTTTGGGATGGTCTGCAGTTTTGAGCAAAAGACTTGCTGACCACGCCTGACACATCAACTTGTTGATATGCCTTGCGTGTCAAATCATTTGGTACTGGCACACGGAATGCGGGAAGGCAGAATCACAGTGCTGTTTGTGCTCAGGAGGGCAGCAGGTTCACGGGGTACGCCCGATCTTGTTGCATGCGCTTGCAGTTGATGATGAGCTAGCAGCACTGAAGAAGAGTGCCCTGAAGAGCAGCACCCCAGTCGGCGCCCTTCCAGCAGGTCAGAGCCAACCAGAAGGCCGGCCCCTCAAGGATGCCCTTGATTTGGAGCTTGAAGATCTGCGCAAGAAGGCACGCGAGTGAATACAGTGCGGATCACATTTACTTGGAAGTTAGCAGAGGAGGAAAGTTCTCTTAGAAAGAGAGAAAAAGAGAGTGAGATGTGGAGATTGAATTTGCTGTTTTGGGAGTGTGAGGGTTGGGATTACTGCTGATGGGGAGGTTGTGGGGCTTAGTCAGCTTTTTCCTTCTTCTGAATTAACTTGGCCGCACGAGTGGGCAACTGGGCTATTTCAGGCATGGAAGCTGATACATTTCATTTGGTCTCAGACTCCGCTCTTGAGGCCTTAAATTTGACCGTACTAGCAAGTGAACGTTTTTCAACCAAGTGGACCAGGGTTTAGAGTTGCCGCAGGCGTAAGGGTAGCGCTTATTGTCTGCTGGCTGTGCGCCAATTGTGCTGCTGGTTTGCACCTCTGGTGGCTGACATGTCTTTTGTTGAGACTCCTGGGCAAGCGCTCAATCATCTTTGGTCCTCATGGAACAAACAGCCTCAACAAGTTGTCTACAGATACGGTAGACTATGAAAGGCTGACAAGATCACACACATGTTGCTGGCCTCCAAAAAGTAGTAGTTAATCGCTTTGTTCGTGAGACCAATTGGTTTGTGGCTGGTCGTCACCAGTTTTTAAGGTTAGGTTACAAGGTTACAAGAATAAGGCCTCAGTCAAATAGTTCGACTGTTGGCCTGCTTTAAAAAACAGTAAAAATGAAATCGAGTCTTTAACAGTAGCACCACAAAAGTGTACCTTGAAATAACCCCTTGAAACAAGGGGAAAAAAGGGCTGTCATTTTAGAAACTTGCAGCACCGAAGACTAATCATTATTAATCATTTATCATTATCAATTAGGTTACATTGCTGTACCTGCCGAACGAGGGCTACTTAGCTGAAGCCAAACGGGCCTGCAACCGAACCATCGAAGGCAAGCTACTAGAAGGTAGTGTTCTGAAAGCTTTTAAGGTTACAATGGGTTTAGACCTTCAGCCAGATGGGTTGACTGCTGGGCTTGCTGAACACTGCCAGCCAAACAAAAAATATAGATAGACCCAGAAAGAAAAAGGAGTGATTTGTACGTCTGCGAAGTAAATAAAAATAATACAAATTGATACGAAATCATTATCTAATACCATTCTCAGCACTGATGTTGTCAAGGTAAAAAGCGCCTGTGTCTCCAATGAAATAATACCAGTAAAATCAGCAAATTGGTCTGCGAATCTTCTTCTCAAATAGCACATTCCCAAGCAAGGTGTCGCGCCGAGAGTATGCTGCAGACAAAGTAGCGTGGCAGGATAAGAAATGATATAATATCGGCTGTGTATCGCTTTGCAAATCGGTGGGTGGGTAGCCGGGCGACGCCCAGTGCGTTGCGAAGCTGGTTACCTTCACACGTCCGCCTGACACCCACCACCGGATAGGCCTAGGGCTGGCTCTCAGGTGCACGCACCAGCGTGTAGATACCCCGGCTGCTCCTGTAACGACGCAGGTCGTAATAAATCAGAAGAAAATCAGTGATAATCATATAATTCGAATTATTCACTGAATTCAGTAACTGTTATTAATGCGATTAAAACAAATACTCAAATAATCGGGGATTTCCAGTTTCTTTCCGGGTTCAATTCCGGACCCCCCAATTTAATTGAGCTGACAACCTTACAGCTCCTGAAGCCACCCTCCTCTAGCTGTGCCCGGCATTGGCTGCAACCTTTTCCCTCCCCTTTGGCTGAGCTTTCTGCTGGCTGCAACTGCTCGCAAGCTTGACCTTAAGGTCGCACTGTTTGTTCGCTCCATAGCCGCTCCCTTCACCAGTAAATGTTACAAGGTAGAGGGGAGACAAGCTACTTCAGAGGTGCATGCAAAAGCAACCAAGTAATACAGGCAAAACAAGCCACAGATACTCAGTCAACTACCACATGTGGTGGTTGTACAACCAACTGTGCATGCAAATGCAGCATAAATCTGGTGCTGCACTAATCTGGCGTGACAAAGGGCACAAAAAGGTCCATAAAAAAGGACATGCTTTTCTTCCTGGACATCATGCAAGTCACATTTGTCACAAAGCCTATTGTGGATTTGCCAACAGCCAGTTTCAACTCCGAATGCGAGTAGTACTCGCCGAGTACTCATATTGAGACTAGTCTCAGAGTGGCACGCAAGCGAAAACGAGCAATGTTACGAAGCACATGCCTACTCAGTTCCCGCTGCAGGTATCTAGGCAGCAAATGGGGAGGGCCTTTCACAGTGCTTGGTTCGAGAGGCAAGGCCATCCATGCATGATAAGTAGCCAGGATGTGAGCATGTGTTCTAGGATCAGCACCATCCAATTCCCTCCATAACGCACACAATCGCTCACGCAAATTGACCACAAAGTTTTGTAGTGGAAGGGAAGTGGCAGCCTTAATGCAATTGGTATACGTATCTGCCGCACGTAGACCCTCACACGCCGCGTATTCATAAAGGTGGCCCCTATGAACTTCGCAGTCCAACACTCTTTGTAAGAAGCACCTAAAGCAATATCTGCATGCACAATCTTCTTGAGCAAGCCACTATTCCCACTAAGTAGAGGGTTGAAAAACTTGGCAGCAGCGTGGAACCAATAAAACTGCAAAGTCTCCTGGTCACACTCACGCAACACAGCCCAGTTGGGCATGGATCTTTTCACACCAAGCACACTTTGAGAAAGCACAAACGCGCAGTTTGAAGGGGGATGTCAAAATCACTGCCCTTCTTCATATACCATGCCCCAGATCTGGCAAGCATACATACTGGCGGGAAAAGCGCAGCATTTAGCCAACCAAAGGAGAGCATGTGGCCTGTCAATCAAATGATGCTCTTGCGCAAATTGCCTTATTCTGTGACAATCAGCCGTGAAAGGACCAAGCATATGCTCAGCAGATTTGGCGATGTTATGGGTCCTGTAGAAACCGCGCCTAGGTATTTGAATGAGTCCTTGTTGGCTGGCGGAGCAACCCCCACTGAAAGCTTTGAAGTATTTCATGATGTGTGAAATGAAATGCTATGATGATTCATCAGCGACCAACACTGGCGATTGCTTGCGTAGTATTTCTTTTCTTTTTTGATGAACGTGCCGCACAGACAGCCTTCCAAGACAGGAAATCTGGCCCTCAGCACCCCACTGGCAGTGGACTTTAATTTGGGCAGTGACTTGCTGGGTTGCAACCATCAATTGACACAGGGTTACAAGGGTTACAAGATAAGGCCTTCAGTCAAGAAGTGCGACTGCTAGCCTGCACATGAAAAACTCAGTGCACAAACGAAGAAATAAATCTTATTGTTTTCCTGGCCCAGATAAACAGACACATTGTTGAAGCCTGCGGGGGGAATAGGGATTTGCTGGGTTGACTAAGATTGTGGAATATAAGTCTTGTTAGGTTCAAGCCTAGACCTACCATTGAGCAGCCTCCCTCAACACAAACCTTCCACCTCTTATTCTCCCAGAAATCTACTCATCAAGATTCTTGACAAGAGTAACATGTATCTACAGTACAGACGGAAAATGCCAGGGCATGACGGCACCAGAGCGCTACAACATCCTTCATACAGCATTCCACACAGCCAAGCTTGAAGGTCTCCATAACAACATAATACCTACACCTAGAAGCTTTGCATCTGAACTTCTAGGGCTAAAAGAAATTACCTAGGGTTGCTGGAAACCGTATATGGAAATTTTTTATAACTTATATACCGTATATATACCCCGTATATACCCCGTATACCGTAGAAACCGTACATACCAAAAATCCCAACCCCCCCGATCAGACCCC
>LKMJ01003910.1_pt1 | contig 13945 bp, 20 predicted proteins | sample 643391 | NCBI WGS metagenome assembly LKMJ01 (sample SAMN04112250, study PRJNA286221) | soda lake metagenome | biome: soda lake; feature: Kulunda Steppe; material: water; isolation source: sample PL-Br10 brine of Picturesque Lake | place: Russia: Kulunda steppe | collected 2010-07
GGGGAGGGGGGGCAGGGCCAGGTTGGCTTGCAGGGAGGGCACTGGAAGGCTGGTTGGAAGGGTGCCGAACTCTGTGAGTGTGACGTCTGCTCGAGGCTCTCATGTGCTCTTTGGGAGCGTGGAAATAGGGGTCCCGCTCCCCCCGCGTCATTAATTAATCCGGGTTAATTATGTTAACCTTGGGGGGGGGGGGGCAAGGTTAATAAAAAATGGTGGGTTAACTTCGATTTTCTGATTAACCCTGCCATTAACCCTCCTGTTGTAAACGTGCACCTGGGTCAATTGCTATTTTTTACAACGTTAACCTTAACCCTGCCGTTGTAAACGCGCCCTGACGTATGGTTTCTTACCGCCTTCATAGCCTTTTCCGTTTTCGTGTGCCTTTTTAAGCAACATTTCCAATGGGCCAACTTAAGTAAAATCGGGTATCTGATGCCTGACCATGGGGAAGGCGCAGTACTGCATTGCCCTTACGACAAAGAGCTTGGAGAACAACGATAGAAATAGCTTATGGTGGTGATCAGCAAAAGTTATTTCTTCTGTCCCAGAAAGAGCAAACACTACAAAGAAAACCTCGATTAGAAGTACCGCTAGCCGGCACACGCCGGCACACGGAGGCACAGCTCAGCACAACTCAGCACTCAGCTCAGAACTCGGGAGTTCCTCGTGGGTGTCAGGGCTCCTCGACAGTGTCTGCTAGCGCTAGCAAGCAGGCCTCATAGATCAAGAGGAAGCTCCATGCCACGGTCAAGGTCCATTGGCCGTGGGCCACCTCCTTCACTAGCCCCTCTCAAGCCCAACCCCCCCCCTTCTTCCTTGGCACTATATGTCCCTAAGCTACCGCCCCTCTGACCCTGCAGAGTGCAGTCCTCTTGATGCTGTGTTTGCTGGCTGCTTACGCTGCCAGGCACCACAGCATGGGCTGCTTGGTACGGCACTTGCGCATGGGCGGGCTCAGGCTGCGGTGGCTGCGGCTGTGGCTGGGCGGAGGGTCGGACAGCCAGCCCCTCTCGCTCTTGGTGTTCCAGTGTGGACAGCGCAGCGCGCGACAAGGACTTGCCCATCACCATCAGGCCTGCGGGCACATCCCGCCAAGTGGTTGCATTCCATGACATGGGCATGGCACAACACAGCTTGGCAAGGCAGGGGCCATCCTGGGATTGCGCAGTTGGCACACAGTTGTGCTGTGGCCCAACAGGTCCACGGGTGGAGCAGGGCATGTGGTGCGCGCTGCCGATAAGGCAACATGAACTGATGTTAAAGAACAGCGGCTGCCGTTTTACACTGTGTGGCTGCTATTTTTGCAAGGCTGCCAGGCTGGCATGAGAGTGCAGGGCCTACAGGCAGGAGTAGAGCTTGAGGGAGTGCAAAGGGCTGAGTGCCCAACCAGCATGCCACGCGACTTGCGGGTGCATTGCCAACAAGACGTATCCTTGGGTGCTGAATTGGACAAAGGGGCCAGGGCTGGCTAGTGGGGCTGTGGGGCTGTGAGCCGCCAAACAGCCAGGATTGCCGGACCTGCTTTCAACATGCAGATTGCAACAACTTGTGCGTGATACATTAGTGGGCACTGGGCGTGCTGTAGAGTAGGCAATGAAACATGGGGACGCCTTCAACCACCCAGGGGCTGCCCTGCGGGGCCGGCGTGTCTGCTACAGACGAGGGAGGCGCAACGCAACAGACACGCACGCACGCACGCATACGCACACACAAACACACGAGTATGCAAGTGGCTTACAAGGCAGCTGCTTCTGGCGGCAACAGGGCCAGCAAACATGTAATGGAGGTGGCAATCCTTCTGCCGTGTGTCACCGGAGCCCCAAAGCCGCGCGCACCTTCGCCGTCGCCAATCCCAGCGTTGCCGCCCCCGAGCTCCGTCCATCCACCATCCTCCCCCTCTGCTTCATCGCTGAAGCCACCCAGGTGCGCAGGGCGTGGGAGGGACCCCAGGCCGCCAGAGCCGCTGCAAGGTGAGCGGAGGGGTGTGGCGCGCGTTGCTGTGGGGGCAGGCGCCAGGCTCGCGCCGTGCGCAGGCGGCTCTCTTGCACTGGGCATCTGCTGACTGCCCCATGCAGCAACCCCATGCAGCTTGTGATGGCCTGGCGGGAAACACTGTTTGAAGCGCTGGGCGACGGCAGGCGCACGGCTGGGCTGCGAGGGACTTGAGGCGTGGGGCTGACCACGCCTTGCGCAAGGCAGGCTTCTGCCAGGCAGGCAGCATGCATGGAGCAGCATAGCCACACCTGCTGTGCGGCGCGCTGAGCGCTGCTGCTGCCCTGCACGTGCACAGCAAGAGGGAGACCGCACACCTGGAAGGAGACCACGCACCTGGAGGGAGACCACAAGCTGCCGCCCTTGAGGTCGCTGAGGTGGCCCGGCCCTCGCGCGCTCAGTAGGAAGAAGTCCAGGCCGTCCTGGCCATACATGAGGGGGCTCAGGGCGGGGGAGGGTAGCCCCATACCTGCCCACGCGCACGGTGCAGACGGCACGGATACATATCGGGCACGCGCGACACATGATGGGCGCATGCAACTTCACAGGCTGCGCACCGGCACAGGGCCCTGCCGAGGCACTCCCAACACTCCGTGTAAATGAAGCCCTCTAAGAAATCCCTAGGGATGAGTTTTTTCATCGACCTTGGCTACATCCCCATTGGTACGATAGCTCGCAACGCGCACCCTGTGCGCGCTGGCCCCCTGCGCCCAGGTCTTGCAGGCTTTGGCTGAGCAGCCCAAGCTCAGCATGAGCAGCCATGCCAGCCTGCTTCAAGGGCACTTCCACCTGTGTCCAGGTTCGCCTGAATTCTTTTCATCACAGTGTGCTGCTGCTCCTACCTGACGGGCACCCGCCTGCTGGGCTGCCTCCCCCAGCCTCAGCTACAGCCAGCTCGCCCTCCTCCCTCTGCATCCCCTAGAGCTCACCTTCAGCGAGGCCACCCCCTATGCCCAAGCTTGCCCTGTGTGTGAAGGAGCCAGGTGTGTGGGCCGCCCCAGGCAGGCCTGCCCCTGCCAGCGTGGCTGCACCGGGCCCATGCAGCGCGCCGCCTGTAGCGCCTGCAGCACACACGCCCCATAAGAGCAGAGGTATATACATAGGGCGGCAGAGAATCTTGCAAGCATGGCCTGCACATTTTGGCAAATCAGCACGCACATCGGCAAAACACTGCGCGTAATGTTCACATTTTCACCCTTAGAACACATGCGCACGCAAATATGTGTGCCCATGCAGAGTTGAGCTGGTGCTGGCTAACTCCAGCAAGAGTTGCGCTACGCATGCCTGTGCATGGGCGCATGCATGGTGAGCGCGCCATGCTGGAATCAGCGGGCGCACACCGCAGCCATGATGACTCACTGTGAAAGCAATCTACCGCTCACACTGCAAGCCTGGTCAGGGCCAACTGCCAACCGCCCCAGTCACTGCCAACAGGAGAGCCCCCATAACGTCCCAAGGCATCAAGTCAATGTCTGCCAGCCTGCTGCCTGCATCCACCCACCCCTGCACCTCCTCCTGCGCAACGCGGAAATCAAGCACAGTCTTCCAGGGCGTGTGGCAGGCCACACACGCTGCCCCTGCGCACCTGCTGCCCCAGCAGGCGTGCTGCTGTTCTTGGGGCCTCCGCCAGGCGGCGCTGCTGCGCTGTCAGGCAGCAGTATTGAGAGGGGCTTGAAGCGCTTGCCCTTGGCTCCACCCTCCTGGTCTGGATCAGCACTGCCGCCTTGGCCAGTGGTGACGGGCAGGCTTTGAAAGAGCGGCAACACGGGTGCCTGGAGGTGAAGGTACCGGGACCAGTGTTACATTGGCTTGAAGCTCAAGCACAGGGGCGTGCGTGGTGGCGGGGCTGGGCGTGTGCATGCATGCCTGCCTGCACGTGTGCATGAGTGAGTGCAAGCCTGCAAATGCTGCAGTGAGGTCCAGGGCCATCAAAGCCAAGGACACGCGCATGTGCGCCGCTGAGGCCATGCTGTTAAGCGCGCACACGTTGCATTAAGGAGTGGAGCGTACCGGGTGCACGTCCGTGGGCTTGTTGCTGCCCCCCAGCTGCGCGAGCCTGTCCAGCTCAGCAATGATGGCTTCATGAGCGTGCTGGCTGCTGGGGGACACTGGGAAGTGCCCTGCATCCAAGAACCCCGCTTGTCTCAAGCCTGACAGATGCATGGCCTGTCCAGATGGACCTGGCACCACAGCCAGGAGGTTGGCACGCGCCGCTGAGGAGAACAATCCTGGTTGTGCTGTCAGCCCTGTGCCGCTGCTAGGTGTCAGCCCTTCAAGCCCCTGCGCACAGATATGAAATGCCGGGCATAGAGTGCAGGGAATGTCCGTCGGATTGACATTGCATGCCTTAAACATGTGTGCCAGGACTGACATAAAGGGGTAAGCAGCAAAGATCGAGGTGAAATGAAACCATGCAAGGTGCTGGGGGTTACGTGTCAATCATCACTAAGCAAGTGTGTACGCGCACCTTAGGTCTGCAGGTACCCCCAAGCTCCGCGAGCCTGTCCAGCTCTGCATTGATGGCCTCATACGCTGGCTCAAAGTCCTTCTGCACTGGGAATTGACCCTGGACCTGACTTATGAACCCCGTTGGTCTAGCGACCAGGTGGACGCCACCCATCTTAATAACAATTTTCCAAATCAAAAATAATCAATTGTGGCAAGCTTATGGGACAAAGTCAAACGCACACGACCTATCTTCAATCCTTCAAGCTTGGCCTGTCTGATCCCTATGATAGCAAGCAGTGCCACTGTCCTTAATGGCGGGAGGTGGCATGAGTTCTCTTAAGAGTACGTCTGCTACTAACAAGTCTGTAAGCGTACTGAACCAAAGGAGCATTAAGCATCAGAGCAAGCTTAGTTAGTTGCTTTCTGAGGTTAAAGGCCGAGATTCTTGATTAAAGGAGGGAGGAGAAAGGGAGCTGTGGCGCCTGACCCCAGACCTCCACTGAAGTTGGACACTGCAGGTTGTGGTTGGCTGCCTTGGCACACCTTTGGAAAGTTTAAATGGCCAAAAGGCTGTGAACAAGCTGGATTGCGCCTTCAAATTTACTTGATCAATAAGGCTGTAACGATAAGTAGACTTCCTGTCTGTTTTTATAACCACCAGAGACCCTCAGACCTCCAGTATGAATTATACTGGACCAAAGGTGCTTTTCAGCGCCACCAATTGTTGGTTCTTTCTACATTGGCACTAAATCAAAGTAACAGGCAAGAAAACGCTGGTGATGGACTTATCTGTGCAAGCACGCGAAATTGGAAAGGTGTGGAACTGCAATAAAAAACAGTGCAACAAACTGGCTGTGAGACGACAATGGTACAAACTTGCCTTCCATGTCTGGCATGCAGCTTTCAGATTCTTCTAACCTTCCAGACATAACGCTCATTTATTTGGTCCTTAAGTTGCTGGCCTGGCTACTGAAGTTAAGCTTCACTCACTCGGTGGGTTCAGCTCAGTCTTGTGACAAAGAGATTGATCTGTTAAATTGGCTTATGTTGAGGTGATAACAGAATATTTTCTGTCTGGAGGAACAGCAGTTTCCTTTACCCAACGGATGGCAGAGGACCATAAGTGAGTGACTGTCCGGAGCATACGATTGGTGAGCGCCTCTCCCATGTCACATGGTGATCATCTCATGATTTTTCATTGAGCATCTCATGATTTTCTTTGAGCGCAACCTGTCATGAATATTTCCACCATCAGAGATAGTTTCATTATGGTATTGTATGATGGAAGGAGCTACTGACCGTAGCAAGCGCGCACACGCGCATGATGAGGTTGAGACTCGCAGCTGTTCTGCCTGCAGGATGAAATGTTGAAAATCTAATGCACAAGAGAAGCCTCAAAGCAGCAATTCATGCTTAAAAACATGAAGTAAGGCAAAGAGGGTAGTTCTCGTCATATGTGCTGCCTTCAAAGATGTGGCGGGCTCACTCTACATCAGCTTCCATTTGAGTAGCAAGGGCAGCGGCCCATGCGGTCAGCAAGCGTCCCTGTAAATAGTAAAAAGAAAATTCCCTATACTTCAAAATAAGGAGAAGCATTGGCTTTTTACAGGTACCTTGTTTTTGCTCTGTCCAGGGAGCTGACAAAGCCTTAAGAGCTGTCGTTGCTTGGGTTGTGATGTAAAAGCAGATGCATCAGAAAGCCGCGCCATCCCACCTTCAAAGCAGCGTTTTGGTGCGGTCACAGGATTGCACACCATTGCCTTGACAGGTGTTGCCTGATGTCCTTCTGTGGTGTCTGCCAGATCTGCCATGCTAAGCGTCACTGTGTAAGGGGAGGAGAAGCTTCCAACAGATGTCCATCCGTTGGGGTAGTCAGTATGTACAAAATGTGCCCCCCCAGCTTTGGCAGCGGCCCTGTGGTGCAGCAGCATTGAAATCCAGTTCCATCAGACTCTAAAGCACATTCACTGGGCTTCAGCGTTTCACCATTCCACAACCACTTGGCCATCAAACAAGGGAGTTTGCTAGCCAACATGCAGGTTGCAATACACATATGAACCATACGATATGGTGCTTTTCAGCTTCCATGTTGATAAATAACTTGAGATGGATGTCCTGCATCCAGGAATCTATGTAGTTGGCATTTGCATAGTCTTATAAGAAAAGCACAAAATCTGAAATAAAACAGATGTCACATTCAGTAGACGATGCTTACTCACGCAAACGTTGTGTCATTATGTCTAGCCTGTATTGTGTTGGCATCAGCAAATGCTCTGAGCATCCACCTGCGAGTACGTTTTTACAAGAATTGATTGAAACATTGACTTGAGGCCTTGTGAGTCATCATGCTGGCCCTGTGGGGCACTTCTAGTTGGTTGAGGTGATTGAACAAAGGCACAATCTGATAAGGGCATGAATTCAAATTATTTAGTCACTGTGAGTGGCAGCTTTTACAGTACGGCAATATCAACAATTCGTCCCTTTAAGGCGTTGATGGCATCCTTCTCCAGGGCAGGTTGATGAACTTTCACTAGGGCAAGTATCAGTTTGAAGTGGAGACCTTCACACCATGATAGAGCAACTTTCACAGAGACATCCATGATTTGTGCAATCAGGTGGTGAACAAATTTTGTCCTCTTGCGTTCCTCTTCAATGCTGCTTGAGGGCCTGTTTCAGAGGGGAGGCACAAGTGTTATGCTATTGCCTTCTACTCATCACATTGAACACATTGTGACACTGAATTAAAGTTATATAGTAAGTACAGAGTGTATGAACAAACAGGAACCTCCTTTTCTGACTGTGGACACTCAAATTTTTTTGTTGCGGATCCAGAGCCCACCTTTTCATTCGAACCACCCTCTCAATGGCAAGCCGGTACCTGTTAGCCTGCACAAGGAAGCGTGAGGAAGCAAACCAAATGAAATGACACGTGAGAAGAACCCAGCCAGGCATTCTTGCTGCATGAATCCCGCCTTAAGAGTGTATTTGCAAACTGCAGGAGGAAGCATTTAAAGCAACAAACAGCACCCACCCTCCTCTGAATGCCAATCCGATCTCCAGCTTCATAGAGGTTATGTAGGGGGGAATTGTCCCGGCTTTTATTGCTCAGTGAAACCTCAAGAGATGTGCTTGTGTCAGACTCGCCCATAAAAGCAAAGATGACATTGGGATCATGGACTAGTGGATCAGCTGTAAGGAGTTTCCATTGCAACAACATCGAGCTGTGCTCAGAACTTTGATGTTCAACATTGATGACATCTTGATATGCAAGCGTTCCAAGTGAAGAGACCATGGATATATTAAATTCATTTTTGGAAGTGGGATAGACGTTTAGGGGTGACAGATAAAGGGGCACTGCAAGCTGGCAGCTCGCAAGAAGCTTGCCTTCGCTGATCAATCAGAGCAAGGTGAAAATTGTGCTTCATTCATGCTACAATTATCTTTGATTTCATGAACTCACATATCGAACAGGACAAAAACATTGTATCTCTCTTCTTGAGAGCCTCCTTCATTTTGTCACTGCTGCTGAGGACTATAGGCACGATTTTGCCATGTAAGCTGCTTAACGTAGGAAAGCCTGTAGAAAGTGAGACATGTGTACGCCAAATTCAGAAGGGGCACATTCTTTATAATTCTGTGTGGAGCAGTTGAAAGTAGTATGCTTAAGACGTTTGCTTAGGCACTGCCATAGCCTTTTAATTTGCCGAACTTGCGGGGCAGTCTCAATGCTCACACCTACCTTCTTTCACACAGTCCGCAAGGCTTGACGCATTTTTACTTGTCATCATATCGTTGGGGGTGTACATGATTCTCCTGCATCATGTTCCATACTGCAACATTGTTCGCACCACAAGAACCGCACACATTCCATTTCACTTTTTGCATTGCGCGAGCATAAGTTAACTTTTTGAGAACGTTTTCAAAGCATGCCAACTTGTTGAATAAGGCTGTATCTTGCGTGCTGTATGGAATGCTATCAAGAAATGCCTTTGCATGGGCTGGCTGTGGCTGGCTGGGGAACGATCCCAGTGAATGAACTGCCCAGTCCAGCCCAAAGCCTGAGCCTGGTGGTTTATTAGGTAGTCGGAGGTGATCTGGCAATCAAGAAAAGCCTGGTTTGTTGCACGTGCGCACAAGTGTGCGTGATGCATGAAACATGGCTAATGTGCGTAAGGGGAATGAGCTAAAACTCACAGCACGCTCATTGCATACAAACTGCATGCACTGTTGTGCGCTTCATACACACTTTCAAAGATGCTACAAGTTCCTTAATTGTGCACCTAATATGCTCAGGTGCGTGACAGAGTTTGGGATGAAACGGAGCTTTTTGGACCTGGACAGGTATGCTGCTGGATTTTTGGCTTTGATCAGCATAATATACATGCACCAAAAGAAAAGAGTTTTGGTCGAGCTTGACCAATCTCTGCCTCCAACATTATCAAATCAAACCTCGGAGCAAGAGCCCAGAATGTCAAATATTCAGAGTTTGGAAGCAATAGCCAAAGGTTGAATTTTATAGGCCATTTTGAACCTATCTGATATGGCTTTGATGAATCATTCCAAGGGAAGAGGGTGGAAATAGGTACCTCCCCAAACAGGTTCAAGCTCTCTCATATCATCTTAAATGATGTTTGCTTATGCTGTTAATGCTTGAAGTCCAAGAACATGTGGTAGTATGGATTATAAGAACCGGCAAAAAGCTGTGAAAGCAAGAGTTCATCACCACGGCGCCACATCAAATTTATCATGTGCACTGCAACTTCCTGTACTTCAGCTTTTGTACTAATGTACTTTCATAGACAGAGCATTCTACCCATGCAATCAGCTTGGAATTTAAGTCAATATGCAACCAAACGTGGGGCGTGCAAATGACATTATTATCAATCAAATGATATAATGAGCCTCTGTCAACCACCCTTTGCTCACTCCACCCCTTCGGCGTGGTCGTGGCCTTTGCATGTTGCGCTGCATCAAAGTGTGTGATAAACTGTCAACCAATTGCGGCCTGTGCACGCCTTACAAAGATTTCAGAGCACGCGCTGTTGGTGTTAACATTCAGCACAGTAAGATGGCGTCCATGCGCGCACAGGAGTTTGACGCTCTTAATGCACACCTGCCCCACCTGGGGATGGTCTTCAATGTTTGCTCAAGCGCTATTGAATGCACCTCTGGATTAATTGCAGGAGAAGAAGCAAGCTTGTTGGGGGGCCCAAGTAGCCAGGTTCCTGTCAGGGAAATCAGGAAATTGCTTTGGTGGTCAGCTCAATGGTCGGCAAGCCCAGCGGTTAATCCATATGGCTGAGGGCCAGCCCCCAATGTAAACTTTTAACTTTGGGAGCTTGAGCAGTCACACTTGTTTCTGCACGCCAGTATTGTCCTCTGATGGTTCCTTTGCCATCTGAGCGGACCTAAATCCTGAAAAAAAAACAGTTTGTCTGATGACCAAGTTTTATTTTGTTTGCATGCCCCCCCCCGGACTTCCGCGCACAGTGTCAAGCTGCAACATGGTGAAATTCCCAGACCTGAGCGCAGGATGGAATTTAAGAGGTCCAGCAGGGCAGACGGAACGGGTGGTTGCCATTCCTGAGCATGCACTCAATTGCTTTTATGAGCAGTCAAGAAGTGTTGCTACCCAGGGCCTGCACAACTCTGGGGGCTCATCAAGACAACATGTGATGGAGGCTTTTTGGCACACACACACACGCCTGCACCAGATGGAGTTCAAAATTGCTGTCCTCCGCTGAGGGTGATTGGCTTGATTTGCATGGCTGTGAAAAATATTGATATAAAAGAATTAGAGGGACAGAGAAGAATGCACAAAAGGTGGTAAGGGCTAGGCATCTCCTGTTCTAAGAGCTGCAAAGCTCCATCCCAGTAGAGTGCCTTGCTGCATAGAGGATGCTGTTGAGGGTAAAATTAATGGACAAGGCCAAAGCTCAAGGCATTTCTTGGAAAAGCCACTTACCTTTACTTCGATGTGTAAAAAGATGGGAGAGTGGTTTGGATTTTGAATAGAGAATTCAATTATTTCACCCAGACAGGCCTCTAAACTATAGCAGGAGGAGCGATAGTCAAAATCAGGGACATGCTGTACTTTCCACCTGCTCAGGAAAAGACAAACGATAATGAGATAGGCTTAATGAGCAGAAGATGGTATGGGCTGCTCAAGTGTTTTCTCAAGAGTGTGAACTACATACTGAGTGATTATTCACCAAGCACTATTTCACCAACTTTTTCACTAAGTAATAAGCAACACTGCCCATTGTTCATTGATCCATCTCTACATCCAGGTTTTTTTAATGAACTTCATGCTGCAGCAAAGGAATTTTATTACATGCATTTTCCTATGCTTTTGGCCGGCATTGTCTGATTTGTTGTTATCTCTCTCCAGTATCCTGCAGGCTTGAATTTCAATTTAGCTCTCTAATCTCCTGAGCATGAGCTTGCGCCATTGTGCTTTTTAGCTGTTCCTTTGGGGCTCTTGCTTACCCAAGAGGCCTCTGCTCAATCTTCTGAGCCTTCTACTTACCCTCTGCTCCTCAGATGTTCTTTCGGGCCTTGAATGTCCAGCAGCCTGAAGTCAACGGACCCAGGCCCAAGCAGCTGGGCTGCAAGCTTCGGAGCGGCGCGGAACTCGTACCTGCCTGTGGGGGTGACTCAAGACTTGGGATGTTAGGGGTTGGTTTTGTGGTGTGTGTGCTGTTTCAGAATCTTACTCACTTTGCGTGAATGCCACGGAAACACCTTATTGGACATTAATATCCATGCTACCCTCTGCATGCAGATTGGCATGTCCCGGAAGAGAAACAGCTAAGTATCCTTACCGCCTTGTGGGTCATACATGGCATCCAACTCAAGAGAACGCACTTTGTAGTCTCTGAGCAGCTTAGTAAGTGAGGGGTATCCATAATCCCATGCACCTGCAACGGCATCAGAGATCACAGGGCCAGGCACAGACAGTCCGCCCTTCAAAGGGGCAAGTCATGTCGAAATAATTATAATCACTGTCTTTCAACTTGATGTCCACAAACTTTTATCAAATGAGTGTGCTTGCCAATTTTCTGACCACGCTCATGATATCCTTCAAAAACACAAACCTGTCCCAAGGCCCCCCCCGCTCCCGACGCTGCTACTCAGTGCTTGCTCAATTGTGCCCACGACAGGGCTTCAATGATATATATACAGTGAGTGAGAGAGAGAGAGAGAGAGAGAGAGAGAGAGAGAGAGAGACAGTGAGTGAAGATAGAGAGAGATGCGAGTCCCTGAGGATAGCTCACGCATGACGACCTGCGTTTGCAGGGGGTTGGGACCCACCTTCGATACAGCTTTTGCACCGCGCTCGAAGGTGGTATGTGGTATGAATTGTGTGCGTGCAAAAATTGACTGGAGAATATATCCACACCATTTTTCTGCGAAGGGACTGCCAGGAAATAGGCGAGGAGCTGCAGCGCTGCTAGCATGCTGCTGCCCTGTCGTTCTATTCACTAAAATTTCGAAATTTTTGAACGTGGATCTTGTAGGTTGAAAGGTGCAATGACAGGTCGATCGACATGACGTATCGGCCATCGCAGCAGTGTATATATATTTTTTGAGCTGCGATGTCAAAAATACCTGACCTAGCCTTACCTGTAGTCTTAAATAAAAGCAGTCAGCTTTTATTCATCATTTAGTCATTTGGCTTTTATACCTCAAACACTTTGCACTATCTTATGGTTAGCCTTGATTCACAAGAAAGGATTCAAGGATCCACAAGATTGCCCTTAAATTGCATGCTTACTCTGTGCATAATGCTCACAGACTGACAGTCATATACTGCGCTTGAAAAAACAAATTGCTCTCAAGGCCTAGGTCTGGAGCATGGGGGCTGCCAGCCACGCTTGAGATCCCCACTAGTTGTCTTGTCTGCTGGTATATTTAAGCCTACCCTACAGACAAGCCATTGGATTTCTTAAAGGGCGCTTTAAGTGTGAAGGGGTCTGCGCCTCATTGGGCTGTTCTATGTGAGTGTGGGCACAAACCTCTGCAAATATTGGTTTAGAGCTGAACTTCACAACAGCCTGAAGCGGATAAAGGGTACCCAAACCCAGCTGAGCTTGTTGTCCTCTTTAAGTGCCACTCTTAAGCAGGCCCTTCACGCAGACCTCAAGCTGGTGCCTCGGGCTAAAACATCTTGGGCTTCGGACATTTTGCGCGCCTTTGAGGGATTGCGAGGCTGTGACACATACAAGCTTTCTTGCAGGGGCTCTTCATTTGTTACTGCTGACCTGATGTTAAAGCAGTGTGGAGGGACGTTGCTGACATGAACCCTCTGAAAAGCAACAACAAACTGGTGACTTATCATCATTGGTTTGCCTGCCACAGTGTCCCCTCACAGCCTATGAAGATCTGAGATCTTCAAGCTGATGAAGGCTGAATCTCAGATGAGAGTGTGCGGAATGGGGGTCCCCCCCTAATGCCACCTCGCATTCTTCTTGGTGTGGGAGGCTCTATTTATACCTCACACACTTTGAATCACCTTAAAGAGCTCGGCCTTGATGTACGAAAAGCCCAGATATTTAAGACTGCCCTCAAGTTACATGCTCATTCTGTGCTCTATGCACATAAACTGTCAACTACTAGACGCGCTCTTGAAAAATCCAGTCGCTCTCAAGGTCTTGGTCTGGAGCAGCGGGCGGCTTATCACCCTCAAGATCCTCACTAGTTCTTCATTCCCGCTGGTGGAGGAGACTCACAGCTCTTCGGGCCAATGTGCCTCCTTTTCCTTAATCAATGTAGGGAGTGGGTTCACTGCCTACGTAGTTTTTCTTTTTTTCCTTTAATGCCACCTCGCTATCTGTACCTTGACCTCCCTAAGCATGTTGTGAGGAGTGTGAACAGGGGTTCGTTTGCATGCACATACTCTCGTGGTGGAATCCTCCATCTGGCGCAATGGAAATGGCCACTGTGATAAGTGCTCTTGTGCTGCTGTGCAAAATGAGGTGCATGTTTTTTCATGTCAAGACTTCGCGCTCTCAGAAAGAAGTATTTGTTCCTTTTTCCCCCTTTTGCCAGGTCTTGTCTGTGGAGGCCCCTTATATTTTGAATGCCTGGCCAAGTCAGACTGTCTTTGATTTCCTTTCTCCACGGCACAACAAACTTTGCCATTTCATTTCGGACATAATGGACTATTTTTTGGCTGGCGAAGACCAGCAACAAACCAATCAGCCTAACGACCTGGCTGGCGGTTAACCCCAAACTTGTAACCTTCAAGTTGTCATTGGTGAGGGAGACTCTCCGAGTCGGCACTTTGGGCCAATGTGTCTCCTTTGTCACGCCGAGAGACTGCTGCATCCAAACTAGACTCGTGGCATGACCATAACCATTTGAGCAAATAGGGGTGTGTGGACTGGTTGCTGACAGCGACAGTGTACACCAAGCAGACAACAGGTTGCCCGCGATGAGACTGAGGAGCCTCTGATACCCTTATCCTTCCCTACACGTTCTCTCTCTCTTCGGCCTGCAATTA
>LKMJ01003912.1_pt1 | contig 13941 bp, 9 predicted proteins | sample 643391 | NCBI WGS metagenome assembly LKMJ01 (sample SAMN04112250, study PRJNA286221) | soda lake metagenome | biome: soda lake; feature: Kulunda Steppe; material: water; isolation source: sample PL-Br10 brine of Picturesque Lake | place: Russia: Kulunda steppe | collected 2010-07
AGATGAGAAATATTTCTCTTACTAAGCCTTTATCAGAAAAAACGAGGCCAGGAAAATTTTCTGAGATAGTGGGCCAAGAAGAGGGATTAAAAAGTTTAAGAGCAGCTCTTTGCGGTAGTAATCCTCAACACGTCATTTTATATGGTTCTCCAGGTACTGGCAAGACTGCTGCTGCCCGGCTTATCCTTGAGGAAGCCAAGAAAAATTCTAAATCACCATTTAGAGAGAATGCAAAATTCTTTGAACTAGATGCTACTACCGCTCGTTTTGATGAAAGAGGTATTGCAGATCCACTTCTAGGATCTGTGCATGATCCTATATATCAAGGTGCTGGTGCTATGGGTGCCGCGGGGATACCTCAACCAAAACCTGGTGCTGTTACAAAAGCGCACGGGGGTGTATTATTTTTAGATGAGATTGGCGAATTACATCCTCTTCAAATGAATAGATTATTAAAAGTTTTAGAAGATAGAAAGGTTTTCTTGGAGAGTGCATATTACAGTTCAGAAGATCTAAAATGTCCTATTCATATTCATGAGATTTTTCAAAATGGTTATCCTGCAGATTTTCGATTAATTGGGGCAACTACCAAAAATCCTGCTGAAATTCCTTCAGCTATAAGGAGTCGGTGTGTAGAAATATTTTTCAAAGATTTGTCACCGAATAATATTAAGGCTATTTGCGAAAATACTTGTGAGAAAGTTGGGTATGAAATAGACAAGGATGCTTTAGATTGTATTGCTATGTACGCAAGTAATGGAAGAGAAGCAGTAAATATCATTCAAATTGCAGCGGGGCTTACAAGGGAAGAAAGCCGAGATAAAATAAATGAAACAGATGTTATGTGGGTAATAAATACAAGTCAGCTTATAGCTAATAAAAGTACTTCTTTCTCAGAAGTACCGCAAATAGGACTTTCAAACGCCCTGGCCGTGTATGGCTCTAACAGTGGCCAGGTGCTCGAGATTGAAGCATTATCTTTTTTGTCAGATGAAACGGAAGGTAAAATTAATGTTATGGGACTGGTTGAAGAGGAAGAGATGAGAACTAATAGTAGAACTGTAAAAAGGAAGAGTATGGCAAAAAGTTCTGTTGATAATGTGGTAAGCTTTCTTAGAAAATATTTGAAAATTGCTCCGGGAGATTATGATATTTACCTTAACTTTCCAGGAGGGATACCAGTTGACGGTTCATCAGCTGGAGTCGCTATAGCAGTTGCAATTTATTCTTCAATAACACAAAAACCAGTAGATAATAAAACGGCTATGACAGGAGAAGTATCGTTGAGAGGTTTCGTAAAACCGGTGGGTGGCGTTAAAACAAAGCTAGAAGCTGCAATTGCAAAAGGGGCTGAGAGAGTAATAATACCTTCAGAGAATTATCAAAAGAATTTTCAAGAGTATGAAAAAATTGAAATTATTCCTGTTTCAGATGTGCAGGAAGTGTTTGATAAAGTACTGGTGGATAACGATAAAAGCTATTTAGCCTTAAAAGAAGGTTTTTAAACTATTATATTGAAACTTATGTTTATAGAAATATTTATAAAGGCAATGATTTATGCTTTTACTTTTAGTATTGGGAGTATCCGGGGGCAACAGAAATGAAAATAAAATCGGTTGAATTTGAAAAACAAGTGTCTAAAATAAATGAACTACCAAAAGATGACCTGCCCGAAATTTGTATAATTGGCAGGTCAAATGTGGGTAAGTCTTCTGTAATTAATACCCTGACGAATATAAAAAGACTTTCTAATATCAGCAAAAAACCTGGAAAGACAAAGGTATTGAATTTTTTTTTGATAAATCAATACTTTTATTTTGTAGATCTCCCCGGATATGGTTTCGCCAGGGTTTCAAAACAGATGAAATCGAAATGGAAAGACTTAATTGAGAGCTATTTAAAGAACCGCAAAAACTTGATTTTATGTATACTTTTGATTGACGCAAAAGTGGGTCCTACTGATAAAGACATACAAATGCTTGAATTTTTATTACATCAAGAAAAGCCCGTACTTGTAGTAGCTACTAAAGTGGACAAATTAAAAAGAAAAGATAGAAAGAAAAAATTAATGGAAATAAGGAGATTATTGGAATTTAACGAGGATGAGATAGTCCTACCATTTTCTAGTGAAACAAGAGAGGGAAAAGAAGAACTACTTGAGATTATGGGAGAGATTTTGGAGGAGAGGGTAAATAATGGAGGATAACATAAAAGGTTTGAAGGACGAGGGAGATCTTTTCCAAAAAGAACTTAAAAAACTCCTTAATGATTTTGAGTTCAGAGAAGCCCAAATAAAAATGATGCAATGTGTTAAAGAAGCTATAGAATATAGCAATCACCTGATGATAGAAGCAGGTACGGGGACGGGGAAATCCCTTGCTTATCTTTTCCCTGCGGTTGAGTGTGCACTTAAAGATAATGACCCCGTTGTTATTTCAACAGCTACAATTGCACTTCAAGAGCAACTTATAAACAAAGAAATGCCGCTATTGAACAAATTATGGAACTATGAGATAAAAGCTGCACTTATAAAAGGCAGGAACAATTTTTTGTGCTTAGACAAGTACTTTGACAAATATCAGGACGATACCCTGATAGATGGTTTAGAGGTAGAATTTTTAAAAGATTGGCTTTCAAAAACTAAAACCGGGGAATGGCAAGAAATAGAAGGTAAAATTCCTTTAGAACTATGGCAGCAATTATCTTCTAGCAGTGAGGGTTGTCTTGCTTACAAATGTCCAAATTATAAGGAGTGCTTTGTGAATAAACAAAAACGAGAAAGTGCGAAGGCACATATATTGATTACCAATCATCATCTTTACTTTAGTGATCTGAAGTTAAAAGCTGAATCGGGTGGACATTTTGGTATTTTGCCCGAATACAAATACGTGATATTTGACGAGGCCCATCACATTGAAGAAAGAGCTTTGTTTGCCTTCGGAGTTCAAGTGCAAAGAGGTACAATTATGTACCTGAGCAATGAAGTAAAAAAGATGTTAAGCAAAGAACCAGATTTTGAGTCTGAATTACCTCAAAAACTTGAAAGACAGGCCCATAAGCTGTTTAATGACTTAGGCGAAGATATAAATAAAAGTTATCTCTTAGAAGAAAGACCTCCTTCGGGTTTTTTTGAACTTTCTAAGACTCTTCAAAGAGCAGCCCACCATGTGGAAGGTTTTCTTAATAGGGATCACTTGAACCCTGATAAAATTGAAATTCTGGCAAATGCTTTAAGAAAACAGCAGGATAATTTGGATTTTATTTTAGATACTTCTAAAAATGAATACGTTTCATGGGTAGAAGTGAATAATAAAAGGAATAATTATACATTATATTCTAATCCAATAGATGTTTCCTGGCATTTAAATGAATATCTTTATGCTAATGTGGATGTTTGTGTTTTTACATCTGCGACTTTAACTGTAGGTGGAAAGTTTGATTATATAAAAAGTAAACTTGGACTTTCAGAGTGTAAAAGTTGTTTGATAAGTTCGCCTTTTGATTATAAAGAGCAAACGGCAATTTTTGTTCCCAGAGACTTTCCCCAACCTAATGAGGATGGCTATAAAGAAGCTCTTGTGAATGGTATACTTAAGTTGCTTGAACTTAGTTCAGGTAGAGCGCTGCTTTTATTCACAAGTTATAGAATGATGGATTATGTGTATGGGGAATTAAAAATCAAATTAAATTACAGGCTACTTAGGCAGGGGGATAAAAATAAAAAAGAACTCTTAAGTATTTTTCAGGATGATATTAATTCGGTCTTACTTGCAACTGACAGCTTCAGGGAAGGGATAGATGTCAGGGGTGAAGCTTTAAGCCTTCTTGTTATGGACAAGCTTCCTTTCTTTGTGCCGGACGAACCTTTGATTAAAGCCAGGTTAAACTATCTGGAAAGACAGGGAAAAAACAGTTTTCTTACATATACTTTGCCAGAAGCAGCTTTAAAGTTGAAGCAGGGTTTTGGAAGGCTTATCAGGCATCGAAATGATAATGGCATTTTTGTTGTTTTTGATTCCCGGATTTATAAGAAAAATTATGGGAAGCTATTTCTAGATTCACTTCCTGCTTCCACTTTGTATGATAGATGGGAAAATCTAGAATTTGGCTTTTAGTATTCAAATATTGACATGCTTATTCTAAAATAGTATATTTTAGTTTAAACAAGGTTTAGTAAATTACGTGAAAATCTGTGAAAGGGAAGAGTAGGCAGGATAAGCTTACAGAGAGGGGCATGGCTTGGGTGAGATTGCTCTAAGTGTAAACTGTTGAATGTCGCCCTGGAGATGGTCATCTGAATAGACAGTAGGATGACTCGGCGCATTGTATTGCGACGTTAGATTGCAAAGAGCCCCGCCTGGGGAAAAAAGGTGGTACCGCGAAAGTATGCCTCTTTCGTCCTTTGGATGAAAGAGGCTTTTTTGATGCAAAATAGATAGAACAAAGGAGTTGAAACAATATGACTGTAGAGCTTACCAAAGTGTATGATCCCAGTGAGGTTGAATCCAAATGGTATTACAAGTGGCTAAAAGAAGGTTATTTTGAAGCCAAAGGGGACGAAAGAGAAAAGTTTTCAATTGTGATTCCTCCTCCAAATGTAACAGGTTCATTGCATATGGGTCATGCTTTAGATAATACACTGCAAGATGTATTAACAAGGTACAAAAGAATGAATGACTATGATACTTTATGGATGCCCGGTACAGATCATGCAGGGATAGCAACCCAGACTGTAGTTGAATCACACCTGGCAGAGGATGGGTTAAACAAATATGATCTAGGCAGGGAAAAATTTTTAGAAAAAGTTTGGGACTGGAAAGAAGAGTATCATGAAAGGATTAAGGGACAGCTTCAAAAACTGGGTGTTTCATGTGACTGGTCACGGGAAAGATTTACAATGGATGAAGGTTGTAACAGGGCTGTTAAAGAAGTTTTTGTTTCTTTATATGAAAAAGGACTTATTTATCAGGGTAGTTATATAATAAACTGGTGTCCTAAATGTCGCACTGCATTGTCAGATATTGAGGTAGAACACTCGGATGAAGAAGGTGATTTGACACATATTAAATATCCTTTGATTGATGGTAGTGGGGATATTGTTGTTGCAACCACCAGGGTGGAAACTATGCTCGGAGATACGGCAGTTGCTGTTAACCCGGCAGATGATAGGTATAAGCATTTGAAAGGGAAAAAGGTGAGATTACCTGTAGTAGAGAAAGAGATTCCAATTATTTTTGATGAATACGTTGACCCCGAATTTGGTTCTGGTGCTGTCAAGGTTACTCCTTCTCATGACCCAAATGATTTTGACATGGGTGAGAGGCATAACCTTGAGAGAGTTGATGTTATTTCTAAAAAGGGTACAATGACAGAAAAAGCAGGGAAATTTGCCGGAATGGATAGATTTGAATGCAGGAAAAAACTTAAAAATGAACTTAAAGAAAATGGCTATATTGTAGAGGTTGAAGATTACAGCCATGCTGTCGGTCACTGTCAGAGATGTGATACAGTGGTTGAGCCATTACACAGTACCCAGTGGTTTGTCAAGATGAAACCCCTGGCAAAACCGGCTATTGAAGCCGTAGAAAACGGGGAGACAGAATTTGTCCCGAACAGATTTAAAAAGATATATCTAAACTGGATGGAAAATATCAGGGACTGGTGTATTTCTAGACAATTATGGTGGGGACATCGGATTCCTGCCTGGTACTGTGAGTGCGGTGCTACAATTGTCTCAAGAGAACAACCCTCTAGCTGTCCGGATTGTGGAAGCGACAAACTAGAACAGGACCCTGATGTGCTGGATACATGGTTTAGTTCGGCCCTGTGGCCATTTTCAACTATGGGATGGCCAGAAGAGACTTCTGATTTAAAAAAGTTTTATCCTACCGATGTATTAGTGACAGGATATGATATAATATTTTTTTGGGTAGCAAGGATGATTTTTTCCGGTTTGGAATTTATGGGAGAAGTTCCTTTCAGGAAAGTATTGATACATGGTCTTGTTAGAGATGCCTATGGAAGGAAGATGAGTAAGTCCCTCGGTAATGGTATAGACCCCCTAGAAGTAATTGAAGAGTACGGGGCTGATACCTTAAGGTTTACCCTTGTCACTGGTAATACGCCGGGGAATGATTTAAGATTTTCTTATGATAGGGTTGAGGCGAGCAGGAATTTTGCCAACAAAATATGGAATGCTTCGCGTTTTGTCTTTATGAATCTGGAAAATTATGAAAAGAGAGAAATAACTCCTGATGATGATAAGCTTACCATGGCTGATAAGTGGATTTTGAATCAAACAAATGAAGTTACAGAAAAAGTAACTAATCTAATAGATAAATTTGAACTGGGAGAAGCGGCCCAGGAGCTTTATGAATTTATTTGGACGCAGTTTTGTGATTGGTATATAGAGATGGCAAAAATTAAACTTTATAATGGAACATTAGAAGAAAAAGTTCTCACCCAAAATGTGCTTGTAGTAGTATTAGATAACCTGTTAAAATTGCTTCATCCTTTTATGCCATTTATTACCGAGGAAATATGGAATAAACTTCCTCTAGAAGGTGAAAGCATTATGATAAGCTCTTGGCCTTTGAAGCGATTTGAATTCGAAGACAAAAAATCAAAAGAAAAAATGGAACAAGTTATGGAAACTGTACGGGCTGTAAGAAATCTTCGAAGAGAACTTAACTTGTCTCCAGCAAAAGATTCACCGATAACAATTCAAATTCCAAAAGGAGAAGATTATGATAACTTTGAAAAGGGGACTCTTTATCTGGAGACTCTAGCAGGGGCAAAGCCTGTTGAGCTTATAAAAAATATGGAGGATAAACCTGAAAAAGCTTTGACGGCAGTTGTAAGAGGAGCAGAAATTTTTATGCCTCTTGAAGGGCTTATTAATCTCGATGAAGAAATAGATAGAGTGCAAAAACAATATAATGAGCTATCGAAAGAAGTCTTGAGGGTGGAAAATAAGCTTTCTAACGAAAATTTTGTAAATAAAGCTCCAGATGAAGTTGTAGAAAAGGAGCGGCAAAAAGGAAACGACTACAGAGAACGTTTAGAAAAAGTAAAAGAGAGGCTAAACTCTTTAAAAGCAATGAATTAAAAAAGTGATTCTACTGCAAAAAACAGGCATTAGGAGGCAGAGTAATAGATGGGGAATGAAGGAGATGTAACCTATAAAAGTGGCGTAGAATGGATATTAAGCCTGGGCAAATTTGGCCAAAAACCTGGTTTGTCCAGGGTAGCGTATATAATGGAAAGACTAGGGAACCCTCAGGATAAAATCGATTATATTCACATCGCGGGTACCAATGGCAAAGGGTCAACTTCAGCATATATAGCAAGTATTCTAGAGGAAGATGGATACAAGGTTGGGCTTTTTACTTCTCCTTTTATGGAGAGTTTTAATGAAAGATTTATGATAAATGGCGAAAATATACCAGATGAAGATTTGGAAAAATTGGTGGATGAAGTTAAGCCTATAGCTCTTGATGATTATTTGCACGAAAAATATGGGCACCCAACTCAGTTTGAGATAGTTACAGCCATAGCTTTTTTATATTTTTCAAGGGAAAATGTGGATTTTGTAGTTCTAGAAGTTGGTTTAGGCGGTAGGCTTGATGCTACAAATATAATTAACCCTAAGATTTCGGTGATTACAAATATATCCCTTGAGCATACGGATGTATTAGGGGAAAGTATTGAAGAAATTGCTGTAGAAAAAGCTGGAATTATAAAAAATGAAGTTCCAATTATTACTTCCATAGAAGATGACAAGGCAATTGAAGTAATCGTAAAAAAGGCTTTTAAAAATAATTCTTTGATTTACAAGATCAATGATGATTTTAGTTTTACTTACATGGTTTCTAATTTAAAAGGCCAATCATTTGACTACCAAGGTTTGGATGGTAGCGAAATCCATTCTTTGGAGATTTCTCTTCTGGGCTATCATCAGTTGAAAAATGCTTCTTTAGCGGTTGCAGTGATAGAAACTCTAAACAAAACCGGATGTGATATTACATTGAAAAGTATTAAGGAAGGCTTAAAGAAGGCAAAATGTCCAGGAAGAATGGAAGTTTTTAGCGAGGATCCGTTGGTGCTGCTAGACGCTTCTCATAATCTGGAAGGGATTAAATGTTTAAGTAAAGAAATAAGAAAGAATTTTTCCTCTGAAAAAGATATAATATTATTATTAGGGATACTTGAAGATAAAGAAGTGGAAAAAATGCTATCAGAAATTTTGCCCCTGGCAGTAAAAGTGATACTTACCACCCCTGAGAATCCTAGGGCTAAAGATCCTCATTTGTTGGTTGAGGATGCTGTTAAGTTTATTCCTAGAGAAAACCTTATTGTGAAAGAAAATATTAAAGAGGCTACTATAGAAGCTATTGATAATCTTCAGGACAAAGATATGAGTAGAGATAAGAGCCTTGTGTGCTGTGGTTCTTTCTTTGTAGTTTCTCCCGTGAGAAATTATTTGAAAAAGATAAATACTACTTTTAAGTTTAATCAATAAAAATTAATAAAGCGGCAGGATTTACTAACTTGTTGTAGAAGTAAACGTATGGTCAGTTGTGGTCATAAATAATAATTTAAATAAACTAAATTTTTTTTGTCTATTTTAAACTTTAATTATTAAATATTTCTTTTTTGTTTTAACAAACTTAAATGTAAGGTAGGTGATTATGTTAAGGTCTTAACTTTATTTAACTAAAATATCTATAGAAAAGGGGTGAAAAGCTACATGGTTATTGAACCACGAAGTTTTAAAGGTGGTATTGATCCTGGTCATTATAAGTTAACCGCACAAAAACCAACTGAAAAAGCTGAAGCACCAGAGAAAGTCTATATTCCACTACAGCAGCATATTGGTGCCCCGTGTGAACCTTTGGTAGAAAAAGATGAAGAGGTAAAGCTTGGGCAAAAAATTGGAGAAGGTAAAGGATTCGTTTCAGCTCCTGTTCATGCTAGTGTATCTGGAAAAGTTATTGAAATCACAGATTACACGCATCCTTTAGGTACTGATATTCCAACTATTATTATTGAAAGTGACGGTAATGATGAGCGCCATCCTGATATTAAAGGTAAGGGAGAACTTGAAGATCTTTCTGCTGATGACATAAAAAATATCGTTAAAGAGGCTGGAATTGTTGGGATGGGTGGGGCTACTTTCCCAACTCATGTGAAATTGTCTCCGCCTGAGGATAAGCCAATAGACACTATAATCATTAATGGTACAGAATGTGAACCTTATTTAACTTCTGATCACAGAATAATGATCGAACAGCCGGAGAAATTAGTTTATGGTACAAAGGCAATAATGAAAACTGTCAACTGTCAGACTGCTTATATTGGAATAGAAGCCAATAAGCCGGATGCAATAGAAAAACTAAATGAGTTAGTTAAAGACGAAGAAAATATTGTTGTGGCAAAGCTCGAAGTAAAATATCCCCAAGGGGCAGAAAAACAGTTGATTCAGACTATTTTGGACAGGGAGGTACCCTCAGGTGGGCTGCCTATGGATGTAGGGTGTATCGTAAGTAATACCGGTACTGCGGTTGCGATCACAGATGCCATAAAAGAAGGGATGCCTCTTTTGGAAAGAATCGTTACAATAACGGGTAGTGGGGTTGTAGAGCCTAAGAACTTACTTGCCAGGATTGGTACTCTTGCTTCTGATTTGATCAGGCAAAGTGGTGGTATAAAAGATAATACCAAAAAAGTTATTATGGGCGGCCCTATGATGGGAATTGCTCAGCCGACCATACATTTTCCTGTGATAAAAGGAACGTCCGGAATATTATTGCTTACGGATAATGAAGTACATCTTCATGAAGAGAGACCGTGTATTAGCTGTGGTAGATGTGTTGATGGTTGTCCAATATCCTTATTACCAAATAAGATAGCTGAATTTAATGAGAACGAAAGATATGAAGATGCTGAAGAATATAATGCTCTCGATTGTATTGAATGTGGTTGCTGTACTTTCATATGTCCTACCAGGCGTATGCTGGTACATCACATTCGTATTGCAAAGAATCAGATAATGGCACGACGCCGGGAAGAAGAAAAGTAAAGCATAATTCGTTAATGAAAAGGAGGGAGCATAATGGAAGACAAGTTTGTAGTATCCTCATCACCTCACTTGCGTACCCAGGAAAGCATAGAAACCATAATGCGCGATGTAGTTATTGCTTTAATTCCTCCAACTATTGCAGGTGTAATATTTTTTGGTTGGTGGGGCTTAGCTATAGTAATTATTGGCATGTTATCAGCAATGATTACTGAATCAGTATTATTAAGAAAATCCCTGGCACCAAAGGCTTTAGTAGGTGACTGGAGTGCAGCCGTAACCGGTATATTAGTAGCATTAATTTTACCTCCCATATCGCCCTGGTGGATGGTTGCGATAGGTTCTTTTGTTGCAATAGCTATAGGGAAGTTATTCTTTGGCGGACTGGGCAACAATATTTTTAACCCTGCACTGGTTGGAAGGATAGTTTTATTTGTTTCCTGGCCTGTGTTTTTAACGGCCTGGTCAGAACCTGTAGGTACACATGATGTTATGACAGCAGCGACTCCTTTAGGTGGGGCTGAGGCAACTTATACAGAACTTTTCCTGGGTAATGTCAGCGGTTCTCTAGGAGAAACTTCTGTTCTTGCAATTTTAATAGGTGGTATATTTTTAATAGCCAGGGGTCATGTAGACTGGACGGTGCCCGTTAGTTATCTTGTGTCCATGGCTGCCTTAGCAGTTATTGCAGGAGAAGACCCAATCTTTCATGTGTTAAGTGGTGGAGCAGTATTTGCTGCGTTTTTCATGGCTACCTGTATGGTTACTTCACCATTTACAAGGTCTGGAAAGGTTCTCTTTGGACTCGGGTGTGGAATTTTGACAGGTCTGTTCAGGTATTACGGTGCAGCACCGGAAGGTGTGACTTACGCAATCTTGATTATGAACGCCGTGGTACCTTTTATTAACAGTTACACCAGGCCCAGAATTTACGGGGAGGTGTCTAAGTGATGAAGCTTGGAGAGATTATTAAGTTAGGTATAACCTTGATGGTTGTAGCTATCATATCGGCTGGGGTTTTGACTTATGCCAATCAGGTGACGGCGCCGCTAATCGAAAAGCAGCAACTAGCTGCAATTGAGAGATCATTATTTGATTTTTTCCCGGACGCAGATGAGATGGAAATAGAAGTAGTTGACGAGAAAGAATACTATCTCGCTCTTAAAGACGGAGAAAAATTAGGTATAGCCACTAGGAGTACGAGCGGTGGTTATGGTGGAGATGTTGAAATGATGGTTGCGGTAGATATGAATGGAGAGATTCAGGGCATTGAGATACTTGCCCACAGTGAAACAGCTGGTCTAGGTGATGTAATAGAGAAAGATGATTTTAGAGAGCAGTTTGAAGGTGTAGGACTTGAAGATTCTGTAAGTGGAGCAGTTGATATAATCTCTGGAGCTACTGCCAGTAGCATGGCTGCAATAAATGGAGCAGAGTCCGGAAGGGCAGTACTTGCATTCGATTATCTAGGCTTTGAAGAACCTATCAGCGATGTTGATGTTACCGAGGTTCCTGATGGAACATATGAAGGTGTAGGAGAAGGATTTGGTGGGGATACGGTACTAGAGGTTACAGTAGAAGGCGGAGAGATTATCGAGATAGTAGAAGTGTCTAATGAAGATACTCCCGAGTACTGGGAAGATGCTTGGCCTGAAACGGCTGATAGAATTATTGAAGCCCAGTCAATGGAAGTAGATGCAGTTACTGATGCTACGGCATCTAGTGAAGGGATTAAAGAAGCGGTTATCAATGCTCTAGTAGACGAGGTAGACTAAATTATATAAAGTTAATTATATTTTTGTGTGAACGAAAATACTTGATGAACGAAAACGAGAGTTTAGCTTGTCAGCTCTTGTTAAAAAAATAAAGTTTATGTTGGAGGTGACAGAATGAGCGTATCTCAAACACTGTCAAATGGGATTCTAAAAGAAAATGCTATTTTTCGCCAGGGGCTAGGTCTATGTCCTGTTCTCGCTGTTACCATAACTGCCGGTAATTCCCTGGGTATGGGTCTTGCTTCCACTGCGGTTTTACTTGGCTCTAATACTGTGGTTTCTCTGGTAAAGCAATTTATCCCAGCAAAGGTAAGAATTCCTTGCTATATAGTAGTAATTGCTACCTTTGTTACCCTTGTTGATATGTTTATGGCAGCGTATGTGCCTGATTTGCATGATGCACTTGGCATATTTATTCCTTTGATTGTTGTTAACTGCTTGATACTTGGGAGGGCAGAAGCATTTGCTTCTAAAAACCCCTTACCATCCGCCATTCTTGATGCCCTGGCAATGGGTCTAGGTTTTACCTTAGGATTAGTAATGCTAGGAGCATTTAGGGAAGTATTGGGATCGGGCGAAATTTTTGGCTTCCCAATCATGCATGAAATTTTTGGTGCGTTTGGAGCGCAGTATCAGAACATGCAGATTTTTGTATCACCAGCTGGAGCTTTCTTTGGGCTAGGAATCCTGATTGCTTTAATGAACGCAGTTTATAAGAGACTTGAAGTTTAGTAACAACAAATTTGAAATTGAAGGGAGGCAGGATTAAATGGGAGATTTATTACCTATATTTTTCGGTGTGATATTTGTTAATAATCTGGTATTGATCCAGTTCTTAGGTATATGTCCCTTTATGGGTGTATCCAAAAAAATTGACACTTCGATTGGGATGGGGATGGCAGTTACCTTTGTCATGACCCTTGCGGCTGTTATAACCTGGATGGTTCACAATTGGATACTGATTCCAATGGAGATTCAGTATTTACAGACAGTAGCTTTTATCCTGGTTATAGCTTCCCTTGTACAATTTGTTGAAATGGCGGTTGAAAAAATAAGTCCTTCACTTTATCAATCGCTGGGAGTTTTTTTACCTCTAATAACTACTAATTGTGCAATTATGGGTCTTGCTTTATTGAATATCACCAACGAATATACTCTTATTGAGTCTGCTGTACACGGGGTCGGAGGTGCAATTGGTTTTACAATTGCCCTACTATTGATTTCTGGCGTTAGGGAAAAGCTTGAACTTGTCAGTATGAACGATCTATTTAAAGGTATTTCTGTTGCGTTTATAGTGGCTGGAGTAATATCGGTTGCGTTTTTAGGATTTGCAGGAGTTGTTTAAAGATAAAGGAGGTGAAGTAAAGTGGTTTTAGCAATTATTAGCTTAGGAGGAATAGGTTTGGGTTTTGGGCTTGTACTGGCCGTTGCCTCGCAGGTGTTCTATGTTGAAAAGGACCCTAAAATAGAAGCGATTTCGGACTTGTTACCTTCTGCTAACTGTGGTGCATGTGGATATGCAGGTTGTAACTCTTTTGCAGAATCTGTTGTAAAAGGCGAAGCTTCCATAACCGACTGTACTCCTGGAGGGGACGATGTGGCTGCAAAAATAGCTGATATACTGGGAGTATCTGCTGCTGCAAAATCAGAAGAGGAGTACGTGGCTGAAGTTGCCTGTATGGGAGGAAGAGAATATTGTGAGGAGCGATTTGTATATCACGGGATAGAAGATTGTAGAGCAGCAATGATGTATGCCAATGGATATAAAGCATGCGACTATGGTTGTTTGGGCCTTGGCACATGCGAAAGAGAATGTGTTTTTGGAGCAATAGAAATGGGTGACAATGGGATACCTATAATAAATCCTGATAAATGCACAGGCTGTAATAGATGTGTAAATATTTGCCCAAAACAGGTCATCCGGATGATTAATAAGGAAACCAAATTTCATGTCCGTTGTAATAATAAGGATAAAGGTAAAATTGTTAAAAGGATTTGTAAGATTGGCTGCACAGGCTGCAAAGTATGTGCTAAAAATTGCCCTGAAGATGCAATTACGGTTGAAAATAATCTCTCGTATATTGACAG
>LKMJ01003913.1_pt1 | contig 13941 bp, 11 predicted proteins | sample 643391 | NCBI WGS metagenome assembly LKMJ01 (sample SAMN04112250, study PRJNA286221) | soda lake metagenome | biome: soda lake; feature: Kulunda Steppe; material: water; isolation source: sample PL-Br10 brine of Picturesque Lake | place: Russia: Kulunda steppe | collected 2010-07
CATCCAACACTGGAGAGAGGTTCCATTTCTTTGTCCGTCGAGAGAACAACCGGGTCACTAAATCTCGGAACTCCTCGTCTTGTTGTTTTAGATGATTGCCCTCTTTAGTGTGAGAAAATCGGCGTACGTCCTCATACGTTGTGAGTCGACGATCAGTGTCGAGTGTGAGTTCTCCCTGTGAGAGACGTGTTTGAAAATCAGTGAATGCCTGATCGGACCGAGTTGCGATTTTCTCTAATTCGTCTCCAACGACATCATAGGGTGCGTAGTGTACTTCCCAATCGAACGATGGGATGACACCGTCTGTTCTCGCTTCTGCGATTGTGTATCGTTTGATTTGTGGGCCAACGCTGTTCGAAAGACGGTCTTTGATACGTTTGCTATCGCTACCAGCATCGTCTACCGAACCGGACATCGCCAGAATGTCGCCATCGAATCCATCAAGGAGCGACCCCCACTCACTACCCGTTGCGTAATGATGGGCCTCATCCAGCAACACCAGATCGTACCCAGCCCGACGGTCGTTAAGTAGCGATTGTGGTGTTCGGAAATGGATTGTCCCCCAATGGAGTGTGATATCATCACTGCCTGTCGTTCGCTCCTGAGGAATATTCAGGTGTTTCTCAAATGCACGACGCCACTGTTCGAGGATGAGGTCGCTGTGTGCTACAATGAGAATATTATCGCTGCCTGTTGTTTCCGATTCAGATACCAAGCCACCAATTGCCAGATCATCGGGGTGCAACTCACCATACTTGAGGGCTATTGCCCCAAGCCCGAGGACGGTTTTGCCGGTGGCTGTCGCCATATCGACATACCCACACTGGTCTTGTTTCCACCATTTCTGAAGTGCATCACGCTGATGGTCCCACAGTGGCGTCATCATCTGTGGTTCATCTAACAGCGACAGAAGTCCCTGTGAGGCACTTTCCTCAATTTCTGTTAATAACAGATCAACATTTGATGCGATCGTCTTATTATTGAATAGCTGCGTCGTGATATCAGCTACAGTTGCGCCAGAAAGGTCGAATGAGACGCTGAGATCGCTACCAACGTGACGGGTGAGCAGTTTCTCTACGAGTGCCTCGGTAGCCTTATCGACATCGTCAATTCCCAGATCATTTGTCGCAATATCATGGCCGAATTCGTTGAGCTGGTACGCAAGAAGACCTAGTTTCTCATCGCTGACGTGTTGATCAAGTACAGACGGTAGATCAGCATATCGCCCGACTGTTTGTTTCAACCCTCGGCGGTAATAACTTCCTAACTCCCGTCCGAAGTCATCTCTCGACAACGTGAGGTCACCGATTTGGATGCCAAAGCAGATATCTTTCGCAGTTTCATCTATATATGTCGACCATTCGTTTTTCGGGCGTTGGAGAAGGAGCGCATCGTGGAATTTTTCACCGGTTGATTGGAGTCCACGTGCCCGCTCGTCAACAAGATCATCAATATTTCGTCCCATTGTGTGATACTGGCAGGGTAGTTACTATATCATAATTTATCGGGAGATATGTAGCTTTCGCTGACAGAGGTAATTATTGTTAATTTATTATTCCATGACATTAATCAAAACCGTACCACCGATTTGCGAGAGCGTAGTGGCGATCAGTCACAATCCGGCGATTGACGCGAGCAGGTCGGTATCGAGGTCGCCGTAGAGACCTAGAGCGTTGTGTCTTCGAATTCGTTTGGAAGGTCAAACTCGGGGTTGGGATAGTCCGTGTCAAACAAAGTGTTCTTGTTCACTTATTATTAGAGGTCGATAGCACCGCCACCACATACTGTTTCAGCGGCTTGAGCTACTATAAATGGCTCCTGAGAGAGTATGGTACCAAGCTGTTTAGGTTCGACTGTTTGGTCGACCGTTTCTAGCCATTGATCAGGAAGTGATTCAATTCCAAAACGAGCCCCAGCGACTGCACCGAGTGTATCAGTATCACACCGATCATCACCGCCTCAACGATTGCCTCTGTCGCTGTCGCAGCGGCTAGCCCGTGGTAAAGCCCTGCCTGCAGTGTCGTCACGACGTAACCCTGTTGTTGAGGTCGACTGAAGCCATACCGACTGAAGCCATACAGACCGTCGTAGCCAGTAACAAATAAAACTAAATCACATATCGCAGTGGAATCCGGATTGATGTATAAATAGTAGGAAACCATCTGCCGGACTATGGGCGAGGAAAATTCATCCGAGAATGAACCTGACGACCAAAAAGTAGCATATTGTAGTATCTGTGGGAGTCAGCCCTCTAATGAAGATTTTGCTCTTAACTATCCGAATTTCGTTTGTGATGAGTGTAATTCGACTGCTGTGAGCGCGGAGGGTGAAACACCGTGGCATGGGTGGCCACCTGGTAAAGAACCGGAGTCGAAACCTGGGGAGATCCAAATGGCACCGGACCACGGAGAAAATCCCATCTACATCAATGATATCAAATGCTGGCGTCGGTATCGGTTCGGTGGACACATCGCGTTCCGAGACACCTTCGATTGCGATACGCTGGGAGAGTTCTATGATCGGCATCAAAAGAAAGACGGATTTTTCCAGACATACAACTCGCCCGACCCGCCTAAAGCCTGCACTGGTCAAGATCGAATTCTCGTCCAGAAAGTCGATCAAGATAATTGGAGTGTCTACGCTTGGGGGATGCTCTCGGTGGAAACCGGAGAGGTTCTCTCTCGTAATGAGATGGCTGAACAGGTATTAGGTCCCTTCGAAAAGTTTCTTGATCGGGTTAGGAGACATGCTGGCGGCGAGGAGTATTTTGACAAGGTGATCACAGACCCGACTTGGCTCCTTTCCGTATTTTATTCGCTTGGTTCCCACCTACACAAACCGAAGGTTCTCTATCTAGTCCCTGAGCTTGATCGACCGCTTTCAGGCTTCGGTGGAATCGTCGAGACGGGTGCGCTTCGGGGGCTCCGACAACACAACGTAGCTCAAGATGTATTCGAACTTGAGTTCCGAACGATTAACCGCTGTAACGCCCTGACTGATGAGCCCGAAGATGATGCACAGAGTCAGATGGAGCAGAGTGACAGCTCCAGCAATACGAACGATACGACCCTCACTGTTCGTTATGAACTCCCCTACAAACGAAGCACGAAAGATTTACTCAACGGTGGAATGGAGATTGCGCACTCAATTCTTCAAGAGATAGACCAAGCTGTCGAAAAAACGGATTACACATATATAACTTCCTTGCCGGCAGTAGACATCCACGCGTACAGCAACCAAGAGGAAGTACTGACAATTGGTATTGATGCGTCAACCGTACAAGAGACTGACTGGGAGCACCTTTCCGAAGAGACAAACAAATTGCGTACACTAGCGGTAACGTTTCACGACGCACTGAAGACGAACGATTCCGACGTCAAGTAAATCTATTTCAAGAACAGGAACTTCCTGAGCTCCGGCTAAGCCCGTAGAAGCCATCACTGCGCCCCACAAGTACGTTCTTTTTCACGTGGTGAAACAAAGACGTATTGTTGTGGTGTTAGAGATACACCACGCCTTGCTCGTGGCACGCGTTCCGAAGCGCGTCAATTTGATCGGGAGTGGGCCACACTTTCGCTTGAAATTTGGAGTCCCAAGTCTCCAAAGTTTGTCTTAATTGTTCACACATTTCCCACAGAGAGTGTGTTGAGTTAGTAGCTGAGAGACACAAACAACCTACTATGTCCGTAGAATATTCATTCGAAGTTCTTGCCTAACCGGGTGAAAAATGGCTGAATTTTGATATGATGTTGTACGGAGTGCTGCATATAGAGGTTAGGTCTCGCGCGTGACTATTGCTAAAAGAACCTGACAGCATTAATATTATCATATGTATATACATATACAATTTCGGTCGTGCAACGTCGTCGATTTCTCGATATGGCCGCATATAGTGCCGGACTTGCCGGGAGTATACAGTCAAGAGGGCCAGATGAGGATGTTTTCGAGGAAAAATCATCATTCTTCTTAGGTCTGAATGGAGACAGTGAATTCTCAGGGACTGTTCGGATTCTCCCGTCGTGCCGTGACAAGGCTGTCGAGATCACGATAACGGATGGTGAACCAGAGAGTTCAATCCCATATACCCGACAAGAACGTGCCGAGAGCTGTTCATTCGAGGTCTATATTAACAATAAGCATGTACAATATTTCAAAATATCGGGCACAGAAGGTGTCGAGCTTTATATTGACAAGGACGAAGAGCTAAACTTTGCCGAGATGGTCCTTTGAGGAATATACACTGGAAGGTTTGACTGTACTGACCTGCTGTGTGCTTCGGCACTTCGCTTGCTTTGTCCAAAATTCGCGCGTTGTATTCAGCAGTCGATTGCCCACCAAACCTCATAGAGGCTGTAGACGGACATGCCAAACTCGGCCTCTAAGTAAAGCACTGGTCAACATTATTCTTGTTCGAGAAACCGGCTGAATGTCGGTATCTGTTCGTTGAAGCTGAGAGTTGGTCTTGACGGCAGTACCTAGAGATCATGGTGGAAACGAGGAGAGCAACAGACAACACATACAGCGGATTGATGCGTGTACAGTGCTCATTAGATGTGTGTCGCAGGAATCAGAGAACGCTCGGGTGACTCAAGATATCGAATCCGAGATCACGGAGTATGCGAAGGCCCACGACCTATCGATTAGTGAGGCGACGCAAGCGTTGCTCCATGCGGGGCTTTCGTCTCGTCGAGAGGAGACGCTCTCAGCATCTGCAGACGCCTCTACACGGAAGCAACTGGAACAGCGACAAGAACAGATAGTTGACCAGCAGCAAAAGATAATCCGGTTTCAGAAACTCACTGTCTTTGTTGGAATTGGGTGGGCAGTGCTTACTATCGCTACCGGAGAGACTGGCCCACTCTGGACGGCTCTCGGTATGCTTACCATCGTATTGATGGCTTCGTCGACATACATCTGGCAGTACTTTCCATCCTTCGTATATGAGTCACATAAGTGAGATTGCAAGGTGTCGCCGAGAGTGACGGCACTGCCACTCTTGAGCGTATAAAAGCGTTCAGTGAGGAACTTGCTGAACGAACAGAGTTGCCGTCACGAGACCAGATAATTCGGTAACGGTAACGCGGTTTCATTTTTAAAACTGATTCTACTGCGATTTGAACGCAGTTGGAACCGAGTGTCCTATTCTTGAACTTGGTATCGTCCAGAGTAACGAGTGATCGAACAATCCATCTAGTTCTCGTAATTGATAGATTCACTCTTTCCGCTCATCAATAACACGCTCTTCAGGCGTATTGGTGGCGTCTTTGTAGATGAGCGGTATTCGAATTAATAATCCAATTAGAAAGACAAAAATGACTATTCCGATTATTGAACCGCTTGATGGAACAATTGATGGGAAGAGAAACGCCAGTATCAACCCTGGGATAGCACCGATTTTGAGTGATCGCCAGCCGAAATACTTCGCTGCGCCAACTGCATATTCTGGTGCCGTTGTTGCAGTGAGTGGTGGTGGGTGAATCGGTTTTTCGAATCGAAGGCGAGAGCCTGAGTTATCATCTAATGTGAGCTCTTTCATTGATGTATCACCGGTAGGTTCTGTGATTTCGATTTTCGGGGCGCTTGAATCTGCAGAAAAATACGCATCAATAACGTTTGAGCCGCCGCCAGATTCTTCAACTTCAAGTGCGGTACCATCGTTTCGTATGGCCAGCTCAAACTCTTTCGGAGATACTGCTGCGAGCAAATCCACTGGTTTTGGATGTATACTGACTTGATGATATGAACTCGTTCGCGGGACGTAGCCGTGGCTCAACAACAGATTTTGAATAGATTGCCCTGCCTGTCGAGCAATTTTTGAACTGGTTGGGATGGTTATTTTTGTGATTGCATTTTTATTCACATCCGGTTCACTAAACTCGGAGAGACGTCCTACGTCATATTCGAGTTCTTCGTTCCCGTTCGGCTCCCGGATTACTGAGACCCGGTCATCCGCATACTCATGAGGGAATATTTTTGCCTGCTTCGCATCCCCGTTCATTACGTCTACTGTTGGATGCATTAGAGCGTGACATTCACCGCAGAGGCCAACGAGGTTATCCAGTGAATTTGAACCACCTTGTGAGAGATGGATGAGGTGATGTACCTCGCTTATATTCGTATCTCCTTTGTATACGCCACACCGACTGCATTGATATTTTTGTCTTTCCCATACAGCATCTCGTCTAGCATCCCAGTCCGGGGGGTATTTACCATCTCCATAGTAGGATTGATGAGCATCATAGGTATGCTGCTTGTTGTAGCGTGGGTTGATATCGTGTGCTTGGTTTGCAGTTGAAGATTGAGCACCCATACAAGTTGATATGTAATTTGAAACAATTGTATTAAACCCTATTTTTCTATTATCAAATCACAGTACACGAAACCACTCAATTATCAGCTATTGTTCTGTTATGATCCAATCATTAGCCTAAGTCATCTATAGAGGACTGATCACCAGATGCCTCGACGATGTTTTTTTTGAATCATCTACAAATAAGTAAGGCGAGTGACCCGAGGCTTGACCTCGGGGGTGAAGCCGACAGCCGCCAACTTATCAACAGTAATTCACATTTTTAAAACACTTGAGTCCGTTGAAGACGGTTTGGAGAAGTCGCTTACGAAGACACTCGTTTTCCAGTTCCAATCTGGTGACGAGCGACTCTTTGAGGCGTACCACGAAGCACAATGGGTGTACAACCAGACCATCCAGTTAGCGACAAACGGGATGGACTGGGACAACATATCGTTCCGTCTTGAAAATGAGGCAGACCTCGTAAAGAGCACCACACAACGAGTCGTCACAAATCGTTGGATGCGCTTCAGCAATCCTTCGACCGAGGAATCAGAGCCAGAATTTATGAAATAGACATGCTTTTGCCACCTATATTTATTTATTAACCTATGTGAGAATTACCGGTTTCATCTATAATAAGTAATGATTATACAAAGTTGTTAATGAATGTCAAAACTAGATCCGAGCATTGATCCAGCACTTGAGCGTACACCAACTATTCTTTTAGTCGACACGTCAGGATCGATGTCCAATAAAGTTGCACCGGCTACCGATGAAGAACCTATTCCTCGAATAGACCAGGTTAATGAAGGCCTCTCAATTTTCAAGGAAGAAATATCAATGATGGATGAGGTTGAAAGGGAGGTTGATGTTTCGCTGATTACTTTCGGGGGTGGAGTGACTGTTGAAGATGAATTTCTTCCAATTACGGAATGGGAACCTCCTAAGCTGAGTGAGGCCGGTAGAACTCCGATGGGAGAGGCTATTGACAAGGCAATTGATCTTGTCGAGGAAAGGAAAGAAACTTACAAACAAGAAGGAATCCCGTATAAACGTCCCTTCATTTGGGTTCTTACAGACGGAAAACCAACTGATATGCGACCAGACGATGAAAAATGGGAGCAGATTCACCAACGGATACAGGACGGTGAAGAAAGGAAATCGTTCGCACTGTTCATTATGGCTGTTGGTAGGGATGCAAAAGAATCAATCAAGCCGCTTCATCCACAGCGGACCTTAGCACTTGATGATGGGAAATTCAGAGAGTACTTTGAGTTCTTATCTGCCAGTGTGGAACAAGTATCCTCAACAGTAAATGAAGAGGATATAGACATTTCGGAGGAAGCGAAAGACTTCGAAGAAGTTTTCCAACTGTAAGACATGCAACAATCATTATCAACGTTCAGCCATCCTGAAGTAGTTGGTCAAAGCGTAGAGGGGCCATCTCATAAACAAGATGACATTGGTTGTCAAGACAGTTGGGCTGCAGAAACGGGTGAATCCTATGTAGTAGTTGCTGTTGGAGATGGACTTGGAAGTGCCAAACGATCTGTTGAGGGATCACAGTTAGCGACCAAAATCGCAACGGCTGAACTCACCTCGTGGTTACAATCTGGTGAGGTTGAAATTGACGAAATTTCTCAATCAGAAGCCGGAGAAGCGTTTCGGGATGCGATCATACGGGCTAGAAAAAGTATCGAACGGGTTGCAGCTGAGCATGAAACGGAACTAAGTGATTATCATACGACTCTCTCGTTGGTCTGTAATACGCCGTATTGGCATGCAGCGATTGCAATTGGCGATAGTGGGATTATTGGAATCACATCAGACAATCAGTATCAAAGGTTAGTTGATCGTGAGGAATCACAAACGTCTACAGCGACTGTTCCACTCACTGGGTCACCAGGCTTGGTGAAAGAAAAAAAGAGGTTTAATTTTGAGGACAATGGGATGCAGTCGGTTGTGTTATTTAGTGATGGCTTAGATCGGTTTACTTGGAGTGTTGCAGACCAATCCAAACCCCGTGATGATTTCTTTGTTCGGTTACAGAACTTCATAAGTAACGTAGATTCATTGGAGAGTGAAGAAGCGCAGTCAGAATTTGAGAAGTTTGTCGATAGTAAAGAATTCCATAAATACTCTAGTGATGACAAAACACTTGTTGTCGGTTATTTACCTGAATTAGCCTCAAATAATGAGGTGACAAAAAACAATAGCAATAAAAAGTATACAGATGAGCAGTTTTTGAAAACTGTCGAATCTGTTGAGGAACCCTATGTCGCGGAGATCTCTAAGATTGTTGGATGTGCCGAATCGACAGCTTCTGCGCGACTCAAGAAACTTGAACAAAGAGGAGAACTCACAAGTAATAAAAATGGGAATAAATTGCATTGGGAAATAACTGATTGATCTCTATTTTATGAATTTATAAATATTCTATACAATTGTATATGGAAATAAATAATTATACAATAGTTGCTAAAATTTTATTTGTGCTATAGGACAAAAAGAATACTAGATTTTTGTCGATGCGGTAATAGTTTTATTATGGGCTTTCATACCGTTCTATAATGAATGTAGACGCGCATGCTGAAGAGATCGCTTCTTCTATTGATGTTGATAAACAGGAAGTCAAAGAGAATTTGGAATCATTGTTGGAGTTTGATGTCCCAATTGAAGATGCCAAAGAAAGCGTGTGTCGAAAATATGGATATAATAACAATCAAAACACTTCTACAAAATCGAGTGGTGTGAAATCTATGCCAAAATATTCAGAATTTAAAAATAAGCCTGTATTAACTTCCAATGACACGAAGCTGAACGTTGGGAGCGATATTGGGGATGGAAAGGAAGGAATGGTTTACATGGTGAAGGGTGAACCCAACCTTGCAGTAAAAATTTTCAAGAAGAAAAAGATAAAAGATTCCCAACTTGAAAAGAAAATAAAGGTGATGATACAAAAACAACCCCCGGGGGCAGATCCTAATGATGCCAAATCATTAATTTTTGCATGGCCACGAGATGTCGTCTATTACAACGACCAATTTGTTGGATATGTAATGCCTCGGGTTGATACTACAAAACGTAGCAACATACGAACATTCATACGACAAGAACTCCCGGGATCTGCACCACTTAATAAAAGACTTAAACTCGCATTTAATTTCGCTTCTGCGGTTCATATTGTTCATAAGTTTGGATACGCAATTGGTGATTTCAATTATGAGAACATATTCATCAGCAAAGACGAAGATAAAGTGACGCTAATAGATTGTGACTCCTACTCAGTCGTGGATTCTCGAGGAAATGAATTTCATGGCGAGACAATGTATGAGGAAACAATCCCTCCTGAAGGACGTAAAACTAACACCATCGAAAGGGCCCAGATGGCCGATTCTTTTAATGTGGCTGTCTGGTTGTTCCGAATTCTAATCCCAACAAAAAGCGCATACGCAAACCCGTTCCAAGCTAAAGGGAATCTTGCGAAAAGTGGGAAACTCTTGGAAATGATGAGTGAAAATCCATTTCCATTTTGGAACCCTAAATCGAATCTAATAGAACCGGTTGTAGGTGAATCAACATATAACGAACTACCAATTGGAATACGGGTTCTTTTTGAATCTGCCTTTTTAGGTGGGAAGTATCATCCTTACAAAAGACCATCTCCAAGTGTGTGGAGAGATGTCATATATAATTGTATTAAACAAAATCAAGGAGGTGATGTTGACCTAATAAAGGGGACGCACTACAGACCTGACTCAAAGGAATTGTCAACCGTATTTACGCCAGCTGGGCCTGATGCAAATTTTCCAGGCATAAATCAGTCAGATTTTGATCAAATTGAAACCAGAGATAGAGATAAAGTGGTTGTCGGAATAATTAGATCGGTTAGTCCATTAACTGAGTTTGATCGTGATGTGAATGGTGAAGATAGTGATAGAGAAGAAACCGGATTTGTGTCACATATGATTGTAAAAAATCCCAATGGCTATCGGAAATTAACTTTCTGGGATAAACAGGCAGTTAGCGCGGCTAGGTCACTTCAGCCGGGATTAGTGATTATTGCTTCTGGAGATTTCAAATCAAATGATTATTCTGATGGCTTTGATAAAGAATTGCATGTCCATGATTTCTCATATTCTCAAAAACATGACGCACAGCCACCAATAGACGAATTATCTGCAAAAGGAAATTCAGCCCATGTTCGCGGTAAAATTCTGGCCAAAAAACCGATTTCTTCTACGTCAAGTGGTGATGTGATGAATCTAGTCATTGCCGATGATACAGGACACGTTTCTGTTGCATTATGGAATGAGATGGCTGAACGATTTAAATACATCCCGGCGGGTCTAACGCTCGAAATAATGGATGGATATGTGAAAGAAGACGGTAATACTAAAGAAATCTCTATCAACGAAAATAACTTTCCACCAGTAGTTTCTGACATAAATATTGACTATTCCGTTGATTGTACCCCAATTAAATCTGTTGAGGAAGATCAAATCGTAGATGTTTCCGGAGAAATAATAGATGTGTACGATTTGAAAGAGTATGATAATGGAAGTGTGTGCCAGGGATTACGGATCAACGATGAATCTGGAACTACAATCGTTAATATATACGACGAGCCCTTAGCTATCTATGATTATAGTGAGGGTGAAACCGTTCTAGTAACAAATGCAGAAAGTTACTCGTCCAATGGTTACATAAATTTAAAAACGAAGTATAACTCGATAGTTAGCGTGTTCGAATAACACAGAATGATATTTAATTCTGCACTTTATTTTAAATCATCAATGGCATCTAATACATCGTCTGTTTTAACCTTTCCTCCTCTGTTCATTGCTTTCCGTGCTGCTTCTTGCGCAATTTTCTCCATATCAGCACCCGTTAGTCCTTCTGAAGCTTTGATAACTTTATGACCATTCAACATTTCATGAGGTGCATCCAAATGCTGGGCAAATACACCTAGTCTGGCTTCAGCATCTGGTGGTGGCACCTCGATTTTTTCGGTCAATCGCCCCGAACGAAGCATTGCATCATCAATCCGATCTGGCCGGTTGGTAGCTCCCACGATTATCACATTATGGTCGTTATCATGGATCTCACTGACTTCCTCCAGTAGAGTATTCACCTGTTTAGTTTGATCCTCATGCTGGTTCGCGCCACCACGCTCTGGGGCTAAGGCATCGATTTCATCGAGGAACATAAGGACCGGTTGGTTCTCTCGGGCTTCGGCGAACACCTCAGCGATATTCTCTGTTCCAGCACCAATATAACGCGATGTTATGTCACTTCCTTTAATTGGCATCCAATTTAAGCCTAATTCGCCAGCCAGAGCTTTTGCAGTGTATGTTTTCCCTGTTCCAGGAGGACCATATAATAAAAATCCATTCTCAATTCCTAGTCCATATTTCTCATATTTTTTGGGATTATTCAGTGGGTCAATAACTTTCGATTGAAGCTCCTCTAAGAGGTCTTCGTTGCCCGCTACGTCGTCAAAGTTGGTGTCAGGAGGTTCTTGGACATACTCATCACTTTTCTCCTGCGAGAAATGCTGGTTTGAATTGGATTGTTGAGGTTGTCTTGGGTGATTAGACTGTTGTGATTGTCTTGGCTGTCGGGATTGTGACTGATATGTATCAAACTTTTTTGATAGTAAAATTGCCATTGATACCATTGTTGCTCCGATTAATAATCCAACTCCAGTTGGCGTGCCCAGTAATATCCAGAGTATTGACCAGATGACGGTAGCTCCAAAAAGCGCTGTGATACCTTTACCTAGTGACTGATGCCAATTAGATCGAATAAAACGGCCCTGCCAGAGGATAATATCAGAGATTACTTCGCTGATGTCTTTTTGCGTCATTATTATGAGCGTTTATTTAATGTGCAGTTTTTCATGAAATATATACAGGATAATTACACTTTGAATTCATCTAACACAACGGTTTAAGAGAATCTTGTATTCTATGTGACTAATAATTTATGACTCAGCAAGATGTCGTCGGGATAACGCTGAAATAGGTAAAAAATCTGCAAACCCAGCGCATCATCTTGTATCAAAGCTAAAGAATGATACTCTGAGAAGTAAGCAAGAAAGTAGATTTCCAGGATGGTGCGATTTCCTATTATTTCTTCAGTGTATCAAATGAGAGATCATCGTAGATTCGAGAGCACTTATGTCCAACGTGCAGATTCACATCCGCCAGGTCTCGAACCCGCTGCGAATACTCTCAACCGTGGATTGAAGAAACTACAAGAGATTCACTCGAGAACAAGACCTGATGAAACTGCTGTGTCTACCTGGCACTTGATGTACCAGCGAGTGTGGGTCTAAAGGGAACAGCGAGAGTTCCACGGGTCACCTGACCCGTGGGTGAATCGCGTACGCTTGCCTAATGTTCAGTCTCCTCGATGTACCGACGAACCACATCCTCGGAAACTGCACCCGTTGTTCCGACGTAGTATCCGTCCTTCCACAAGCCACTTTCCCAGAAGTACCGCTGTTTGAGTTCGGGGTGACGCTTGAGAATCGTTCGTCCCGAGTAGCCCTTAAATTGCTTCGCTATCTCGGCAGGGCTCCATTTCGGGTCGGCCTCGACGAACAAGTGAACGTGGTCGGTGGCAATCTCTCTCTCGACACGATCTCGTGACCAAACCGTTCAGCAGTTCCTTGGAACAATTCCGCAAGTTCGTCTCGAACTAACTCCAACACCTCGTGCCGGTACTGAGCGGGATCGGAGATCCCGCGAGGTACGCAAAGCTTCGCTTTGCTTGACTTCGGGCACCACACGAAATGATACTTACACAAACTAATCGAATGTGCATGACCCCTGTAGTCTTCCACCATAATACCTACTTTTATTATCATTTAATGCGATAGTCAAGGTATGGGTATAAAAGAAGTCACGAAGACCGCACGGACCCGGCTCTGCATCGAGTCTGGTGAGTCTTCGTGGCTCAAAGATGCCCGTTACACCGCACGAGACATCGCCAACGACACACTCCGACTCAAACAACAAGGCTACAACAAGACCGAGATTCAACGCGAGGTTGACCGCGATGACTTCCTTCGGAACAACAAGTGCGCGGTCGTCGGCAAAGCCCTGCAAGCGTGGGACTCCTACAAAGAACTCCTCAACTGGTGGTACGACCAAGACGACACCAACGTCGGGAAACCGTCGCCACCAGCCACGGACAAGAAAGGAGCCTACCCACTCGTTATGGCCCACACCGAAGGCTACCGACTCACCTACAACGACGAGACTGATCGCATTCGGTTCCGTGTGAGTCCGAAGCCGTACAAGAAAGTGAAAGGACACCTTCGAGGACGACCGGAAGACCTCACGTTGATTGAATCAGCCTTGACTGAAGACGAGTGGTCGTTGGGACAGGCCGAACTTCTGCACCGAGATGGCGTGTACTACCTACATGTCACGGTTAAAACAGAGGTTGAAGTGCCTGAACCCGAAGACGCTGACACACTCGTCGGCGTCGATATTAACGAGCGCAACATCGCCCTCACCGCCCTTAACCGTGAGACGATGGAAACGCTCGGAACACTCGTGCTTGACTACGGTACGGTGAAAGCCGAACGCCAACGCTATCACACCATCACAAAACGCTGTCAAGAACACGGCCAACAC
>LKMJ01003915.1_pt1 | contig 13939 bp, 17 predicted proteins | sample 643391 | NCBI WGS metagenome assembly LKMJ01 (sample SAMN04112250, study PRJNA286221) | soda lake metagenome | biome: soda lake; feature: Kulunda Steppe; material: water; isolation source: sample PL-Br10 brine of Picturesque Lake | place: Russia: Kulunda steppe | collected 2010-07
ACACACACACACACACACACACACACACACACACACACACACACATGCGCATGCGCACGCCAAGCAATACACTTGAGCAAACAAGCGTGCGTGCTTTGTGCGCCGTGATGGCACGCAGGTGTGCTCGTGTGCCCGCACCGCATCGTGAACACAGCCTTCACGTCATGCACCCGGCCCAAGTCCTGCAGTGCCTTGGACATCTCGCGCGCACGAGGGCTGTGGGACCACATCGTCCCATCCTGTGAGCACAACAAACCAAGGGCGCATGATGACACAGAGGCACGTGTCTGTTGTGTGGAGGTGTAGAGGCGCGGAGACGGAGGCAGCTTGACATCACCGCATGTGGAATGAGCAAATGCACCACAGCAAGCCGTTCTGCCCTTGGGGAAGGGTGCGGCCAGTCATATGGCACGTGGCGCCGAGGTGCCGTCACAAGACGCTGTGCGGCCTTCTGCATGCCCGCAGGGTCGCGTGTGCATGAGCAGATGTGCAGCTTCTGTCCAGGTCCCCGCCCCCGACTTCCCCCATGGGGGCTTACCCCCATGCCTGCAAGCACCGCATGGCCGCGGCAAGCGCAAGGCCTTTGATTGTAGCATGGCTATCCAGCATAGCACGGCCTGGACAAGCGCCGCGTGTCAGCGTGCCTCTTCAGCGCAGGCGCATTGGGTGGAGGTGCACGTCTCACACACGTACTCGGGGGTCTCTCTTGGTCACCCTCCCAAAAGAGGTGTCTACGTCTCGCACAGGGCCGCAGGGGCAGCTACAACTTGCATGGCCAGCCTAGGTACTGCCGTGCCCGCGCGCCCTGCCTGAAACCTTACCATGAGAACCAGGCCTGCATCTTGCATGCAGCCGACGATGGCGGCCATGTCCGATGCGTTCTGCGGGGGCATGTGGGATTGCAAGAGGCTCGTCGCAACCCCGTGCCAGGCACAGCGCAGGGGGGGAGGGGGGATGCCAGCAACAGCGCAGCAGGGAGCGCGTCAGCTGCAGGGCAGCAATGAAATGATGTCATCTCAGCCACTGCGCGGTGGGGCAATAGCCCATGACTGCCTGATGTGACAGTGATGAGCATGCCGCGTGCTTCCAGGTGCTTTCCACCAGCCACTTGGAAGGCCCATTTCCAGCTCACACGAGTGCACACGCATCATATGGTCTCACGTGTGTGCACACGCGTCATGGTCTGGTCAGGCGCGCGTGAGATTGGGGTGCTTGATGCGGAAGGTGTTGGTTCATTGGAGTTGGCAGTGGCAGCATGTATTTTCATGGCAGCATTGAGGGGAGTGCACACGGGCATGCACTTGCTGATGCCCGGTCTGTTGGTGCACACGCTGTCGGTCAAGGTGTTTTGAAACAGGTTGGTGGACAAGAAGCAATAACCATCACACAGGCAAACACGCGCCCCTCTGCCGCACGAGTCAACAATTTTTTCGCACGCACATCATAAAATACACACATACACACACGCACACGTACAAACAGGAATCTTAACAGCCCGGTTAACCCTAACTTGTAACCTGTAATCATCGAATCAGCCCGCACCATCGCAATAGGCTTCTCCAGCAGCACATGCTTCTTGGCTGCTGCCGCCTTTTGCACCCACTCCACGTGCATGCTGGTGGGCAGTGGGATGTACAGCGCATCCACGTCAGCACAGTCAATCACCTGCACACAATGGACACACCAGCAGCACAGCCTCCTGCTGGCACCATCCACGGTGCATGGGCAGGCACCTGCTGTGCCCCAACAAGTCCGCTGGAGGCCTCTGGCAAGCTGGCAAAACATTGCAGGGCCCAGTGGGGGCGGGCTTGCCGTGCTTCCGGGCCTCCATGCAGTACGTCACTCTATGTTGGCAGCCAAGTGCACCGCAAGCTTAGACTCTACAACCTTGCCGAGGCAGAGCGCAGGTGCACCCCTTACCTCCTGGTACGAGCCGTACGCACGCGCCTTGCCTTCGAGGCCGTTGTTGGCAATGAAGCTCTGCACAACAATCATGGCACCACACACCATGCAGCAGGGACGCATGATGCCACCTCGCTATATGTGCCCTGACCTCATTAAGCATATTATGAAGAAATTGAGCAGGTTTCAGGTGCGTGCACACGCTCTCGCGGTGGGTTCCTCCCTCTGGCGCGGTGGACACTGTGATAAGTGCTCTTGTGCTGCTGTGCAAAATGAGGTGCATGGTGCATGTTCTTTTCCATTGTCAAGACTTGTTTGTGGGCTCTCTCAGAGAGAAGTGTTTGTTCCTCTTTCTCACTTTCGCCAGGCCTTTGCTATGGAGGCCCCTTATATTTTGCATACCTTGCCTAGTCGGACCGTCTCTGATTTCCTGTCTAATCGGCAAAACAAACTTTGCATTCCATCTCAGACATTATGGAATAGTTTTTGGCTGATGAGGACCAGCCACAAGCCAATCAGCCAAACAGCCAGGCTGCCGGTACACCCTAACTTGTAGCTTCAACTTCTACATCCTTGCGCAGGGGCCATGCTAATCTTCTCTGCATCACTCCAATTTTAAACTTCTACAGGCACATGTCACTGTTGACATGCAGCACTTGCTCTGCCCCTCAACACGGCCCCAGTATACATGCGCATGCATGCGCATGTGCATGCATGTGTACGTGACCCTGTTTCATGCATAGATATGCGGACATAAGCGTGTGCTGCTGCTGCAATCAGTGGCAGCAAGACATCAAAAAGGGCCCCCAGAGTGCTGGTGTGCAATGCTACCCAGAGTGGGGACAGAACATCCGTATGGACGCTGCAAGGCCTGTGATTGCGAGGCCCTCAGTATGAGCATCAGGCGGCACATTGGCCACCTCCCCACACCCTGCATGAGTGCTGGCCAGCATCTTGGCCATTGCTGCACACCCTCCATATGCTAGCACAGTCCTTTGAGGGGGATGCGTCCCTCACGTGATGCAGTCCATGTACAGGCACACGCTTGCAGCGCGAGCTTGGACACGTATCAAGACGAGCTCATTGCCGGTGTTTGAGCTTGAGCTAGCAGGGTAGACCCATAGTTGCAAAAGCAAGGCAACCGTTGAGCATCATGGAACTCTACCTTGGCTTTGTCCAAGCTCCGACTCCCTACAGCAACCACACCTGCGCATCACAATGACTGCCAGAGTTTATACAAGCAACTGGCAGTATGCACTATGGAGAGGTCCACTTATGTAGCTGGCGCACTTCACCTACAGACCCACTGCACATTAGGGTAAAAGGCCATACACCTTTGACTTCTTATGGGGATCTGGTGGACTGTCCGCCATGTGCATGGCAGGCCACACGTAGTGCTTTTTGCTCCACAACACTTAGTCTAGCTGTTGCCTGGAATTCATAACACCCCTTCATGACCTCAATTGACGGGCAAATTCAGTGGGTACAATTTGATCAATTGTGCGCTACAAGAAAGTGGCTGGTGGAAGCTGCATCTGGCGCCGAGTTTCCGGCTTTGCTCCTTGTTTGACCTCCTTGTTCACTGTGACTTGTTAGGATTCCTATTTAGCTGTAACAAATGATGATGTGTGAGAACTCCTTTTCATTTGGGCCAGGTGATGACAGGTGGGGTTAAAGAAAGTCATTCAAATTGGCGTCATAAACTGCAAGAAGGTTTGAGGATGGTACGCAAAGTGATTGGTATGATTGCTGGGGGTTCATTCAAGGGCACTCTTTGTGTGCTTTTGGTATGCTGAAAGCTGCTTCGAAGAGTATCCAAGGTTCAACATCCGCCATGAATTGAGCTTCACAAGGCAGACATCCCTTTGTATGGTGGATGACCATGTCCCTTGATGGCTGAGGACCTGGGGGAAAACCTTTCCCCCGCTGTAACGGGTATTGTGTGGGGAGAAACAGGATGGCCTTAGGGCATCTCAATTTGCGTTTTGCACAAAAAGCGTCAAATCAGTGATGTGGTGGTTCTGTCTGTTTGTCAAGTGAGATGTGCAAACAAAAAACGCGCACAGACCAGACTCCTGTCTGCCTGCCACAAATCCTTAGCAGTATGAGCAAGCAAACACTTACTGTGCAGCAATCATTCAGATTCATACAAAGGAAGTAAACAGAACAAGATTAAGTAAATTTGTTTCTTACTCACAAAGTGCATCAGAAGCAATACCAATGGCTCGTATGTTTTTCCGGGCTATGCCTGAAAACCATTCATTCATCACAGGGGAAAACGTAAGAAGCATGTGCGTGAGTGCACACATGTTCGTGTGGTCGTGTATGTTGTGTATTGTGCTGTGTGTGTCATCCTGTGAATGTGTGTGTGCGCGTTTGGTGTGTGTGTGTGTGTGTGTGTGTGTGTGTGTGTGTGCGCGCGCGCTTGTGTATGGGTGCGTGTGCGTGCATGCACGCGTGCGTGCGTTGCGTGTTCGTTTGGTTGCGTGTGCGAGTTTGTGCTTGCTGCGTGTTAAAGCGTATGCGCATATTCATATTGTGTGTGCGACACTTTGCGTTTGTATGTGTGTGTATATGTGTGTGTGCGTGTGTGTGTGTTGTGTGTGTGCGCGCGCGCATGCGCGCACGTGCTTGCACTCATTGTGTGCACTTGCACATGCAATTAGGCAGGGGTCTTCCCGCCAGATTCTGACTTGGATGCCAGTATCTTCTTACCTGCAGCACCAAGGATGCCAATGCGAAGCTGCTGAGGTGCCATCGAAAAGATCAATAGATGGGGTTTTCGATTTGGATGGCAATTGTATGAACGACCAGCTTAACTCCAATTTATATATCGTTTCTATCATTGAAAGCAGCCACCAGACGTGGCTGCAGTCAACAAGAGCTGATGGCAGGCATTCCAACAGCCCTGGCCAATGCCCAGGGACTGCAGACGCGGCTGTTCCAGAAGTTTGGTGAGCTCAAGCGCCCCGTCATTTCCAAGTCTAAGTCAGCGCAGGAGCTGGAGGATGAGGAGCGGGGCCTGAAGTCAATGCAGTGAGTTGCTCGGGGCTGCTCTGCGAAGCAAGGGCTTACCAGCCCAGGGGAGATGCATCCTATTGAAATCTACATGAGAAGGAGATGTAACACAGCAGGGGCGATGACGGCCTCAGCGAAATGGCTGCTCTAAAGCAGTCGACACCCCCTTCCCATCGGCTGCCCCGCTGCTTGTGCCCTCCTAGGGAACGGCTCAACACGCTGGAGAAAAAGCTACGCATCTTCCGTGACCTCGACGCCAGCAAGGCGGAGGAGCGGGTGAGTGGGGAACGAGCTGCGCGTACTGATTATGCCCTGATGCCCCATTCCCGCCGTTGACTGGCCCTCAGATGACCCACACGCACTGGTTTTATGTGCCCATACTGTGCACCATGCAGGCAAGCGTTATGACTGCCCTTGATGGAGCACGCAGGGACCTCCTGGCTGCTGCCAGGGAGTTTGAAGCGTACAGCTTTGGCAGCAAGGTGCGGTGGACCTGCAAGGGTTGTCTTACTCACCTGGAGCATACATAAGAGCTGACTGCATAGCATAATTTCCAAGGAGATGAAGAGCATGGCTCAACAGCTTTTGGCTCATGTTTGGCCTACCTGGCTGACTGACAAGCTGCCCTTCTGACCTGCTTTGTGACTGCTGCTTTGACTGGGGATCAGTGTCTGCCTGCGCACATGGCTGCAATCTCCTTGCTCCCAGGAACAAATTTTGACTTCTTGCGGATCTAATTAGGCACTGGCTGGCCTTTGAGCTGCTCAATATTACGTGCCTGCCCCATTGCCCTGCAGCACAAGACAATGCCCTTCTAAAGGTTAAGGGTAGCAATCTCCAGCATTCACCAGCTGACTGTCTATCACCTTTCCCCATTGTTTCTCTTGGCATGCAGGATGTCATCCAGAATGTGATGGAGTTTTGCCAGCTCAAACAAGCCCAAAATGATGCCACACCTCGAGCGGGCAAACCTAGCTTCAAGTCCAACCTCCTGCAAGCCAGGTGAAACTGCACAGCACGTCGTTCTGAAGATATTTTAACCAAAGCCTTTACCTTCACAACCAATGCACAAAGGATCAAGGTTAAGATGCTTTGACACAAGGCAAGCTCACTCCCCAATACTTGGTCAGCACATCTCATTGGGCAGCCTGGGCAGACTGCAGAGGAGTGCAGGACCCAGCGCATGGCACAGAGACTCCAACAGTGTCAGGCACTTGGTTCAAAGCCACCCGTGTGTGCATTTGCATGCACAGGCGAGATGACCAGCCCCAGCAGCACCCCGACCAGGTCGAGAAGGCGGCTCCAGTGCGCCGCCTCTCGTCTAGCAGCGCCGCCAGTGGCGCTGGCACCCCGGCCATCCCCTCAGTCACGGTCCGTGCATGAAAACATGGTACAAACCTTAAGGCACCACCCCGCGGCAAGGTGGCCACACGCGCACGCAAGCACCGCTTGCACCTGCTGCACGCACAGTCGAACCCACCAAACCTGTGTGCTGTCAAGAGCGTGTGAAACTGCGCAGCAGCTGGCTCTGCCACTCCCAGCCTATGTCAGCCATATCAACATAGTGGCCTGCCACCCCTGCGCACACGCTCCTCCAGGTCACGGCCGTGCCCAGCAACCTGAGCACCTCTGCCTCCAAGCGGTACCCAGCGCCTGACTCCCAGGCAGCGGCGCCACAGCAGGCGTCCCTCAGCAGCAGGCTGCCACGCTTCACAGGAGATGGCGGCAGCAGCGCCGCCGCGGCATCCGCGGCTGCCGCCACATCCGCACGCGCCACCGCGCCCTCCCTCAATATCAAGATGCCCGCCGGCTTTCTGGGTTCCAACCTGGCCGCCAGCGAGTCCGTGGCCCCCACACCCACCGCGCACACGCCCACTGCGCATGTGGCCAGCCAAGTGCCCTCCAGCCTCCTGGCCAAGGCGCCTGGCGCGGCTGCAGCGGAGCCCGCTGCTGCTGCTGATGCCAAGTCGCCGCCTGCCTCCCCCTTGGCCGCCAAGTGCGTCGTTCCTGCTGGCAGTGTGCTGCATGGCAGGCACACGGGGTACGGGGCAGCAACTCTCCACTCCCTGAGACAGTGTGCTGCATGCCCGCTGATTGTTGATGGCACCCCACAATGTGTAGGGACTATGCAACGTGCTTGTGTCACGTCTGCGAGTTGCTGCTGCTGCTGCTGCTGTCCGCTGCCTACATACTGTACATGTGCACGCTAAGACAAGCTTCAGCAGGCCACCAATGCGTCCACGTCGAGCCTTGTGCCCATGTACAAACATGCCTGTCTGCCTGCCTGCCCTGCTGCAGGGCCGGCCTGGGCAGCAACCCGCCCTGTGTGGAGCACTCCCCTCAGATGACCCAGGACTCGTCTCTGTGCAACATGGAGTCCATGTACGGGGCAGGCACGTACCCCGGCACAGGTGCGCAGCGGCTGCATGCTTGCAGGCCTCCCCTCTTTGAGTCCCCCCGTCCATTGAGTGCCCCCTGCCCTGTATCCCCATGCTCCTCTCAGTCACAGGGAACTGCTTGGCCAGGGCTCCTCCCTCAGCCACTCCCCCCCCTTGTCCCTATACCCTCTCCAGTCCCGCCCCTGTAGCTAGTAATGCTGGTGCTCCTGGCGCTGCTGCTGAGCGCAGGCGGCGCGAGCACCACAACGCCCCCTGATGCAGGCGCAGGGGCCCTGGGCGGGCCGCCCTCCAAGGTCAAGGCCCTGATGCAGCTGCACGGCCAGGATACCGCCTCCAGGTGCGTGGGTTTGTGTGGGTGTGGGTGCAGGCGCGCACGTCTGAAAAGTGATTGCATGCAGTGCCTTCCTGTACAGCCCACTTCCAGCCCACTACATCTGCAGGAGCAGCAGCTGGCTTCACCTGTACCCCCACCATGTGCCTCCATGTGCGTCCAGCCTTTTGCCAGTTGTGGGCGCCCCATGTATAGGTGTGCGCATGAGTCATGTGGGCCAATGTCCCTATATCCTTGTGTGTGTATGTGTGTGTGCTTGCCTTTGCAGCATCCCCTTTCCGCCTGCCGCCGCGGGGCGCCCCCGGCTGCTGGACGCGTACATAGCCGCCACGCAGGGCGGCGTGCAGGCCAGGGAGCCGCAGCAGCCGCAGCCGCAGCAGCAGCAGGCGGTGCCTGAGCGGTTGCACGATGCGCGCGGCTCAGAGCTCACTCTGGGCCATGTCATTGCCAAGGTGCGCTCATGTGTGCGTGCCCACAGGCACATGGCTCTCATGCCTGTGTGACTGCACGCGTGCGTGTGTTTGGAAGGGGGTGACAACCACCCCGCCCCACAAGCAGCTGTCCTGGCTCCAGGCACGCGTCCCTGTGCTGAGGCTTGCCTGAGCCAGGTTGCGGTTGCCAGCTCAGGGTCGCCACACCAGCAAGGTCGGGCCAGGCTGGCGAGGCCCTAAGCCCAAGGGCCACTAGAGTTGTCTCCCAAACCCTACCTCTCCTTCCCCCTTTACTTTGCGGTGCGCGCCTTTGCCAGCCTGACACCCTGCCTGCCCCGCGTGCCCACGCTGCCGTGCACTCACCCCACCCCCAACCCTACAGACTCCCCTTACACCCCCCTGCCGCCGTCTCCCACCCGCGCGTGCAGCCGCCAGCCTTGGCCGCCACTGGCACACTGCGGCCCTCCCAGCTGCCCCGCCCCAACGCCAGCGGCAGCGAGGGCCACAACACAAGCAGCCGCGGCGCCAGCAGCGCCGCAGGCAGCGCCCACAGCCGTGGCAGTAGCGCGCACGTCGCGTCCAGTGCCTCCACACTCACGCTGCCCACCCATACGGAGCCCTCGCCTGCGTACCCTGTGCTCAAGCCCACCCCGGCCGCCATCACCAACATCAACCTCATGAGCAGCAGCGGCAGCAGCACCCACAAGGTGGCCGCTAGCGCAAAGCCATCGCAGCTGGCAGACAGCAGGTGCGTGCAGCACAAGCCGCGGGTGCTAACGTCGGCCGGCATGCGTTTGTTTGTTGAAGGCGCCAGCTGCCACCTTTGTCTGTGTCTGTGCCTGTGCCTGTGAGTGTAATTTTGTGCGGCCAGGCCACAGCAAAGGGCGGTCCACTTTGTGGCCTGGCCTTCTCTGCCTGCTGCGCCTGCCACAGGTGCCTGAACATGCCAGCAGCCATCAGCGACAGGCAATCAAGGCTGGGATGTGCGCGCGTGCTTGCGCAGGCACCTGCTTGGTTCCGCCTCCTCGGCGCACTGGGCGTGATTGCTGTGTTATGAGAGTGAAGGCCCCATGACTCTACCTGCGAGTTGGCCTGCCGCCTGCTTTGCCCTGTCCCGAGCCCCAGAAAAGGAACAACGGGTGCTTGAATCTGCTCCATGCTGCATGCCCCAGGTGGAGGGGTTGCAGAGTGGGGCCGGTGGGGGTGCAGGGGAAGCCACCTGGTGAGGCCTGACCCGCCCACTCTGTGCTCTGCCATTGCGTGCGCCTGCTGCGCAGCAGCCTGTGCGTCCTGCCAGAGCATGGCCTGCATGCCTGCGCTCACCATATGTGTGCACCCGCACACACTCTGGCCCGCAGGCCCAGCGACACCGCAGCACCCCTGCTGGCCGAGGCAGAGGGCAGCAGCATGACGCCCACGCCTGGTGCCGCGCCTGCGCACGCACACGCCGGCGAGCTGTCTCCCGCGCTGTCCTCCACCCGCAGCTCCTCCACCACGCCCGCCCACGCTGCCGCCAGCGAGCAGGGCAGCGCAGGCAGCGCGCAGCAGGGCGGCCTGGGGGACAGTGCGGCCATGGCACACGCCAAGCCATACGCAGCTACCGCCCCACATGCCCCGCCCTCCACCTCCATGGTGGCCAAGCTGCAGCAGCGCTTCCTGCAGACCCCGCAGGCGCCCGCGCGGCCAGATGAGCCCGAGCCCTGCACGCCCTGCGCCGACTCGGTGCATGCGGTGCTGCGGGACGGCAGCCAGCGCCGGCGCACGCTGCCGCTGCGGCGCACGGGCGGCAGCAGCGGTTTGGGCGGGGGGGAGGCGGAGGAGGAGGGGGAAGAGGAGGAGGCGTGGCAAACGGAGGCACAGCGCACCACCGCGCGCGCGCCAGCACCAACCAGCCTCGTGCAAGAGCGCAGTGCTGCGCTGCGGCGTATCAGTGGCGGCGCAGGGGTCATGGCCGACCCCAGCCGCACCCCCTCCTCCAATGCTGCTGTGCCGGCAGCAGCAGCAACAGCGGAGGCGGCAGCAGGCGGCGCGCCGGTGGTAGCGGCAACGGAAGGTCAGGAGCACAAGAAGACGGTCAGCACCGCCGCGGCCCCCTGGGCCCAACAAGCTGCGCAGCTGCAGCAGCGGCTGGCTGGCAAGGAGGCCTGCACCACTGCTGCCCCAACCGCAGTAGCGGCAGCGCCAAGCAGTGGTGTGCCCGCTGCCGTGCTGGGTGTGGATGGGCGGGCGCCGCCTGCAGGTGGGCTAGCCCCCACAAAGCAGCAGCTGGAGCTGCTGGAGCAGCGCGACGCGTACAGCAGGGTGGCTGCGGAGCAGGCGCTGCTGTTGCAGCCTCACCGCCAGCGCGCCGCTGGCAGCGCGGAGTGCGGCCACAAGGGTGGGCCGCCCACATCAGTGCTGGCAGCGGGCCCGCAGCTTGCTGCCGCGGGGCTGGTCAGCGTGCCACCCCACTTTTTGCAGCAGCAGCGGCAGCAGCACCCCATGGTGGCTCGGGGCTGTGGTGAGGAGTGGGGGCCAGGTGAAGGTACAGCGGAGGAGGAGGAGGAGGAAGAGGAGGAGGGAGTGACAGCGCAGCAGCAGGTGCTACTGGGGGGGCGCAGGCGGCACACGGCGCCAGAGGCCTTGCAGCAGAAGCAGAAGCTGCACGTGCGCGCACCACGCAGCGCACCCGCCTACAGCCAGTGCCCGTCCACGCCCTCCCCCACGTACGTGGGCAGCAGCGGGCGCAAGCGCAAGGGAGGCGGTCGGGGCATGTGGGGCGGCCTGCTGCGCGTGTTGGGCATCACCACCACGGTTGCGAGCGTGGCGGTGGTCACAGGCGCAGCGGTATTTGCGGCGGCGGCGCTGAATACGGTGCGCGCACAGGCGGGGGGGGCATGCGTGCCTGCTTGCATGCGCGTGAGGTCTGCCTGCTTGGTTGATGGGGGTGGTTGTAGGCGAGGCAGGGTGCCGACGTGGTGCCTCCCAGCGGTTGCTCCATGTGAACAGACAGAGAGTTGGTTGGGGAATTGCATGGGTGGATGGATGGATGGATGGCAGGTCGCAGGCTTGCCGAGGTGCTGTTGTTGGCGGTTGCTCGCCACTCTCGTCGTGCATCCCTGCTTGTTACCACAAATACAGGCACGTTTTCCTCCGGCGTGGGAAGACCACACCTGCATGGGTGCAGTACCCGTGTGCTTGCAGTGTGTACACACGCGCACATGTGTGTGTGCCTGCGTGTGCTGCGTGTGTGCGCGTGCAGTCCGCTGCTTGAGCATGCTTGCCACCACGTGCTCGTCCCTGTGGTCCTGGGACCATCATGCCAGCATCATGCTGCTGCCACATGGTACGCCTGGCTGTCGTGCAAGGCTGCCGAGCCATGCACACAGCTCACCCCACATCCACCACACCTCGCGTGCTGTGCAATGTTGCCTCTTCGCCGCTGTGCCCGACCCTGCGCCAAACAGGAATGACTGCCTGGTGGTGTCCTGGGCACCAGTTCTTAAGCGGGGAGCATGCAGTGCCTACGTGTGTCTGTATATGGTGTGCTTGCGCAGGGCCTGGATGAGCTTGACCTCATGCAGCCCGAGCACGACAGGCGGGCGGCGGGCAACACCAGCAAAGGCCCCTTTGCACGCAAGGTGAGGCGCGTCCAAGCAGCGAGCGCGGCAGGAAAGGCAGAGCACGCGCATGGGCCCGTGCATGCATCGTACATGCTGCTGCTGCTGAGCTGTGCATGCGCACGCACATCCATACATACCCAGCATGTACACATGCACGTCCGCATGTGAGTGTGTGCGCTCTCATACACACACAGGTGCATGGGCCTTGCACACACCATGCGCTCGCCTGCACGTCCGCACACTGTCAGACCTCCCTTGCTGCATCCATGCGCGTGCAGGGAGCGCGGTGGCCACAAGCGGGCGACATCCGACACCCGAATGCCTTGGCTGCAGGCAGGGGCTGAGGTAGACAGCCGTGGCCGCAGAGAACTTGGCTGCCGAGGACAATGCACTCATGTGCCCGTGGTGTTGCACCTAGTACATAATGGAGGTGTTGTGGAGTTGAGTCCGGATGTCCCGGAATGCAGTTTGTCGCGTGGATTTCAAGTCAGTGAGCAGGTTGGACCCAGAGGCTGTTTCGAGGTGGCTGTTGTGGTAATTGGGAAGCACTGGGCAGCGCCAAGGCGGCGCTTGCGTTGTCGAAGAGCATGCATGAGATGTACAACAAGTGAAGGTTAGTGTGTGGACTCAGGGAGGTGGCCACCGTCGCTCCCAGAGTCCGTTGTGGGTGTTTTGGTAGCTGAGCATGCAGGTAGTCCAGATCGTTAATGTTGGTCTGCATGGACTGCACAGATTGGCAAGGCAAAGATCCTTTTTGCTCCAGCTTTTGCGCCTCAGACAAATTATTGGTGGGTTCAGCGAAAGTTTCACAGCGGAGGAGCGTTTTTCATGGCACAAGCATGGGCCACCTCAAATAACGCCCTTGCCCCTTGTCCCTTATGGTTGCAAAACTGACCTCAGTGATGTAAATTTGAGGAGAATATAGCTGCACCTCCTGACCACAAGAAAGGTGGCAGAGGCCCCTGTTTTGCTGTATACGCCAGCCTGGACATCAGACTCACACAATTGAGTTTAGACAAAAGCCAAACTTCAATTTATGGCTGCATCGGAAATGTTTGGGCCATTGAAATGCAGTTGAATCAATCATTTTTTGCAGTTGAATGGCCGGTTGAATCAATGCGGGGTCCCATCCCCTTTTCGGTTGATTCAACCGTGGTTGATTGCTGGTTGATTCAAGTGGAGATCAATTGCAATTGATTCAACTGCGTTTTGGGATGCGTTTTGGTAGAATCAACTGCGGTTGAATCAACGCGGGTTCCCATCCCCTTTTCAGTTGAATCAACCGCAGTTGAATCAACTGCGGTTGATTCAATGGGGGTTCCAACCGGTTTTTGGTTGAATCAACCATGGATGGAACAACCAATGATCTTCTTAATCTCAATACTCTGGGCCAAGTGTTGCATATGCAGTTTACCAGACTATATGCTCCTAGCGTTTGCAGTGAAATTGTTATGGCATGCCTTGGGTCATTATGCATGAACCAGCGCTTGTAGTCATCCACATAACTGCCAGTCACTAGTTTTTGGTGACTGCAAGCAACTCCCATGCCTTGCACGCTCATCAACAAGCATGTCTGAACATGCAAAAGTCACAGGTCATTGGTTGCCAACAAATCCTAGATGGTCACTTTAAAATCAAATCAGTGGTCACTGGCAAGGCAGTGAGCGGTTATAGCAACGACAAAGCAGGGAACTTTATCGAGGATAAAAAGCTCTTTCACAGGCATACTACCAGCCACTGGGTGAAATCGTGAGTTCAATTTATAGAACACTTGGGAAAAAAGAGTTGCGCAGGCAGTGAAAACACTCCATAGATCAATTAAGGATCGGGGTCACCTTGCGTGACAAATTAGGGTCAACCACCAGCCTGGTCGTTAGGCTGGTTGGTTTGTTGCTGATTTTTGCCAGCCAATTATAGTCCATAATATCGAAGTAGAATGGCAGGATTTGTTGTGCCGATGAGAAATTAAGTTACAATGAGTACTACCAACTGCCAGTACAGTGTAGCCTACCGTTTCACATCATGTGAGGATGATCCTCATCACTGACGTCATCAAAGTAAAGTTAAGGGGTTAACTGCCAGCCAAGTCATTAGGCTGATTGGTTTGTTGCTGGTCTTCGCCAGCCAATAAATAGTCCATAATGTCCGAAATGAAATGGCAGAGTCTATTGTGCCGTTGAGAAAGAAAATCAAAGACAGTCTGACCAGGCAAGGCATGTGGAATATAAGGGGCCTCCATAGAAAAGGATTGGCAGA
>LKMJ01003916.1_pt1 | contig 13939 bp, 22 predicted proteins | sample 643391 | NCBI WGS metagenome assembly LKMJ01 (sample SAMN04112250, study PRJNA286221) | soda lake metagenome | biome: soda lake; feature: Kulunda Steppe; material: water; isolation source: sample PL-Br10 brine of Picturesque Lake | place: Russia: Kulunda steppe | collected 2010-07
AATGATCTTCTTAATCTCAATACTCTGGGCCAAGTGTTGCATATGCAATTTACAAGACTATATGCTCCTAGCGTTTGCAGTGAAATTGTTATGGCATGCCTTGGGTCATTATGCATGAACCAGCACTACATAGGCATCCACATAACTGCCAGTCACTAGTTTTTGGTGACTGCAAGCAACTCCCATGCCTTGCACACTCATCAACAAGCATGTCTGAACATGCAAAAGTCACAGGTTGAATCAACCGGTGTTTCAATCATTCTGGTTGAATCAATCATGGTTGAATCAATAGCCCAAACATTTCCGACGTGTGGGCTCGGGGTTCGAACCTCACTGGAGGCCACAACCGGCTAAGCTGCCCTCGTTCGGCGGATACAGCCTTGAAACCTTACCTTACCTTACCTTTATGCTCATTCGGTTCAATACGCTTATGAACTTAATAGTGCCTGACGTGCTCTTGAGAAAACTTCTGCAACACATAATCAAAACCCAATTATGTGTCGCAACATGGTTATACTCTTATGCTACACATCTCCAGGGCAAGCTTGTTCAGGGCTAGACCTGAATGACGTTTACTCGTTTATTCATATATATATTTTGATTTTTTAGTCCAATTGCTCCAGTTCGGACAGTAAGCAACTTGCTTGAAGTTCACTTTGTGCCATTTGTGCTCCTGAACCTAAAAATGCTATCCAGCTGCACTTAGTTTACTAGAGAGGGAAAGCGTTACAGATGTAAGCTTGTGAACACACTGTGGCATTGGTTGTTCAGATAGTACTCGGGTCAGGCCCAACAGATACAAAATCCACAACATGTTCTAGCAAACCTACGGCATCAAAAAGAGCCATTAGCCAATCAATTTGCAGATAAGGGTGGTCACATGCAACAATTAGTGTGCCAGCATATGCTGCCAGCAAGAACATGCTGCTGGCAAGTAGGTACCAACCCTGCCTCATGATTGGCATGACTCCAAGCCAAACTCCGAATGAGTGCAATCTACCCTAGGCACATGGACAAGCACGCACACATGTACACACACAAACACACAACACACTGCTGTCCAGCAATTGCCGGCTGCTTACTTCACAGACTTTGAGTAGAACTCGATGATGTACCGCTCAAGCTTATCATCGCCAGCAGACATCTTGAGTCCAACTGAGTTGCGGGCTGCCACGCCCGCTACGACAGCCACGGTGGGCTTGATGTAGATCAAGTGTGCAGGCTTGGGAAGGGGCAGGAAATGGGCAAACTCAGGGTTGTCTGGTTGGGAGCGGCGTGGTCCTCGCTCGTCGGAGCGCATGATCTGGGAGCAGGCAAGACGAAAGAATGGCAACAAATTTCTATCAGCGTAGCAAATGTGCGCAAAAAAGCTTTGGGTAAAATCAAGTTACAGAACTAAGCATGATCACAGCACATTTTGGAAGGGTGTGTGCAGGCCTAAGCAGAGTGCACCAAAAGAGCAGAAAGGCAAACATGTCAATCAGGCATTTTGCTGCCATCGCGGCCTGTGACACACCTTCAGAATACAACTTTCTTGACATTTAAGACATTGGTTGCCACATGACAGTACAAATGTAGAGAAAGATGCACCCAACAGTCTGAGCTAACGCCTGCTCTAAATGTTAGATTCCCAGCCATGAGGGGTTTTGTCATCAAAGGCGCGGGAACCTGCCACAGGGCATGCTACAGGTGTACATGCGCGAAGCACTAAGCAATGTAATGTAAGCAGTTATTTGTTCAATTCCAGCACCAGTCACGGAGGGGCCCGCTCTCTACACTATCTCTCAAAGACTGCAATTCTGAATATGAATCATAGCCTCCCGGCTTACAATGAGAGACTGGAGTGGAGTTGTTTAAGGCCTTAAGTTCCACGTCCACCTAACTTACATGGTGCCGTTGCCAAGCAGGCCCCACAGGCAACCTCATTCCCGCGCAACATCATGCCAACCGAACCGCACCGTGGCTTCTTCCATGACGGGGGCAGCGGCAGCGGCCTCTCCTGCGCCCTCACCCTCCTCTGCAGACCTGGTCTTCAGCACCGCTCGTGACACGCCTGCAGCCGTGCGTCAGCGAATCCTTCGCTCAGAAAATTTTTTAACTCAAGTGAATGCCCGTTGAACCAGAGACTGTGTCCAGCCTCTGGTGGCTGGCAGGGTAGTGGCAACTTGTGCTGCCCATGGGCACGAACACATCCGCACAAGAGAAATAGCGATAAGGAAGATTACCTAGTGTCAGGCACAGGGCTGATGGCAGAGGATGGCTGCCCAATCCCTACCCTTCCCCTAGCCACAAAGGGTTGCAGCCCAGCAACCTGCACCTACGTTGCTGTGGGGCAGCAACCACACGCCGAGAAGCACCAGCCACCGTGCTCGTCCTCCTGGCTACACCTGCACGTTCAGATAGCAGGGTGATGCAGCAAGGTAATGAAGGGGGGGGGAGAGCACTTTACTCGACTGGGCTGGCTGCTGGACGTTGCTGGTCGTAAGGCTAAAAAGGCTAATGGCCATCGACATCACATTACGCACACAGCGCTGCTGTGCAATCCAGTGACTTGCTGCCACCAGCCACTTGCACACGCAAGTGGAGCAGCCGCACCTGCAGCGCGGCTCGGGCATTGGATGAGCTTCCCAGACAGCTGCATTTTGTGTGCTATAATTGTTAGAACGGATCACGATGTACCTCCACAAGAATGAACTGCACCTAGCCCCAAAAAATGGAAATTCAATTGATTCATACAGTTTAGATGTCTTACATAAAGCCTATCTTAATCTGGATGTGTCATTGACCTGGCTGCCATCTTCACGCGTTGACCTGCTGAGCAACTTGAGTCCAACTGCAATCAATGCAGGATGAGGAGCAGGAGCCGCAAGAGGTGTTGGATGAGGAGGTGGGGTGTCCTAATCAGCATCTGCTTGCACAACCACTGCATGATTTAATTTGAACGATGCCCCGAGCATCCTCTGTGCCTGTGCCTGCAGGTGGATGAGAACTATGAGCCGTCCCAGCAAGGTAAATCCATGCAGCCATTGCTTCTTATTTCCCCAGTAGGTCCCCGCTGCGGTTACTCCTCTGTCCGAGCAGGCCAGTCGGAAACCGACAACGGGCCTGATGCTTGGCTCAGATGCTCAGTCCCTCCACTTGGTGCATGATGACTGCATCAGAGACTCTGCAAGGGTGCATCACTTTGCTCCGCAAGGAACAAGAGCCCTTCTTGCTGGTCGCACGCAGAGATTCAAGATTATGCAACATGGCTGGGCATGGATTTGGAGGAGGAGAAGGTGAGTTCTGGCTCGCTGATGCTATTGAAACTGTTTCATGCTCGGCAATGTACGCTAAAACACCTCGCGATTTGTGCAGGAGCTCATGTGGATTGCCCGTCAAGGACTGAGAGCTCCCCTTCCAGAGGGCTGGAAGCCATGGTGCGAATGCCATCGAGAGGCTGCTCTTAGAATCATTGTGTTGGCATTTTATGGTGCATACCGCTTTCTAAGTCGCTTGCCCTGACCTGATCCATCAACCAATCGTATTCCTCCCTCAACAGCTTCATCCTGCTTGCATGTGCAGCAAAACGCCTAAGGGTGATGTGTACTACTTTAATTTTACAAACGGAGAGAGTATCTGGGATCACCCTTGTGATGAGCAGTTCCGCAAGCTTTACAAGGAGGAGAAGGAGAAACTCCAGCAAAAGAAGAAAGCAGAGGCTGGGAAGAGGGCTGGGCTGGGAAGGGCGCAGGCAGGCAAGATAAGGACGTTTGTTGTCCAATACCATGGCCAGCCCCTCCTGTTGTATGGCTTCCTCTTTGCTAGCTGAAGGACAGATGAAAGAGGAAAGAGGCAGATGTGTTGTATGCTTCTTGTGCATCATGCGTGCATGAATCTTCTCGAGAATTGAATCACGCGGTGCAACCAGCGCGCAAAGAAAGTGTGTATGTGAGCATGCCTTTGTGCGCAAGCAAATGCAAGTGCACGAGCATGCATGTGCGTGTGCGCGCGCGTAAGTGCAAGCTTGCGTGACTGGGCTAACTTACGCATGTATGCGCCAGTGAGCAGCTCGGGGCTCTTGTTCTTCAACGCAGCATGCTGGATGGATGCACTCACAACATGCAGGCCGACTGCCCTCTCCAAATCCAACGGCCAAGCCTGCCTCCGGGAGATTATCTGGGGAGCTAGGGCCTGAGCGGCAAGTGGCGTCTGGGAAACCTCCCCTGGCTGCCGTTTCGGCCACGGCCCTTGCGACAGTTGTGGATCCAAGAGAGGTGTGCATCGCGCAATTTTAGCAGCGTTAGGCTCTGTTCCTGTTATTGCACTGCTGGCCAGGGATGCCTGCTCATACCCCTGCGCAGCCTATGCCACACTCTTGTGCGCATGTATGCCCCCACCCCTCTTCTGCCTCAGACACACAATCACGCACACAGGTGCACACACACACATGAACACAGATGCACGCATGAATGCACACAATACATGCTTCCCCCCACCCCCCCAAAAGCACACACTCACCCCATGAACAGACGTGTACACATGCATACACCTACTAGCAAGCGAGCAAACGTGCACATACACACACATACAAAAAAGCGCACATACATGCGCAGAGCACACACATGTAAGCGTACGCACACACATACGTCAGCACACACATGTAAGCACACACACACACACGTGCAAGCATTCACATGATCCCAGTGCCTTGTGCCCCAGTATCTCGCCCCTATGCCCTGCCGTGCACGCAGCGCCGCAAGCTTAACCGCCAGCACTCCAAGTCCGGCCTGAGCTCCCTGGCGTCTTCCCTCCACAGCAGCTTTGACAGCGACAGCCCCACGGGCGGCGGTGCAAGCGGCGGCCCAAAGGAGGGCAGCCTGAGCAACAGCCGCGAGCTCCTGGCGCCCCTGAAGGGCGTCCATGGCACGGCTGCATCTGGCAGCCAAGCGGGGCCGGGCGCGCTCGCCAAGCCCTTACCCTTGGGTGCAGCGCCGCAGGGGCTGGGGGGCCCCCTGTCCAAGGTCCCGCCGCTGGCGCCTCTGTCCTCCGCCTCACCCTCCGCCTCCGGCTCCGACTGGCCCGCCCTCGGCGCGCCGCCACAGCACCTGGGCACGCTCAAGGTGCGTGAGGGCAGGGCCAACGTGCGAGGGGGCAGGCCGCCGCACGCGCGCTTGGAGGAAGTCCCTGTGTCCCTGTGTGCTGCTGCCCATGCACGCGCCCTGCTGCTCCAAGCGTCCGCGTGTGGCGCTCATCGAGCACGGGTGTAGGAGCAGGAGCAGGTCGCTGAGGCCGTGCCTGGGTAGGTGGGCTGCCGAGGAGATTTTGTGCCGTGCCTGGGTGAGTGGGCTGCCAAAGAGATTTTTGGCTGTGCCTGGGTGGGTGGGCTGCCGGAAGATTCTGTGCTGTGCCTGGGTGGGCTGCAGAGGAGATTTTGTGCTGTGCCTGGGTGGTTGGGCTGCAGAGGCGCCATCGTGCTGTGCCTAAGCGTCTGCGCCTGCCCCCGCATGTGCCTACAGGGTGGGCACAAGGATCAGCGTGGAGGTGGCGCGCAGGTGGGCGGGCGGGAGGGTGCCTCTACGGGGCAGGGAACAAAGAGGCAGTGTGGTGCGGCTGTGTTTGTGCTCGCGGGCCTGGCTTGCACCCATGTGCGTGCGTGAGCGGCCTTGCACACATCACGCAAGCCCTGGTAGGTGCTGATGCAGAGGCCATCCCTATAGGCCGCAGCGTGGGGTGCGGCTGCAAGGGTGCCTGGGCGGGCTGCAGCACAGAGGCCCTCTGTCCCACCGTCAACCCCAGGTAGCCTGCAAATTGAAATTAACCCCTGGCCTTGTTGGAGGCACGGTGGCCCTGTTGAGGCCGCGCGGTGTGCCCCAGTGGACGGCAGTCTTCGGTACAAGTGCAGGCCAGGCACTGGCTGCACACGCACAAACACACACACACACCGAACTTGCTAGGTGTGCACGCTCAGCACCCTGTGCAGCTTGCGGTGAGCAGCTACCAACGCGCCTTGCCTCATCCGCGATGCACACACCGTCTGTGCCTTGCCTCATCCGCGATGCACACCGTCTGTGCCTTGCCTCATCCGCAATGCACACACCGTCTGTGCCTTGCCTCATCCGCGATGCACACTGTCTGTGCCTTGCCTCATCCGCGATGCACACTGTCTGTGCCTTGCCTCATCCGCAATGCACACTGTCTGTGCCTTGCCTCATCCGCGATGCACACCGTCTGTGCCTTGCCTCATCCGCGATGCACACCGTCTGTGCCTTGCCTCATCCGCGATGCACACTGTCTGCGCCTTGCCTCATCCGCGATGCACATTGTCTGTGCTCCCAACACAAAGGATTGGAATTTTCTGTGGTGGTGGTGGTGGTGGAGATGGAGGTGGTGCCCACAGCGTGTGCCCTGGTCTGGCCTGCCCCTCTGACAGGGCGACCAGGAGGCTGAGCGCGCGGAGGTGGAGCGGCGCCATGCCCAGCAGCTGGACAAGCTCAAGGCAGATGCAGCCGCCCAGGTGCGCGGGGAGCGCGCGCAAGGGAGCGGCGGGCCCATGCCCCACCCCTGCTGCGGGCGCTGGAGTGCTTAGTGCCTTACATGGATGGATGGTACAAAATGCAGAGCAGCGCGTGCACCCTCCATTGCTGTGCGTGTGTGCCTGCTGCCCCATGCCCATGCTGTGCCACTGCATAAGGGTGGTGTCATCCAAATTGTGTGTGTCGCTTTGCCTGGCAGGCAGCCTGTAGCCACACTGGCCGTCCCTCTCAGTCTGCTGCCATTCCCCTCTGCCTGCGGATGCCTGCTTGCCTGCAGGAAGCGGCTGCCAAAAAGAAGCTGGAGGAGGAAAGCAAGCTGGTGATACAGGACCTCAAGCAGCAGCTCCAGGTGGGCTGCAAAGGGCACATGCCTCTGGCTGCGCCGCGGACAGTGATGCCTTTGGTTGCGCCGCAGGCAGTGATGCCTCTGGCTACGCTGCAGACAGTGATGCCTTTGGTTGCGCTGCGGACAGTGATGCCTTTGGTTGCGCTGCGGACAGTGATGCCTTTGGTTGCGCTGCGGACAGCGACGCCTGTGGTTGCGCCGCAGGCAGTGATGCCGGCATGCATTGCTGCCGGGTGGCCGTGTCCAAGAGGCCCCTCTGTCAGCAAGGCACCGGATGCAGCATGCCAAATGGCAGAGACTTGACCTTTGCACCTGCGGCACACCAAATGGCATAGACTTGACCTTTGCACCTACGGCACACCGGGGGCTCCTGGAGGGCATCATGACGCTTGGCTCCCCCTTGCATGGGCCTGCCCGTTAGTTGGATGTGTAGGATCTGTGCTCACAGCCAGACGCAGTGAGGGTCACAGGCCTGGAGGGCATCCGCAACTTGAGCCTGGTCGCGCTCAGCGGAGACTTGGGAAGGCCAGGAGCAGAGGCTCTCCCTAGCACCGTGCGCACCCCCTTGCCCAGAGACGTCGTTGGCGGCACGCATAGCGGCCACATGTCTGCTGCCTGGCCGGGCTGCCGGGTGCGTTTGTTGGGGCAGGTACGTATGCGCATCTTCTTGCACTCTGAGTCTGGCGCTGGCCCCAGCACTCTCAAGGAGAATTGGGGCGCAGCCAGTGAACCTCCTGAGCGCCAATAAGCACACCAGGCGGCTGTGTGCGCAGGAGCGTGAGGAGCAGCAGCGGCGGCAGATGGCCGCGCTGGAGGAGCAGCACCAGCAGCGCATGTCTGCCATGCGGAAGCAGCATAACGAGCTAGAGGACCAGCTGCAGCGCAAGGTGGGTGAGGCATGTGGGCAGGGCCGCAGGTCCGCCTGACGCAGCCATCAGCTGTGGCCTCTCTGCTCCAGCAATTGCAGTACTCTTGCACAATTCACAATTTGCCTCACCGCCCGAGCATGCTGCGGAGCTCTTGCAGGTGTGGGCAGTGCGCTGAGGGGCAAGAGACTGCGTGGGAAGATGCTGCCGTTAGGGAGGCTTGCAAGGTGTGGCTGAGTGACGGGTGCTGCGCCATGGCCACGCACAGGTGTCGACGAGCCAACAGGGCTTGGCGGACTCCGTGGCGTTTGAGGAGGAGCTTGCTTCCAGCAAGGGCGCCGCACGCGCTGCTGCACTGGAGGACGCAACAGGGGAGGCCAAGGCGTGGGCTGAAGGGCAGAAAGGGACGCTCAGGCAACAAGCACTGGATACGGCTACTAAGCAGGTGCGCGTACGGCAGGGATGCGTGGGTTGGGCGGCTGTCCAGTACCCTGCGCTGGTTGGTGCATGCATGCACAAGGTATGGTGACACCTGTTCCATGCAGAGCGGTGGATCTGAGCGAGGGTGAGCAAGGAGCTTGATTACTGGCCCTGCGCGCCCATTGCCGCTGTTTGCATTGTGCACACCTTTACGGACTGCTGCGCACACGCGGTGGGCGCGTTGTGCCAGCGCGGCGCAGAAGCATGAACAGGCAGCGTGCACCTGTCCTTTGCGCCTGTTCTTAGCACATGCCATGCATTACAGTCTGCTCAAGTACGGTGTGCCCATCCTGAGCCGCTCCGCTGCAGGTCGAGGCTGAGGTGCAGTCCCTTAAAGAGACCAAACTGGCCGAAGCCCTGGGGAGGGCCTCCAAGGAGGCCGCCACAGAGGCGGAACAGCTGCAAGCAAAGGTTGGGTAAATGTGTTTTGGAAGGGAGAGGTGCAGACTATTTCATTTAGAAGGGTCCTGGACAGCTCAAAGCGCAGATGCTGAAACAGTTGTTCGCCAAAACAGCTTGAGACAGCTTGAAAACAGTTGTGCGCCAAGGCAGTGGCGCGTAGTCAAGTGGCGATTTGGCCCTTTCTCACTCTCCTCTACGCTGGACTCGCACAAAAGCATTGTTGCGCGCGTCCTGACTGAATGAGCTTGCGCATGTGCCGGGACATACCAGGATGCAGGGGGCGTGAAATTGTGCTGCCTACATCCAGCACGAGCCATGCTCCGCACTGGAGCTGGCCTTAACCGAGTTCTCCTGTATCGCTCCTCCTGTGGTGTATTGTTCCATGATGGCGAGCACATGGGGGTGATGCGTGCTGACAAGAAAGGCATGGATGGCGAGCAGGATTGGCTTGCAATGCTGTGCCAGCTGTGCTCTCGCGCTTACGTACTAGTGCACACTGCAATGTGCAGGTCACTGAAGCACGCAAGCAGTTGGCTGAGCTGGAGGCTCAGCTGTCCGCAAAGACTGTCGCGGCGAGGGCAGCGGAGGCTGACCTTTCTGCTTGCAAGGAGCAGGTGCTGTGCCGAGAGCAGTGCAGTTAGTAGGGGCTGTGTGCCGAGAGCAGTGCAGTCAGTAGGGGCTGTGTGCCGAGAGCAGGGCAAGGAGCAGGTGCTGTGCCGAGAGCAGGGCAGTTAGTAGGGGCTGTGTGCCGAGAGCAGGGCAGGGAGCAGGTGCTGTGCCGAGAGCAGTGCAGTTAGTAGGGGCTATGTGCCGAGAGCAGGGCAGGGAGCACGTGCTGTGCCGAGAGCAGGGCAGTTAGTAGGGAATGTGTGCCGAGAGCAGGGCAGGGAGTAGGGAATGTGTGCCAAGAGCAGGGCAAGGTGCTGAAACGGCTCAAAGGGTGGTGCATGGAGCATGCCCTAGTTCACAGCAGGACAGGGAGAATGTCCTAATTTGCAGCAGGGCAGGGAGCATATGTCCTAGTTCGCAGCTGGGCAGGGAGCACATGTCCTAGTTCGCAGCAGGGCAGGGAGGAAGTGTGGTTCTGACATGAGCGCAAGGAGCCACACGCAGGCAGGCATTGTACCGCCTCGGCAGATGCCATTGATCCTCTGTGCTTTTGCCTGTCCCTGCATGTTCCCTGCCTCGGCAGGTGCCACTGACCCTCTGTGCTTTTGTCTGTCCCTGCGTGCTCCCTGCATCGCAGATGCCATTGATCCTCTGTGCTTTTGTCTGTCCCTGCATGTTCCCTGCCTCGCAGTTGCCTGAGCTGGAGACCAGCGTGCAGGCCAAACGCAAGGAGAAGGTGGAGCTTGATGAGGAGCTGGCAGCGCAGGTGAGGATGAGGGGAGGGATCACAGGAGGGGCGTGCTGCAGCAGAGGGTGAATGAGGCCTCTGCTGAGGGCGGCCCAGCCTGGGGAGCGTATGAACGTGCTGCACCATAACCGTCTGCACTGAAAAAAAAACATGATTGCCTTAGCCCTTGAACCCCAACCACACTGGGAGCGTGTGCCAGAAGCTCAGTGCTAACAGCAAGCAAACAACTTTTGCGGACCTGCTTGTCTGGGCAATGTTGCGAGAAGCAGCCTCAGTGCTAACAGCAAAAGCAAACAAATTTTGCGGACCTGCTTGTCTGGGCAATGGTGGCATGAGAGTCTGCCTGTGCCAACACCTTCCTTACATTCGTGTGGGAGTTCTGTGTTAGGTCTGCAGACGCCTGACTGCGCGTGACCTCATGCCAAGATTGCTTGGGTCCAGCAGCCCATGGCCAGCCACCACAGCACTTGGACAGAGGGACACGGGCTTACTGCTGGCCTCAGTCCAGCAGCCCAGTGCGATGCCTTGTGACACGCCAACAGTGTTGGCCCAACACCCATGCCGCTCCACTCTGCCAGCACCATTGATTGCTTCCAGCCTCCGCTGGGCCCAGTTCAGCAGTGCAGCGCGCCATGCCTCGTGACGCACGCGCAGAAGCCCGCCCTGAAGCAGCTCATGGACGACCTCAGGGCAAAGCAGCGCGAGGCTGCAGAGGCCGAGGCCAAGCTGGAGGCGTACCAGCACCAGGTGCAGCCAAGCAGGCAGGCCTGTGTTCATATGTATATATATATGTGTGTGTGCGTTTTAGTGTTGGTTTTAGTGCAGGCGTGTGTGTGCAGACGGAGGGCGAGCGCCTAGATTTGGGCCTGCGCCAACGCTCACCATGGCAGTCTGCTCGGGCTGCGCTGGTCGTGGCCAGAAGAATGGGAGGCCCGAGCCCCACCCATAACGGTTGCTGACTGCTGCACGGAAGACGCATCCATGAAGGTGCTGCTTTCAGGCCAGAGAGCCGTTGCCACGGGAGACGGTGCAATGGGGGACCTGGAGGTCCTCTGCCTCCTCGCGTGTGGGCAGCACCCTTGCAAACTCACGAACCAGCTTTGCTGCGCGCCTGCGGCACTTTCGGTGCTGGAGTTTGCTGTGGGCACTCAGGAGACCGGACCTGGTAGACCAGCCCATGCCAGCATGCGTGACGCCCTGCGGCCTGGAAGAGGGCTGACTGCTCTTCAAGCCGCCACAGAGGCGCCTGCGCGTCAGTGTACTACCACCCTGGGCCTGCATAGCTGGATGTGCTGCACCGATGTCATGCGCTTTGGGACAACACTTGCTGTGTGTGCCGTCACAAACTGGTGTGTGGGCTGTGGCATGTTGCGTGGTGCACAGCTGAAGCCGGCGGCAAGCGAGCTGGAGCGCCTGGAGACAGCGCTGTACACCACGCGCAAGTCAATGGCGGCAGAGGAGGTGGAGCTGCAGAAGGCCAAGGCGCAGCGCGCGGTGGAGGAGCAGCAGCTGGCAGGGCTGAAATCGACCTTGGAGGTGGGCCAAGCGCACGCGCTGTGCCGCAGCTGTGCGCTGCATGCAGCGGCCCCAAAGCCTTGTTGGGACTCGCTCCAAAAGCTCCCTCTCGCGTCACGCAGCAGAGGGCGAGCACCCCTGCCACCCCACAGCTTTCATGTACTCCCATGCATTTGGCGGCTCCGTGCTTCCCCTTGCTTGCAAAAGACGGAGCTGGTGTGAAGGAGAAGAGCACGGCTGGCCCGCCCTGGCTGGTCGCGCTGCTCCGCTCTTCAAGCTCGCTTGCATACGCGCTGCCCCATCCGGTACGCCGCTGCCAGGTCCCATGTGCTGCATGGGCGACAAGGCTGCCACCTGAGACTCCTCAGTATGCACACCCGCCTGCTTATGTGCGTTGGGGGCGCGCGCACGCAGGAGAAGCATGCTGCCTTGGAGGCAGTGCAGGCCTCCCTGGCCTCGCAGCAGCATGAGCTGGCCAAGGTCACGGAGGACCTGGGCAAGGCGCGCTCAGAGCTGCTGACGCAGGTGCGTGCACCCAGACCTGCAGACCCAGGTGCAAGCGTGGCGTGTACCCCATCCGAGATGCAATGCCTGTGCGTAGGTGCCCTCTTTTCATGTGCGTGTGTGATTGCAGGGTGCCAGTGCCCGTGCCAGAGTGCGGCAGCCGAGGCTTGCCAGGCTTGCCTGCTCCAGGAACGCCACCCACAAGCTCCGCCCAAACCTCAGTGTGCCACAGTAAATCCCTATGCCTGCCTGCCAACCTGCTTGCCTGCCCACCCCTGCGCGCCTGTGACACACTCTGCCACTGCAGGACGTCACGCTGGCCACGGAGCTGCGTGAACGCGCGGGCGCAGAACTGCAGGACCTGGAGCACGAGCTGGGCAGGTGTGTGCAGCAGGCAGCGTTGCCCAGGAGCCTGGCGCATGCCGCCTGCCCTGCCGTGCCTGTCCTGCGTGCCTGCCTGCTTGCTCAAGCTGCCCGTGATGTGCTGCGCGACACAGCTCATGTCCTGTCTGGCCTAGTGAATGTCAGGGTCGGTTCAGCGCATGTGCAGGGGGCACACTGCGTGTGCAGAGGAGTTGTGTTAGGGCGAGCCCCAGTCGTCCTGTTTGACCTGTCGCCCTGTTGCAAGGGCAGGATGCAAGGCAGCACTAGCTCCTGAAAGTGCCGCCCTGGGCAAACTGCGCCCGCAGCGAGGGAGGGTCTGGGGATGGGGGTGTGAGGGCCTGCGCGCTGGGGACACCACAGGGCATTGAGCCGGAGGCTACATGCGTGCCCGCAACACACAAACGCACACGGACAGCACACACACGCATGCACACTGACGCTGCATGCGGTACCCAAGGCATGAAAAGCTGTAGGCCCAGCCGTGCGCGTGTCACCCCTCCCGCCCCCGCTTCCCCTTGCACACCCAGGGCACACATTCGCGCACCGCGCCTCGCCCACAGGTGCAAGAGGGAGCTGCAGGAGGCGAGCACGCAGCTGGCCAGCCGCAAGTCTGAGCTGGAGCTGCTGGAGGGCGTGGGTGCGGAGCTGCAGGACAAGCAGGCACAACTGTCGGCCGTGAGCGTGCAGCTCAGCACGTGCCAGGTGAGGTGGGGGGGGGCGCAGCTGCTGCAGCATTTCTGAGGGGCAGCACTGTTCCGCAGGGCCGCATGGTGTGCGAAGCTGAGCCTAGCGGAGGTGCATCCTCCAGGATTGCCTCTCTGCGGTTAGGGCTCGTGAACCGCACACCAGGACCCCCACCTCACCAAGCAGATCCGCGGCATGTCCGTCTCAAAAAAACACGCGGACCACTGCCCGCCTGCCTGCGTGCCTGCTTGCTTGCTTGCCTGCCTGCCCAGCCACAGGCGCTCGCGCATGCACACGCTGTGCTGCACATGCACACGCGCGTGACGCTCCTTGCTCCGCATGCCTGCTCCGGCTGGGTCAAGCGTGCTCTGTGGAACCCCTAAGATCTAAAACGCCTTATGCCGGTGCGCACTCAGGCGGCGCTAGCAGCGGTGGAGTCAGACTTGGCTGCCAAGCGCTCCCAGCTGGACACCGTGGCCAGCCTGCTCACCGCCAAACGCAAGGAGCTGAGCTTTGAGGAGCAGCGCACCGCCATCCGTGAGGAAGGTGCGCGTGCGCGTTTGCCCGCCCCACGCCCCTTGCTGCGCGGCGCGGCGCAGCGGGTGTGGGGTGGACAAACCATGGCTTAGGGGCCAACGTCCACAGGAGGCGCTGCGTTGCTGCCCTGAGCTCCAAGCAAGGGCTCGCGGATTTTTGTGTGCGCTCTCTGCCTCCTCGCACCACAGCTAGCTTTGTCCTCTATGCCGGCTTCATCCCCCGGACCTGCTTCATCCCTTGTGCCAGCGTGCGCCCACCAGCACGCTCAGCCGCCCTCCGTGCTTGCTGGCGCAGAGAAAATGCTTCTGGAGGTAGAGCGGCAGCGGATGGAGCGAAGCGTAGAGGACAA
>LKMJ01003917.1_pt1 | contig 13935 bp, 12 predicted proteins | sample 643391 | NCBI WGS metagenome assembly LKMJ01 (sample SAMN04112250, study PRJNA286221) | soda lake metagenome | biome: soda lake; feature: Kulunda Steppe; material: water; isolation source: sample PL-Br10 brine of Picturesque Lake | place: Russia: Kulunda steppe | collected 2010-07
GACGCCCCCAGCCTCGGTCCGGAGGCCGGATCCCAACACCGGCAGCCTCAGCTGCACCCCGGGGCGCCCATCCACGCCACCACCGCGTCGAGGATCCGCTCGGCGACGCGGCGCTTGCTCGCCAGCGCCACCTCGATGCGACCCCCACGGCTATCGAGGATGACCACCCGGTTGTCCGCCACCTCGAAGCCGGCGTCGGCGGCGGAGACGTCGTTGACCACCAGCAGATCAGCGCCCTTGGCGACCAGCTTGACCCGGCCGTGGTCCTCCGCGGCGTCGGTCTCCGCCGCGAAGCCCACCAGCACGGGATGGGTCGCGGTCCCGCGGTCGGCACCGAGCTCGGCAAGGATGTCGGGGTTGGGCATCAGGGGGATCGAGGGGGCGCCGCGGTCCTTCTTCAGCTTGCTGGGCGCCGGGTGCTCGGGACGGAAGTCGGCGACGGCGGCGGCCTTGATGATCACGTCCACCTCGCCGCGCCTGGTCATCACCGCGGCGTGCATGTCGAGGGCCGTCACCACGTCGGTGCGCCTGACCCCTTGAGGGGTGGTCAGCTCCGTGGGCGCGGCGACGAGCTCCACCTCGGCGCCTCGCTCGGCAGCCGCGGCTGCCAGGGCGAACCCCATCCGCCCGCTGGAGCGGTTCCCGAGGTAGCGCACGGGATCGATGGGCTCGCGGGTCCCACCGGCGGTGATCAGCACCCGACGGCCCGCGAGGTCGCGTGCGGTCCCGGCGCTGTCGGCCGCAGCGGTCACCGCCTCGAGGGCGAGCTCCGGCTCCACCACACGGCCGGGTCCGTCGTCCCCACCCATCAGCTCACCGTCGGCGGGACCCAGGAGCCGGACCCCTCGCTCGCGCAGCACGGCGGCGTTCGCCTGGGTCGCCGGGTGCTGCCACATCTCCGTGTGCATCGCGGGCGCGAGCACCAGGGGGCAGGTGGCAGCCAGCAGGGCGGTGGAGAGCAGGTCATCAGCCAGGCCATGCGCCAGCTTCGCGAGGGTGTGTGCCGTCGCCGGGTAGACGACAGCGACGTCAGCGGCACGTCCGAGCGCCACGTGCGTGCCGCTGGCGATGTCCTCCCACACCTCGCCTCGCACCGGCCGCCCGGTGACACCCTCGAAGGTGGCCGCACCGATGAACCGTGCGCCGCCGCGTGTCAGCACGACATCGACCTGCGCTCCGGCCTGCACCAGCAGGCGCGCGAGCAGGGCAGCCTTGTACGCCGCGATCCCGCCGGTCACGCCGAGCAGCACGCGGACGCCGTCCAACCGGGCGTTGGCCGGGGTCGCAGGCACGCTCAGGCCGGCTCGTCCTGGTCACCGACTGCGACCACGGTCAGGCCGTCATCGTCGGTCGCTGGCACCGGGGTGGCCGCGACCTCGATCTTGCCCTGGGCGATCTCCTCGAGGGCGATCGAGAGCGGCTTGTTGGTGTCGGTGGTCAGCAGCGGGGGCACGAAGGCGCCCATACCCTCACCGAGTTGCGCGTAGTAGCCGTTGATCTCCCGGGCACGCTTGGCCGCGAGGTGCACGAGGTGGAACCGCGAGTCCACCTTGTCCATGAGGTCGTCGATGCGTGCGATGACGGTGCCTTCCCTGCGTGTGCGGGCGAGGTGGCCTGGCGGGTGGATGCGTGCGCGGCCAGGGGAGGATGCCCGCTGCCAGCGGACTGTCGGTCAGCGTACCTGCGGGCGCGGTCCTGGCTCAAACGGCTGACCGGGCACTAGCGTGAACGCACCCGGCCGCAACGCCGACGAACCGATCCGCTCCCCCATCGATGCGCGGACGCACCTGTCCTCGGATCCGCCGATCCCCTGGCTCATCACGGATAGGACGCCTCGTGCACCTCGTCGCCGCCACCTCGGGGCCGGGGCTGCTGTCCGTGATCCTGGTCGTCGGTGTCGCTGTCAGCGTCGGCGTGGTCTTCCGGGAGCGTCACCGTCGGCAGCTGCGCGACTCCCTGCACCGGTTCATCGCACGCCACGAGGGCTGGCACCTCCAGGCCTGGCCCTGTGGGTTCCGCCCTGAGTTCCTCGTGGGCCGTTTCGCCGCAACGCCGCGGGGCGATCGGCGCTACGGAGTCGAACACGCGGTGGGCGGACCTCTGGAGCTGGACGTGGACGGTCATCCCACCACCTGCCAGGTGTCCTGCTTCCAGTGGTTCCACGAGCGACGGCGGCGCGCGCGCAACAACCGCGGTGTCACCACCACCTCCTATGAACGTCGCCGCGAGCTGGTGGTGCTGTGCCAACTGCCGCTGCACACCCACCGGTCGGTCTCCATCGGCCCCGAGTCCGTCCTCGGCCGGATCGGCCTGACCCGCGGTGGCGCACAGCTGGAGTCGGAGTCCTTCAATCGCCGTTTCCGGGTCGAGGGGCGCGACCGCGAACTGGTGGTGCGCCTGCTCGATGCCGAACTGCAGGAGCTGCTCCTCGCCTCCTACACCGGACGCACCATCGAGTTCAGCGACGACCTCGTCGCCGTGTCGGGCGCGCCCGACCATCACGACGGCAGCCTGACGGGCGTGGTACGCACCTATCCCGCCGTGGTGCAGGACCTCACGAGGTTGGTCCGTGGTGTCCCCCACAGCTTCTGGCGCGCGATGCGCCCGAGCGACGGCGAGCTTGCGGCGCCCTTCGAGCGGGAGTCCGCGCCGCAGGACCCCTCGGACGGTCCCCCCCGCACCGGCCCCGACGGGCGTGAGCCCCACTCCCCCTGGGGCAGCTAGATGGAGTTGTGGCTGTTCGTCGTGCTGGCGGTGGTCGTGCTGCTGGTGCTGGTGATCCTCTCCTACAACCGCTTCGTCGCCCAGGTCGCCTCGATCGATGCGACCTGGGCCAACATCGAGGGTGAGCTGCAGCGGCGCCACGACCTCGTGCCCAACCTGGTCGGCGCGGTCCAGGGGTACGCCACCCACGAACGGGAGGTCCTCGATCGGGTCACCGCGGCCCGCGCGCAGGCGATCGCAGCCGTGCCCTCGGCGGTCCCCATCGAGCAGCAGGCACGCGCTGAGGACGCCCTGACCCAGGGGCTGACGAGCCTGCTCGCGGTGACGGAGGCGTACCCGCAGCTGCGCAGCGACGCGTTGTTCCGCGACCTGCAGCGACAGCTGGTGGAGACCGAGGACCGGATCGCCGCAGCACGCCGGCTGTACAACCTGGAGGTGGCCTCCTACGAGCGTCGCCGGCGTGCGGTGCCCTCCAACCTGGTGGCGAGCTCCGCCGGGTTCCCGCCGCGGCACATGTTCGAGATCCGCGATCCCGCTGCGGAGCACGCTCCCCACGTCCCGCGCTGACCCGTGCACGTGGTCGCGGCGCGTCAGGGCTGCTCGTGACGGGCCTGCTCGACGATCGCCAGCACCTCGGCGACACACCGGCCGAGGCTGTCGTTGACCACCTGCACATCGAAGCGGTCCGCGTGAGCGAGCTCCTCGCGCGCCCGCGCCAAGCGTCGTTGGAGCGCCGCTGGCTCTTCGGTACCGCGGGCGCGCAGGCGACGCTCCAGCTCCTCGAAGCTCGGCGGGACCAGGAACACCAGCAGTGCGGTGGGATCCTGGGCCTTGACCTGCAGCGCCCCCTGCAGCTCGATGTCGAGCACCACCACGTGACCAGCGGCCACGGCTGCCGCCACGGGTTCCCTCGGGGTGCCGTAGCGGTTGCCGGCGTACTCGGCCCACTCGAGCAGGGCGTGGGAATCGATCAGTTCCTGGAACCGCTCGCGGGTGACGTAGTGGTAGTCGACACCGGCCTCCTCGCCCGGTCGCGGGGCCCGGGTGGTCGCGGACACCGACAGCACGGCGTCAGGGAGCAGGGCGCGGACACGCGCGTGCACGGTGCCCTTGCCCACACCCGACGGGCCGGCGATGACCACGAGCAGCCCGCGTGGTCCCGTCACGATCGCCGCGCGAAGGCGTCGAGCAGCGCTGCACGTTGCCTCGGCCCCAGACCGCGCAGGCGGCGTGAGCGCGCGATCCGTAGCTCCTCCATCAACCGTTCCGCCTTGATCGGCCCCATGGCCGGCATCGCCTCGAGCACATCGCTCACGCGCATCTTCGCCAGCGCCTCGGAGTCTGCAGCAGCGTCGAGCACGGCAGCGAGGGTGATGTCGCCGGCCTTGAGCTGCTGTTTGGCCTCCGCCCGCTCACGTCGGGCATCCGTCGCCTTCTCCAGGGCAGCACGCCGTTGCTCAGGATCGAGGTCGGGCAAGGACATCATGGCTCCCGGAGGGTGGCGGACACCCGACCGACAGTGAGCGGCCGGCGAGTCGGTGCGGGAGCCTAGCCCGCGCGGGGGCCACGGTCGGCGGTGAGGGTGCCCGCGCGCGAGGTCACGTCACGACCTACCGCACGTCTGAGTAGCGTCACGAGCGGTCCGGTAGCCGCTCGGGTGGCCGACCCGCGTGAGGAGCAGGGATGTCCAGCAGCACGCCGATCGTCCTCGGCGTCGACCTCGATGGCGTGTGCGCCGACTACGAGGGCGCCTTCCGGGCCTCCGTGGCCCGCCAGCGGGGCCTCGATCCGGCGACGTTGCCCCCACAGACGATCCTCGACGCGTACTCGCAGTGGGGCCTGAGCTTCGAGGAGTTCGAGGAGGCGCACCGGCGGGCGGTGGTCGAGGACCACATGTTCCGGCGGATGGAGCCGTTACCGGGGGTTTCCGAGGCGTTGTGGCGGCTGTCCGATGCCGGCGTGTGGATCAGGATCATCACCCACCGGCTGATCTTCAACTGGGCACACGAAGCCTCCGCAGCCGACACCGCGGCCTGGCTCGATGCGCACCAGATCCCCTACCGGGACCTGTGCTTCATCGGCGACAAACCGAACGTCGGCGCGGATCTGTACGTGGATGACTCCCCCACCAACATCCTGTCGCTACGTGGGGCAGGGCGCACCGCGATCGTGTTCGATCAGCCCTACAACCGGCACCTGCCGGGCCCGAGGGCGCATGCCTGGGATGACGTGGTACGCCTGGTCCAGGAGGAGATCACGGCGCGGGACCGGCAGTTGCCGCTGCCGCTGAGTGAGGACGGCGCACCGCCATCCACCTCGCAGCGCGACGGATCCCGCGACCCCGTGCGCGGGTCGGATCGGGCAGGATCCACGGAGTCGACCCTCGAACGTAAGGAGTGAGCGATGCCTGAACAGCGCTCGAGCGAGGAACGCACCGCCGCCTTCCTGTACTTCATGGTGTCCTGCGGGGTGTTGCGCTTCGGGGACTTCGTCGGCAAGTCAGGCCGTCGGATGCCCTACTTCATCGATGCGGGCCGCTACCGCTCAGGGCAGCAACTGGCCACCCTGGGCGGCTTCTATGCCGAGGCGCTCGAGGACGCCTTCGGCGAGGAGGTGGATGTGCTGTTCGGCCCGGCCTACAAGGGCATCCCCTTGGCCGTCGCAACGGGCATCGCGCTGGCCACGCACCACGATCGCGACGTCGGCGTCTGCTTCGACCGGAAGGAGGCAAAGGATCACGGCGAGGGTGGGCAGTTGATCGGGCACCAACTACGGGACGGCGACCGCGTGGTCATCGTCGAGGACGTGACCACCGCGGGCACCTCGATCCGCGCCAGCGTGCCGCTGCTGCGCGCCCAGGCGGACATCGAGGTGGTGGGGCTGGCAGTCGGTGTCGATCGGCGTGAGCGCGGCACGACGGCACGCTCCGCCCTGGAGGAACTGGCCGAGGAGTTCGACCTGGCGACCGTGGCGCTGGCCACCATCGACGATGTGGTAGCGCACCTGAGTGATGCCGAGGTGGACGGCGAGGCGGTCCTGTCAGCTGCGGATCTCGAGCGGATCTCGGCCTACCGAGCGGAGCATGGCGTGCGATGATCTGACGCGGACATGACGGATCCACCCCCGTGTCCGCCGAGGGTGGAAACGTCAGAAGGGCAGGTCGTCCACGCAACCCGCCCCACTGCGGGGCTGCTGCAGGGGATCGAACGCCTGGTCGCCGGTCGGACCCGGATCGCCGGTCGGACCCGGATCACCGGTGGGACCCGGATCGCCGGTCGGACCCGGATCGCCGGTGGGACCCGGATCGCCGGTCGGACCCGGATCGCCGGTGGGACCCGGTTCGTCCGGCGTTGGCCCGGCCGCGACCGCCGGCCGCACGCGAGGTGGATCACGCCGGGAGACCAGCTGGCGTCTGCCGAGCGGGGGATCGCTGGTGGCCATATGCCGGCCGCGGCGCACGGTGACCACCCCATCGGGGGACATGGTCAGGCGCCATCGACCTTCTGTCACCGCGACATGGTGGCGACGACAGAGGCCGACGAGGTTGTCGACAACGGTGTGGCCTCCCTTCTCCCGCCCGTGGACGTGGTGCAGGTCCACCCACTGCATCGGCACCCGGCAGCCCGGGAAGCGGCAACCCTGATCGCGCGTCAACACCGCCTCCCGCACAGCACGCGGGATGGCCTCCGTCGGGGCTGCCACCCCCAACACCGTCGAGCCGTCCACCAGGATGTGCCGCAGATCCGCGTCGTTCGCGAGCCGGCGGACCGCCTCCGGCGTCAGGGACGGTCGGCGTCCCGCGGTCGCCCACAACAGCCTGGACCGCTCGGCGAGGTCGTCCTCGCCGAGCAACGTCGCGATGTCGGTCACGACGTTCATCCTCGGCCGCGCTCGCCCCGTCGCGCGGCCACCGGAGAGGAAGGCCTCAGCGAGTCGGAGCAGACCGTCGGCACGTTGCCGAGCCCGGGACACGCCGGGGGACAGCTGGTCAGGGGACGACTCGCCCGGATCAGCGGGATCAGCCCCACCCTGTCCGATCGCATCGCGGGTCACGTCGCGACGTCCCGCAGACGGTGCGGGCATCGCCGCCTCCAGCCCCGCAAGGATGGTGGCACCCGCCTCCGCATCGAGCTCGAAGTAGCCCGTGAGTGCGCCATCCAGCGCGGGCTGTACGTGGAGGAACCGGTGCTCGATGGACCGCACCTTGCGCGTCCGTTCGAGATCGGGCCGCAGACGACCGACGTCGTCGCGTACCTCGTCCAGCACTGCATCGGGATCCTGGCGCAGGAGCCGGTCCTGGTCGGCGAACCGACCATCAAGGCGTCCGCGTGCCGGTGCGTCGAGCACCCGCGCCTCCGCGACGATCGCACGCACCTGTGCCCAACCGAGCGCACCGTCCGCGAAGGCCGCCCGCAGGTTGGGCATCCCCCGCAACACCGCCCCGACGTTCACCAAGGTCCGGCGGTCGCCGATGGTCATACGGGTCTTGAAGGCCAGCAGGCCCTCCAGTGGCAACCCGGTACGTCGCGGCGCGAGGTCACCGGTCTCTGCCCGATCAGCGAGAGCAACCGCTGCAGCGTGACCCGCGTCGAGCATCGACAGTAGTTCGACCAGCGCACCGAGTTCTCCCTCGTGCTCACCCTCACCCAGCGCGAGATCGCGGACCCGACGCACCACAACCGCAGCATCGCGGACAGCGGAACGCAGATCATCGGAGGATCCGGCGTCGTAACCGCCACCCTGCTCGCGGGCGAGGACCGCAACGGACGCGCGCGACGCACCGGCGGAAACGCACGACGCGGCACCGGAGGACGCGCCTGCCGCAGCAGGCCGACGCGCCCGTCGTCCAGGAGGACGAAGGCGCGTGTCGTGAGCGGTCGCAGGTGCAGTGAGCATGCCTCGAACATACGTTCTTCTGTTCATGATGTCAAGAGATCACCCGAGAGGGTGTGGAAAGCTGCGCCCACTGCACGCGTTGCTGGCCCGAGCGCACGGTGGGTGATGGAGGGCGAGGGCAGCCGGGAACCGACCTACGCCCACCGCTGTCACGCGGCCGCTCGTGGGCGCGCCGACCAGCTCTCGCGCTCGACCGTGGGACGAACGGCCCAGAACCGGACCCAGTTGCGCCCTGCTCCGCCGACCGAAGGACCACCCCGCCACGCTGAGGACCCCGCGCTGACGGTGCAGCATGAGGGCATGGCCCGACAGCGCGACGACCGTGGCCCGACCCACGCACGGCCCACGCACGACCCACGCACGACCGAGGTACGACACCGCGGCACGACCGCACAGAGGAGAGACCCACGATGGCGACGGATCTGGTCAGCAGGGTGCTCGACGACCACGAGCGCATCCGTACCCGCTTCTCCCTGTTCGAGGACGCGGCCCCCTCCGAACGCGGGCCACTGTTCCGGCAGCTGCTCGAGCTGCTGGTCCAGCACGAGGCGGTGGAGTCGATCGTGGTGCACCCCATGGTGCGGGACAACGTGCCGGACGGTGCACGCATCGCCGATGAGCGTCTCCATGAGGAGCAGGAGTCGGAGGAGCGCCTGGCCGCACTCGAGGAGATGGACCCGGCGAGCGAGGTCTTCGTCGCTGCGTTCGAGCAACTGCGCGATGAGGTCCTCGCCCACGCCGAGGCGGAGGAACGCGAGACGCTGCCGATGCTGCGCGAACACGTGGAGGCCGACGTCCTCGAACAGCTCGGTCGCCGCTCCGCGCAGCGCAAGGCGGCTGCCCCGACCCGCCCGTACCCCGAGTCCGGACAGAGCGCGTTCGGCAACCTGTTCGGCGGTCCCGTGCTCGGCATGGTGGACCGGGTGCGCACGACGATCGCCGGGGCCTTCGGTGACGACGAGCCGCCGACGCGCGCGCCCGCCGCGGACGGTGGGCACGCCTACGAGGACCGGACCGTCGAGCAGCTCCAGGAGCGCGCCGGGGAGCTGGACATCGAGGGGCGTTCCTCGATGGACAAGGGCCAGCTGATCGCCGCGCTGCGCCGCCAACGGGGCTGAGCCCGACGCACGCCGCTCAGCGGCTGCCGGCCAGCCGGACGCACGCCACGCAGCCGCCAACGGGGCTGAGCCCGACGCACGCCGCTCAGCGGCTGCCGGCCAGCTCCGATTCCTGCCGCTTGCGCCGCCAGGCAGGTTCCTCACGCTCATCGGCGTAGGTCCGCTCCCCCACCTTGGCATCCACCGCGTCGGGGCCGAAGGCGGACTTCAGCTCCCCGAACAGCCCCGGACGACGTTCCACCCGCAGGTCGTCACCGAGCTGGTAGATCCGCCGCCCGCCGTCAGGTGCCACCACCTCGAGGTGGACGGGCACGACCCCCGCGTGGTTCGCGAGCACACCCTTGAGCCGCTGCACCGCGTCGGCGGTGCACTGCTCGCCGGCGAAGGACACGACCACGGGCGCCCCGAGTGCCTCGGAGAGATCCGGGACCGACACCTTGTTGGCGGTCATCTTCACGGCCTCATCGCGGACCTCCAGACGGCCGGTGACCACCAGGACCGCGTCCTCGGCGAGGACCTCGTGGGCCGCCCGGTAGGTACCCGGCCAGAACACCACCTCGACCTGACCCGTGAGGTCCTCGAGGGTGGCGACGAGGTAGGTGTCGCCCTTGCGGGTGAACTTCTTGGTCAGGGCGGTGAGCACGCCACCGACCACCACCGAGGCGCCATCCTCGCGCTCGCGCAGGCTCGCACAGGTGGCGTCGGTGTAGCCCTCGAGCACCTTCTCCGTGCCGAACAGCGGATGATCGGAGACGTAGAGCCCGAGCATCTCCCGTTCGAAGCGCAGCATCTGCGCCTTGTCGTAGTCCGCCTCGGGGATCTCCGGTGCGGTCTCCATCCCGAGCTCCGCGGCCTCCTCAGACCCGCCACCGAGCCCGTCGAAGAGGGAGAACTGGCCGGCGGCCTCCGCCTTCTTGCGGGTCAGGGCCGCGTCGACGATGCCCTCGTAGACCGCCAGCAGCCCCTTGCGGCTGTGCCCCATGCGGGCGAAGGCGCCGGAGAGGATCAGGCTCTCCAGGGTCTTCTTGTTCAGCACGCTGCCGTCGACCTTGGCGCAGAAGTCGGCGAAGTCCTCGAAACGGCCCTCGGAGGTCCGCGCCTCGACGATCGAGGCGACGATCCCCTCCCCCACCCCGCGCACGGCCGACAGCCCGAACAGGACCTGCTCACCCCGGGGGGTGAAGTCGCTGCCCGACTCGTTGACATCCGGTGGCAGCACGGGGATCCCCATGCGGCGGCACTCGTTGAGGTAGAGGGGCTTGTTGTCCTTGTGGTTCTTCACGCTGGTCAGCAGGGCCGCCATGTACTCGACCGGGTAGTGGGTCTTCAGCCAGGCGGTCTGGTAGCTGACCACGCCGTAGGCAACGGTGTGGGCCTTGTTGAAGCCGTACTCGGCGAACTTCTCGATCAACCCCCACAGGTTGACCATGAACCCCTTGTCGTAGCCGTTGGCCACGCCACCGGAGATCATCTGGTCCTTCTGCGCCTCCATCAGGTCGCGCTTCTTCTTGCCCACCGCCTTGCGGAGCGCATCGGCTTCCGCCATGGAGAACCCGGAGAGGTCCGTGGCGATGCGCATCACCTGTTCCTGGTAGACGATCACCCCGTGGGTCTCGCCCAGGATCGGCTCCAGGTCGGGATGATCGAACACCGCCTGCTCGAGCCCGTTCTTGCGGTCCGCGAAGGCGATGTGCATGTCCATGCCCAGCGGTCCCGGGCGGTAGAGCGCCAGCAACGCGGAGATGTCCTCGAAGCGGGTGGGCCTGAGCTTGCGGACCAGCGCCTGCATGCCGGTGGAGTCGAGCTGGAACACCCCGAGGGTGTAGCCCGTGCCGAGCATCGCGAAGGTGGCGGGATCGTCCATCTCCCCGAGCAGCTCAGGGTCGTCGAGGTCGACCTCCACCCCGCGGTTGGCGGCGATGTGGCGTTCCGCGTCGGAGATCACCGTGAGGTTGCGCAGCCCCAGGAAGTCCATCTTCAGCAGGCCGATGTCCTCGGCCGCACCCATCTCGTACTGGGTGACGATCTCCCCGTTGTCGGTCTTGAGCAACGGCACGGTCTCGTGCAGCGGCTTCGCACCGATCACCACGGCGGCGGCGTGGATGCCGTGCTGGCGTTTGAGGCCCTCGAGCTTCTCCGCGGTCTCCAGTACCTCGCGGTGGGTGGGGTCCTCCCGTGCGGCGCGCAGCTCCGAGGACTTGTCGTAGGCCGCGGACAGGGGCGCCTCCTTGCCCTGTACGGGGGGTGGCATCATCTTGGCGAGCTCATCACCGACCTTGAAGGGATGGTCGAGCACCCGGGCGGCGTCACGGATGGCGGACTTGGCCTTGATGGTGCCGAAGGTGACGATCTGGGCGACGTGGTCGTCGCCGTAGCGCCGCGCGGCGTACTTGATCATCTCCCCGCGCCGGCGGTCGTCGAAGTCGATGTCGATGTCCGGCATCTGGATGCGTGCGGGGTTGAGGAAGCGCTCGAAGATCAGACCGTGCTTGATGGGGTCGACCCGGGTGATGTCGGTGCAGTAGGCCACCACGGAGCCCCCCGCCGAGCCGCGGCCAGGACCCACGCGGATGCCCTCGGAGCGGGCGTGCTCGCACAGGTCCGCGACGATCAGGAAGTAGGCGGGGAAGCCCATCTGCTCGATCACACCGAGCTCGTACTCGACCCGCTCTGACACCGCGGTCGGCACCGGATCGCCGTACCGCTGGCGCGCACCCTCCCACACCTTGTGGCGCAGGAACTGCGCCTCCGTCATGCCGTCGGGGCAGGGGAAGGCCGGCAGCAGGTCGAGGTCGAACTCGATCTTCGCGTCGCACCGCTCGGCGATGTCGAGGGTGGCGTCCAGGGCGGCGGGGTAGGCGTGGAACTGCTCACGCATCTGGCGGGCGCTCTTGACGTAGAAGTCTTCGCCCTGGAACTTGAACCGGTCGGGGTCGGAGATCTTCGAGCCCGTCTGGATGCACAGCAGGGCGTCGTGGGCCTGGGCGTCCTCGGCCTTGGTGTAGTGCGAGTCGTTGGCGATGACCGTGCGCAGGCCGAGCTGGCCCGCCAGCTTCTCCAGCAGCGGCCAGGTCCGGCGCTGCTCGGGGATGCCGTGGTCCTGCAACTCGACGAAGTAGCGCTCCGGACCGTAGATGTCCTTGAAGTCGCTCATGGTCCGCTTGGCGGCCGCCTCATCACCGGCCAGCAGGTACTGGTTGACCTCCGAGCCGAGGCAGCCCGACAGCACGATGATGCCGTCGCTGTGGTCGGAGAGCACCTCCATATCGACCCGCGGCTTGTACCAGGTGCCCTCGAGGTAGGCCCGGGTGGACAGTGAGACCAGGTTGCGGTAGCCGACGTCATCCTGCGCAAGGACGGTGAGGTGGTAGTAGCGCTGCCGCCCGTCCGACCCACCGAGCCGCTGCTCGTGGCGCGAGCCCACGGCCTGGTAGAGCTCGGAACCGAGGATCGGCTTGACGCCCTCACGCTGCGCTGCCCGGTAGAAGTCGACCAGCCCGAACAGCACCCCGTGGTCGGTGATGGCCACCGCCGGTTGCCCGTCGTCGTGGACGTGGCGCACCAACTCGTCGATGCGCGAGGCTCCGTCGAGCATCGAGTACTCGGTATGAACGTGCAGGTGGGCGAAACTGCTACTCACGGAGCTCCCCTGGGGTCGTCGCCTGCCACCCGGACGGGGCACGGCTCGGCGCGGGCGCCGGGCCCGTACCCGCTGGCGTGGCGGGCCAGCGCGGACGCGGGAGCGAACCTTCCGACCGCCCCCGCAACCCGGTCGGCCGGGCGTTCGAGGCGCGGCCACGGGCGTGTGACGGGGAAGAACCACACGCCTGTGGTTCGCGGTGGTGGAACGTAGCAGGCGCGTCGGACGCCGAGGTGGAGGGGGGCGAGGGCGGGCGAGGTGCGCGCGGCGGGCCGGTCCCTACGCGCCCTCCGGGCCCACGCGCCCACGCAGGATCCCGAGGCCTGAGCGCAACCACCACCGCAGGCAAGGTCCCGGGATGCGCCTGCCGAACGGAACGCGCGTGGCCGTTCAGCCGTCCCACGCCGCCACGACCTCATCCTCGCCGGGCACGGCCAGGCCGGCCGACGCGAGGGCCCCGAGGAGCTCCTCCGGCAGCGGCTCGTACAGCGCGATCCGCTCGCCGGTCACGGGGTGTTCCAATCCGAGGGCTGCAGCGTGCAGGAAGGGTCGGTCCAGCCCGACGGCGCGTGCCAGCGACGGGGGCGCCCCGTAGGTGGCGTCGCCGAGGATCGGGGTGCCGAGCGCGGAGAGGTGCACCCGTAGCTGGTGGGTGCGCCCCGTACCGAGCTGGCAGACGAGGCTCGTGACATCACCCGGCTGGCTCAGCCCCCCGGCACGTCCGGCGACCTGTGCGGTCGCCAGGACCCGGTAGCGGGTGCTGGCCGGCTTGCCCCCTTCGACCACGGCGAAACGGGTGCGGTCACGCGGGTCACGCCCGATGGGGGCTTCGATCCGTCCCCGAGCCTCCCGTGGCACCCCCGCAACCACGGCCAGGTAGCGACGTGCCACCTCCCGGTTCGCCAGCGCCGCGGTCAGCCCCTCGAAGGCTGCGGGGCTCGAAGCCACCACCAACAGCCCCGAGGTGTCACGGTCGAGCCGGTGCACGATGCCTGGGCGGTGTCCTTCACTGCCCTCGGCGAGGGGGATGCCGGCGGCCACCAGGGCGTCGACCAGGGTCGCGTCGGGATGGCCCGCACCGGGGTGCACGACCAGTCCGGCGGGCTTGGCGACCACCAGCAGGTGCTCGTCCCGGTAGCGGATCGGGGGCAGCGGCGGCGGTGGCGTCGCGGCGGGTGGTGTGGGGTCGGCGACCTCGACGGCCTCTCCGGCACGCAGGCGACGGCTGCGCGCCACGACGACACCGTCGACACGGACCTCGCCCGCATCGATCCGGGCTGCGGCCCGGCTCCGGGGGATGCCGAGCGCCGCAGCGAGCAGCACATCGAGGCGCTGACCAGCGCCGTCCTCGGTGACCTCGATGTGGTTCACGGCGCCGGATCCTGGCGCTCGTCGTCGCGCCCGGGCGCAGGCCGCCCAGCACCCGGCGCAAGCTCCTCGTCGCCGCCAGCGGGCGCAGGCTCGTCGTCGTGCCCCGGCGCAGGCTCGTCGCCGCCAGCGGGCGCAGGCTCCTCGTCGCCGGACGCCGTCGCCTGCTGTGCTCCCGCGGCCTCCTGC
>LKMJ01003918.1_pt1 | contig 13935 bp, 14 predicted proteins | sample 643391 | NCBI WGS metagenome assembly LKMJ01 (sample SAMN04112250, study PRJNA286221) | soda lake metagenome | biome: soda lake; feature: Kulunda Steppe; material: water; isolation source: sample PL-Br10 brine of Picturesque Lake | place: Russia: Kulunda steppe | collected 2010-07
AAAGACAGAGATATCTTGAATTTGCCAAAAAACAGAAAGTTGAGGAAAAATAAATATCTGGAAAGAACTATAATTATTCTTCTATAATTTATCTGTATGACTGAAGATACTGCTATCGATAACTACCTTGTCTGGCAGCTATGTAAGCAACAGGAGAATATTCAAGAGAAAATTATGGAAGATTCTGTTGATGGAAGACAACTGAAAGAAGTAATAGAAAAGGTCAGAGAAGAGTATAGGGAGCAAAGCTACAGTCAAGATGAGAAGTTAAAGCTTCTGGAAAGATTGGACAGCAATCCTGATTACAGGCTTGAAATATACCAAGATTGTTCCTGGAGTAAAGAAACCGTAAAAGTAGAGGATTTAGGGACGACGCTTCCTCGTTTAGGAGAGATACCTCCGGAGATAATTACAGGTAGGCTCTCGAATGTAGTAGAATTCGTGGATCAAGCAGATCCGGAAGAATACAGGAATGTGAAGTATATCAAAAGCCTTGAAGAAATTCCTGAAATAATAGAAGAATTCTATCCTTGGGTAGTGGCTCCTGGAAACAGACCAAGCAAAAGAGACAGATTGAACAAGGTACACGGAGAAAAAGACTGGGACATAGCGGATACCTGGGGAATGATTAATGACGGAAACCACAGAGCGATAGCTAAAGTTTTAGCTAATAAAACCAACAAAATAGAATGTTTTGTAGGAAGGAGATCGCAATAATGAAGCAGTCAGATGTCAGAAAAATAGCTGAAAAAGAGTTGGGAGAAAAACCAGGAGCTATCGAAAAGATAGATAGAGGATTAAAGCAAAAAACGTTCAAAATAACATTGAAGGATGAGAAACATATTCTTCAGCTCTCAGACAAACTTGGAGAGGAAGAGAACGGGCTGGAAAGAAACATCAAGACGTATCAGCTCTTGAAGGGTACAAATATACCTATACCGGATCTTATAACAGAAGAAATCAAGAAGACCCAGATAGAAGGTGAAGAGTGGAAGTACTATATCTGTGAGTGCTTACCCGGTGAGAACCTGGAACACCAAATGAGTACTGAGCTGACAGTTGAATCAGGAAGAATACTTGCCAAACTACACAGTTTCGCTAGCTACGAGAAGTCAGGATGGCTGGTTCCAGAAGAAGACGGATTCTGGGTGGCTGATTTCAAAGAAGGTGACTTCAAACAGTACCTATTGAACGAATGGAAGGAAAGAATCGAAATACTGGAAAAAGAAGGCTGGAGTGAAGTGGTGAAAAAATCTAAGAGATTTTACAACCAATACAAGGACGATATACCAGAGAATATCAATGCCGTGTTCTGCCCAAACGACTTCAGCACCGACAACATACTGGTAGAAAACGGCGAAATCACAGGAATTATTGACTTTGATATGGCTTACGCAGGCCACAGCTACAGAGACTTGGTAAAATCAGCTAACACTTTCTGGATGATCGATCCTGGAAAAAACACAGGGATAAGAGAAAACTTCTACAAAGGCTACCAAAAACACAGAGAGTTAGATGACTCTTTCTGGAGGCTTGAGCCGGTTTACAGAGTGGAAACCATCACTCAAACAGTCGCCTCACTCGTCAAAATGGATCATTTCAGCCAGGAAGAAAAAGAATTTTACCAAAAACACCTACCAAGAATAATACAAGAAGCAGAGGAAAAATTAGAGGAAATTTGAATAACGACATCTGAACCGCACAAAATCTAAGAAGTAGATAATCCTATCAAAATTATACTAGTTCAAACTATTATAGTCTGAACTATTATAGTTGAAACTATTTAAATTTTCGGCTATAAAATTAGAGCATGACTGAGTTCATAAACCGGGAGGATGAGCTGGAAAGATTAAACAGATTATATAACTCCAATGAACCCGAGCTAGCTGTTGTCTACGGTAAGAGAAGGATTGGTAAAACCGCTTTAGTAACTGAATCGGTTAAAGACAGGGGAAAATTTGTCTACTATCAGGCTGTGGAGACTACAAAGAAAGACCAGCTAGAAGACTTTATTGAGACAGCTTCAGAAAACTATCCTGGAATCAAAAATATTAAACGGGACTGGGAGGCAGCTCTCCGGTACTTGGTAGATGAAGATGCAATTATAATTATCGACGAATTCCCTTACCTCGTAGATGAAGAGGAAAGTCTGCCTTCGAAGATTCAAAGGCTTTGGGATCATGAAACAGAAGGAACTGAAGCAAAGCTTGTATTAACAGGCTCTTCCATCGGAATGATCTACGAAACTGTCCTAGAAGGAGGCGCACCGTTGTACGGCAGGGTTTCACAGAGACCTAACGGGGAGTTTTCACTCGACCCCTTCAATTTCGGAGATGCTACAAAGTTTTTCCCAAGCTACAGCAACGAGAAAAAGGTTCTGGCATACGGGATATTCGGAGGAACACCGAAATACTTGCAGACCGTGGATCCGGACAGAAAGTTGGAGGAAAACGTAAAAGAAACCCTTCTGAAGACGGAAGGAGCTTTACAAAACGAGCCAGAGACGGTTCTAAGAATGGAGCTGGATGAGGTCAACAGATACTTTGCAGTGCTGAAATCGATAGCTGAAGGTAACAGAAAACAGAAAAGAATTATAGACTCTACCGGAATACCTCAAAGCAGCGCCGGATACTACCTTGATCGGCTGGAAAAACTTCAAATCATAGAAAAAGAACATCCAGTGACTGAAGAGCCTAGAAAATCCAGAAACACACGATACAAAATACGAGACAACTTATTCAGGTTCTGGTTCAGGTTTATCTACGGTCAAGAGACTCGTTACGAAGTCTACGACAAAAATCCGTACAGAGATCTTATAGAGCCGAAATTACCGCATTTTGTAAGCCCGGTCTTCGAAGAGTTATGCTCTGAAGCCACACTAAAACTCCACAGCGATCTCACATTCATGAAAAAACCGGGAAGATGGTGGAGAAAAGGTAGAGAAATCGACATAGTAGGGATAACAGACAGTAATAAACTGCTAGTAGGAGAGGCAAAGTTCACTTCCAAGCCTCTAGGATACAAAACCTTGGCGAAACTCGAAGAAGACGCAAAACATATAACACAGAAAGAAAACAGTTTTAGATATGTATTATTCAGCAGAAGCGGGTTCAAAAAATCCGTAAAAGAAGAAGCAGAACAGAGAGAAAACCTATACCTACACGGTATAGATGAAGTAGTGGACATGTTGGAAAACAAGTGAAGGTTATAGATCGGATTAAGACCTTTGGCCACAAGATTTAGAGTTTAAATTCAGTCACTAATTCATAGTCGGGCTTCTCGGAATCTTCTACATCTTTGACGAGGTGCAATCTGTTAACATCGAATGAAGAAATATTTACTTCCTTCAAGTCCTCTATTGAAGATACAATACTGTTCCGGTCTCTGTTCCTGTAGTGAGCTAAACTGATATGAGGCAGGTAGTTCTTGCCGTCATGAGGCAGCTTGTTGAAGCCCTTAGAGCATAAGGCCTTATTTATCTCCCGTACCTCAGGAATTAAAGCCTCAAGCACTACGGCTTGAGAGAACAAATTTAAACCTCCAAAATCTACTTGGAAAGAACTGAACTCGTCAAGGACAGAGCTAACCGTATCTATACTTGGTTTTTCAGTTCCGAAGACCTTGACTGTTAGATGCAGGAAATCATTTTCGTATACTTCTAAACCGTCTACAGTTTCTAGATCACGTAGAGTATTTCCTAATTCTGTTCTCACCGGGTCAACTTATACAATCAGGTAGTAAAGGGTTTCTTCACCTTTCCAGTATTCTCTCAGACTTCCTCTTACCTTTGGATCTATACTGTGACGGGAGTTCCATTTCTGTTCGAATTCTTTTTCCGGTGTCATGAGCTAAGTTTCTCATTAAGTAACTTGAAGACTTCGGTAGCATCATCTTCATGGATTACTAGATGAGTGTCTTCTCGACAGGATATTACTTCGGTTAAGTTAATCTCTCTTCCTGCAAGGATTGAAAGTATGAAAGCTAATACTCCGGGTGTGTCTTCAAGGCTTTTAGGGCTTTTAAGCGTGACAACTACCTGATCTTCGATTGCTTCTCCACTAAATCCTTTTACACTATCCAGAATCAGCGTGTAGCCGTTTTCTGTCTTTGCGTAGATTTCAGCATCCGGTTTTTCATCCGTCTTACAGACTTTGACATTGTTTTTCAGTTCAACCGCTGTTTCACCCAGAAGTTCTGTTATATCTTCTTGTCGTTTTTTCCTCTGTTTCTGTAGCTCTTTCTGGTATCGGCGTAACGCCATTTTGATTGCTTCGAAACCTCCGTCGATCTCTGGTTCAATTTTTCGGGCTAGTGCAGAGTAGTTGACGATTTCTTCCGCAAGTGCTTCCTGTATGTAAGGGCGTTTTTCTACATAGTTTTCGACTTCATCTCGAACAGACATAATAATTACCTATTTAGAACAAATTTTAAGTATTTTGTTAAGAATATAACTGAATTTTTATATAGTGTTCGGGACTAATAACATTAGTACAAGGTGACAAAAATGAACGCACAGCTCGGAACTAAAGGTGGATACGAAAGACTCCATTGACTATCTCGCACAACCATCAAACATCGACAAAGTCATACTTCTATACTCGGGAGGACTGGACACCTCCATAATGGTGAAATACATCCAAGAACAATACAACGCAGATGTAGTGACTTTAACACTGGATTTAGGCCAACCGGATGTAGACTTGGAAAAGACTAAACAAAAAGCTCTAGACATAGGGGCATCAGAAACATACGTGGTAAACTCACAAAAAGAATTTGCTGAAGAATTTATTTCCAAAGGAATTAAAGCCAATGCACTATACCAGAAAAAATATCCTCTCTCAACAGCGATAGCACGATACATCGTATGCAAGAAAGCCGTAGAGGTTGCAGAGAAGGAAGATGCTGACGCCATAGCTCACGGAGCAACCGGAAAAGGAAACGACCAAGTCCGTTTCGAAGCAGGCATACAATCCCTAAACTCTGATATCAAGCTTCTTGCTCCTGTACGTGAATGGAGCATGACTCGAGACAAACAGCTAGAGTATGCAGAGAAACACGGAATACCGGTAGAAGCATCCAAGGAATCTCCTTACTCAACCGATGAGAACTTATGGGGTAAGAGCAGCGAATGCGGACCACTGGAAGATCCTTCCAACAAACCTCCAGAAAACGTATTCCAACTAGTAACTCCTCCAAAAAAAGCACCAGAAGAACCCGAACACATCAAATTAGGGTTCAAACAAGGTATCCCTAAAAGTCTGAACGGAGAAAAAATGCCCCTACATAAACTTATCAAGGAACTGAACTCAGTAGCTGGGAAACACGGGGTAGGAATTATTGATATGATGGAAGACCGTGTAGTAGGTCTTAAGTCCCGTGAAGTCTACGAATGCCCAGCCGCAGTAACTCTGATAGAAGCACACGAAGAACTAGAAAAATTCGTATCAACAAAACATGAAAATAAGTTTAAACAAAAAGTCGATCAGAAATGGTCTGAGTATGCATACAACGGCCTCTGGTTCGACCCTGTTATGGACCATCTAGATGAATTCATTGATTCGATGAACCAGAAAGTATCGGGAACCGTAGAATTAAAGCTCTACAAAGGAAAAGTTCAAGTAACAGGTCGTGAATCAGCTAACGCACTTTACGACCACAAACTGGCGAGCTACGAAGAAGGAGAAACTTTCAATCAGGAAGCTTCACCAGGATTCATCCAGCTTCACAGCCTGCAGACCAAACTCAGCAACGAAATAAATGGAGGTGAAAAATGAGATGCTTTGGGAAACCAACCAAGACTCAGCTAACAAGCAGACGATGGAATTCACAACAGAACAAGAAGGATTAGAAGAAAAATTATTGCCTTATGACATCTTAGGTAACCTTGCACACGTCAAAATGCTAGAACAAAACGACTACCTAACCGAAAAAGAACTAGCAGAAGTTGAAGAGCAACTCAAAGAGCTCTACAACTACAGCGGCCCGATAAATTCGGAGGACGTCCACACCTTCGTAGAGGAAAAAGTGACTGAGGCTACAAAGGCCGGAAAGAAGATACATACAGGTCGATCACGAAACGATCAAGTATTCGTAGATACACGTCTGCTAATGAAAGATGCCTCAATAGAGATAGCAACAAACACTTTGAAATTAATTGGAAGTATAGAAACGTTCGCTGAAGAGAATAATGAGATTATTCCTGGTTACACCCATCAGCAGCAGGCAATGCCTTCAAGCACCGGACTCTGGATCACAAGCTTCGGAGACGCACTAATAGACGATCTAAAACTACTGAAAAACAGTTACAAAGTCTTTGACAGCAATCCATTGGGATCGGCAGCATCATACGGGACATCGCTAAATATGGATCGCAAGAAAACCACTGAGCTGCTAGGGTTTAACTCGGTTCAAGAAAACCCTTTATACTGCGGTAACCGGGGGAAGCACGAACTGATGCTGCTACAAGCCTTGAACCATTTAATGATGGATCTTCAGAAGATGGCAGAGGATATAATCAATTTCTCCGAAGATCAGCAGATCTTCGAGCTTCCAGATAAATTCTGTACAGGATCTAGCATAATGCCACAGAAGAGAAATCCTGATGTTCTGGAGATGGTTCGTGCAAAGGCAGAAGAAGTAAACGCTTCAACTCAAGCAGTACATGGAGTAATATCCAAGCTACCATCAGGATACAATAAAGACAGCCAACTGACAAAGAAACACCTGATCAACTCAATAGAAACTACAAACCAAACCCTGAAGATAATGAATAACTTTATTCAGCGGCTAGAAGTAGCCAATGACTTTGATATCAAAGATGAAGTATTTGCTGCCTACACCGCAAACAAAAAGGTAGAGAACGGAAAACCATTCCGTGAAGCCTACAAAGAAGTAAAAAAGAACGAGGAATATGAGACAAACCGAAAAATCAAGGAACCGAAAATACAAGACTCCCAAAACGTGGAGAAATTTTGGAATCAACAAGAAGAAGACTTCGAAAAAACCAAAAAACAGCTTTTGAACGAAGGCCAAGAAATATAATCAGATATGAGGAGTGATGATTATGGACGAAACTAAACAGGAGTTGGCTAAACAGCTGACAGAAATACTTGATCGGAAGGTAGAAGCGGATGAACTTGAAGTACCCGATTCAGAACACGGCGACATAGCCTTTCCAGCAATGAAAGTGGCAGCTAAAACAGATATTGAACTTGAAGAAATAAAAGAAAATATACAACAACAGTTTCAAATTAAGGGGGTTGAAGAGATAAAACTGGAAGGCCCTGGCTACATCAACTTCTACCTTGACCGAGCTGAGATAGGGAAAGAAATCCTCAACAAAGATGTCTCTGAGAGTGAAGGCAAAGAGAAAAAGGTGATTGTTGAGCACACATCTCCGAACCCTAACAAACCCCTACACATGGGCACTATGCGTTGTGCCGTGCTTGGAGATACAGTCGCAAATATAGCCCAACACCTAGGTTATGAAGTAGAAGTCCAAGACTATATCAACGATCTCGGACGACAGAGCGCACGAACAGTCTACGCACACGAAAACTTCAAACAAGAACTCAGCGAAGAAGAACTGGAGAAGAAAGACGACTTCTGGATAGGAAAACTCTATTCACAGGCAGGAACACACCTGGAAGAAAATCCGGAAGATGAAGAAAAAGTCCAGAAAGTCATTCAGGAAATCGAAGAAGGGGGAAACAAGATTTCCGAACTTAAGGATGAAATCGTCCAGAAATCGCTGAAAGGACAGCTACAGACTGCCTACAACACAAACATATTCTACGACCTCATTGCCTATGAACGGGATACAGTAAAATCAGGACTGCTAGATGAAGCAGTATCCAAACTCGAACAGCTTGACACAGTCTACGAAGTAGAAGAAGGAGAGGATGAAGGATGCGTGGTAATCAACCTTTCAGAGTATGAGGAGCAGATTGGTGAGATGAAGAAGCCTTACAAGATACTGTTCCGAAGCGACGGCACCGCCACATACACAGCCAAGGACATAGCACTGACCATGTGGAAGTTCGGAATCATAGAATCCAACTTCCAGTACAAAGAGTTCGACCAGCAGCCGAACGGCGAGACACTCTGGTCTACAGGCGGAGATAAGGACAAGGACTTCGGGGATGCCGACCAGGTCATCAACGTAATCGGAGCACCGCAGAAATACCCGATGAAAGTAATCAAGTACTCCCTGAAAGCTCTTGGATACGAGAAAGAGGCAGAAAACTTTAGCCACTGCCACTTCAAGTTCGTCTACCTGCCAGGAAAAGTATCCTATTCGGGTCGAAAAGGAAACTGGGTAGGAAAACACGGAGATGCGGTACTGGAGAAATGTAAAGAACTAGCACTTGAGGAAGTTGAGAAACGACACGAAAAGCTTTCCAAAGAAGAGAAGCAGGATATAGCTGAAAAAGTAGGCGTCGCAGCTGTACGTTACTTCCTGTTGAAATTCACTCGCGAGAAAGATATCGACTTCAGCTTTGAGAAAGCTTTAAGCTGGGAAGGAGACTCAGGACCATACCTGCTATACTCTACTGCACGTGCACACGGAATACTCGACAAGACAGAGATAGAGCCAGAGTTCACGGATTATGAGGAAGAGGTAGAGTTCGAACTGATTCGGGAGCTTGGTAAGTTTGAATCTGTAGTAAAGAGTAGTTATGAGTCCCAGGAACCTGCCAAGTTGATCCATTATCTGAAGGGTTTGGCGGAGGAGTTCAACTCCTTCTACCATAAATGCTCCGTTAAAGATGCAGAGACTGAGGAAATTGCAAAATCACGAACAGCTATAACAGAGGCGTATGTGGAGGTTATGGGGGAAGGTCTGAACCTGCTTGGGATTGAGCCACTGGAGGAGATGTAAGTCCCCTCTTCTGGGTCTGTAGCTCAGTCGGGACAGAGCACCTCCCTTCGGAGGAGGGTGTCGCAGGTTCAAATCCTGCCAGACTCGTCATGGGCTCGTAGCTCAGCTTGGACAGAGCGCGAGACTTCTACAACTGCCATAGCAGCTGGCAGTATTGACCTGTTCCACGGGTCGAGCAGCAAAGCTGCTCAAGCTAAAGTTGCAGGAAATCTCGTTGTCGAGGGTTCAAATCCCTCCGAGCCCGTTACTTAGTATAACCTACTTATGATTATCATATTCCTGATAATGTTTTCAAAACGGTTCTGATATCGGCAGAGCGGTCCATCAATTAACCTAGATAGACGTTTTAAATAAACTGTTGCTGTTGAATAAATACATGACTCTGGAGGATGTCTTGCCTAGTGGTTTAGTCCAGGAGGCGGAAGAAGATTACGTTGTAGGGAGGCAGAAAAGGAAAATAGAGACATGTCAGAGCTATCCGGATGAATGGTATCCTGTAGCTAAAGCCGAACAGGGGATGAATAAAGATGTCTATGAGTTACCGTCTGAAGGTCTTGTTCTAAAGCTCCACGATTTTCCTAACTTAGGAAGAAGCAAGAAATCGGCGGAGACGGCCTTAGAGAATAGAAGGAAGATTGAGGACATAATTGATAATCTGGAGGATCCCGAGAAGCCTTACATCTCGGTTCCTGCCCTTGAAACGACGCTGAAAGCCGAAGTCGGATCTCGGACAAAGTATGGGTATATCGTTGAACGTAGCCCGGGCGAGAGCTCCACTGTGTTCAGCGAAAGACACGGTCAAGACCTGGAGAACGTATTTTATGATAGAGCTAGAGAAGTTGCCGGCGAGCTTAACTCGGTGATAGAAGATGGCGATATAGTAACAGGTAGAAGTAACGAGTTCTGGAATGATACCGAAGACAGGCCGAGAGGGATGTTATTCGACTTAGAAGAGTACAGAATAGATATAGTGGACTGGGGAGAGCTACCGATACAGGAATCGTATGATTAATAAATCCGCGGTCGCCAGTTATTGATATGACTAAGTCCTCAGATTCAACCAAGGGTGGACGTTTTGTACCTGAGTTCTCAAAGTTTTCCGAAGACGTCAGTCTTAGATAGTCTTAATAAGTTCTGTTTCTCTAATAGTAGGATTTCTATTAATCTGTCTATTCTTGACTTATCAGTATCCTTTGTTTCTATCTTATCTGTAGCTGTGGCAGTGCTACTGCTTGTGTGATTCTTCGACCTGTCTTCGGGTTAAATGCCGTGGACAGCTTCTTGCTATACGTGATACACCATGACAACATACAACACAACACATTACAACGCAAACATTCAAAACCGGTACGAACAAAACGGAAGTTTTGACAGCAGGTGAAAGACATGGGTAGAGAAGGTTATTCACAGACTTGGGAAGACAATGGCCTAAATCCGGGACAGATGGAGGAGTTTGAGAAAGTCGCAGATAATCTTTACAGTGTCGAAACAGAGAGAGGAGATGCCTACATACATGAGAGGGATGGAAGTTTCACATTTATCGGAGATCAGGGCTCTGTAAACAGATCTCTCAGAAAGTATCAGGAACAGCTCGGAAAGTTTGAAGGATTTACAAACGGTACTGAAGAATCCTACTCTATCCGTATCGATGAAGGAAAGGCAGATGACTCTGCGATCAGAGCTCTTGAGGATTTCGGTGTCGACTTAAAGCTAACAGGCGCTGAAAGACTGATAGCTGACGGTGGGGAAGAACAGGAGTTGTCTGAAGACCTCTACGATTCTGAACATTTTGGGATGCCTGGTCAAGAGCATTTTTCGGAAGAAGGTAGTCCTGAGCGGGATCAGATAGGAAATGAAGAGAGCTACACTGGCACAATGTCTGATGTCGAACATGAATCTCCTCTAGAAGAGGTAGGAAGTATTTTTGAGAAATAAAACCTGAAAACTACTTAAAACCTTTTATTTCTTTTTCTTTTACCAATCGTCTTTCGTAGGGCAGTCCGGGTCTATACACATGTTGTAATTCTTTTTGTTGTCTCTATTAACCCATATCTTCGGTGTATTGCATTCTTCACATATTTCATCGGTCGATTTTATATCTCCGTTGTTTGGAAGAGGGTACGTGTTTTCACAGTCCGGGTACTCGGAACAGCCTACAAAACGGGAGCCGCTTTTCTTTATCATCCTCAGGGTTCCGTCTTCACACTGGTCACAGGGTCCCAGCTGTCTTCTACGTTTTCTCTCCGCATCAATGGTATCTACAAGCTCTCCTCCTATCTCTTTCTGTTTTTCTTTGAACTGTTCTAGTATAGATCCTAGCTCGTCTCTTGCTTCTTCTAAGACATCTTCTCTTGTGTCATTCTGTTCCTTGATCTCCTGCATCTTTTCCTCAAACTGTCTTGTGAGTTCTTCGGAGACAATATTAGGGCAGTAATTCTCCAGGGTATTTGTTATCGCCAGACCTAGATCTGTGACTTCTATAGGCTTCTCTTCGATATAGTTTCTGTTGTAGAGTTTGTCCACCGATTTAGCTCTTGTTGCCTTTGTTCCTAAGTTCCTTTTCTCAAGTTCGTTAACTATCTTCGACTGTGAGTATCTGTTAGGTGGCTGTGTCTCTTTTTCTTCCTTTTCAAAATCTTCAACTTTTAGTACCTGCCCTTCCTCCATGTCAGGGAGCTCTGCCTCTTCTACACGTACATAAGGTTCGTAAAGGTTGTACCAGTTCCTCTGTTTCGTGATTTTTGACTTTGCCTTGAACTCATGTTCTTTGACGTCTAAGGTGAACGTTAAGCTCTGTCTTTTTGCTGCATCACCGAATACCGCGAAGAAACGTTTGACGATAAGGTCGTAAACTTTTCTCTGTTGTTTGGAAAGCGATCCGCCTGGTGGTTCTCCGGTAGGATAAATTGCAGGGTGTGCATCGTCTTCTTTCTTACCCTGTCTCGGATAGATTTCATCTTTGTCAAGAACTTTCTTGGCTTTATCTTTGTAGTTATCCTGGTTTTTCAGCTTCTTCAGCAGACCTTTATACCCTAGCTTTGCCGGAAGCTTCTGAGACTCGGTACGAGGGTATGAAATCAGCCCGTTCTCGTAGAGCTCCTGCGCCAGCGACTGTGCCTGTTTTGGTGAAATGTTATGGTGGGAGGAGGCTTCGCTCTGAAGTCCTGTAAGGTTAAACGGTATCGGAGGATTGTGTGAGTAATTGTTCACCTTTACATTGGTTACTTCTGCTTTTTCCTCTCCCTGAACATGTTTGAATATCTTTTCAGCAGTCTCTTCATCCCATATCCTGTCTTCATCTTCCTCCCACTGTGCCTGGAACTCTGAATGGTTCAAATATATTTCCCAGTAAGGAGTAGGGTCGAACTCCATTATTTCCTTCTCTCTGTCGGCGAGAATCTTCAGTGTCGGTCCTTGAACCCTACCTGTTGACAGCGTCTTGTATCTGTCGTTGTCCCTTACTGCTTGCATTAATGCTCTTGATACGTTTACACCGTAGTAGTAGTCTAAGACATGGCGTGTAAGTCCTGCCTCGGTCATACCGTGATCGAAATCTTCTAGATCATCGAAAGCATTCTGTAGATCTTCTGGTGTTAAGGTGGAGAACTTCATCCTCTGTATTCTGTCTTCTGAAGCGCCTGTGATATGTTTTATTACATTTGAACCTATGACGGATCCTTCTAAATCGAAGTCGCAGGCATTAATGTATTCGTCTGCTTTTTCAAGTTGATCTCTTAGGTTATTGTAGTATTTCTTTACGTATCCGGAAGAATCAGAAGTTTCGAAGATAGGCTTCCATTCTACGTCGAACACTGGGTAGTCCCATCCTTCGCCTTTCTGGTCTAGGTTGAATATATGGCCGACAGCTGGTGCGATAATAATTCTCTTGTCATCTGTTTCAATAATGTAGTTTTTTACTCCTCTATTTTCTTCAGTACTGTAGTCTCCCAGCGCATTAGCTATTCTAGAAGCAACTTTTGGCTTCTCTCCAACCATTACTACGGTGTCCATACCTCAATCTTTACGGACCTACACTTAAAACTGCTTTATTTTGTTCAAACGCATGCATATAACATTACCCTTTATAAGTGCTTACCTTCTAGTTATCTTATATGAACGAAACGGTAACTCGTTTTGAGATAGCCGAATTTGTGAATGAGCTTCGTGAAGTTCAGGAGTATTCCTACGGCACGTTCTCCAACATATTTGCTACAACGCTTATCGTGGCGGCGATTGTGCTGCTCCATTAACTTAAATCGACTTATCTTTCTTTTCCACTCCATTTCAAGGTGAAAGACTATATGAAACAATACCACGACACAACACAACCATGCGTTGCAAAACCTAAAAGCAAAGGCAGAGGAGGGGAGCAGTAATGGTCAGTAGTAGTAAAGACCGGGCTTACAGATCTGATTCTGTTTCAACTCCGGATACTGCTGAAGAAACTTTGAACGGAATTCAGGGAGGAAATAGTCCAAATCTGACCGAAGATGTTGAATTGGAGACAGATGGTGTTAATTATGGCGAAAAAATGGGCGAACTTGACTCTGCTGTATTCGATGTATTGGAGTCGGATAAAACTCCTTATGAAGAAGCAGGAACCACTATGTACAATATGGGAGAACCTCAGGACAACCTAATTACTGATGGAGGATGTCCTTCACCTGAATCTAAACTGTATGAAGCAAGAGATCACATGACGCTGGTTCAAGAGGAGGGAGAAGCTCAACCGCTGGAAGTGGGAAGTAAGACTTCGATGTACGAACAAGAAGAGCCGGGAACAGAAGTAGAAATGGAAGAACATCTATCACAGTACGAGTCGTTCGAAGAAAGGGGCGGAAGAAGATAGTTCTCTCTTCCGGTCTCACCTTTCTATTCTATTTCTATATACTCTTGTCCGCCCATGTAATCCTGTAGAGCTTCCGGAACCTTGATTCCTTTCTCTGTCTGGTTGTTCTCGATTATAGCGGTGATTATTCTCTGAGGCACAAGCCCTGTAGCGTAGACGGTGAAAGGAACTTTTTTCTCGCCGTCATCCCTGTAGAAAGTCTCGA
>LKMJ01003920.1_pt1 | contig 13934 bp, 16 predicted proteins | sample 643391 | NCBI WGS metagenome assembly LKMJ01 (sample SAMN04112250, study PRJNA286221) | soda lake metagenome | biome: soda lake; feature: Kulunda Steppe; material: water; isolation source: sample PL-Br10 brine of Picturesque Lake | place: Russia: Kulunda steppe | collected 2010-07
CGACGCCGAGATCGACGACGTGCTCGGCGGGATCGACCGCCTGCTCGCGGACGGCTGTATCAAGCGGATCGGCTGCGTCGTCAACCACGTCGTCACCGGGTTCCGAAACAACTGCATGGTCGTCTGGGACGTCCCCGAGGACGAGCTGGACGAGCGCGGCGAGGTCGTCGGCAGCCTCCCGTACGTTACGCTCTGTTATCACCGTCCCCGCCGGCCCGAGCAGGACTGGGAGTACAGCCTGTTCACGATGATCCACGGTCGGGAGGCCGACGCCGTCGACGCGAAGATCGACGAGCTCGCCGCCGACTACCTGCCCTTCGGCCACGAACGGCTCTACTCCACCGAGACGCTGAAACAGACCGGCGCCCGCTACGACGAACTCGTCGCCAACGTGGAGGCGGAAGCGACCGCCGAACGCGACGACGACTGATCGGCCGCGTTCGACGAGATACGTAACGGGGAACTGATGGCCCACGCTCCGCCCCCATCGACGACGCCTCGGGCGGAGTTTTCTGCCGGGGATTTTCCGCCGCTTGATCACGTCAGATCCGGTCGCTGCCCATCGCTTAAAACCGTCTACGAAACGTCCCCTTCGACGTGCTCACAGGATCGAAAGCGCCCCCAGATCGATCGACGGTCGGCGACGAATCGGTAGCCACGTTCCCGAACCCGTCCCCAGAACGGACACAGACGCGCAACGCGAACCGCACGGTTGCCGACGGTCCCACAGCGGTCAACGCACTGTTCGAGCGCGCTGCCACAGGAGTAGACGGCGTCGTCGGTCAACAGGTGCATGCAGCTATCGTACTCGTCGGGAAGGCGGGCCTTCTGATCCGGCGTGAGTTCGCCGAACCCGACGGGGTCAAACTCGCCGAAGCGTACCAGCCACCCGACCATATACATACAGAACCCACAGTCGTCGTCGTACACGAGCCGTGGCGTAGCCATACCCACGTATCGTAGCGCCCGCTCTTTTGTGTTCTGCCCGGTAGCTGAATCTCCGGTGCCATCGAACGTACACGTCTCGTCCGAACGCGCCACTCCTCCGGCTCCGGCAACCGAGTCCGGTCGTCGTCAGAGGCAAGTGCCCGCCCGCGGAACCCTTCGGCATGTCGGATCCCCGCGACGACGTCGATTCTCTCGACGCCCTCGGACGCCTCCTCGACCGGCTGGGGATCATCGACGCCGAGCGGTTCCGGCCGACGTTCGACCTCGCCTGGCCACGCGTCGTCACGGGCTTTGCGATCATGTCCAAACAGACGGCCGACCTCGCGATGGTCGGGATCGCGGTCGGGACCGCCGGCACGGCGGGGTTGGCGTTCGCGCTCGGCTACTGGAGCATCGTCGTCCTCCTCGGGCTGGGGCTGGCGGGCGGGACGGTCAGCCTCGTCTCACAGAACTACGGCGGCGGCCGGAGCGATCGCGCCTCGCTCGTCGTCAAACAGAGCGTCCTCGTCGCGACGCTGTTTTCGATCCCGATCATGCTCGGGTTCGCGCTGTTCGCCTCCGAGCTGATCGGCGTTCTCGGCGCGGAGCCCGAGTCGCTCCGGCACGGCGCCGTCTATCTACTGTTCGTCACCCCGGCCGTGCTCTTCGAGCTGTTGAACCTCATCGCCAGCCGGACCTACACCGGCGTCGGCGACACCTTCACCGAGATGGTCGCACGAACCGGCGGGGCCGTTCTCAACGTCGTCCTCAGCGCGTTGTTCATCTTCGGGCTCGGCATGGGTGTCGCCGGGGCCGCCCTCGGAACGACGCTTTCGACCGGCGCGGTGATGGTGGTCCTCGGCTGGGGGATGATCGGTCGCTCCTACGGCGGACTGGGAATGGAGCCGAGCCCCGTCCCGGTGGCGCGCTCGACCCCGCTCGTGGACGTCGCCGTCGTCCGCCAGCTGCTGGAGGTGTCGGCGCCCGAGATCGGTCGGCGGCTCGCACAAGGGCTCGTGATCTTCCCGCTGTTGTGGATCGCCGCCTCGTTCGGGCCGGTCGTCGTGACCGCGCTCGAGGTCGCGAGACGGGTCAGAGCGATGATCAACAGCATCAACTGGGGGATGTCGCTCGCGTCGAGCTCGCTCGTCGGTCGACACCTCGGCGCCGACGAGGAGGCCGAAGCCGGCGCCTACGGTGCGGGGATCATCCGGCTGGCGATGGTCTCGTACGTGTTCGTCGCCGCCGTCGTGATCCTGCTCGCGACGCCCATTGCCGGCCTGTTCGTCTCCGGTCCCGAGGAGGTTGCCGTGACCGCGACGTTCGTCGCCGTCGCCGCGATCAGCGCCGTCGGGCTCGGACTCGATGGCACCGCCTCCGGCGCGCTCGTCGGCGCCGGCGACACCCGCTGGCCCTTCGTCGCCTCGCTCGTCGGTCGATACGTCTTCGCGCTCCCCGCCGCGCTCGTGGGGCTCGTCACGCCGCTCGGCGTCGCCGGACTCTACCTCGCGCTCGTCCTGGAGTCGTTCGTTCCCGGCGGCATCAACTACGGCCTGTTCAGATCCGGTCGGTGGAAGGTCGTCAGTCGACGATATCGACCTGACGCCGAGGTCGGAGACGGCGACTGAGCGCGTCGCCATTCGACCGGAGACTCGGTGTCAATTCCCCAGCTCTCGGAGTTTCTTCTGCACTCGTGCGTAGACTTTCGGGTGCAGGTTCATCCCCTCGTCCACGAGATCGTACAGGACGTCGGTCGCCTCGTCCGCCGTCAACGCTCCGTCTCTCGTACCCTTGAGCAATAGTGTCGTCACCCACCAGCACTCGAGGCCGTGACTCCGGGCGACCTCGATCAGCCCTTTGTCGTTCGCGAGAAGGTGCTCCCCGTCGGCCGCTGCCAGCAGGATCACGGACGCGTCGGCCACCGCAATTCCCTCCATCGACGCCACTTCGTCCGCCGCGTCCGGCGTTTCGTGAACGGTGACGTTCGTCAGAAACTCGTCGAGCGCCGCAGTCCCACGCTTCCCCTCCGTGAGGACTTCTTCCCGAACCTCCTCCGTCGTCCGGACGTCGTCAAAGACGACCGAGACGAGGTCGAGTCGTCCGACCCACGCGAGCGGGATCAGCGCGGAGGAGTCGACGACGACCATCAGACGCGATCGAGATCTCGTTCGAGGTCGTCCGTCGTGTACCCGACGTCGATCCCCGCTTCGGAGGCGAGCGTCAACATCTCGACGTACGGGACGTCCGCCAGTTCCGCTGCCTTCCGCAGCGTGATCCGATGATCACGAAGCTGATCGAGTGCCCGCTCCTTACGCCAGTCGGAGAGGCCCTGTCGGATCAGACGGCGAAGCACCTCCGATCGATCGGCGCTCATCTCCTCTTCGAGTTCGCCGAGCGCTTCCTCGTCGTCCGCCGGAATGCGCGTGGTAACCGTCTTCATCGTTACGATCATATACGTTACGATACAGTATAAACGTAACTCTGGGTCGGAACCGATCACGACCCGGACTCCCTTCTCATCCGTGCGTCGACTCGGGACGCCCGTTCGTCCGTGCGTCGATCGACTCCATCCGATGTGCCTTTCCGAACTGACCACGTCACGCCACGTATGAACGCGAATTCGTCGATACCGTGCGGTCGATCCCTCTCACGACGTTCGGGTGGACGCCCATGACACGGCGGGACGACTACTACAACCGATCGAAACAGGAGGGGTACCGCAGCCGCGCCTCCTACAAGCTGAAGCAGATCGACGAGGGCGCCGACCTCTTCGAGCGCGGCGACACGGTCGTCGACCTCGGCGCCGCTCCCGGGGGGTGGCTCCAGGTCGCCGCCGAGGCGGTCGGCGAGTCGGGGACGGTCGTCGGCGTCGACCTCCAGCGGATCGACGACCTCGAGGACCACGACGTCGAGACGATCCGCGGCGACATGACCGACGAGCGGACGCAACACTACCTGCGGAAGGCCGTCGACGAGGGCGGCGCGGACGTCGTCGTGAGCGACATGGCGCCGAACATGACCGGGGAGTACTCGCTGGATCACGCCCGCTCGGTCCACCTCGCCCGGCAGGCGTTCGAGGTCGCCGAGGAGCTGCTGGCGCCCGGCGGCGACTTCGTCGTGAAGGTGTTTCAAGGCGAGGACCTCGACGCCTTCCGCGACGCCGTCGAGGAGCGGTTCGAGTACGTCCGGACGGTGTCGCCGCCGGCCTCCCGCGACTCCTCCTCGGAGGTCTACCTCGTCGCGAAGGGCCACCTCACCGCCCCCGTCGAGGAGGGCGACCGCGTCGAGGTGACCGTCGAGCGACTCGGCGAGGAGGGCGACGGGATCGCCTACCTCGAGGGCTACACGCTGTTCGTTCCCGACGCCGAGGTCGGCGAGACCCTCACGGTCGTCGTCGCCGACCTCAAGCCGCGGTTCGGCTTCGCGAAGCGGGTCGACTGAGCGGTTCCCCGTCGCGGCGTCACCCGTCTCCGTCGGCGTCGACGAAGTCGCCGAGGTTCGCCTGTAGCCCGGCCGCCATCGTCGACTTCCGTCGGAGCCGTGCGAGCGAGATCGGGAGGTGTTCCGTCACGCCACGGACGGCCTCGCCGAACGTCTCGGCGGTGCCGTGCTCGCCCTCGAAGGCGTTCCGGACCGCCTCCCGCACCTGCCACACCCCGACGGGACCCCAGTAGTCGTCGGAGACGTGCCGACAGACGAGCGCCTTCGCCTGCCGATCCCGGTCGTGGAGGTGTTCGAGCACGCCGACGCGGGCGGCGTAGTAGGCGCCGGCCGTCTCCTCGACGTACCCGGTCCGACCCTCACGTCCCTCGCTCGCGGCCGCGAGGTAGACGCCGGCCTCGGGGTCGGGGTTCCAGACGGAGCCGGGCGCCTTCAGCTCGACCAGTTCGTACTCCCAGCGACCCGGGACGAGGATCACCCAGAAGGCGTTTCCGAGGAACTCGTTGCGGTGCACTTCGACGGCGTTGATCGTCGGCGCGTCGCGGATCGTCCCGCGGAGGTATTGGCCGACGGTGTCGTCGACGGCGGTGATCGACCACCGCGTCGGAACGAGCCGACGGTCCTCCCCGCGGCCGAGTGCGCCCGCCGAGAGGATCGTGTTGATCTCGTAGACGTCGAATCCTCGTCGATAGAGGTAGGTCATCGCGCCCTGGGCGCGCCAGTCGTCGTCCTCCAGCGTCTTTTTCACCGGCCGCGGGACGTGCGGGTTCTCGCCGAGCTCGGCTGTGCGGGCCGCCGCCCGCGGACCGGTCGGCGTTTTCACGTCCTCGATGCCGACCTCCAGATCGAGGTCCGGCCGCCCGTCGAGGCCGATCTCGACGTCGACCGGGCGGTCCGCGATGGCGACCTCGCGTTGAACCCCGAGCCAGCCGTCCCAGACGTCGTGAACGGAGCCGTTCACGGTCCCGGCGGCGCGACCCGGCCCGCCCGTCCCCACGCTGCCGACGTCGACGCCCCGTGTCGAGTTGAGCAGGCTCGTTCGTCGATCGAAAACGTCAGCGATGGAGACGCCCTCCTCGTACCACGCCGCGGACGTCTCGAAGCGGGCGGCGTGTTCCTCGCGGCCGACGGGCGAGAGGAGGCCGGTGGAGACGGTCGGATAGTTTGACCGCCCGACGAAGATGGAAGGCGAGACGCTCCCGACGATCGCGTCGTCGGAGACGTGTTCGTCGAAGCGTCGCTCGAAGGAGTCGAGGTGGTCGAGTATCCCGTAATCCTTCTCGCGGGCGAGTCGCCGGCGCTCGGCGCGCTCGTTCGCCTCGAACTCCAGATACTCGTCGAGCCGCATTCGGATCGTCGTTGGATGCCCGTCGGCTTGAACGTTGCCGGAACGACTGCGATGGACGCCGACGATGCGGGAATAAAAACGAACTGGGCGCCCGACTAGCTGTGGATCCCCATCGCCTCGATCTGTTCTTGATACCGATTGCGGATGGTGACCTCGGTGACCTGGGCGACGTCGGCGACCTCGCGTTGGGTTTTCTTCTCGTTACAGAGCAACGAGGCGGCGTAGATGGCTGCGGCGGCGTACCCGGTGGGTGACTTCCCCGAGAGCAGCCCTTTCTCGGCGGTCGTCTCGATGATCTCGTTCGCCTTCGATTGAACTTCCTCGCTCAACTCCAACTCCGAGGAGAATCGTGGAACGTACTTCTTCGGGTCGACGGGACGCATCTCCAGACCCAGTTCCTGTGAGATGTAGCGATAGGTTCGACCGATCTCCTTGCGATCGACGCGGGAGACGTCGGATATCTCCTCGAGTGACCGCGGGATGCCCTCCTTCCGACAGGCGGCGTAGAGCGCGGCGGTGGAGACGCCCTCGATCGAGCGGCCGCGGATGAGGTCCTCGGAGAGCGCGCGTCGGTAGATGACGGAGGCGACCTCCCGAACCGAGCGGGGGACGCCAAGCGCGCTCGCCATGCGGTCGATCTCCGAGAGCGCGAACTGGAGGTTGCGCTCGCCGGCGTCCTTCGTGCGGATCCGCTCCTGCCACTTGCGCAGCCGATGCATCTGCGAGCGCTTCTTCGAGGAGATGGACCGTCCGTAGGCGTCCTTGTCCTTCCAGTCGATGGTCGTCGTCAGCCCCTTGTCGTGCATCGTCTTCGTCGTCGGTGCGCCGACGCGGGACTTCGACTGCCGCTCGGAGTGGTTGAAGGCCCGCCATTCCGGGCCGGGATCGATCTGTTCCTCCTCGATGATGAGCCCCGTTTCCTCGTGGATGAGTTCGCCGTCGGCCGTCCGGGTGAGTTCCTCCGGATCCAACTCGTCCGGATCCAGTGCCTCCGGGTCCACCTCCTCGACGTCATCACCCCGTTCGCGTTCCGCCCCGTCGCCCCGTCTCGTACGCTGCCGGTCGTGATCCCGCTGCCGGGTTGGCCGTGTCATCGCATTTATATAGTATTTCAGCGGGTTGACTTAAAAGTTGGTGGCAACTCGATCGAAAACGACCGACTCGACTCCGGTTGCATCGCGGATGTTTCCGGTCACGTCCCGATCACGTTACCGGTCACGTCCCGATCACGTTACCGGTCACGTCGTGCCGCGACCGCTCCGCTCCGACCGGATCCGATCGCGACGGAGGTCGTTGTCGCGTCTCGAAGGTGCCTACGCGTCGTCGCCCGTCTCGACCACGACGGTTTCGTGTCCCATCGCGTCGTCGTGGACGACGGCGACTTCCTCGGGGAGGCCGTCGGCGAACGTGAGGTCGATCTCGTAGCCGATCTCCGTGAGCGCGAGCGTACAGAGTTCGTCCGGAGCGGCGTCGTCGATCGCGGCGACCTCCAGACGGAACGTGCCGTCCTCCGCGAGCGTCGCGGACGTGACCGAAACCGCGTGACAGCCCGTCTCGCCGATCACGGTGCCGTCGACGTGCACGGCATCCGCCTCGAACGCCACGACGGCCGTCCCCGCCTCGGTCTCCGGATTCAGTTCGACCAGGTCGACGTCGACGCCCGGCGAGACGGTCTCCTTCGGGTTCACAACGTCGGTGGCCGTCGATTCGGATGAACCGACAGCGACGCGTTCGTCGTTCCCAGCGTTCGATTCGCCCCCAGCCCCCGGTTCGTCCCAAGCCCCCGATTCATCCCCGGCATCTCGTTCGTCCCCGAGGGTCGGCTCGCCGCGGGCCGTACAGCCGGCGACGAGAAGCGTCATGCCGGCCAGCAGGGCTCGTCTATTCATGTATCAAGGACGTCGGGATCGGATATAGCCGTTGTGTCCGGAACGCCGGCGGGCCACCTGGACGATCCATGCGATCAGCGGGCATGGAACGACCGGACCGTAACGGTCTTAAGTATCTCCCCGGTACTGGTGAATGAGTCCTGGTAGGGTAGTGGACTATCCTCTTGGCTTGCGGAGCCAGGGACCGGAGTTCAAATCTCCGTCAGGACGTTTCCTTTCGACGTCATCCTTTCAGCGATGCGTGCTGATCGCCGGCAGCCGGCACTCGATCGACCAATCGATCGCACGCCCCCGTCCCGTACCCGTCGGCTCAAAAGATCCCGTCGAAGACGTAGTAGATGCCGAAAAGCAGAACGGCCAGCACGGCCGTCAGTGCCGTGAGGAACGCGGCCACACGGGGGAACACCATCCAGAAGGCGATATAAAAGGAAAAGGCGAACGCGAGAAGCACGAGCAGGAACACTCCTCGTGTCGGGTTCTGGACGGCGGCGACGAACACTCGTTGGGGAAGCGAGAGGTCCTCGAAGTCGACGGCCTCGGGCGGCTCGGCGGGACCCCCTTTCGAGGGAACCTCCTCCGGCGCGTCGTTCTCCGGTGCGGCGTCCTCCGGAGCGGCGTCCTCCCCTCCGTCCACGTCGTCCGAGCGGTCGACGTCGGCCGATCGCACGGCCCGTTCGGAGCGTGCCGTTCGGGTCGCTCCGGCGTTCGCCGTCGTATCGGCGTCAGCGTCGTCTGTCACGAACGGACCTACGGGGCGAATCGTTCTGTACCTGTCGCTTCGATCGTTTTTCCGACGTGGTCTCGCGGGATCACCACACGAAACCGCCCACCGCGAGGCCGGAAAGAACCGTGCCGATGGCCGCGATCAGATTCACGACGGCAAATCCGGTTGCGACGCCGACCTCCCCGTCCTCGGCAGTCGTCACGGTCTCCACCGCGAACGACGAGAACGTCGTGAACGCCCCACAGAATCCGACGGCGACGAAATGGATCGTCGGAAGGCCGACCGGCGCGGAGAGAACCAATCCGAGCACGAGGCTGCCGAGCGCGTTGACCACGACCACGGACTCCCGACCGTGGATAAAGAGCCCGACGGCATGTCGACTCACGGCACCGAACGCGCCGCCGGCGCCGACGAGCACGGCGGTGAACGGCCCGGCGAGAAACGGGTCGGTCACGATCGCCTCCCGAACGCGGACGGGCCGATCATAGTCGCCTCCCGATCGCGAGTCCGAACACGGCGGCAGTCAATCCGACGGCGTAGCTGGCGAGGACGTAGAGCCCGCCGTCGACGGTCCCGAGAGCGACGGCGTCGCCCGCGAAGGTGCTGTAGGTGGTGAACGACGAGAGCACCCCCGTGCCGACGAACAGTTGCGTGCGGCGGGTCGCCGCTCGGGTGACGAGAAATCCCAGCGCGAACGATCCGATCACGTTGACGGTAAACGTTCCGATGCCCGTCACGTCGCCGGCGGCGACGTCGACGCCGTACCGTGCCACGGCACCGAGGAATCCGCCGGTGGCGACCAGCAGAACCCCGGCCACGGTCCGTTCCATGGTCACTCCTCGATGTGGAGCGTGTTGTGCCTTCGGATCCGGGTATGGTCGGCGTCGACGGCGTCATGAGCCCGACGGTGATGCCGACCGCGTTATGTCGCCACCACGTCGCTCGCGCGCGGGCTCGCCCCGCCGTGTGGCGTCCGCCGTTCGCGGACGCTGACGGTGTGGGCTTCCTCCGTCGCGTCATCGACCACGAGCGCCTCGCCGACCCCGTCCGGCAGCCTGGCGGCGAGCCGCCCGTCGAGGTAGGTCGCCTCCGCCTCCCGGAGACGGTCCACGTCGCGTTCGGCGGTGAGTCGATGTGCGACGATCAGGTCGGACTGGGAGATGGCGACCGGCGGAAGGACCCCGGGCCGCTGTGTCGCACAAACGAGCGAGACGCCGGGAGCACGCCCGCGCGTCAACAACGTCCGCAACGCAGGATCCGCGGTACCTCCGAAGTACGCGTGTGCCTCGTCGATGAGGAGCCACGGAAGCCGCCGAGTCGTTCCGGCGACTCGGGCGTCGTAGAGTCCGCGGGCGACCGAGCGAACGACCGCTTCGGCGGCCGTCTCGGAAGTTCCGGCGAGATCGATGACGGCCGGTCGTCCGTCGCCGATCAGGTCATCGATCGACGGTGCCTCCGGGTCGAAGACGTCCCACGACGCCGCCAGATCAAGATGATTTCGAACCACGCGACGCGTCGCGTCGGGCGCTTCCGTCGACGGGAGCCGCTCTCGAAAGGCGTCGATCGACGCCGGAACGCTCCCCAAATCGACCGTTTCGGCGACGACTCGCCAGAGCAACCCTCCCGGTCCGCTCTCAGGGTCGAGTCCGAGCAGATCCGGCCACGCCGACGGCGGAAGCGCGTCGGGACGCACCGCCGGTTCGACCACTCGCCCGCCGACCGCCTCCAGTCCGTCGAAGACGCCCATCGGATCCACGACTATCGGTGCCACCCCCGGCGCATCCGCGAGCCCCTCCGCGATCACCCCGAGCGTGTACGACTTGCCGGTTCCGCGCTTGCCGACCACGACGCCCGCATGCGGGCGGTCGACGTCGAGCCCGACCGCGGCGCCGGCGCTACCGTCCCGAGCCAGGAAGTTACCGAGCCGAACCGTCGGGCGTTCGTTCCCGGTTCCGTCGTTCCCGGTCCCGTGCCGTCCGAGCACGTACATGCGTTCGGGTGGCTTCGGCATGATATATAAGCGATCGGGGCCGCGTCGCCGCCGCCGACCATGCCCCCGATCCTTTATCAGTGATGCCGGAACCAACCGGCCACATGACGGCAAAGGATTCGGGGCAACCCGGCCGTGGATGGACCGCGTTTCGTGACGACGAACGAGCGATCGAGGGATTACCGGTTCGGCTCGTGATCGCGCTCGTGGTCGGGGTCGCCAGTCTCAGCGTGATGATGGGCATGGTTGGAAACATCGACGGGCTCGCGGCGACCGAACTCGACGCCCAGCCGCAGCCGGAGGTGACGACGCCGGGCGACCAGTCGATCGACGTCGCCGTCGTCGACCCTGACGGAACTCGCGTCACGGACGCGACGGTGATCGTCCGCGGCGGCTCCGCGCGTATCGACGGCGTCGCCACCGCGACGACCGACGAGGACGGTATCGCGACGGTCGACGTCGCCCCCGAACTCGGGCCGAACCAACCGGACGGAACGCTCACGATCGACGTCAAGCCCCCCGCCGGAAGCGACTACGTCGACGAGCGTGAGAACACGAAGGTGCTCGTCGTCGCGGAGTGATCGATGGCGACTCGGCCGGTCGGGTCGACCGACTGTCCAATCACAGCTGCTCGTCCCAGTCGATCCACTCGTGTTCCCAGCCGTGTTTCGCGAAGTATCCCTGCTTCGCGAACTCCGCGTCCTCACGTCGCGTTCGATTTCGTTCGACGCCGGACTGCTCGCCGTCGACGAGCATCGGCCGAAGACGTGCAGGTCCCGTGGCGTCGACGGTTCGAAACCCGGGAGGCGCCGCGGGAGCGTCGTCCGTCGGTCGCTCCCGTCGTGATTCGACGGTCGAACCGTCCGGATTCACAGCCTTGTGGGCGGTTTCCGTGGCGGCGTTCGACTCGGGTTCGATGCCGACGATCGTCTGGATCGCCGTCCCTTGCGGATACACGAGCCTCCCGTCGTCCGCCAGCTGGTCCCGCAGCGCCCGGGGGGGTTCGACGACCGACGCTTCGAGGAGGATCCGGTCGTACGGGGCGTACTCGGGGAGTCCATGGGCGCCGTCCCGGCGGTCGACGAGCACGGCGTCGTAGCCGGCGTCGGAGAGGTTCGAGCGAGCGAGATGCACCGCACGACGGTCGATGTCTATCGCATGAACCCGTCTCGCGCCGACGATCTCCGCGAGCGTCGCGGCGGTGTAGCCGATCCCCGCGCCGACGACGAGCACCTCGTCTCCCTCGTCGGCGGCAAGCGCCGTCAGCATCCGTGCGACCGTGGCCGGAGCAAGCGCGCGCGTGCCCGCTTCCTCGGATGCCCGGTTCGCGTACGGCGTGTCCTCGACGAAGGTCTCGCGGGGGACGCGCTGGAGCGCGCTCAGGACGGACGCGCCGAGCGGCTCGCCGATCTGGTGTTCGAGCCCCTCGATCATGTCCGCCCGCAGCGCCGACTCGTCCATGACTGTCCTCGGCGCTCAGTCCTCTAAAACCGCACGCTCGGGACGGCCGACGATCGCGACGCGCTCCGCGGACGGGATCGACCGTACGGTCGCGCGCAATCCCACGTTCTCGAACCATCCCGTCACGGTCGATTCGGCGTAGCAACGACCCGCGCCCAGCGCGAGGCGGCGCGCATCGAACGCGGTCACCACGTCGCCGTCGAGTCGATCCCGAACCGGCTCGACGAGCACCGCCGCGCCGTCCGCCGTGACGAGGTCGGCGACCGCCTCGACGGTCATTCGCGCCTCTTCCGGGTGCATCTCGGCCAGCAGATCCACGCCGAACACGAGATCCGTCGGGGGTGTCGACGACGGCGGCCCGGCGGTCGTTTCGACGCCGTTCGCATCGAGCAGCGGGCTTGTGACGGCCGCAACGTCCGGATCGGTGAGCACCGTCGCCTCGAGCCCGCGGGCGACGAACTCGCGTGCGTACGTACCGGCGCCGTCGTCCATGAGGCGAACCCGATCCGCTGACCGGGCCTCCCTGATCGCGGCGGTCACGTAGGCTCTGACGAGCGCCGGGTCGGTCGCGAGCTCCGCACCGAGACGGTTTCGGAGCCGATCATCGTCGCCGTCGACGGAGCTCTCGGGAACCCGTTCAGGATACGTCGCCAGCGTCGACGGAAGGTCGACGAGGTCGTCGGCGACGTCGAGCTCCCTCGGGAGGGATCCGATCGAACGGAGGTCACGCTTCGCGAGGAAGCCAAGCGCCCGGTTGGTCGTCTCGTACTCACCGTCGACGTATGCGACGAATCCCAGATCGGCGAGCACGTCGAGCACACGCTCGGCCGCGGCGGGCGAGAGCGGGGTTTCGGCGGCGAGTTCGGTCGCCGTCCCCGCTCGATCCGTGAGCGCGTCCATCGCGCCGACCTCGCGGAGCGCCCGCAACAACAGCAGCGTCTCGGTCGGATGATCGGTCCGGTTTCGGGTCGGCATATACCTACGCGAGTCCGTTCGGGGATGATAAACGATGTGGCACGGAGGTGTCGTTCAGTACGCCCCCGAAGTGTGGGAACGCTGGCTCCGTGGACGTGGAAGATGCCGGAGAGACGGTTCTGGGGGTGCGGCGGCCGCGACGCGACGGACGTTACTGCAACGGCACGAATCGGACGCCGCCGTGATCCTCCCGGTCGACGCCGCCGTCGTCACGGATCGTAAGCCGAACGAGTCGCTGGGTTCCGGACTCGCCGACCGGGGCGACGACGCGGCCGCCCGGTCGGACCCCCTCGATGACGGGAGCAGGAACGCCGTCGGCGGCCGCACAGGTGAGATATGCGGCGTCGAACGGGGCCTCGGACGGACGGCCTTTTCGCCCGTCGCCGACGTGGACGACGACGTCGTAGCCGAGTCGCGTGAGACGGTCACCGGCGGCCTCGGCGAGTTCCGGGACGTACTCGACGCTGTGAACGTTCCCCGGACCGACGATCTCGGCGACGACCGCGGCATGGTACCCACAACCGGTCCCGATCTCGAGAACGCGGTCGCCGTGGGCGACGTCGAGCAGATCAACCATGATCGCGACCATGTGTGGGGCGCTTATCGTCTGCCCGTGGCCGATCGGGAGCGGCCGATCCGCGTACGCGGCCGACCGATTCGTCGACGGCACGAACTCGTGACGCGGGACGGCCTCGATGGCCGCCAGCGTCCGGTCGCTCACGTCCGCCCGGCGGCGAAGCCGCTCGATGAGCTGGCGACGAATCGTGTCGTATTCGCCGTCGTCGCCCCCATCGTCGCTCCCCTCGTGGTCACGGGGGTTCATGTGTGTCGCTAACACGCCCATCCGCCTGAAAGCACCGGTGGGTCGGCGCCGATCCGTCGGCGTGGCGTCGATCCGTCGATGTGGCGTGAGAGCGTTCCACACGAAAACGGCGGGAACGGACGGTGAACCAAGGTATTCCACCCGACGAGAAACACTACCCTTTTGACCCTGCTGTCGGTAACAAGCGGTATAATGGGCCGACGCAAGAAGATCGTTCAAGAGTGTGAGCGGTTGATGGACAACCCGGAGCACATCCGGAACATCGCCATCGCCGCCCACGTCGACCACGGCAAGACGACGCTCTCCGACAACCTGCTGGCGGGTGCGGGGATGATCTCCCAGGACACCGCGGGCGA
>LKMJ01003921.1_pt1 | contig 13934 bp, 15 predicted proteins | sample 643391 | NCBI WGS metagenome assembly LKMJ01 (sample SAMN04112250, study PRJNA286221) | soda lake metagenome | biome: soda lake; feature: Kulunda Steppe; material: water; isolation source: sample PL-Br10 brine of Picturesque Lake | place: Russia: Kulunda steppe | collected 2010-07
CACACACACACACACACACACACACACACACACACGCACACCACACCACACCAAACACATCAAAAGGCAGGCAGATATACGACACACATACAAACGACAGGCCCAAAGCATAGGTATCGCACCTAGGATAAAAAGGCACAAATGCGTTCGCTTCGCATCGATTCTTTGTTTAGTTGTGATTCGATTTCACTTCTTTCATTTCAATTTCACCAATATGATGACTTGCCACGTGTTGCATATTGACACTCTAGAAACCACCTGGACAAGTGTTTGGCACTGCCACGACAATCTATGGCTTTTGTTACATTGAAATTTGAGGATGTGAGGAGTAGCAGAGAGCAGGACAGCCTGGAACAATGAGTGAGCGGTCCATAATGGCCCCTGAGCAGCTCCGCGTTCATCAGAAGCAGGCAATCCATGGAATTGCCAGGGCAATAGCCAGGGGTGGAGATGCACCTTGCAATAATTTCCTGTTGCAGCATGCAGCTGGAAGCGGAAAGAGCCTAACTTGCGCAGGTAACTTGCCCTTCAGGGACCTGAAACAATGCTTCATCTCAGGCAGTCAGCATCGTAATTTAGCAAATCTCTATTGCAAACTTGCCTGTCCAACCTGTTGAGCACGCTTTCCCGCAGCTGCTCATGAGTACTGGGTTAACAGCCAGCTGCCCCCCCCCCTTTCCCATTGCAGCGTTGGCAAACGAGCTTGTGAAGCTGGAGGTCTCTGATAATACCAGAGCCCCCCTCTTCCTATTCATTTTCATTGTTGTTGACCGTGTGCACCTCTCACTCCAATTGCACCAGACTGCACGTAAGCATCTGGCTGGTGAGTACCCTCTTGCCTCTGGTTGCCACGGTGCGATGCCAGCTGCATTTGTTTTGTACTGTGTGGCCTGTCTAAGACACATGCCAGCAAACTATGCTGGGGCGTTTGAAGCAGGTAGCGAGCATGTTTGTATTCCTGCTTCTAAGCATAGATGCGTTGTGCTTTTTTGCGTACCCTGATCACTCCATACTACCTCCTAGGCAGTGCCCAGCATTATGACTTTCCACGGGATAAGCACAGCCCTGAACAAACAAATGTTGTTGATGCTGCAATTCATTCCCCCCTAGGTTTAAGTGTCCCGCACTTCGGCAAGTCTTCTACCCTCAACTCATCAATGCAATACTTTTTGGCAACAGGTGCCAAGATTCCAGAGAAATGGGTGGCATGGACGCACAGTGCGGACCAATTGCAATTGTGAGCTGTGTTTGTCCCATCGACTTGCTTGCTTTTTATGCAACCTTAAGGACACCGAAGTTAAATGCTCTCTAGGCAGACCTTGTATGCTTCATTTATAATGTGCATCCATTCACTCGTGGCGCACCTGTGTCTGCTGCATAAGCTGGCTGGCAGGCATCGGCTTGATGTCTTGTGGGACAGCAAGGAGGCCTTTTGTTGGACAGGCATTCTACAGTTGGCCTTGTCCCTGACCACGGCTGGAAGGGAGGTTGAGCGCCGTCCACAGGCAAGCATGCTGATTGATTGCTTCCGGCTCTCAGGTACATGGAAATGCAACCAGACAACGCAAATCGTCCCCGGATCCTGGTGACCACCGTGCAAAGTTTATGGTCAGCCTGGACGAGAGTTTGTAGAGCAGAGGGGCAGTCCACCCTGCAGGTGAGTACTTGCACGTTCTTGTGCTCCTGGATGTTGTGCCATGCTGTGCACGCGCGATGAGTTTAATGTGTGATCCCCACTCAAGCAGGCAGGCAAGGGAGTGTTTTCAACAGCCCTGAAGTTTGTGAGTAAAATCCATTCAGCAGATTCTGCTTCAAGCTCAATCAGCCAACTGTTCTGAGCTGCTCAATGAAGTGCTGGCTCGCATCTTGGTCTTTGTAGAGCTACAATTACACTGCCTGCCATATTTGTGCAGTCAAGCCAATTGAACTTCACCTGCTTGCCTGTGTTGTTCAGGCCATGCATTGGATTCTTTGCATTCAACCTTTTTCCCAAATTCTGGTTGGGTGCTTGAAGGGATGCACTCAGTGACTGGTGTGATTGTGATTGTCATTCTAAATCGCTCATACAATCCTTCATGTATCTGGCATGTAGACTTTGTAGGTATGCAGCCAAAAAGGTGTTATGGCTGTCTATTAATTGCTTGGCCAGGCTTGTTGGCAATTCTTTTACCGGTACAGTCAGGGAAGGCATGCGGTAAAGCACTGTTGACATGAATTCTTACATTGCAGGCGAACCTAAACAGGACTGGCCAGCGGGTTGCTGTCATTTGCGGTAAGCCTAACCTATGGGTGTGCTGCTCGTTTGGGCAGTCATTAGCCCTCTCCTGCAGCTCATCATCATGATCAATTATTTCACGCGCACCACAGGCTCACGCAATGCAACAGTGCAGGTGCCCTCAAAAGGCTATTGCGTGGCTATGTAAGAGAAACAGACAGTCACGCCTTATGCATGCCAGGTTGTGACTCCTGCAACACGAGTGCAACTTCTTGCAACCTTTCTTCGATCCTGGTTTTCTTGCATGCAGATGAAGCACATCGTACCCATGGCTCTAACAGCATGGACATGATCAATCAGCTGCTATCTTCTCCGCTGGTCTCGCGGCTGGACGTCATGCCATGCAAGAGGCCTGTCGTGCCTAGTGGATGCAAAGATATGGCTGAACGAGGGAGGCCGGCATGTGATGGTCCTCATGGTCCCAGCACAGATCAGCATGCACACCACATATACTACATTGGCCTGACGGCCACACCATCTGAGAAGGCGCTAATGCTCTTTGGGGTAAGCTGTTGTGTAGCTTCAGGGCGTCAGGACACTTCTGCTCTGGACTTGAGAGCTGGGCTCAGCTTTGGTTTCCAAGTCTGCTGGGCCCTGGTGGGCTCAACTGCTGCGCTTAAACAGAATTGGTACCGTGCTGTTTCCTGGGAAACTCGCTCATGTGCTTCCCTTTATGTTTCAATCCAACATGCACCTGCCCGAACCATGCTTTGCTGTGTGGGTCTTATTAGGCGCCTTCTAGCGCTCCTCCATGGATCCTTGCGTATGGCGTTGCAGTACGCCCCAGATTGGATAATTTATCCGGCCAATTTAACCAACTCATCAAGTCATACCAACAAGGCATCTAGTCAAGGTGTCAATCTTTGATGCATGCATAGGAAAGTGTGAGCTGGGGACTGCAGACTCAGTGCATGTGCGTCATTGTTCTGTAACTGTTGTTCTTGTATTCTATGCCCCCACAACAGCACAATCAGGGCAAATTGCTTGATCTGCTTATCATGAACGCGCATTCGTGCATGGCATACTTATAGATGATAAACAAAGTACCATGATTGTAATGCATGCAGGTGCGTGAAGATGTCATAGATGAGAATGCAGAGGCGCTTCCTACACATGGCAGGTAAATGGGGTAGTCCTCCATAGCTTATGTCAAGTCTGGCAGGTAAACGGATGGATAATCCTCTGTGGCTTTTGTCAAGTTTGCAGGCATTAGCTTGATTGGTGAAAAGCCGATTGCGACATTGCCGATTGCCTCCAAGCGTCTCCTGCAGCGTAAATGCTGGCGCTTCTTTAATTGAGCGTCATGGGTTTTGATTGTCCTTTGGAGCATGAGATCAGGCACCCACAGCCTTTGCTGCTCCTTATCCACTGTCCTTTGAGGTACAACGAAGAGGGGCTAAGAATGCAGCAGCTCCCTCCCACGCAACACGTCTCCTGTCCTCAGGCCACCTTCTGATCCCCAGCACCAGCGCCCAAGCAAGGGCGTCAGCACCTACAGGCCCTTCCACGCCTACACAATGCAGCAGGCTCTGCAGGATGGACTGGTCCTGGATGTGCTTGGCAATTACAGGCAAGTCAGTCTCCATGGGTCCTTCACGGGCCATCTGCCACCCGTACCTGCAACCCTCGCTGTGTGAGGGCAGGTCCCAAAAAGCTACTAATTCAATAAATCTTCTGCTTGCATCGGTTTGAGTGGGGCTTCAGGAAGGGCAGCTGGATGGCGCGTCCCTTCAAGTTCAACAGTGAGCGGTTGTGCTGTTTCGCCACTAGAACTGCCCAAACATGAGTATTTCTGGCCTTGGTGCATGCATCTGCAGGTGCATGGAGCCGACTGTACTGCTGGAGGGGCAGGCAGCTGCCCCAGATGTGCAGCAGAGAAAAGAGCGGCAATCGCTGCAGCAGCCAACCCCATCCCAGGGTGCTGCAAGCGGGCATGGCTGCGCGCTTTTTGGATTGAGCTCAGCTGCTTTGAGGGCTGTAGCTCGGACACCCCAGGTGGGACAACTCATTGTGCCCTGCTCCTGCGTGCGCATCATGCCATGGTAGGCTTGCATGTTGCTTGCGCTTAGTGTTCATGCCACAGCATTTGTGGAGACTGCACAGAGGGCACATCACTCTCCACCCACATCAATCAAACACCCATGCTTCCCAACCCCTGCATGCAGGTCATTCATGCCAAGGCCAAGGCCATGGCTAATGAGATTGCTGACGTCATGCGCGCTGCCTACAAAGCTGCCTTTGACATTGCGACGGGGGTCCGGCAGCCTGATGAGGCAGCAGAATTGGGCGTGTTTCCTGACGCGCGTATCATGGTTGTCACCCGCAGCAGGCAGATGGTGGTCGCATACACATTATTCCTGCGCGTGTTCCTCCAAGAGCTCATGGGTGCGTAGTGGTAGATTTGCAGGCCTGCGTCTCTGCACATCTGCCCGTGCATGTGTGCCCCAGCGTGTGTTTGCATTACTCAGAACTCACGGGTGTGTTGTGGTGGAACCTAGGACTAGCTCGGGTATCTGTAAGAGAATGCATTTTGTGTGTGCGGTGTGTGAGTGTGTGTGTGTGTGCAGTGTGTGTGCGGTGTGTGTGAGTGTGTATGTGTGTGTGCAGTGTGTGTGCGCGTGTGCGTGTGCTGTGTGTGTGTGTCATCTATGTAGGCATGCATGACATTTGTGAGTACCTACGTGTGCAGAGGATCACACGCCTGCATGACTGGGTCATGTTCACTTTGAAATTGCTCTTTAGCACAATGAAATAGCTTTCAGTGATATGATTTGCCTGCTTGTTGCAGGCAACACTGCCCCGCGAGTGTGGGGTGCGTTCACAGACTGTGTGCCAGCTGCCCAGGTGCAGCACATGTGGGAGTATGCAGCAATGGAAAGTGAGCATGTGTGCAAGCAGCAGGTTCATCATCATCGTCGTCGTCAGCAGCAGCAGCAGCAGCAGCAGCAGCAGCAGCAACCAGCCCCAGCAGACGCGGTGGAATGTTTTGGGAACAGTATCCATGCACATAGCATGGCCACAAAGAAGGAGATGGGGGAATTGGATGGCCTGCTGCAGCAAGTTCAGGAGTACTGCAAACAGCCTCCCAAGCATTTAGTTCGAAGGCAGGATGCAGACGCCCTACCAGAGTTAAACAACCACACAGGCGCACCCCTGCTCAACAAGCTAGAAGAACCAAGCTTGGTCATTGCACACGATGCTCATCAAGCAGTCAGCACAGCAGAAGTTCCTGAGCTGCTTCACTCAGATGGCCAAGGGCAGCTGCAGCAGCCGCTCCCAGCTCTTCAGCCAGCACAGGGGCAGCCCCAGCAGCTGCTACTAGAGCAATGTGAGCAGCGACAGCAGCAACAAAAGCAGCAGCCACTGCAGCGAGGGGGTGGAAAGGCTGCCCACCAACCCTCATCTCCGAGTCCCAACCACCAGCTGCCGGCACGGCGGCTCTCCTTGCTACCAGGGCTGCCCTTGGCTGCTCCGCGCACGCGTCAAGTGAAGCTGCTGGATGCGCACAGTGCAAAGCAGGCCCTGGGAAAGCCGCCAGCTGCAGTGGCATGCGCAATCACAGGGGGACGTGCAGGAGCAGGTGGAGTGGCTGCAGTAGTCCCAGAGCCCAGGGCGGAGCACCATGACCGCAGCCAGCCTGGCAACGCAGTGCAGGCTGGCACAGGAAGCCCAAGCAGGCTTCTCTCCAAGCACCCACTCTGCCCAAATCTCCCCAAGCACCCACACTGCCCAAATCTCCCCCAGCACCCACTCTGCCCAAATCGGCAGCTTCTGGCTGGCGACCTCACCAAGGCAGGATTCAGGGCGGCCTCATCAAAGGCCACACGGGCAGGAGCTGCTGCTGCTGCTGCCACTGTATCTGGTAGGTGGGTGGGGTCACAGAAGAAAGAGGCAACAGATAAGGGGAATCTGCTCTCATATGCAAGGTGGATGAACCCTAGGGCAAAGATGAGTCATCTTCCCTCGAGACAACACACCTTGCTGCAATCCTGCACAATCCTGTTAAGCCCAAATGGACCTGGCAAGCCCGTCTAAGCCCGTCCCGGTAGAGCAATCCCTAGCGCACATCCAAGGGAACATCACAGCACGCGCTCTTTTTACAGGCAGAAATGGTTGGCATGAAAGAACATCTAATACTGTATTGGCAGGTGAAGGACCAATCCATCCGTGTGCAGCAACAGTGCTTCCATCCAGTAGCACCTCCAGCGTTTTCCAGCAGCTGCTTTCAGACAAACCCGACTTCAGTGAGAGGAGCCTCAACAAGGGCATCAAGAGTTTGGAGGATGCCCGTGTCCTGGTTGTGTAAGTGCTACGACAAGTTGTGTGCCTGTGTGCATAGAGGCATCTTGCCTGTGCAGAGCTGCTTCAGGCATGCTTTCTGATTGTTTGAAGGGGGAACCAATATGAAACTTGCTGGTGCAGGTAGCCACCTCTGCTGCATGCTACTGACTGGTGAAGTACTTAGACATGTAACCTCATGTGGTTGCAAAGTAACCTGTTCAATTATGCTTGCTTCTTAGATGCCTGGAAGATACAAGCTAAAGCAACTGTAAACTAGCTCGCTAAAGATGTAAAACCTTGCTGGTGCGTACCCATGCTTAGTGGTGCAAGAGAAACAAAGGACTGTCTCCATCCTTTGAGCCCGTGCAATTACGTGCTCTTTTACTTTTTAACCTTGCATATGCACCCTAGAAGAGTTGTGTGGTTGCATGCATGCCCCTTGTGGGTGTGTGGCAGGTATGAATGCATTGCATGAAGTTATTTGTATAAATCCAAGCACTCGCGTGCATGTGACAGGTGCCAGAAATACGAGACTGGCTATGATGACCCAAAGCTCAGTCTCATGTTTGTAGACAGGCCTTTGAAAGGTAATCAAACATCCTCAACAGCTTTGTGATTTCCTTGTAGATCGCGTACAGAATGTATCAAATTCGTGCATGAGCAAGGTGCTCAATATTGCTGACACACACACAGTGAAGAGTCAGGAGAGAGGTAGCAACACATCAAAAGCAGGGCCCAGTTTTTTGCAGGCCAAGGCTTAAAACATGGACTGCAGCACTTCTTGCTGCCTGTGTTGCTTGCAGGCAGTAAAGCTGTCCAAGTGCTGAGCAGGCTGAACAGGCCCTGCCCTGGGAAGACACCGGCCTGCATTCAGGTTGTGGACTTTGCCAACAGCGCAAATGATGTCTGCAGCGCCTTTGAGAGCAACATGGGCGTGGCCACCCACACAACCCATGCTGTGGGCGCAGTTGCCAAAGCAGAGGTGTGGGGCATGTGTTGGAGGGGCGGACGGGGTTTAGAGCTGGATCGGGCCTGCCATTGCGACTCGAGAACATACATGATAGATGCATGTTTGCATGCATGTTTTGGAATGCTGCTGAAGGCCACTGGCAACTGGTACGCTCAGCCATCGTGAGCCGCTTTGAAGGCTCACACTGCAGCAGTGCAGATGACTTTGCATCGCAAAATTTGTGGGGCCATGTTGCAGAATGTGGAGGCTGCCTGTTTGAGCTACATTTCCACATGGCTTGGATGCTGCTTTGCTGCTGCTTCTGCTGCAGCTGGCCGTCTAGGCATTCTTTTTGTATGGAGCAGTGCAGGACTTTTGCCAGCATCATGCTTTGACAAGGCTTGTGGGGGATTTGGATGTGACACTGCCCTTCCCTGCTCCAGGCCTCTTGCAGGCAATTCTATTTAATGGCTTCAGGAACCAGGGTTTGTCTATACCTTGCGCAGTCTCAGTGAGTAAAGCTGACCTTACTTTTTTGCACACTGCTCCTGACACGTTCTTCAGTAAGAGCCCCAGTAGTAGGTCAAACATGATGCGCTTGTCCTCCCACTCCTGACCCCCTAACTTTGTAAAAGACACGCCGTTGCCCACCCACTCTGTGCAGAGGGACCTCCAGTGGCATGCTAACACCATCCTGGAGCGGCTGCACTTGGCTGTGTCAGCTGCGGTGGAGATGGATTGGGCGCGTTCCACAGGGTCAGCGCAAGGAGACACTGCAAGCGGCGCTCATGCCTGTGATGCCTCCACGCGCATCCATCCGGCGAGTCTGACAATCCCACAGTTTGTGCAGCTCATGCAGCAGCTTCCTGTGGACCAGTACCTGCGCCTGCGCCACGCAGCCACGTGCTACGTGGAATTTGGGCAAAGCATTGGGTGAGGCAGCTGAGCTCAAGAGTATGGCAAACCATAGACATGCATGTGTCCATCCAGCTTGCAAACATATGAATGTGATTCTCCTTTCACTGTTTCACGTATGCATGGTCATATGCCCATGTACATGCACTTAAACACACATCTCGGGCGTGTATATGCATGCAGGCGCGAGGTGCCGCAGCTGCCCTTGGTGTACATGCAAGCTGTTGTGCTTTACATGGCAGAGACATGTGGGGCAGCAGGCTGGCAGATGCCTGTAACTGACCCTCGGCCCCAGCCGTCACAACTTTATCTGGGTGGAGGTGGTCCATTAAGGGGCCAAAACGGCCTCGCAGATTGTGACAGTGATGAAGAGGCGGAATATGTGGAGGAAAGGGGGGTTGGCCAGAAGAAGAGAAGGGGTCAGGGAGGGGTGGGAGGCAGCGGCGGCGGAGGAGGAGGGAGTGAAGTGCAGGCGCCAGAGATTGAGGTGTGTGGGTGGATGCTGGCAGGGTGAAGCAATGGTGACGGTTGGCAGCTCTCGTCAAAGACCCCAGCTTTTGTGTTGCGCTTACCAATTTCCCCCACAAAGCCCTGTGCAATTGGTTGTTACTCTGCATCAGGCATGTGGTATGAATCAGGCGGTAGTAGGCGGTAACTTGTGTTTCCCCACATGCATGCCCCTCCTGCCCCCCCTTGCTGCCCAGTCTTGCGAGGTGCAAGAAACCTTCCGGGGCCGCATTGTCGTGTGTGAGCCAGGGGCCCACCCGCGGCTGCAAGGCAAGCTGCTGCCCCTGGGCCTGTCTGGCCTTGAGGCTGCCAAGGAACTGCTGCACGGCTCCATCAGCCTGGCAGATGCCATCCGCCAGTCTTTCAGGGCGCGTAGGCAGCAGGTGCGTGCTTTTGAGTGTGCACGTGTGCGCATGTGTTGAGCTGTGCATGTATGTTTGCGTGCATGCGTGCTTACATTGGAAGCATGTATGTGTGTGCGTGCCTTTATGCATTTTGTAAGATTTGGAAGCTTCACAAAGCTCGACAGCATCAGAAGCAAGCAGGGCTTGACAGTTCAGCAGGCACATGCTGCATACCCAGCCATACGTAGAATGTAAAGAAATTGCATGCATGCATACACTGCGGGGTCTTGTGCTTGCTTGCGTCCTTGTCCCCAGCTACATGAGCACCTCCAGAGCAACATGCAAAACAGTTGGGCAGGGTTGATTTCCTGGTTGGTTTTTGCAAGGAGGAGGTTGGTTGCTGGCACAGTCTGTGCAAAGATTCAGTGCTGTTATGCTGGGATTATGCTGCGAACGTATTGCGTAGGCCCTCACATAGGTACAGCCCTCAACTGTTTAGCTCGCACATGAAATTTGGAGGTTGTATAACTGTGAGATGTAGTACTATGTGATAGCATGAATATTGGCTAACTGTTTCAAGCTTTATGGAATGTAGCTGACATACCTGCCCTTCTTGTCTCAACTCAAGGACACAGATTCCAGTAGCACAATGGCTGTCTATAAGCTTGCTATGCTGCAGAAGCATATCAACCTCCGGCTTACCAAGGGCCTGACAATCGTGCCAATCCTGTGCAGAAGGCTGTGAAAGGGACCAGTGTAAACAAGGAGCAGGTTAAGCAGCAGTTCCTGCAGCAAAAGTTGGAAGCCTGGAAGGCTGCAGGCTCTGCTTTCCCTCTCAAGCAGCAGCAGCAGCAGCAGCAGCAGCAGCAGCAGCAGCAGCAGCAGCAGCAGCAGCAATTGGGTCAAGACAGGAAGCGGCTGAAGCCAGCAGAATCCCTTGAGGAGCACGAGGAACAACAACAGGGGCAGCCAGAAGAGCGGGGTGGGCAGCGATGCCCCCAGCAAGGCCAGCAACCAACAGTTGGTTGCAGCAAGTGTCGATGGAGCCGGAGGGGATGCAAGACTTGCCAGCCGGACCAGTCGCAGCAAGCGCAGCACCCACGATTGGAGCGACAGGGTGAGGGTGGACTCCAGCCTGGGAATATGCAGGATCTGGGACCAGCAGGGGCTGGTCAGGCTGGAGGCTCACCCCTGCTTGAGGCATCAGGGCCAGCTGCAACAGCCCCTGGCATTTCTGGGTCTTCATCGGCTGTGCAGCTCATGGAGGAGAAAGGCATCACTGGCCAAGGTATGTGCTCCTCTATCCCATATGGCATATGCTATGCTGCGCAACTTGATGACGTGTGACCAGGGACACTGCCACCATTTCCATGCCACCCTTCTTTGCTGCCAGTTTTTTGTGAAATGATGTATAATATGACATGGGATAGGGATGGCTCTTGCACTGTGACACTGGAAAGCGCGATCGGTGCTCCATGTCTGTTGAGCACTGCACAGTCGAGTGTGTCCCCCCCCCCTTGCCAGCAGAGGCGCCTATCAGCCACTCAGCCAGAAACTTCTGCATGTGCCTGACAGAATTGCAGAAGCGGGGCCACGATCTCCCTTGCTGTTGTTTCTTTCTGTCATTGCTGCTGCTGCTGCTGCTGCTGCTGCTGCTGCTGCTGCTGCTGCTGCTGCTGCTGCCGCCTGCTTATTTGGGACACAGTCAGCAGCTTGTGGCAAGGGGTGTAGGAGCTGCGCTGTGCATCGAGCCATACAAATGCTCATTCTATAGCAAGAGGGCAAACATACTACGCAGCACATGCTGAACACTACAGAGCACGTGCTGAACACTACAGAGCACATGCTGAACACCTGCTCCAGCACATGCTGAACACTACACAGCACAGGCTGAGCACCTGCTCCAGCACATGCTGAATACAAAGCACATGCTGAACACCTGCTTCAGCACATGCTTGCGCAAGTCATGCTCATGCAGCTTACAGCATTTTCTTTTGCTTTATTGCGCCCTTGTGTTTGTGTTTTCTTAGGCTTGATGGTGGTGAGAGGTTTGGAAGCATGCACAGCTCACCTGCGTGTGGAGGGCAACGATGCAGAGCAGGAGGGCAGCGTTGCAGAGCAGGAGGAGTATGGGCTGGCAGAGAGTGCCCAGGCTCTGCAGGTTGCGTGCTCTATGGGTCATGTGTGCGAACTCCTCAACATCCTCAGGTGTGTATGTGTGTATGCTCTATGGGTCATGGTGCAAGCTCCTCAACATCCTCAGGTGTTTATGTGTGTATGCTGTATGGGTCATGTGTGCGAGCTCCTCAACATCCTCAGGTGTGTATGTGTGTATGCTCTATGGGTCATGTGTGCGAGCTCCTCAACATCCTCAGGTGTGTATATGAGTGTGTGTGTTTGTGTGTGTTTGTACGCTTGTCCACGAGCATGTGTGTGCACAGTGTTGGGAAGGAAAGGCATGGTAGTCCTACTGTTGGAGCGGCTCATACTGTTTGTTTGGCAGGTTGGGCTGGACCTGTTGACTCCCGTCTGTCTGTTGCTAAGGCACCCAGTGTCAGCAATTGCAACGAAGAGCGCTTCATGGAATTCAAGGCGAGCAAAAAGGCCGCTAAGGATGCCTTGAGCCATTTGGCTTGGACAAACCATTTGGCTCTGGCAAGAGGGCAACACAATTGCCGGGAAGCAGTTGCCTCTCAAAGCACTCAGCGTAAAAGCTGCGCTGGTTCTGAATAAGATGCCAGGGGTTGTGTTAGTGCTAGGTTTCAACCCAGCTCGCCAAACTTTACCGCTGTGCCACTGCTGCCCAGGGCCCTGCACGTGTGGCCTGTGAGCCGTGCCAGCCTGGAGGCCACCTTCGTGGCGCGCAATGATGGCGCTGCAGAGCCGCTGTTGGCCTACATGCAAAGGGTGCTGCTGCAGCACAGCAACCCAAAGGTCAGGCTTGTGCTGCTTTGCATGCCAAGCATGAGCACAGCATGTGTGTGTACATGTTAATGTGTGTATTTGCGTACGTTTGTGCGTGCCCGGTCCATACTTGTGTGCCTGATGCTTTGCTACCTCCAATCTGCAGATTTGCACCCTGCGCTCATTGGATCCCTACACGCATTCACGACAGTTGGGCCATGCAAGCATTGCTTGCAGCTGATCCAGAGCAATCTGTTGGCCTGAAAAGTCGGTGCTCTTGTCCTGGGTGTTTGCTGCCTGCACCAGGTTGCCCGCCTAGCAGGCCAAGTGCTTGCATCCTGGCAGCTGCTCCTGTGCCAGGATGCCTTGCCCAAGTGTAGACTAGAAGCTGCTCCTAAGCAAGAGCCCCAAGCTACAGCTCCAGAAGAGGCCAGCACGCTAGGAGAGGCTGTGAGGGTGCAGGGCAAGGCTGAAGATGACCAAGCAAGGGACGGCAAGCGGAGGCGCACAGAGGAGCGGTGCAGAAAAAATGTGTACATCCAAAAAGCCCCAACTCTGCAGCAAGGACAGCAACAACAGCAGGAGCAGCAGCGGCATCCGGAGCAGCAGGTGCGACAACAGCAGCAGCAGCAGCAGCAGCAGCAGCAGCAAGACCAGGGGCAGCGGCCTCTGCACCAGGAGTTACCGCAGAGGCATCAGGAGCTGCAGCAGGGGCAGCAGGAGGCTGACGCTCAGGACTCGTTGAAGGCCGCACAAGGGCACAACAGCCCGCATGCAGCGTCACACAAGGAGCCGCAGGGTGATGCCATAGGCGCAGGGTGTGGGCAGAGTGTGCTGGGTGCCTGTGCAGCTGCACAGCCACATCCGCAGAACCTTTCCCTGGGTGGTGCAGGGGAGGGTGCACCTCAGCTGGGCAGCTGCGCGGCTGCAGAGCCACGCCTGCAGAAGCTTTGCCTTGATGGCGCAGGGGAGGGCCATATGGAGGATGGCCGCGTGGTGGGAGGCCAGGCAGAGGAAAGGGAAAGTCATGCAGAGGAGGGCTGCATGGAGGAAGGCCAGGCAGGGGAAGGCCAGGAGGTGAGGGGCCGCACGGAGGAAGGCAGCGCTTGGGAAGGCCGGGCAGTGGAAAGTTATGCAGAGGACCACACAGAGGAAGGCCGCACGCATGCGGTGGAAGGCCAGGCAGTGAAAGTCCAAGTACTGAAGGACCACGCAGAGGAAGGCCGTGTGCACGAGGTGGCAGGCCAGGCAGCAAAATTCCAAGCGCTGGAGGACCACGCGGAGGAAGGCCGCGTGCATGAGGTGGCAGGCCAGGCAGCAAAAGTCCAAGGCCAGGCAGGCAAAGGCCACGCAGCGGGGAGCCATGCTCAGCAAGGACAATCCGCAGAAGTTGCTGCAAGGAGGGGGGATGGGAATGCAGAGCGGGAGGGGGACAGAGGGACAGGCTGCAGGCATGCCAGCAGGCGAGCAGCAGGGGGCGCGCAGGATGCAGCAAGAAGCGATGCGCACGGCTCTCTGCTCCCACGCGGCCGCAAGCGCAGCAGAGGGAGCGCATCCCCAGCTGGGCGGGGACCAGGGAGGGAGAGGGAACAGAGCCGGAGCAGGCTGCGCCGGCGCAGCGAGAGGGAGCGGAGTAGAGGCAAGCATGGTGCATGCAGCGAGAGGGAGCGGAGTAGAGGCGAGCATGGTGCATACAGGGAGAGGGAGCGGAGTAGAGGCGAGCATGGTGCATACAGGGAGAGGGAGCGGAGTAGAGGCG
>LKMJ01003922.1_pt1 | contig 13934 bp, 19 predicted proteins | sample 643391 | NCBI WGS metagenome assembly LKMJ01 (sample SAMN04112250, study PRJNA286221) | soda lake metagenome | biome: soda lake; feature: Kulunda Steppe; material: water; isolation source: sample PL-Br10 brine of Picturesque Lake | place: Russia: Kulunda steppe | collected 2010-07
CCCCCCCCTTTTCTCTCTCTCTTTGGCCCACTGCCCTCCTAGCACCTACATGTGCAGCTGGCAGCTGGTCAGCAACCTGCTCTGCATGTGAAGTTGAGCAGCCTAGCGCGCGGCTCTCAAAAAAGTGTCGGGTGGCTGCTGCAGGCTGCTGCCTCATGGCCTTGACCCAAAGGTGATGGCCTTGGACCACAAAGTGGCTGCCTTGGACCACAAGGCCCACATGGTGATGGCCCAGTCCTGTGGTGCCCAGCCCTGTGGTGCCCAGCCACGCCCGCTCAAGTGTAACCTCTGCCTCCTTGTCTTGATGGCTGCTGGCGCACAGGGCCTGTTGCCTGCAGGCAATCATCTGCGCACATGCGGCTCATGACCGCGCCTGCTCAAACACCTGCGTGGCCGTAGGTGCTGAACTATGGGCAAGCCGTCTTTGAGGGCATGAAGGCGCAGCAGTCTGCCAAGGGGCGCACTGTCCTGTTCCGGCCCGACCAGAATGCTGCGCGCATGCAAGCAGGTGCGAGGCCAACACACACACACACACACACACACACACACACACACACACGCACACACACGCACGCGCGCACACACACACAGGGTCATCAGACCATGAGGGGAGGGGGGAGGGCGGCATAGTTGGACTGGTGCTAGCTCATGCCACACCTCTACTGGGTGGATGGGCCAGCAGACCTGGGCGAGTGTGAGGTGTGCTGCGGGCGTGGGATTCACGCAGGCTCCAGAGGGATGCACGCAGGCCCCAGAGGGACACACGCAGGGCCCCTGGCCATGTGTGCTCACCCACCCCGTTCTTTTCTTCATGCTCAGCGGGCGTGTCAGGGCACCCGCAAGCCCCTCTTGAATCTGTGGCCAAAGCGCGCAGCTGTTCGGTCAAGTGACCTGGGGACAAAAAGGAGGGACAACACGTGCAGTACAAGGCTCATGGCACATGGGACTCATGGCCTGTAACCCAAGGGGGCCTGTAACAAACATGGCACAGTAACGGTCTCATGGCCTGTTACCCAAGGGGGCCTGTAACAAACATGGCACAGTAACGGTCTCATGGCCTGTTACCCAAGGGGGCCTGTAACAAACATGGCGCAGTAATGGTGACATGGCCTATTACCCATGGGGGCCTGTATCATACATGGCACAGTAACGGTCACGTGGCCTGTTACCCAAGGGGGCCTGTAACAAACATGGCACAGTCACGGTCACATGACCTATTACCCAAGGGGGCCTGTAACAAACATGGCACAGTCACGGTCACATGACCTATTACCCAAGGGGGCCTGTAACAAACATGGCACAGTAACGGTCACATGGCCTGTTACCCAAGGGGGCCTGTAACAAACATGGCACAGTAACGGTCACATGGTACTCTTGTGTGTCCACACCTCTCACCCACTGGCAGGAGGCACCTGCATGGCGCTCTGCGTCCCTGCCCCCTGCAGGCACCCTGCAGTACGTGAGCAAGTTGTCATTGCACCGCATGCGCGCGTATGTGTGCGTGTGTGCGTGCCTGCACGCAGGCGCTGCGCGGCTGAGCATGCCCCCGGTGCCAGAGCAGCAGTTTGTGGGCGCGGTGAAGGACATGGTGAAGGCAAACAGCGACTTTGTGAGTGGGGCAGGTTGGCAGGTTGACAGTGCAACAGGGAGCGTAGCTGTTGTGGGCACGGTGGAGGGAGTGCTGGAGGTCTAAAAAAAGGCTTTGGAGCAGTGGAGCAGCGCAGCAGTGTGTGTGCGTGGGACAGTGTGTGTGGTCGCGTGGGTGCACTAGTTTGCGGGCGCGATGGAAGAGCATGCAGCAGACAAAAAGTTTGTGTGAGGGGGGTGCCCCGCGGGGGACCAGCTTCTGAAAGGCGCGTCATTGCCATTGGATGCGTGTGGGATGCTGATGCAACAACATTCCGTGCACGGCAGTTTGTGGTTGGCGTTGCACAAGCCGGGGGTGGCAAGTGTGTGGTGTGTGTGCAGCTGAGTGACATTGCAGCAGCACACAAGGGAGGGAGGAATCCTGGCCGCCTCAGCTTAGAAAATGTAGGGAGGCACCCTGAGGGTAACACAGGCAAACGATTTGCGCAGTTGGTGCCATCCTCTGGCAAAAGTTGGGGATGCGCTGATGCTGTGCGCTTGGCCCTGTGTGCTCAGCCTGAGCTTCCCATCCTCATCAAAAACACCTCCTGCATGCCTGCACATGTGCATGCACACGCTGGCCTCCCGTCGCATGCACCGTGCAAGACAGCACACGCGGCATGGGTGCACATGCCTCTCCGTGCAGTCTCAAGCACTCGCACAAAGTGCAGAGCCTTACGATGGGCGGCAGGGTGCACGCTTGTTGCTCATGCACCTGCGCACTTTCTTGCACACATGCCTGCGCAGGTGCCCCCCCACGGCAAGGGCTCGTTATACATCCGCCCGCTGCTGATGGGGAGCGGGCCCATCCTAGGCTTGGGCCCCGCCCCCGAGTACACCTTCACCATCTACGCTGCCGCAGTGGGCGCGTACTTCAAGGTGCAGCACAAGCCGCGCATGCCTTTCAAGCGCTGCGCATCGCGTGCCACGTGTGATCCTGAGGCTCTGGTGCCGTTCAAGCTTTTGTGCGCCCTGTGCTCTGTGCTCCAGTGCTCCAGTGCTCCAGTGCTCCGCGATCCTGTGTGTGCCCCTGCGCACCTGCGCTCCTGCGGCTCTTGTGCCGTGTGTACTCGTGTGCCCTGCGCTCTCACGCTCCTTTACTCCCGTACTTCTTGTGTGTGTACCCCTGTGCTCCTTTACTTCCAAACTTCTTGTAATGTGTGCTCCTGCGCCCCTTCTCTCTGCTCCTCTACTTTTTGTGTGCGCTCTTGCCCTCCTTAACTTCCGTACTTCTTGTAGTGTGTGCTCCTGCACTCCCTTGCTCACACAGCATGTGCACTCAGTCAGCAGCAAGCCTAACAGTGTGCTACTTTGCGCACCCGCTTGGATTCCTTGTTCGGGGTCCTCTCAGATTGAAACGTGACAGTGTGCCTGTGACTGATTTATTACCTTGGACAATCACGACCAATGCGGGTGGTTGGCATGCGAACTTGAAGTTTCAAATGAGCACCCCTAGGATCGGAGAGCGCAGCAAATTGCGCGCTGCACTGTGGGCACAGCGTACATACGGAGGGAATGGCTGGCAAGCCAGGATGGAGCCCACACTTGGATGTTTGCGTGAATGTGGGAGACTTCACAATGCTCACTAGTGCACACACATGTACGGCGCTGCAGGGGGGGCAGCTCACGCCCATTGACCTCATCGTGGAGGAGCGCTTCCACAGGGCGGCCCCGGGGGGCATGGGCGGTACCAAAGCAGCAGGCAACTACTCCCCTGTGAGTGTACACGCACACACACACACACACGCAGTGTGCCGCAGAGAGTCATCCAGGCGAGCGCTGGGGGCGAAGCTGCCATGACCTTGCTCTCCCCGCTAGTGCATGTTGGCACAGCTTTTGTTTGGACGAGGCGCGTGCACCCTTTGGTCCTGGGACATGGGCAGCATTTGATTGCCAAGCAATGCACATGGGGCTTGTTGGAACAACTTGAAGAAAAGCAGAGGAGCACGGCATGCGGCTCGCAAAGCGGTGGCTGTCGTGCGCCTGATGTACTCATTGCCTATGATTTTATCCTATTTTAGATATCCTGAGCTCCCTCTTTTGGGCGCAGGTGCTGGTCACGCAACTAGAAGCCAAGAAGGCCGGCTATGCTGACGTGGTGTACTTGGATGCCAAGACAGACACGTGCGTGGGTTTTGGTGTGCTGGGTTCCCAGGGCAGACATGCGAGTGCCTCACTTATTAGTAGGGATGGGTAAATAGGGTCTGATCAAAATGCCAGAGGCTCTATAGAGGCTCAAATAGGCTCTAAAGAGGCTCTACAGAGCCTCGACGAGGTTTTGCCAAACCCTGTTTACCCATCCCTACTTATTTGTCAAGACAGACACGTGAGGGAAGTGGTGTGCTGGGTTCCAGTGACTGGCATATGAACGTTGTGCTCTTGCTCGGCTGCTAGGGCACAGATGCGAGCGGCGGTGTGCTTGCAAGCTAAAAAGCAGATAAGCGTGGGTGCCTGCAGGCTCTGTACCCCGACATTAAATGTGTGTGCAGGTAGAGGCTCCCGGCTGGCGTGTGTGTAAAGGCAGCATGCTCAGAATGCCAGCACTGAGCCTGGTACTACTTGCCACTGGCGTGGCCTCTGCTTCCACCCGGACATGCACTGCCCTGGGGCCCTTACAAGAGCAGGACATGCATGACTTCGTGCTCATGCATGCTCTGGCCCTTGGTCATACTCAGTCTCTTTGGGGTGGATGCTGCGCCTTCAATGCGCGCATTCTTGGCGTTGCCCTGGGTGTCCATAAGATGTATTTTTTCTGCAAGAGCAATATACTGTGCTTGCTGGCATGTGGATGTGCGTATTCTGTTTCATCTCTAGAGGTACGTGGATGCTCACAAACTGCAGCAGTATTACCTGCCTGCACGTTAGGTATGCGTTAATAAGAGCAATGTACTGTGCATGCTGGCATGTGGATGTGATTATTCATCTATGGATGTGCGTGGATGCTTATCATCCGCGGCAACATAAGCTATGGATGCTTATGATCAGCGGCAACATAAGCTATGGATGCTTATGATCAGCAGCAGCATAAGCTATGGATGCTCATGATCAGCGGCAACATGAGCTGCCTGCAAACATCACAAGATGTGCACATGCATTACTGAGTGCGCCGGGACCGTCCTCCCCCCTTGGCAAAGAGGATTGAAAGTGATGCACATGCGTCCATGTGCATACGTGTGTGTGCGCGCGCAAGGATGGCCGGCGGCCCAACTGTACCCTGCATGCCTCAGGGGTACATCTCTGCAAGCCTTAAGGGTCCACCTCTGCTGCCCCCACCCATAGCTAGGGCTGCATGCCAGGCTGCTTGCAGCATACCCTAAGGCAAATGGGTGCGTCAGGGGCTGCGGCGCGGCCGTTGCCGTCGCGCTATTACTGACTGCTGCTGCGGGGTGTGTGTGTGCGTACATGTGTGTGTGCCCTACAGGTACTTGGAGGAGGTCAGCAGCTGCAATGTGTTTGCCGTCAAGGGCAAGGTCGTCAAGACGCCGCCCCTGCAGGGCACTATCCTGCCGGGCGTCACACGCAGGTGCGCGCCCTGCACTGGTAGCGGCGTTTGCGTTTTCTCACTGCGCGCTGACTGTGCCATGTTGAGAAGCGTGTGGGAGGCTTGTTGGGTGGGCCCTGTGTCCCGGGGGCACGCTGGCGTGAAGGGGCACACTGGTGTGAAGGGGCACACGGGCAAAAGCAACACCTACTCAGCACCTGCTGCTTGGCTGCGCATTGCATGCGCCATACTTTGGGCTCCATATGATCAGCATCCCTGACATGGCCTCGACCTCGCCTTGCCATTTCTGGCAAAACGGCAAGCTGCACACTGAGCGCTGCTTAGGGGCATGGCGGAACAACTCACTCGCTTATTCAACGCTGCACAGGAGACATCGCAACCTCGCTCACTCATGCTTGCTAGGGTGTGCCAGCACAGGAGAGTCATCCACGTATAGCTCCCTGCTGGCAGTCACTGAGGACCATCGCACAGTAGTTCAAAGTAGTCAAACATGGAGTGGCTAACACAAGGCAATCGGTTGAGGTCAGGCTGCCTGAGGTTGCCCGTGTGTGTGCTGGCTGGGGCTGCTTGCAACACTTGGCAATCAGCACAGGCTCAAGCTGCTCTGAGGTTGCCCTTGTGTGTGTGTGTGTGTGTGTGTGTGTGTGTGTGCTTGCCGTGGCCGCTTGCAGGTCCATCATAGAGCTGGCACGCTTGCGCGGCTACACGGTGCTGGAGGAGCCTATCAGCATCCAGGAAGCGATGGAGGCGGATGAGGTGTTCACCACAGGCACAGCAGTGGTGGGTGGATGAGGTGTTCACCACAGGCACAGCAGTGGTGGGCGGATGAGGTGTTCACCACAGGCACAGCAGTGGTGGGCGGATGAGGAGTGAGCATCCAAGCCGGGTGCGCGGATGCTTGCAAGTGGAGAATGCACTGCAGAGGGCGTCTGCCATAGGCACCGCAAAAGGGGAGGGGGGGGCACTGAACGACAGGCGACGCGCACTAAGCTCTGCATGTCTGCCACTGGCGTGCACAAGTTGTGTTGGAAGCCTCCAGTGTTGTTAGGAGCATGTGCTGCTAGTGCTCAGCTAGGACTTTTGGATCCAAAGTTTTTTATTGGACCTCAAATAAGAAGGTCCATAATTTTTATTGACCACTATTGCCGAGGGAACAGTATTGCCACGTGGCAAATCCTTCTTGTTAGACCTTAGCTGCCATACTGCTGTATACTGGTCTGTACCGCATCGTGAGGGTGCCGCCAGGCCTTGTTGGGGGCGTCATTGTTTGCAATCTTGACAAAGACACGACGGCGGCACCCTTCTCCTAAGCTATCCTTTCAGTCCTTACATACACTCCCACACCTTCCCCCTGCTCTGGTGACCCCAGCCACTTTCTTGAGATGCCATTTGCCCTGTTGTGCGCCACAGTAGGCCAGGGATTTGTCCCACCAGCAAACGCAAAGCATGCTGCGTGGCAGCCCACGCGCTCGTCTCCTGCAACGTGCCCCCTCACGCAGGTGGTCAGCAGCGTGGGTAGCTTGACATACAGGGGGCAGCGGCGCACCTTTGCGACGGATGGACAGCCGGGCAAAACAACGATGGAGATGTACCAGGTGTGGAACGCACCTGTTGTGGGATGCACCGGCGCGGGGGAAGGAGCGCTTGCAACTTTGAGCACCTGCGTGAAGCGCATCCTGTGCCCTGCCATGCGATGTGGGTGCTTGCTGTTGGGTGCACACCCTGTTCCCTGCCATTCATCGTGGGTGCTTGTTGTTGGGTGCTGCCCCTCCATTCCAGGCAAGCCTCATCAGCACCACCCCTGCATGCAGGCCTAACTTCCCTTTGATGCTGCAAACAGCAGACATTGTGCTAGGGAGCAGCATCGACGCCCACGTCCCTGTTGTAACTTTATCTGAGATGGTGTTTGTTGTACGCACCATCTGGGCAATGCAAGCTAACGTGTGGCCTGCTGCCATGTTGGAGGTGTTATTATGGCAGCAAGGCTACTGTGTTCCCATAACCATGCTGTTGCATGAGCATGTACATGTTGGGCTGCTGAGCACCTCATAGCTGCGAGGGTGTGCCATGAGTGAGAGGTGTGGTGTGCGACCGATGATGATGGTGTGGCATGCAACCGTTGATGATGGTGTGGCATGTGACGGTTGTGATGAGTGATGAGGTGTGGCATGCGACCGTTGACCACAGAACCACCCTAGCTACCCAAATGGCGGGACAAGCACAGAGGTGAAAAGGTCGGGAAAACCTTGCTGCAGTGGTGCACAAACTTGTGTTGCGCTGATGCTTGCCCTTGTAAGAAGACGTGCACCCATGCACTCGGTGCACTCAGTTCATTGACATTCCCGTACACATGCCATATGACTAAGGATGGGTAAATAGGGTGGTCCAGTCTGCGCCTTCTTGCGCGAAGAGACTCGCCGAGACTCATTGTAGATGGGTAGGGCCTAAATGGGAGATTATCGTTTGAAAACTGCTTTTCACAGGCGCGTCCTTTGGTCCTGAGAATTTTCATGGAACTTTAATGTAATTAAAAACAAATTGTTTTAACAGGTTTGGTCGTTCCAGAGGCCGGGATGATTCACAGGCTGTTCCATCCTATCCCCCCCCCTGTTCCACCCCCCTCAATTCCACCCATATCAACCTAGCTGCTCAATCATTGGCATTTGTTGTTTGGCAAGGAGCTGCAGACCCCTGGTCGCCCACAGATAAGTCCTTGTGTCGCAGCAGATGTAAATCAGCTTCCATGCGCGCGCCAAAGCAAGCCTTGAGCAGTGCTTGGTGCACATCTGGCCCCAAACTGACCAGTTACGCTCGCAGACACAAGCTGTGGGAGCATGCATAGCAGCTGCGCTGTGGCAAGGGTGGGGAAGCCATGCTTGGAAGCCCACAGGCGCAAGAAGTTGACACACTGAATGGTGGTGTCTGAAGTGCCTGCTGCTGCCAAGTGCTTTTCTTCCCTTTCTCCTTCCATTTTTTCACACGTTTGAAGACACATTGGCAGGGATACTTGCTCCCTGGAAGGATTGGTAGCCATTACCCTGTCAGTCATGTCCAAGCTCATCACATCATAACGCTCGTCATCGTCCCACACCATCTCGTATCTCATTGTAAATTAATTTTAAAATGTTGTTAATGACTTGGGATAATTTGAGGGTTTTCTAGCACATTTTTGCACAATAACGGCGTTTGCCAGTCAAATAGGTAACACTTGTCGGTGACAAGGGTGTCCCCCATCCCCCAAAGAGACTCAGCGAGACCCCTGCCCAACCTTACGTTTGACGCAACCCTACTTCATACAACTGACACAGTCAGTGCTGTGGGAGCCTCCGTTAGGATGACCATAACTGGTGTAGCAGCGCTGAACTTTTGGCATGTGCTGTGTGGGCTTGTATGCCTGCATGCGCTTGACCCTCAAAGTAGCTGACTGGCAAACCCAACTGTCAGCAGATCCTGGTGCAGCCTCACTAACAGGCGCCGCAACTTCCAGCCCTCTAGGCTGGCTGGCCTTAACTGGCCTAAGCTATGGCCCCTGGCGCTCTTGCGCTCTTGTGCCTTGGTGTTTCGAGCTAGACACACGCGCACGCACACTCGCGCCTCTCCACGGGCTCCTGTTTTTTTTCCAAAAGGACAGCAGATCAATGCCAGAGGGTGTTCACTGTTAATGTCTACCACCCAATATCCTGAACTGTAAGCCCCTATCCATGTGCCACCTCGCACACACTTCGCGTGTGCCACCTTGTCTTGCACACACTTCACATCCACACTGCGTGCGCTGTGTGCTGCAGGCCTTAACTGGCATCCAGATGGAGAAGTTGGAAGACTCACAAGGCTGGGTGGTGCCTGTGTAGCCAGTGGACCATGTTTGCACTGTGTGGTTGCGGGGTAGAGCGGTAGAGGGGCATGTTATCTTGAGGAAGGGGGGGGGGGGGCTTGCTGAGCTGTTGCAAGGGCCGAGCATGTAGGACTTGTAAAACAAGCCTAGCCAAGCAATCTAGTCACAACCTATGAGGTGGTCTGTTACTTTTTAGCCAGTGCACCTGCTCTTGTCCGAGGCGCGCGCACTACCCTTACAGAATCCAATGTCTGCATTGCCACCCTGTTTCTCCTTTCTCCTAACTCCAAGCTTGCTTTTGGCAGCGCAACAAGCAAGGTTCCAAGGCGGTATCTGCCAAACAAGGACAGCTTAGCCGATCGCGCCTCTCTTGAGGTTCGAACCTAGAACCTTCAGGTTGCGAGGGTGGACACGCACTCATGCACACACGCACACATGCACACGCACCTGCACACGCACGCGCAAGCGCATGCACATCCAGGCACAAGCACACATGCACGCAGGCAGGCAGGCAGGTAAGCACAGGCATTGGGACAGGCACAGACATACACATGTACATCAGGGTCTCACTGAGATTCCCAGTCAGGCCAACGCATCAGTGATGTGCACAGGGTTCAAGGGAGTCCACAGATTGAGTAAGCATAAGCTGAAAACATGAAAGCCAGTTGTCGTAGGAAGATACAGGGTCGAGGAGGGGGATGTAAGCGGGTACTGAGGAGGAGGAGGAGGAACAGAGGAAGCCGAAGACTGCGAACTTTTGAAGCTTGTTGTAATTGATGCATCTTTTATTCATCCTTTTCCGGAGCTCTCCACTGCGGATGAATATTTCTAGTCATTCTTAGACGTGGTTGTAACTGCGGGACATTCGTGTGCCTGGGCTCACATGCACTCACATGGTTTCTTGAACGAGTCTTGTAGTTAAACGTCAAATATTTAGATGAGTGAAGATTAAAATCCTGAATAAGTAACCTGAGACTGGGACTGCCAGTACATCATGGTACGTCATTACCTCGACCTAGGTAATCGTAACGCATGAAGTTTAGATTCCTTTTAATAAGATTGGCTACCGGTCCGGGCATCCCCGGATACCTGGCTTGCACACGTGACCTGAATTTGCAGTGGAATTCCGCGACGGGAGGGATGGGTTGATGTCGTTTACTGCCAATGGAGGGGCCTTGCTGCTGGACCTGGCTCTCCTTCTCCTGCCTTTGCTGCATGCCACAGCACTTCCCAGCTCAGCCAGGCTTGCGCCTGTAACAAAACCACCAGGGCGCAAGCAGCACTCAGGAACAGCGCACCTGACAGGGGATGCCCCTGCACCAAGACGCCAGCTCTACAGAGCGAAAAATCAGCACCAGCAGCAGCAGCAGCAACAGGAGCAGCAGCAGGAGGCAGCCCTTCTGGACCTGTTTGAGAGCACGGGCGGGCAGCAGTGGAGCGTTTTCCAACTCTCTAGCAGCGTGCTGAGTCCGTTGGTTCGATGGGATGTCAGCACTCCTTACTGCAGGTATTTGTACTTCAAAGATGGCTGCATGTGCATCTCACTCCCAAGCAGAGAGCCTGCTGGATTTTTGCTGATCGCTACCTTCTCAATGCTTTCATGTACTTCGTCACTGTGCCAAGTGCTCTTGGTGCACCTTGGTGCAAAGGTATCATACGTACATATATGTGACGTATGTAGCCCTGCCTTGAAAATTCCTCCAGTTGAACAGGGGTGATCACCTGATCAGCACACCTCCAGGGCAGCAGTGTGATGCTCATTCAACTCAGCCATTCTACCGACTGTGCTATATTTGTCCAGAGCTGCAAAACAATGCCCCTGATCTTTTCCAGATATCCACTCGTCTTATAACGATGCAGCGTGTCGATTTGACTGCATTCCTTTTGGATGTGGACAGCATGTGCTCATATGTGCTCGCTTTGCCTGCCTTTGGAGTGGCCCTTTACACAAGTGCCCTGTCCAACCACCTTCTTTGCATCCTCTTTGCTTCCTAGCATGGGCTTTCCGCTGCCCTTTGCCCACAACTCCCTTCAACTGCGCCCTTATACACCCCTCCCCCCACAGCCTCCTTCTGTGCCCCCTCTTCCCCTGCAGCTGGGTCGACTTGTCCAGCTGCAATCACTCCCCAGACCCTCTGATGCAACCCTCTGCTGCTGCCCCTTACGCACGCGCTTGTGCTCCTGCCCCTCACGCCCCACCCTTTCTCCCCCCCCTCTTATCTTGCAGCTGGTCAGGCGTGTCCTGCTGCGAGCGCACCCCGCTCACCCTCGCGCCCTGCAACGGCACCGCTGCGCCCACCGCCGTGGTCATGCTGGACCTTCGGGGGTTTGGCCTGCGCGGGCGGCTGCCGCCGGCGCTGGCCAGCCTGCCGCACCTGCAAGCCATAGACGTGGGGGACAACCCAGGCCTGACCGGGCGGTTGCCAGAGGGCCTGCAGGACCTAAGCCAGCTGCTGTGGCTGTCAGTGAGGGTGGGTGGCTGTCAGTGGGTGTGGGTGTGTGCTGGGTGTAATGATCATTAGGAGATTCCTCTTCATGACACCTCAAGCACTGCTTGTTGCCTGACGGTGTTGCGCTGGGTGGCCGCCAGCGGGGAATGGGAGGCTGTCAGTGAGCGTGGGGGGCTATTAGAGAGGGTGGGTGGCTTTCAGTGAGGGTGGGTGGCCCTTAGAGAGGGTAGGTGGCTGTCAGTGAGGGTGGGTGACTGTAAGAGAGGGCAGGTGGCTGCCAGTGAGGGTGGGTGGCTGTCAGTGAGGGTGGGTGTGCTGGGTGAAATGATCATCAGGGGATTCCTCTCCGTGATGCGCAACTTTTCACATGAGGGTGTTCTGCTGGGTGGCTGCCAGCGGGGACCGGGTGACACAGCAGCGTTGTGCGCTGCAGAAATTGCGTGGGGATGGCCCTGTCCGTGTGCGTGGTGCTTGCATGCGGCAGTGTGGCCATGGGGTAAGATGTGGGACATGATAACGTCGTGCGTCTGTAAGATTGTCTTATTCGCATGCGCGCACGCTTGCCCTTTTGGGTTCCAAGGCTTGCTGGGCGTTTTTTGTTTTGAGCAATGCTTGTGTGTGCGTGTGTGTGTACAAGCATGTCATGTGCTAGGGTGTTCTTGCGCTGGGTGGCCGCAGAACACGAGCCTTGTTGGGTGTGGCAGCCTCCAGCTGGATGCGCGCCAGTTCGCCACCACCTGCAGCCTGCCTGACGCGCTGGAGTGGTCAGAACCTGGCGCGCAAGCCCTTTACCGCAGCTCTGATCCAAGTCTCTCGGGCCCCATGGAGTGCCCCCAAGCCCTGCTGCGCAGCTTTGGCGCTCTCATGCAAGGTGGGCACGCGTGCGTGCATGCATACAATCACGTACTGTAACTTGCACACGGAGCGTGTTACTTTTGGCTGGGTGGCTGTGCATGCATGCACATCATTGCGCGCTTGCAACTTGCACTCGGAGCGTGTCATGGGGCTGGGAAGCTGCACATGCATGAGTGCATCTGTGGACCAGCTGCACATGCATGAGTGCATCTGTGGGCCAGCTGCACATGCATGAGTGCATCTTTGGGCCAGCTGCATGCCCAAGGGGCCGAGGGGACTGTCGGGCGTACGCCTTCATGATGTCAGTTGAATATCATGAACTTTCTGCATGCAATGAGGGAGTCTCAAAGATAATGCACAAGAGGGGACTGTGTGTACCGAGCGCCCACGTGGCGGTGCAGTGCCTGAGGAGGAGCAGCTCCTATGAATGCCTGCAACAGTGCGCTGTGCTGAGACATGCACCCCTCCTTGCTTGTTCCTTGCCCATTCAGACGCGCCCCCTGAGGTGCAGCAGGCGCTGACGCAGCCCTTGCCCCAGCCGCCCGTCCCGGGTGCAATCATCACCTCCCCCGGCTTCACCCGCTTCTTTGGCTGCCGATGTGTGGAGGGTGGCGGACCGCCGCGCCTGACAGGCAGGAGCAGCCAAGAGGGCGGCAGCGCGTGGTCTTGCCCCATCCGCTCTGCTGACCGGACGGATGGAGAGGGCGAGGCAACGCGCTGGATAGTGGCCGTCATTGTCATCGCGTTGGTGCTGGGGCTGCTGCTGCTGGGCCTGGGCCTGTACATGCTCAGGTGCGCGGCAGGCGCGTGCGTACGTGAGCGTGTGTGTGTGTGTGTTTGCGTGCGTGTGTGCGTGTTGTGAGCGTGTGCGTGCGTGCGTGTATGTTGTGAGCGTGTGCGCGTGTGTGTGCGCGCGCATTTGTGCGCGCAAGAGGCCTTGCTGTATGCTGTGACCGCGCCGGACGGCTCCTCCACTGTGGCACAGGCTTGATCGCCCCCAAGGTTGTGTGAAGCGCTTGGAACAAACGCGAACCACGAACAACAAGTTTGTGCGATGCGCTGCACCCTTGCGCGCCCTCTCTCAGGAACAAGCTGCGCCCCAGCGCACGCGCGCACGGCCGGCAGGCGGCGGAGCTGTCCAGGAAGCGGAGCAAGGTGCCAGGCACGCCTGGCGTGGCGCTGCAGGCGGGGCAAGGCATGGTGGTCACAGGCGATGTGCTGGTGACCTGGGTGTGCACAGGTGCGTGCAGGTGGCACACATGCTCTGTGCGCTTTTAAGTCTTGTGCTCCTGTGTGTGTCTGGTGTCCTAGGTGCGCACAGGTGTGCGCAGGCAGTGTGTGTGGTCAACATGGAGCATTGGCGTGCGATTGTGCCAAACCATCAGGCGTCAGCGCTGAGCTCTAGCGGTCTACATGCTGTCAAACTTGCCATGTAGAGTACATTGCTTGCTCCGTATCAAATTGCGCCTGCTTGGGCTGTAGACTGCTGTGTACACTTCCCCCCACCCTAAGCTGAATTGCTTAAGTTGATGTTATTTTTTAGGGCAGGGTGGGGCTGGCCTGGGACCCACCCATGGCGCTTGCAAGATCTCCCTGCTGCAGATCTCTCCACTCATGATATAGCTCGCTGAGAAAGAGAGAGAGAGAGAGAGAGAGAGAGAGAGAGAGG
>LKMJ01003923.1_pt1 | contig 13933 bp, 20 predicted proteins | sample 643391 | NCBI WGS metagenome assembly LKMJ01 (sample SAMN04112250, study PRJNA286221) | soda lake metagenome | biome: soda lake; feature: Kulunda Steppe; material: water; isolation source: sample PL-Br10 brine of Picturesque Lake | place: Russia: Kulunda steppe | collected 2010-07
AGGTTTGCTGCCCTGGCAGGAGAACGGCCTGCAGACCCACTGCCCGAACCCAAAATCACTACCCGGACACTTTGTTGGCCAAACAGAGTGTGTGTGCGTGATATCAAGCAAGTTGGGAGACTGGAACACTCATTTTTCCTTAATGGCCAAGTTTGGGGGGGTCCAGTGGTGGGGACGACCAGCAGGTTGAATGCAGAAGCAGTAGTAAGACAGCATGCAGCAGCAGAACTAGCATAAAAACGTCAGGCAAACCACAGCAATGTGCCAGCGAGTGCAACTATTAGACTGGAAGCTGATGCACAGCATATCTTGTACGATCTCACTCTCCAGAGCATGCAAAGAAGTCAAACTGTGCGCTTAAGTGCTCGAGCTGTGCGCTTAAATGCAAGTGCAGCAAGAGTGCTGAGGCAAACTTGTGCATGAACATTTTGGATAAGTTTTCGCACGATGCGCAGAATGCACTTGTGAGGGGAATGCATGGGCTTGCAGAGTGGACAGGACCTGGGAATGTATGCTAAGACATTTAACCTAGAGAGGTGCAGGGTGCTAGGGGGAGGCGTGCGCTAGGCATGTAGGCAGATTATAGTGAAATGGATGACAAAAAATTTTGTGATGTGCAGTGGGAAGTGCAGAAGGGAAACTTGCCCCAATTCTCAAGTGATGAAAATACTTGAATAATAACAGTACACCACTGGCAATTTCTCATTGTGGCCAAAGCTATGAACAAGCTTGACAAGCTTCTCTGAGAACGTGAGACGCCCTATTTCCCCACTCATTCTGTTTGCTCTGAGGGTGCAGCAGCAAGAAGTAAATAGTCTGCTTCTTCGACCTGTACAAAGCAATCAAGAAGGGGGGCAGCTTGTAGGCCACTGGCAGGGAGGAGGGTGCAGACAAGGTGAATGATGCCCTGGTCATCACCTCGCGCAAGCAAGCAGAACAAGCTATCTGATGTAAAGAATAAAATGATGAATTTCAGACACCATGAATTATTGGGACAAGAAAAGAGAGTTGACTAAGGGCAATAGCACGAGTGGTCGTTTTGAAAAACACTATCAAATTGTATCAAGGTCACCAATTGAATAAAGATGAATTGTCAAATTAAAAAAGCAATTAACGCACGTATTTCCTGTCCAGGCGTGTTTTTTTGGACATTAGGCCCCGTAGCTTAGCTGGGCCAGGTCATCAGCAGCCTAAAGACCCTAGGGTGACAATGTGTGTGTGCGCGCGCATGCGTGTCAATATGTACTTGTGAACCTCAGGTATGTGTGAAGCAAGTGTTGCACAACAATATCCATTTGAACATAGTCTGGAAGATGATGACACTGAGTAATGACTTGTGCACCATTCACCATCTTGAAACTCTAAAATGTAGTAAGAATATTGCCGAGCATTTGAAGCGCGTACAAGGCAAGGAGCACTCCAGGCAGCGCCTATCTTCTGGTTCAAGTGTGCCTCCTAGAACATGCGCGTGCTCACTGGCGATGCCCTTAGGTGAGCTTGTGTACATGCATTTGCTTTATGGTTCAAATGCCTGCCTCAATGTTTGCTTCAGTGTGCTTGCCAGCTTCATATCTGCACCTTTGTGGATGCATGTCTGCATCTATGAGGTTACCTGCTTGATAGCATGTCAAAAAGCTTCTGCATGCGTGAACACACAAATGCACATGCATGCTTGTGAACACCTTACCGCACTGGTTAGCCAACGGGAATATAAAGGGCAGTCTGCCAGGAAAGAAGGTGCCTCTCAACCAAACGCTGGCTGGCGTGCCAGAGAAGTTGATGGAGAAAGTGCAGGTAAGAAGCCATCAATGGTAAAATGCTTGCTCCAAATCCTTAGTATACAGGGATAGCATGACTTGTGTAAGGCAGGATCCATGATCCCTGCCCCTGCGTTATGCAGGGTTTTAGATAATGCCCATGTGATTTTTTCTTAATGCTGACACACATTTTCATACATCATGTTGACAGGCTTGTTAGTGCATGGTATGAAATCGAGAAGCTACAGTGACCATTCATAATTTTTCCCGTCTGGCTTTCGTCTCCCTTATGCATTAACAGAAGGACCTGGGTATTGAGCCCCCACCGCTCTACTCTGACATGGACAATATAGCCAGGAAGCTGAATGCAATGGATCACAAGGCCCAGCCCATGTTGTCAGCCCTCCGTGACAACCGGCCTAACTCAAGTGGACAGGAGCTGGATGATGAGGAGCGTTTCCAGTTTAAGGATTAATAAGGCAGGAGGTGTGTGGTTCACCCTTTATGTGCAGGGCTAGGAAGGTACGTTTTGCTTTTTGAAACATGCATGTGGTCAGATTTATGGAAAGTGCTTGTACAACTGCAGATTGTTTAGGGTCTACAATGAATCTAGGCGGCTGACTGTTTGTTGCTCTTGTGCTTATCTGTAGGAAGCTGAGAAGGAACTGCCCTGGATATCAGTCGACTGCAGGGCTTTGAAGGTCACGCGAGCTACATCCCTCGCAACACCGTGGAGTCCCAAGGCAGTGCACTTGGCCCTGGCGCAGGCCTTGCGCCCCTAGGTAAGCAATAGCCTGAGAGGTTCGGCTGTGGAGAGGATGGAGTTGATTGTTAACGAAGCTCCATACACGATGTGCACAAATGCTTGCATGCGCACGCACTCACAAAGACATGTGTGCGTGTGCTTGGCTGCGTGTAAGGACCGCCATTGATCCTGATGGCCAGCCTGATCAAGCCGAGAGGCCTGACTCAAAGCTTTGCACAGCCACATCTCCAGACAAGGGCAAAAGCAAGCGCAAGACCAGCTGCACATCAACCAAAGAGTTTAAGTGCCTGTGGCTGCATTTGCATACAAGAGAACAAGCATGTGATCCTGCACCTGGTTACTGTGGTATACATATCTCAACCCAAACTCCCTCAAAGGGTGTTTGCATCATACCCTTGTTCCACCTGCCTGTATTGCACGCAGGATGGAGCAAATGATTGATCAGCACACAGCCAAACAACATACCGCAAACGCAGAGATGCTCAAGGAGGTGTTGCACAAAATGTTTGCAAGGAAGCAGGAGGACGACGAAAAAGCCCATGAGCGACAGAAAGAGCTGCTTAAAATGCAGTTGGATATGCCAATGATGATGATGATGAAGTAAATGATGGAAGTGCAGCAACAGCAGATGCAGCAGGATGTACCTCAGCTTCTACAGCCATCAGGCACGCAGCCTTTACCCTTCCCAACCCCCAATCCCCAAGCTGGACCTAGCCAAGGCCCCACTTATACCACCCAATTTGTGCCCGCCACACAGCTGCCCCGCCAATTCAAGTAAATTGGGATTGGCCCATTTTTTAAATACAATTATCTGTCTGGTCAAACCAGAGATATCCTGTGGCAGTAGATTAAAAGATCAGGGATGTTGATTTGGACGCAAGTTCTTTTGAAAACTGAACTAGGGTGTGCAGTAAAAGAAAGGGAGAGATGCGTGCAGCGCTTGGCATGTAAAATTATTCGCTACTTTTTACCTTGCCTGCGGATGGGCAAGGTATTGGCATGCTCTATTTTGTTTAGGATGGCTGTCCCTAAGAAAGAAATAATATTGTTTAACTCATTACTTAGCACATCTTGCCATCAACCTGGGGGTTTCTCACTTTGGGGCTTTTTGGTTTGCGGCTGAGCATGGAAGCCAGATGACTGCTTTCCATGCAGTAAATTTGTCATAAAGTACAGAATTGAGTTATGGAAGACCTGAATGACACTCCCGCACCACCCTTTTTTGAGGTTGAACCTAATTATGGAGTTGAGCTTGTGTAAAAGGTGGACAAATTCATTGCTTGGAGAGGAGAACATGTTTAAATACATGGGGAAAGGATAAGCTTGACTTGCCATGGATCCGAGTAGCCAATAGGCCCATTCAGCAACTCACGCGCCTCATGTAAAACCCCGATGACAGGCTCAAGATCAAGGACACGTGCCAAGTGGCTTGCGAGCCTATCCCTCATCTGATAGGCACTCATATCATCAGGCTCGCTGTAATGATGGCTGGGCACACCTCTCACCTGTGCAGGTTCAAATGCATCACTACCCACTCACTCGCAGGAGAAAAATCACCTGTGCTTTCAATATAATTATTGAGAGCACACAGAATATAGATAACATTCGCAGCAAAATCTAGATCTAGCAACCTGCTATTCTTCGTAATTCCAAAGCGCTTCTAAAGCCTGCCAAAAGCACATTCAACCACACGCCCCGTACTGAATCAATGCATAGTTAAAATTGCATTGCCCTTTGGTTGGGTTCACAGTCTCAAAGCACTTCATGAGCATGGGTGACAGTGCAAAAGCTGAATCACACAGATGAAGGGCCTGAAGATTGTCCCATCTATAACCAAATGTGCATTATTCGGAAGATTCAGCCATGTACCAATTTTTATTCGAGCACACAGCTACTTCCATGTCAAATGTAAGCATCTCCAACCCGCCTTGGACCGCCTGCATTGACATAAGTGAATTTGCCCCAAGCATCCACACATGCAAATACAATAATTGCCATGTTCTTCTTGTAGCAAAGTAAGTGTCACCCCACACCATTGGCTTCTCACTTTTCATGAAAGTGCCATCAATAGTACCGGCACAAAACGGTAACCCTAACATCAAATGCATCAGTTATGTGCCCTCAAGAAACCGAATTTGGCTTGAAACAAAATCTCTGCAAAGTACTACTACTGCTTCAAGCACAATGTTTACCACTGACACCTTGCTAACATCAAAGGTGTGTTATAGGTGTTGATAAGAAAAGCCTAAGCCAACAAATCGAGGAAAATTGCCAGCCGTTTCTCAGCAGGGATTGCATTTTGCATGCGCGTGCTCATACTCAGGGTGTCTCCTCCCAATGACAGCCCAATCCATGAGCACCTGCTTCTCCCAGAACACAAAGGATGGATGATCCTTCATGGCAACAGAGAATGGAAACAAAGTTTGGGTTCAAGAATGAAAATTGGGTTGCGGTGGCTGCAGCTGAGAGCAAGGTAGCTCTCAGGACACCCATGACACATTGTGGCTGCTTTCATTCCCCTTACCTTGCAGATATCCCAGAAGCCCTGGGGCTTCTTCCCAGAGCAGCCTTGGGACTGGACCCATCAGAGATAAGCTGCCAGGTGGGCGGAGGGTTACTTGCTGCCAAGGCAGTGCAGACTGCTGGGAAGAGCACCATTACCATGAAATGGTGTGTGTCTGCTGGCTGGGATAAAATATTTTGGGCCATTGAGGTCTGGAAGGCCAGGAGCAAGGGGAGCATCATGGTAGGAACAAAGGGGCAGCCTAGCTGTGACATTCCCCTTGACACCCCTCAGTGAAAAAACGAAAGTGAGAATTATACAAGTGTAACCACTAGAATTTTTCCTCTGAGAAGCGGGTCCGACCCAAAACAATTGTGTGTGACCACCAAAATTTCCACCTTAGAGTGAAGAAAAAGTGAGAAAAAGAGAAAAATTAAGTGTGACCACGGCCTAAGCATTTATCAGCAGAAAATTGAATTGGGTCACCATTTGAGGACAATTGTGCCTAGCAGGCCCTCTTGTGTGGATAAATCACTCAGCGATATTACCTGAATTGGTGAGTACGGGGTTCGTTTGTTTGGGCAAAGACAGCCAACCCTTAAGACCTTAATATTAAACCGTCCTTAGCATGCCAACATCAGCAGGCTGGACCTACACTCCAGGGACGGTCTCAGTCTACACTTTTATGCCATAAACGCTGGATTGAAAAAAGGCAGCACATGAGAATATAAGAGCTTAAGATGTTGGAAGGGAGGCCTTTTCCTTTGAGACATTTACAAAAGGACCATGCCAGAAATTTGAAAGCTCATTTTTGCTCAAGGTGAAACAGGAGAATAGAGACAGGTGTTCACTGCCGCCTACCATCTGCCTTTACAGCTGTGCTGCATGAAGCAGTCTTCTTCACAAATGGTTGGATTTATTTCTAATCTATCAGTCCTGAGGTACTGATGAAATAATCAGAGCAATTGTGTGAAGCAACTGAGTGAAGAACACATTTGTCACGACCTCGCAACAACTACTCACTGCTGAAAGACCAACTCTTATTCCTTGTGCTTTCGAGAAAGAAACCTTCGCTCTTTATGGAATATGATGCCAAGTGCTAGGTGCCATGCATGCATGCATGCGCGCACCCACGCATGCACATACACACAATTGTGCATAATTGGATCAGGCAATATAAAATTTGACAGCTTGCTGAGCTTGTTCTACCTTTGCAGGGAGGGCCACGTGATCGGGAAAACCTAGACAAATTTCCAGAGACATACCTTCTTGCAAGAGACTCTTGTCTAACTTCACAATTGTTGCACCTTTTTGGGCAAGCACAGGATCCTTGTTCATCTTGTAAGCCAAGCCCTCCACAAGCTTAGTCTGAATCAATGAGTGCAAGAGAAATTCAGCACAATTGATGTTGTTCTCCACTTATGTAAGACACACTATGCACGTGCATTTTAAACATCCAGTGGCTTAGACAAAAAAATTGATAAGTTGGCAATCAATCATGCAAGCATGCACAAAATGTTCACAAACCTTTCCCACGCCAGGTTCTCCAACAATAACCACATTATTCCGCGACTCCTTGCACAAAGCCACAATGATCCTGCAGCAATTTGCAAGGAAGCAAGCCATAACATATTTTGCAGCTAGATCATCCCTTGTGATTTCATCAAAATTTCAATGCACAGGGTTTGAGGAAGCATTGAATGAGTGGTGAAGTTCACCAGGAAGTTTACTTACTTTAGAACAAGGTCAGAGACTAAGAGGTTTCTGTTGGGATGCACGTATGTAAAACATGCGTATCCACATGGTTTCTAATCCTCATAATCAAAGCAATTTTGGGGTTTCTAACCTCATAATCAAAGCAATTTTATCTTGTCAAAATATTTTGAACTCCTTTTGGATACAATGCTTGCACCATCACAATGACTGAGCCTTTAGCAAATTAGTTCTGCAGCCTATGAATTTCTGCTGCAAAGCACTCTTAATGGTAAAGACTCCTTAAGAACTTGGAAATTATCAGTATGGTACTTATAACCCAATCCATGCTTCGCTCGCAACTTGAAATTACCCAAAAATAGATTCATTTTTTGAGAAACCGCAATGGAAGCAGGCTCTATTCCTGCCCTTCTGCATCTCCCCAGGTTGACCTACACAATTCCACAAGACGGGGGACACTTTCCAATGCGGGGAGGAACAAGCGAGAGTGCACATAAGGCAGCAGGTGGCCATAAATCTGCGAGCTCTTCCAGACATGGTGGGTGTGGTGTTGCTACAATGCCATTGCTGCAAGACCTCTTAACGCACCACCTTGCCCTGTAGGATATTTTGGCTAGAGGGGCTGACACCACTCTCTTCTTTCCGAAGTTCCACGTGGGACCCACTTTTGTTCCCGCATAGCAGCCATGTATGCATGCTTGTGACCTTCAAATAGCACGCAGAGGAACCTATTAAAAACCTAAAGGGTTTAAGCATGATAGCCCTGAGATGAGTGCAATAGTGGGAATGGGCGCATAAGTGTCCATTGTCCGAGTGGACATGTTGCACCGTGGAGGGAACACACTTTGCACTTGCTTGAAACACTCACAAAAAGACCAGTATTATACAATTAACTGGTGACCTCTCGAGGTGGATAAGCAAAAGAGCCAAGCTGTCGCTGAAGTATGTTTGAAGCAAATAATGTGTCATTATTTCATTCCTAGGGTTACCATGAATCATTGAATTACTGATGGGGATCCTCGCTAATCTGTTTTTACATTGCTTTTATCAAGACCTCGCGTAGTGTCTTGGTTCTGATCAGGCTCTCCCAGGAGCCGGCCACAGAGCCACATGCTCCAAGTCCAGTCAAAGGACAATATTTGATGTAGGTTGCACAAAACAGAAGCGCTTAAGCGATGAGCAACCAAGGGAGCTTCGCATCCGCTTGGATCCCGACATTGTACGTTGGGTGGAGGAGCATGAGAAGAAGCTTGGGCACAAGTAGGACACACCATAAAGATCAGGAATATCTTACTGATTTATCTCGTTATCCCGTCCATCAATGAAAGCGATAGCTTCTTCTGCGGCCTCTTGGGTAAGATTTCTGGAGTATTTGCTGACATTCATTTGAGGCCAAGCGGCATGCAGTTTTTCCTGCAAGGCAACAGGATGTCCAAGGAAGAGACTCTTCAATCGTGAAAAGGCACACACGTGCAAGCATCAGCTCTCGCACAGGTTTACCTACCTACAAACGAACAGACATGCACGCACCCAACCTCCCACACACACTAACACGATTCCATGCATGCATGCGCGCATGCAGTAGCAAATATATGCGTGCTTTCTAGGTTCCAGGTACGTGTGCAGATGCACTCATGTGCAAACTTCTCCATTGAAGGGGAACCTATAAGTCAAGACCTCACCTTTCCCTCTTGCTCAGCTGACCTCACGCTCTTGCTCCCCAGTGAACTCGAAACTTGTTCTTCCTCCTTCGCGACCTCGTCCGTCCCGACATAATCAAGGACTTTCGCAAGGAGGGAAGGCAATTGATTACGTGCAATGATTGAGCAACATGCTGAGATGCAAAACCACCATGCAGCGGTGAATTCTTCAAAGTAAACGGTCAAAGCAGCCATCAGCAGCAGCAAGGTGACACAGACAACGAGGAGAGTATTGACATTCATATCGATGGGCATCATCAGCTATTGATAATTAAGAGTCTAAACATTATCCCGGCCTCTGTGATTGTGTGTTTTTTAGGGTTTGTTTAGGCAGAGCAATCTTTGATTACCATGATTTCACTTGACCTTATTATTTTATTCATATTTAAATCACAATATCCAACCTACGGCGAGTCGCTTTGTCGGTAAGTGAAGGGTGGTTTATGCTTCGAAGCGATCTAGCTTTCATTGGTTTCATTCACATACTTGTTAAGAAATATTCCACCTTCTCTGCAGGATATCTCGACTTCATTAAGCTGGTGGATGGACAGGATGGACAGGATGGACAGGATGGACATCTGGTTGAAATTGATGGAATGGGGATTCAATGGTGGATTTGAACATGTCTTATTTGGTGTGTTCATGATCACCAACCTTCTAAGGACGCACAACAAACAAACGGGTGGTGCAGCAATGAGGAACATCAACTTTGCTGTCTACAAAGCAGCTGACAAAGTCGTCAACAGGAGCTTTCCGGCCCTTGCCATTGCAGCCTCACTTGTTTGTACTGTGACTGTTGTCGGCCTTTTGATGATGTAGGTGTTCGACTGGCCAACCATGGCTGTTGTTGCATGCTAACGCAATAATCGGTTTGTCATTTGCTGTCTTGTCACTGGTGTGTGCCTTGTCATGCTTTTGCAGGGGTATTGTTACAATAGTCAGTCTGAAGAGAGAAGTAGATGACTTGAAACGGTAAGTAACTGAATGTGCGTGAACAAATTTGTGGCGCTTCGCTAGGAACCAGAGGCCTTGCCAAAGCTTGATGCAATGCAGAAGGGGATTTTGCACATGAGGCTGCCAAATACATGGGCATTCCACAACACGCTTGTGCGCATTATTTACATCATAACGCCATGAGCAAGGGGCATGGTGAGCAAGGGGCATGGTGTACACTGGCAATTTCAAGAGAAAGGTGAGACGGTTTCACAAGGGTTCAGGGCTGGGTCATGCGTCCATTTGCCCAGACCAATGCGTGTTTGATACGAACAATGTGCACATTTAACGCCAACGTGTCCGCATTTAGGGGTCATTCTTGAAGATAGAGGTTGGGGGGGCAAAGGGGGACCTGTGGGTCCCCAACTGCCCCCCTAGCAACCTGTTAGAACCCCTATGCATTCTTACATGTGTATATATATCCAAAATGCCAAGAGGAAAGGGGAAGGAGTGGATTCATGTCATGATTATTGAGTTGAGAGATGGGACGCAGCAGCACAAGTTGGAGTGCAAGTACTGCAAGCATGTCTTTCTAGCTGGAGCTTCCCGCATCAGGGAGCACTTCCTGCACATTAATCCAACTCGTGGGGTAGCAAAGTGCACAGCAGATGAGTCAATCCTGCAGTTTGTCTTGGATGAGATGGGGGCCATCGATGCTCAGAACAAGGCAGCAGTAACAGCAGCAGCAGCAGCAGAGCATCGCCGGCTCGACAGAAGTACAGCTGCAGATGCGTGCACCTCCTTGGCACCTGCAAAGAAGCAGCGGACGCTTTCGGTGTGCGGGGGAGCAGTGAGCAGACTTGGCTGAGAGCACCCAGGTCATAGAGCAGGGGGCTCGCTTGCGGGGGCACCAGCATCAAAAATCTCCAGCGATGATGAGGAGTGCCAGAGCAGTGATGCACAGGACAGTGGCAGCAGCAATAAGGACAGCAGCAGCAATGAAGAGTAGATATGTAGTAGACGGTTCAAAGCTTTCCTGCTTTTCTCAATTTATTTACGCTAAGTGAAGTTACTGAAAGAGGAAATGAGCAGGAACACAGGAAAAGCCGGGGAAAGGGGTTTACAATGGAACCCGCATTGTAAACCAGGTTTTTTCAACTTGCGAGTTTTAGCCTCAATGCGTAAAATGCAATAGAATACATATGACCCAACCCTGCGAGGGATACTCCTCTTTAAATGGGGGTTGGGGCATGCAAGCATGCACAACGTGTACATGGATGGTGGTGCTTGAGTGCTTAAAAGTGTGCAAGGCAAGCCATCCCTACACCTACAAGCGCTAAAGGCTCCTGGCTGGCTGATGCGTGCAAGCATGGTTCCGCTTATTGGCAGTCGTAATTCCACGGGAAGGTGCGCTGACTTGCTATAGGCCTCACACCCCCTTATCTCTTCCCGCGCAAGCCCATGAAAATGCATCAGTAATGCAAGAGAAGGTTGGCTTAACGGTGGAGATGGGGAGCACATTCAGGTTGGGGGAAAGTCAAGTTAAACCTTCCCGCATCTCTCATGCCATACTCCCCAGACGTGGAAAGCGCACAAGCACAAGGGGCAAGGTCAAAGCGCCATGATCGGGGGTGGGGGGTGGGAGGTTCAGGCATCCGCTGACGGGATTGTTGTCCTGCACCAAGGCCCTACTAGAGCCTAACTCGCCGTGCGGTGGGTCCTCTGGCACTTCCATTAGGGTGCTCTCAGCATTCAATTTGCTGTGCATGGAAGCTACCCAGCAGGGTGGGAACCTAAGGTCTAGAGGGTGGCAAGATTGGCCTGCATACATCGGGGCTGAAGAAGGGTTTCCGTTGCAGATTTGAAGTTATTGGGTCAAACAAACAGTTAGCATAGGCAAGATGGGCAGCTAAGAGGTAGTGTGCATTGTGAAAAGGGTGCGGAATATAATAATATATTTCGGATTTTTCGATATAATATCATGATATAATATTGTATGTTGTGTAATGTATACACCCCAGAATTCAAGAATAATGCTGAGAGTGAGTACGGAGGGGGTTTTGCACCCCAGAAATTGATTGGTCAGTCCCTGGCAAGAAAATAACAAACAGAAAGAGGGTTATGATGAACAGGAAGTCCTTTGTGCAATTGCACATAAGCTACTTCCTCCATGTGGCTGTTCTGCCCTCTATTCTGCTTCCAAAGGCTGCCTCAGAAATGAAACTTCAAAAAGCTGCCCCAAGACATCATGACTGCTTCCCACTAAAGACAAGCTGCTCCCCCCCCCCCAAAAAAGTTCATGCAAAGCAACTGCAAACATAAAGTAGGTGATGAAACTTTTCAGAAGTTCAGGAGCTGCACAGGCCATTGTGTTTAAGTGGCTATTTTCCGCTCTATTATACTTCCATCATCATCTTCGTCCAGGTCAATAGTATCCTCCTCCTCCTCAGGCCAGCACTTGCAGGAGTTGCTGTGCTGGTTGCAGGCTTGGGAAGGGTTGTTGGGGCTGAGCACAGCACTGCTACCTTTGCATTGCAGCATGCAGGCCCCCCCCTTTCTGACAAATTGGCAATGTTGTACCTTTGCTTCAGCTTCCGGCAGAACCTTTCTCCAGGTGGCGCTTGGCCTCAGCAGGTGTTCTGCGAGTACCCATGCACATCTGGCGCACCTCGCCATCTGCATCCTTAGCTAACAAGTCACTTTTCCCTTGACCTATTTTTTCATTCAGCCTGCAATCATGCCGACCAAATTTGGAACCCCATAAAATATGATATTATATGGACCCAACATAATATCATAAAATGTGATTATATAACATTATATGGTACATAATTAGTTGGCCATTCCACACCCTTATTGTGAATGCAATCACTTGTTAGCAACTCTTGGGACTGGGGGGTGGGATGGGGTAGGCGGAAGGAATGTTAGCAACGAAGGCACTATCTCATGAGTGACAACGCTCAGGCAATATGGAACCTAAATTTTTAACAATGCTGAGTGATTACCGCGTCATTCAGAATTGGCACCATATCTGGTGGTGCATTTATGACATCGGATGTCAACCACTGTAAATTACGGTAAATTTATGAAACAGTGGGGAATCGTAAATTAAGGTGGTGTTCTTGACCGTCAGGGACTCAACCCCGCCCTGAGTATACTCAAGCAAGCACGTGTAAGCTCAAAGGGCACACACATAGAGCACCTTCTTCCCGATTGTCCAAAAATAAACTTTCAAGTCATCATGCCCGATGGCAGGCAGGTCGAGCAGCCCTAGGGGGAACGAGCTTGGCTCACCCCAGCGAGCTGGTTCCTTCTGCACCACCCATTGCATGCCTGAGATTGGGCCAGCAACCTGAAGAGGGAGGCCAAATAAGAAAGTCTGGTTGCAAGAACAGTATGTGAGAAGGCAGAAGCGCGGGAGAATGCCAGGGGAGGTGGAAACTGCTGCAAGCATTGTGATTCAGTGCTCTCTGGGACGAATGTAACGCGGCATGGGCTGATGGAGGCCTGCGAGGAGCAGAGGACTGAGTTTACAGAATGGTGGACTCAGTGCGCGATGCAGCAGAGAATGCAAATGCAGAGGAACCAGCAGCCGAGCCGATGGATGTGGATGCCCAGCAGGTGGCTGAGCAGGAGGGGATTGAGCAGCAGGGCGATGAGGGAGAGGGAATCGAGCAGGGGGAGGATGAGGGAGAGGAAATTGAGCAGGGGGAGGATGAGGAAGAGGGAATTGAACAGGGGGGGGAACAAGGAAGAGGAAATTGATGAGGAAGAGGATGTTGGAGAGTAGGAACTAAGCACCTAGATTGAAACCTTTCAATTTCTGACGGTTCAGCACTGTAAATAACAAAAATCCCGATTGTCAGAGGTCAGAGTGATAAGTACCATAAAATTACCATTGTAAATTACGCCTGTAAATTCCCAAATAGTAAATTCCTAAATCACGGTTTTGACCGTAAGTGCGTTGACGTAACGTACTTTTCACTTGACAATATCAGGCGTAGACGCTCTGCACTGATTATTAAGTGAACAATATTTAACAGCACAGGCTGTGGCCTTGTAGATCTTGTTCTCTTTTCAAGCGTTCACTTCTCATGGAATAACACAAATGAGCTGGGATGTGGTTGCAAATCTTTGACTTTTTTGCTTGAACAAAGTATCCAAAACTTGCGTCTTGACATATTCCTTTTTATAGAACAGTCAACTCAGAAGGGTGCAAAAAGCATGTTTTGGACACTGTTCTGGGTTACCACACATAAAAAATATTGGGGGTCCTTGTTATCTGTTGTTGATTAAGAATCACCGCCTCACTAATTGTCCAGGTTTTGATTCAGGCTCCCTCGGGGGCCGACCATAGAGCCCATTGTCCAAAGGGTCAAAAGACACCATTTGATGTAGGTTGCACAAATTAGAATTGCTTGAGCGATGAGCAAGTTAGGGAGCTTTGCATCTGCCTGAGTCCCGACTTTGCTTGTCGGGTAGAGGAGCATCAGAGGCAGCAAGCAGCAGCCATAGCAGGGGCAGGGGCAGAGGCTCAGGCCCTAAGGAGAATGCTGCTGAG
>LKMJ01003924.1_pt1 | contig 13932 bp, 8 predicted proteins | sample 643391 | NCBI WGS metagenome assembly LKMJ01 (sample SAMN04112250, study PRJNA286221) | soda lake metagenome | biome: soda lake; feature: Kulunda Steppe; material: water; isolation source: sample PL-Br10 brine of Picturesque Lake | place: Russia: Kulunda steppe | collected 2010-07
CCAGGGCTCGTTGCATGCCTTCGCGAACAACATCAACACACGCGAGGGTGGAACGCACATGACTGGGTTCAAAACTGCCCTGACGCGTGTCGTCAACGACTATGCGACCAGCAACGGACTGCTCACAGATCTCGACGACACGCTCAAAGGAGAGGATATCCGCGAGGGGCTGACTGCCGTTCTCTCGATCAAACACCCCGATCCCCAGTTCGAGGGACAGACAAAGACCAAACTGGGCAACAGCGAGGTCCGCGGGATCGTCGAATCAGCAGTGCACGAACATCTTGGCACCTTCTTCGAGGAGAATCCCGGGACTGCGGAGACGATCGTTTCGAAGGCTGTCGAGGCGGCGAAAGCCCGCAAGGCAGCAAAGAAGGCAGAAGAGCTCACACGCCGGAAAAGTGCGCTCGATTCGACAGCGCTTCCGGGCAAACTTGCCGACTGCCAGACCAAAGATCCAAGCAAGGCAGAGCTGTTCGTCACAGAGGGAGATTCAGCCGGCGGGAGCGCCAAACAGGGCCGGAATCCGGAGTTCCAGGCAATCTTGCCGATCCGTGGGAAGATCTTAAACGTCGAGAAACACCGACTCGACCGGATTCTCGAAAACAACGAGGTCCGAAATCTGATTACTGCACTCGGGACCGGCATCGGTGACGAATTTGAGATCGATAATCTCAGGTACGAAAACGTCCTCATCATGAGCGTCGATGGTGAGGAACATGGCTTCGTTCGGACGCCGCAGGGAGAAACGAAGTTTATACAGATCGGTTCCTTCATCGATGACGTTATCGAGAGTGACGGGGAGGGATACGACGAGTACGAAGTACTCTGTTTCGGCCGCGACGATCACGAAACGAAGTTCAGACCGATCGATCAGGTGATCCGCCACGAGATCGAAGAACCCCTCTACAGGATAGAGACATCCTATGGAAGAAATCTGAAGGTGACAGCATCGCACAGTGTTTTCGTCAAGCGCGATGGGGCCGTCGAGTTGGCACGTGGTGACGAACTCGAAGCCGGTGATCAAGTCGTCGCACCACGGTCGATTCCGCTTCAGGGTGACACCGACGGCGAGGAGATTGATCTTCTCGCCCGACTGGTCGAGTGTGCAGACGACTTTGAATCAGATGTCTTTGCACGCGGACCGGGTATCGAGGCGATGCACAAAGAGCAGGTCAGACGGACATACACCGACGGCGGAAGTGCTGATACGGTAAACCGTGTCGAGCAACGGATCGACGCGCCACAGTCGACACTCGAAACGCTCAAATCATACCGGACGGAGGCGGGACTTACCCAACTGGATATCTGTGATGCGATCGGCATATCACAGCCAATCACGATCTCACAGTGGGAGCGTGGGGAGTCCCGGCCAACTGTCTCGAATTTTCGTGCATACTGCGAGGCTGTCGACGCGCCGACTGAACAGCTGCTTCAGGAGGCAACGAAGACTGACTCGCTGTTAGACCAGCGCTGGAACAATCAGTACGAGGGCGCACAGACAAACGAAGTGCGTGATTACATCCGTGTGAGTGAACTCACAGCGTCGGATCTCGAACTGATTCCCGAGGACAAAACAGTAGCACTGACACCGGCCCATTACGCGGATCAGGCAATCAATCGGTATGTCGAGATTGACGAAACACTGCTTGAACTGATCGGCTTCTGGGTCGCAGAAGGGTGCTGTTCGAGACGAAACGGTATCAGACTGGCAATCGGTGCGAACAACGAGGAGTTGATCGAGCGCTATCAGGGGGCGTTCGATACTGTCTTCGGCATCCCGGCAAAGCACAGCCAGTACGACGGTCGAACGGACGAAATCAAACTCGTCAACCGTGTCGCTGCGATTGTCTGGCAGGAAGTGCTTGGTTGTGATTCGAAACGTGCGAAGACGAAAACGGTGCCGGATCTCGTCTTCAACTGTTCGAAAACGCTCCAGCAGGCCTTTCTCCGTGGCTATCTCCTCGGTGATGGGACAGTCTCTGATAGATCGATATGCTGGACGACCACGTCACGCGATCTCGCGAGTGGGCTGTTGTATCTCCTCTCAGCTCAGGATGTCGTCGCTTCCCATACCGAGCTAGATGCCGACTCTCTTTCTAGTGACATCGATACGGTCACTAATCCACATACGATAACGGTAAACGCTCGTGAGGATCTCGCGCGACTGCGCGCTGTCTGGAAAGCACATCGAAACAGCTCGAAGCTGGCAGCGTATGTGGATGAAGGCGGAGACAACCCTGCTGCACGACGGTACGAGGAGATTTCCGACGATCTCGTTGCGCTCGACGTTCGGTCAGTCGAAGAAGTCGACCCGTCGGGCGAGTACGTGTATGATTTCTCCGTCGAAACTGACGAGAACTTCGTTGCTGGCCTTGGCGGGATCTGTGCACACAACACAGACGCCGATGTTGACGGCGCGCATATCAGAACGCTTCTGCTAACGTTTTTTTACCGGCATATGCGCCCACTGCTCGAACGCGGCCACGTCTATGCGACACAGCCGCCGCTTTACCGGGTCAGGTATCGTGGCGAGACCTACGACGCGATGACTGAGGCCGAACGTGACAGAATTATCGAAGAGAAATGCAACGGCAAACCCGACCGCGTCCAGCGGTTCAAGGGACTGGGTGAGATGAATCCACAGCAGCTGTGGGATACCACCATGGATCCGGAGAAACGCCACCTCAAACAGATCACCGTCGAGGACGCCGCCGCAGCCGATAAGATGTTCTCGGTGTTGATGGGCGATGCAGTCGAACCGCGAAAGGAGTTCATCAAAGAACACGCACCTGAAGCAGAGTGGGTCGATATATGAGTTCCGAGCTACCAGACCAACCGGACGAATTCGAGGCACCGGCAGCGAACGTCGAGCACGTTCGCATCGAAGACGAGATGGAGCAAAGCTACATCGACTACGCGATGAGCGTCATCGCGGGTCGTGCGCTACCCGATGTCCGCGACGGGCTCAAACCCGTCCACCGGCGCATCCTGTATGCGATGAATGAGATGGGCGTCACCTCGGGAACGAGCCACCGCAAATCCTCCTCGATCGTCGGCGAGACGATGGGTGATTACCACCCACACGGTGACTCGGCGATCTATGACACCCTCGTTAGGATGGCCCAGGAGTTCTCGCTTCGGTATCCACTCGTCGATGGCCAGGGGAACTTCGGCTCGATGGATGGCGACCCGCCCGCGGCGATGCGATACACCGAGGCCCGGATGGCCCCCATCGCAGAAGAACTGCTCGAAGATATCGACAAAGACACCGTCGATTTTCAGTCGAACTACGACGACCGCCTGCAAGAGCCCGAAGTGCTCCCGGCGAAACTGCCGAACCTGTTACTCAATGGCTCATCGGGGATCGCAGTCGGGATGTCGACGAACATTCCGCCACACAACCTTGGCGAGATCGTCGACGCGACCATTCACCTCATCGACAACCCAGACTGTGGCGTCGAGGATCTGATGGGCCACGTCAAGGGGCCGGATTTCCCGACCGGCGCGAACATCGTCGGCAAGGATCCGATCTACTCGGCGTACGCCACCGGACGCGGCCGAATCCGGATGCGTGCCTCCTACGAGGTACAGCGTACCGACGCTGGGCCCGATCAGATCGTCATCTCCGAACTCCCCTTCCAGGAGAACAAAGCACGGATCGTCGAGCGTATCGCCGACGATGTCAACGAGGGCACCATCGAGGGCGTGTCGGATCTCCGCGACGAGTCCGACCGTGACGGTGTCCGGATCGTCGTCGATCTCAAACGCGGTGCGAACGCCGATGTCGTCGAGAATCAGTTGCTCGAACATCACCTCGAATCCACCTTCGGGGTAATCAACCTCGCGCTGGTCGATGGCCAGCCACAGGTTCTCTCACTGAAAGAGACACTCCAGCACTATATCGAACACCGCCGGGAGGTCGTTCGGCGACGCTCTCGTCACGATCTCGACGAGGCCCAGGAGCGCGCACACATTCTCGAGGGGCGGCTAAAAGCCGTCGACAACGCGGAAGCGATTGTGAACCTGATCACCGAGTCCGCTGACCGTGAGCAGGCCCAAAACGCGCTCGAAGGAACACTGGATCTCGACGAGCTGGACGACGCCGACCTCGAGTATCGCGACGTACAGGCCGAGTTCGATTTCTCTGCCGACCAGGCAGAGCACATCCTCAGGATGCAGATCGGCTCGCTCACGTCGATGGAGGCTGGCGAGATCGAAGCGGAGTACGAAGAAGTCCAGGAGCGCATCGCCTATCTCCAGTCAGTTCTTGACTCTGCGGAGAAACTCGACGGCGTCATCAAAGACGAACTCCGGGAGATCGCCGAGGAGTACGGTGACGACCGCCAGACCGCCATTCTGGAAGACGAAGGCGAAGTCACCCACGAAGATCTCATTCCAGAAGAGGACTGTCTGGTCGTCATCACCGAGCAGGATTACATCAAACGAATGCCCGTCGCGGCGTTCGATCCCCAGGGTCGTGGCGGCAAGGGGATCATCGGCTCCGATCCGAAAGAGGGTGATCGCGTCTCGAAGGTGTTCCGGGCGAACACCCACGACTACCTGCTTTGTTTCACCAACAAGGGGCAAGTGTATCGGCTAAAGACCTACGAGATTCCAGAAATGTCCCGCACGGCCCGCGGAAAATCCGCGGTGAACATCATCGACCTCGACGACGGCGAGGAGATCAAAGCAGTGGTCGACACCGACGAATTCGACGAAGACGAATGTCTCTCGATGGTCACCAGAAACGGCTACGTCAAACGAACCTGCGTGACAGAGTTCGACAACATTCTCTCGACGGGGATCATCGCCGCGAGTGTCGAAGACGGCGACGAACTCGTCGACGTGGAGGTGACCGACGGCAGCGGTGATCTGGTGATCGCCACCGAGCAGGGGATGACGATCCGATTCGACGAGGAAGAAGCCAGGGAGATGGGCAGAAACGCACGTGGTGTCCGCGGGATCGAACTTGATGGCGCAGATCGCGTCGCGGGGATGGTCTCGACATCCGACGACGACGCCCGGGATCTGCTGACGGTCACCCGCCAGGGCTACGGCAAACGAACACCGCTTTCGGAGTACCGCTCACAATCCAGATACGGCAAGGGACTGATCGACATCAAAACAGGCGACCGAAACGGGCTCGTGGCGACAGTGAAGGCCGTCGAAGAGTCCGACGACATCGTCGTTATGAGCGACGACGGCCAGATCATGCGCTGCCCTGTCTCGGAAATCTCGACTGTTGGACGCAACACCAAAGGTGTCGTTGTGATGAACGTCGAGGAAGGCGACCGGGTCGCCTCCGTGGATGTCATCCCAGCAGCGATGGAATAACGCCTGCCACTCGGCAGTTCTGTCTGTTATTCAGTGACGGCGTAGCTACAGCGACAGCGCCACTCACACGGAAGTAGCGTTGTTAGTAGAATCCTACAAAAGAGCTTATACATGAGTTCTCCGTAGCAGGGTGCATGATAGTATCGAGTCCAGCAGGTGAGTCTCGGCAATGACTGGGCTCGAGCGAGTAACGGATTTCGTTACTGAACACAGCACGCTCGTCGTCGTGGTCATGTTCGTTCTGACGGCCGGGATCGGCTCCGGTATGTTCTTTCTCGAAGACGCAGCAGATCTCGACCAGTTCGAGTTCGGCTCGGAGGAGGGTGATGCACTCGATTATATCAACGAGAACTTTGATGCCGACGACAATACGACCGCAGCACAGATCGTCATCAAAGACGAGAACACGCTGTCCCGAGAGTCACTGATCGGGACAATCGAGTTACAACAAGAGATCGAGGAAGATGACCGGATCGAAGAGACACTGGCAGCGGATCCGTTCGCTGATGTGGCCTCGATCGTTGCGACCACCGCGATCCAGGAGGAACGGAGCGAGGAACTCGGCGAGCGAGAAGCAGCGATCGAAGCCGATCGTGAGGAGCTGCTCGGGACTGCAGCGGACCTGAGTGATGGCATCAACGAGACGCGTGAGATCGAACGGGAGTTCATCGAGCTCAACAGTTCGTTCGAACGTGGTGAGATCGACCAGGAAACCTACGACGAGGAGCGTACACGGCTCCAAGACGAGCGAGCTGCAGTCGAGACAGAGACTGCGGAGTTACTCTCCGAGGGGTCTTTCGGGGCCTATCAGGAACTCCTCTCCGAGGCACGGACACTCGAAGGTGAGATTGCCGAGATCGAGCGTGATCACGATGCCGGCGAGATAGACGACGCCGAACGCGACCGACAGTTGGCCGATGTCGAAGCCGAGATGGCCGGCCTCTATGACAGGATCGAAACCGACGTGCTTGGTGAGGAGTTTGCCGACCTCGACGAACGTGGTGCGGAGCTCGAACGCGACACCCAGGAACTCCAGGAACTCGACCCGACGCTTGAGGAACAGCACGACCAGCTCGAGGGAATGAGTGACGAGGATGTCGACTCCGTCGTCAACAACGTTCTCGGTGACGATGCACCACGAGAAGTGCTCGCATTCGTGCCGACTGACTTCGAGCCTGGGTCGGGGACGACCGATGCCAGACAGCTGTTTGTCACGCAGTTCACAGCCGAGGAGGTTGCCGACGGAGAGGCCCCACCGGAGATCGTCGACAGCCAGCTTGCGATGGCCGAACTCGTCGAAGACAGATACGGCGATGACGCCTTCGTCTTCGGTGGCGGAATCATCAGCGACGAGATCGACAGATCGATGGCAGACAGCATGGCGATCGTCTTGCCACTCGCGTTGCTGTTCGTCGTTGTTGTGCTCTCGATCGCCTACAGAGATCCACTCGACATCATTCTCGGCGTGACCGGTATCGGGATGGTTCTCGTCTGGACGTTCGGGTTCATGGGCTGGACGGGTATCGCCTTCAACCAGATCCTGATCGCCGTCCCGGTGTTACTGGTCGGGTTATCTATCGATTACGCGATCCACGTCTTCATGCGCCACAGAGAACGGCGACTGGACGACGGGTATGGTGACACTCGTAGTGCAATGTCGTTCGTACTCGTCGGCCTCGGCGCGGCGCTTCTGTGGGTTACCGTCACCGCGGTTATTGGGTTCCTGTCGAATCTCGTGAGCCCGGTCGCACCGATCCGCGAGTTCGGCGTCGTCTCGGCGTTTGGTATCGCCTCGACGCTGCTCATTTTCGGGACGTTCGTTCCCGCGGCGAAGGTCGGGCTGGATGCGTTTCTCGAAGCGCGTGGCTGGGATCGCCGAAAGCGCGCGTTCGGTACCGGTGGTGGGATCTCCACACGCGTGCTCTCTGGTGGGAAGACGCTGGCGAAGACTGCGCCGGTCGCCGTCGTTGTCGTTGCGCTTTTGATCACCGGGATCGCTGCTGTTGGCGGTGCCCAGGTCGATACCAGCTTCCAGCAGGAGGATTTCATTGCTGATGAGCCACCGGGGTGGATGGAGTCACTGCCCGGCTCGCTCGCCCCTGGGGAGTACAGCGTCAAGCAGAATCTGGAGTTCGTCAACGAGCGGTTCCTCAGACAGGATAGCAGCACACAGGTGTTGATGCGTGAGGATATAACGAGTGACGACACGCTCACGGACATCGACAGCGCTGCAGACGCTGCTGCGGAGCAAGACGACGTCGTTGTCGTTCTCTCTGATGGCTCGGCAGACGTCCGGACGTCACTGACCGCGATGGAAGACGTCGCCGCCGAGAACGAATCGTTCAACGAGACGTTCCGGGCGGCGGATACCACCGGTGATGGTGTGCCAGACGAGAATGTGACCGGCGTCTACGACGCCTTCTTCGAGGTTTCGCCTGACCGGGCCAGCGAGTTCATCTACCGGACTGACGATGGTGAGTACGAGGCGACGCGGATGGTCATCTCGGTCCGGGGGAGTGCGCTGCCGAGTGAGGCGACAGACTCGACGCGAACGATCGCCGCTTCGCTCGATACCGACACTCGCTCTGCGATTGCGACAGGCCAGCTCGTTGTCTTCAACGTCATCGAACAGGAGCTATTCAACACGGTCATCGAGAGTCTGCTCGTCACGCTGATCGCGGTGTTTGCGTTCCTGATGGTCGCCTACCGGTTCGTCCACGGCAGTGCAATTCTGGGTGCCGTGACGCTCACGCCGATCGTGCTCTCTGTCGCGTGGATTCTCGGGACGATGAAGCTCCTCGGGATCTCATTTAACGTGTTGACCGGCACCATCACGTCGCTGACGATCGGGCTGGGTGTTGCCTACAACATCCATATCAGCGAGCGGTATCGCCTGGAGCTTCGCCAGGGCAGGCAGATGTGGGAGGCGATGGAGCGAGCAGTCACTGGCACCGGTGGTGCACTCCTCGGCAGTGCAGCGACGACCGCCGGTGGGTTTGGTATGCTTGCCTTTGCAATCTTGCCACCGCTCCAGCAGTTCGGGATCATCACCGGCATTACGATTATCTACGCCTTCCTCGGCAGCGTTTTCATCTTGCCGACCTTTCTCGTCCTCTGGACGACGTATCTTGCCCCCGATATTGTCGAAGGAAACGGCGACACACCAGATGAGACAACGCCAGGAGAAGCAGTCACCGGTGACGACGCATAGAGGATATTCAGATTTATTACAAAGCCATACCTATAATACTGGTGCTATTATGATCCTCTCTATATACAGAAACGAGACTTCAGATCTTTTATTTCGAATATATATCGTCTGATAGAAATTCTTTCTGACTTTTTATCATGTGTTGATCGCGTCATAGGTGGCGGTAGGGGGTGACACTAAAAAAATATCAATAATTATATGTGTTTGTAGATTCATACTATGTTGTCTGTTTGAATGGGTTTGTCTACGCAGTCAAATTTGGATCGTTAGACAAAATTGTAGAGACACATTCTACACACACACGTCTGAGACTGATCATATATCAGCGTGTCATAGAACTCTCCACATGCTACAGTCAAATTTATTATCTTTTTAGAGTATTACAGTCAGAGAAGATCGTGCACCAAGTGCACGCAGTTTAGAATTGGTCAGAGCTCGGTGATTCATCTCTGGAAACTGATTGTTCTTGCCTAATCAGCGTTATTCAGATGAGCGAGTGTAATCCTTGTTGAGCCCTAGGCCGTAGGCACAGTACTGGTAACGCTGAATCCGTCGATAGCCATGATAACCGTTCTATGACGCGGTCCATATATTGCAATGCAAATTCTTGGATTTCAATGATTCACTCGGCTCTGCACGTTTATAAACCACCCTCGGAGTGGATGAAGAAGTTGTCAATTTCTTCCATGCCAATCCCGAGCAGTTCGCGGCGTTCGCCGGCGAACTGCTCGAGCGCTCAGCCAAAACAGCCATCACAATGGAGGTGTCAGTTGACGCTACCAGAGGCGAATTCTAGACGGCTTTGGGACGGGACCAACACTCTTGAGCAGTCCCTTTCCTCTGACCGACGACGACCGATCGAGCGACGTACTCACAGCTACCCGTACCGTACAACCGGTCGTTTCCGCCGTCAGTTTAATAGGTTCGTTGAGAGGTGTGCCCTTCTCAGGGTGGGTTCACTGTCCGTGGTCACTCTCCTCCGTGGACGTCATCTGTCTTTCCGGACACTGCGTTTCCGGTGAACTCACCGGGGATCGAGACGTCCGTCTTCAGCATGACTCTCCGTTCGGTGTACGGTAGTCCGTTCGGTCTTTTTTCGGATGGCAATGCGGTGTTTCGAGAGTTCGAGCAGCGCATCGATGGTCCGCGACACCAGCTTCTTCGCGTACGAATCGTTGATGCCCCGTTCCTGGCGGCGGATCCAGTGTTTCATATCTCCAGCTTTCACGTACTCACGGACGTCTTTGCACCCTTCCCGCCACGGGTTGTCTCCTACGGTCGGATCAACACGAGACCGCCAGAGTTTCGCCGCGAGACGAGTGGGCAGGGAACTCGTTGACGAGCGTAACAAATCGTCGTCCATCTGGGCGAGCTGTTGGATCGGCAGGAGGTCCCCATAGGCGAGCGAAACACTCCCACCGCGCTCGAGTGGGTCGACCACGCACTTGACGACACGTTGGGGTCGGAAGTGAGAAGCATCGACTACCGGCACTGGAATCCCACCGATGTACAGCCAGCTGGACGCGAACTGGCCCCACCCGCAACCAAAGAAAGCCACGTTACTGAGTGGTGGCTTCGGCCCTTGTCAGGCTCAACGGCGTTCCCACTGTGGTGAGATTACCGTTTCTATCCAAGTCAGTGAACAGGCCGATCTAACCCCCTCAGATTCCCCCAGGAATTGAGTCAGTAATCAGGAGTTATAGGAACTACCGACATTAGTGTGCCTCGATTAGCACCGAGATTGAGTCAACGTAGTCCTGGTATCGTGTCACCGTTGCACTCACGGCGGTCGGGTCCGACAGGTCCGTGGGTAGTCGATCGAGATGCTGTTTCGACGTCGATCGGAGGCCAGTCGAGAGGAACTCGGTGAATGTGGATGGATTCGACCGGACGTGTGAAACAAGATCTGCAGCGACGACGACGCCGAGGACGTTCTCGAAGAGCCGGTAGGGTTCGACGTAGAGTTTGGACGTCATCCAGCCGGATGCGGAGTAATCGCCGAGTTCGACTGGAGACATATATTCTTCGAGAATAGAACGATACTCTGCGTCTAGCTCGTCACCCGTCGGTGATTTGTTCTCTGCCACGAGCGAGTGGACTGTGTCAATAAATTCGAGGTTCGCCCCCGAGAGATAGAGTTCCTGTTTGAGTCGTTGTTCTGCGACCTGTAAGACTCGCATCTGGAACTCCGTATCCTCAGAAACATCGAGCAGGTAATCGGTGAGGAGGAATTCGTGGAGACGGCTCGGGACTTCACTCAGCTGCTTGTTCGGGCGGGCCAGCAGCAGTGGTTCCGGCGTCTCCTCCGCGAACAGACGAGCACAGGCGTGGCCCAGCTGGTGTGTCAGGAGGAACATCGGTAACACGAAGTCACGGTATCCGTCTCGGTAGTTGAACAGGACGAACGGCCCCGCGCTGGCTGCCCCGAACTGGTACGCCTCCACGGTGGCCTTGTTATCTCTTTTGATGGCGTCTACCCGTCCGGTTTCGAATAGTTGTTCGACCATGGACTGGTACGACGATCCGAGCGTAGCTCGTCTGGTCGTGACGCCAAGACTGACGGGAGAAGCCTCGTCGCAGTCGCGACGTCACCGTACAACTCCCGTGCAGTCTTGAGGTCTTGTGTTCGCTGCTCGGAAAACCGATCCAGGTCGAACCGAAGCCGCGCGTACGCGAGAACCCGCTCCGTTCGGGTCACGACGGATTCAACCGATTCGAGCAGCGATTCGATCGTATCGTATGAGGTGACGACTCCGTCGGCGTCAGTCACGTCGTCAAGCATCATTCTCACTTCCTCGATTTCGGCTTGCCACTCGGCGCGGCTCTCGAACAGAGGAGTGAGGTCCCACTGCGGAGCGTCGTCAGTCATTTGCTTTTATCTCCTCGCCCTTGACGGGTGCGGGCGGCTCTTCGCTTGTCTCTATGGTCTCGGTGATCCCGAAGAAGATGTTAGTACTGTCGAGTAATACGAGAATACCGACAAGCAGGACCGCCAACTGAACCCCGACGTAGCCCATGAGTACACCGCCGAGTATCGGTCCGAGAACGCCTCCGACCGCTCCGAGCGTACCGTAGAATCCAATCAGTGTTCCTTCGAGTCCGGCGGGAGCAGATTCATACGTGAGAGCGCCCATTGCCGGACCTCCGATAGCGGAGGCGAATCCACCGAGGCCCATGAGTATCAACACGATGTGTAGTCCGGAGATCAGTGGGATATTAACCATGACGGGAACGAACGGGAGACAAATGAGAGTCACTCCCCAGAGGACGCGACTAAGGAACATCCCGTACTTTCGACCGCTCTTGTCGGCAAGCGTACCCCCAACCGGGACGAACACAAGCATTGAGGCACCAAAGACACCCCAAATGAACCCAATATAGCCGACATCGAGCGAGAGTATTTCCTCGAGCAGCACCGAGAAAATTGGTTGATACGCGCTGATCGCCACGGACGAGATGAACGACGTGAGAGCCAACGAAATGACCGTAAGAGTAGCTATCTGCCTGAGCTGATCTCGGGTGAGATCCCGGATCGACGGCGTCTCAGACGTCTCCTTGGTCTCTGTGCCATCTCGACTCTCCTGGGATGCCGAACCGAGCAGGGGCTTGGCGATGAACGCACCTGCGACTGTCAGTCCACCTAACATGAGAAACGGTGCTGCTAGGCCTATCATCGCTGCCGCGATTCCTCCGAGGGCTGGTCCAAACGCAATACCAGTCAGCTGGACAGTCTGTTTTGCACCCATCGCACGACCACGCTCTTCGTCGGGGAACAGATCGCCAATGTACGCTCTGCTGGCCGGTCCACGCATCGCAGACCCAGCACCGTCAACCAGCCGAAGGAAGATCAGCATTAGTGGCGAAGTTGCAAAGGCGAGACAGGCGACGCTTAACCCGGAGATCACTGTTCCTGCGATAATGAGGTTCTTTCGATCGTACTTGTCTGCCAAGTATCCGAATGGAGTACTGAGTAGAGCAGTTGCGAATGGAGTTGCAGCGAAAATGATTCCAAACATGATACCGCTGATTCCCATCTCGTTTATATAGATCGGAAAGAGTGCGATGATAACGTAGACCGACATGTTGTCAAGGAGGCCGAGGAAAGAGAGAATGAGAACGTTCCGCTCTCGCAAATACTTTAAGGAAGAATAATATTCGAAGATCTGTGAGAGAAGTCCATTGTTTTCAGATATCTCCTTATTTGAACTCATATAGATATCTCCTTATTTTGAACTATCAAAAACCGATCGTTGGCGAACGTCGCTTTCCGTGGCAGTTCGTCGAGCCAGGCGAGTTGGTCGCTCGAGAGGTTCTCGTTCGCGAGTCGCAACCCGGCCGCAGCTAGCGGATTCGCGTCGTACTCGTGTGGGGTTCGAACCGTTCGATCGTGATTGCCGACGACCGTGACGTCTACTTTCTCTCGAACCACCTCCACGCATGCTGCTGGCCACGGATTGTACCCAACGACGTCGCCAGCGCACACCACAGTATCGACGGATGGCATATCCTCGAGTACTGCCTTGAGTGCGGGAAGATTGCCGTGAATATCCGAGAGAAGTCCGACTTGCATACCTGCAATTGCAGAGAACAGTAAATGAAATTTGCCCTAGATGATCCGGCACAGCGGGTCAGAGGGTCACCGACGTCGGTGGAACATCGTTTTTTCGTGTTCCTATAGGTCGAATCAGAATGAGCAAAGCGAGGGCAAAAGTAAGCCCTGATGCACGAGTATACGCCGATCTCGAGTGCGTCACCTTCTGTGATCCTGAAGTGTATCAAATTGACGTATCAGTGAAATCAATTCAGTACAAATCCCTTCCACTCAACACAATTCTGAACTGTGTGAATCAAAGAGAAGGAGTTCATATACTCAAAAGAAAATATCAGATGAAAATTATCAAACGCTGAAATTAGATCATACAAAATATCAATATAATAGAGTTATCTATGACAACCATACTTCCTCCCAAACCATCCTCATGGGAGAGTCTACCCTGACAAATTACGTCGCAGCTGCTGTCCTCATCGGTGTCGGTTTTATAAAGGCCAAGGAGAATACCTGCGGCTTCAGCCGCAGGATGAATCCGACAACTCAGAGTCAATCTGCGCTGCAATAGCCACTTTGAGATTTGACAATCCGTCTCTTAAAGTGACAGGCAATCCTACGTATGGGTAGGAATCAGGCTGGGAACAGAGTGATTCCCACCAGTCCTACGATGGCGGCCTGTCCGCCCCAAGCAATGAGACAGTAATCGGAACCAGTCGATGACCGCCCGGTTCTTCTCTGAATCGGTCGCGGAGTTGACTGCTGTACGCACGAAGCAAGTAACTCCGAGTCTGTTGACGCTGACTCGACCCTCGCCGGGCAAAAACAACCACGAGGG
>LKMJ01003925.1_pt1 | contig 13930 bp, 12 predicted proteins | sample 643391 | NCBI WGS metagenome assembly LKMJ01 (sample SAMN04112250, study PRJNA286221) | soda lake metagenome | biome: soda lake; feature: Kulunda Steppe; material: water; isolation source: sample PL-Br10 brine of Picturesque Lake | place: Russia: Kulunda steppe | collected 2010-07
TCAAGCAAAAAGGAGTTCGAGGCAAGTCCGAGCAACCCGAGCGAATCCTCGTACTCGTCGTCCCAGAGAGCCTCCCAGCTGTCGATCGGCTCTTCGTACACCTCCGTGTTCTGAACGAGGTTGATATACCACGAGAGCGCGCCGATACTGGCGATGCCACCTTCGCGCTCTTCGATCAGGTCATCGCTGATGTACTGAAGATTCTCGAACCCCCCGTCATCGTCCCAGATGTGCCAGAGGTCGGAGTTGATCCCGCGGAGCACACCGATGGTCGACATGATTGCCACGTCGACTGGCGCTTCGCCTGCGCCGACGGCGCTTTGATACTGCGAGAGCGCCTCCTCGGCCGTCGGCTGTTCCTGGGATTCGACCTCGAAATCTACCTCTTCGTTGAACGGTTCGAACAGCACCTCGTCCATGACCTCCTGGAAGACACCCCCGTAGACGGCGACGGTCAGGGTGTCGTCGCCATCGTCGAGAACGCCTGTACAACCTGCAAGTCCACTGAGTGCGACCGCACTACCGGTCAGCGCGGCGGATCGGAGAAACTGTCGTCGTCCGTTCGAGTGTTGTCCCGGCATTATGTTGCCACCTTGTTCTCTGTGTTGCTTGCTCGCATATATAAATATTCCTACGGCTGAGTTCACTGATTCACAGCGTTTCGGTAGTTTTTTAACCGATCTTCCACACTGGGTCAACAAAACCGAACATCCATCAGACAATATATTTTTAATTGAACTCTCCACTGAAGCGAACCCGGGGCCCAACCGTAGTCGTGCTCGGATGGGAGAGACCGGTTTTCGACCGGAACCCGGAGTCACAACACAAATCGAAATCCGAGCACAAAACCGGATCACAAATTGGTGGCGGATTCACCTGTAGAGACGGTCAACAACCCCCAACCCTCGAGAGTGACCCTCGAGGGTCGAACTCTTCGAATAGAGATCCCACGAGCAGGCAAGTCGCCCGTCGCTACAAAGTCAGACCCGGAGAGCGTTAGTCGTCGGACTTCGGGGCCGCAACTTCCTCATCACCGTCCTGTAGCCGCCGCTCGGCCTCGTCTCGGTCCTCCGGGTAGCCGACGTCGATCCGCCAGCCGTCGAGCCCGATCGCATCGATCGTCCGGCCCGACTGGATCAACAGATCGATCGCCTCGCTGATTTCGTACTCACCACGGTTCGATGGCTGGACGAGGTGGCAGGCGTGGAAGATCGCGGGCGTAAAGGTGTAGAAGCCGGTCATCACGAGATTCGACGGCGGCTCCGCTGGCTTCTCGACGACGTCAGTAATCTCGCCGTACTTGTTGGTATCACAGACACCGTATCGCGATGCCTCCTCCCACTCGACTTCTTCGACGAGGAACGCCGCATCGGCGCGATCTTCTTGCTGGCGACGAACGACGTCCTCGAGATTGGCCTCGAAGACGTTGTCGCCGAGGATGAGCATGAAGTCGTCGTCGATGTGCTCCTCGACGGTCAAGAGTGCATGTGCCAGGCCGGCCTGTTCGCGCTGGTGGGCGTAGGTGATCGGGATGCCCGCATACTCGTCGCCGTAGTGGTCGATGATCTTCTCTTTGAGGTAGCCGACGACGACGACGAGTTCGTCAGCGCCGAGTTCGACGAGTTGGTCGAAACAGTGTGTCAGAATCGGTTCGCCGTCGACCTCGACCATGCCTTTCGGTTTGTCGTCTGTGAGTGGCCGAAGCCGCGTTCCTTTGCCTGCTGCGAGTACGACTGCTTGCATTGCTACCAGCAATTCGAACGGAGCCACATAGACTTTCTGGGTTCTGATATGTGCCACTCGTAGTATCATAATGTTCATTGCGATCGCCACGAGCACGTCTGTCAATGCAGCTCACCGTCATCGGAAGTGGCTACGTGGGGACGACGATCGCGGCCTGTTTTGCGGAGTTGGGCCACGACGTCACGGCGATCGACATCGACGAAGAGATCGTCGCAACGGTGAACAGGGGCGAGGCCCCGATCGACGAACCCGGCCTCGACGACTTGCTTGCCGAGCACGCCGGCGATCGGCTCACCGCAACGACGTCCTACGACGCGGTCCCGGAGTCCGACGTAACCTTCCTGGCGATCGGCACGCCCTCGAACGCCGATGGTAGCATCGATCTCAGCACACTGGAAGCGGCTGCCGAGGCAACTGGCGCGGCCCTCGCGGAGAAAACGGACCGCCACCTCGTCGTCATCAAGAGCACGGTCGTGCCGACGAGCATCGACGACGTCCTCGAACCGGCAGTTCGTCGCGGTGCAGACGGCAACGAACACGTCGAAATCGGAATGAACCCCGAGTTCCTCCGAGAGGGGAGTGCTGTCGCCGACTTTCTGCACCCGGATAAGGTCGTCTTCGGCGCGAATACCGAGTGGGCGATCGATCGGCTCCACGCCGTCTTCGCCCCGTTGCTCGACGCACACGACGCCCACGTCGTCGAGACCGATCCCCAGACGGCCTCGATGATCAAGTACGCCAACAACGCCTTCCTCGCCTCGAAAATTAGCCTGGTCAACGATCTGGGGAACATCTGCAAGGAGTTCGGCCTCGACGCCTACGAGGTGATGGACGCGATCGGCCTCGACGATCGGATCTCCGAGCAGTTCCTCCGCAGTGGCGTCGGCTGGGGTGGCTCGTGTTTCCCGAAGGACGTGAACGCGATCATCGCCGCCGCTCGAAACGAGGGGTACGACCCGGCGCTTCTCGAAGCGACCGTCGACGTCAACGATCGCCAACCTACACGCATGCTCGAACTCCTCACGGAGCACGTCGACCTCGACGGCGCACGAATCGCGGTCCTCGGACTGGCGTTCAAACCACAGACGGACGACATCCGAAACTCCCGGGCAATTCCCGTTATCGAGGCCCTCCAGGACGGTGGAGCCGAGGTCGTCGCCTACGATCCGGTGGCGATCGAGCCGATGCGCGAACGGTTCCCCGCAGTCGAGTATGCAGACTCGGCGGCGGCGGCCCTCGATGGAGCCGACGGGGCCGTTGTCGTCACCGACTGGGACGAGTTCGCGACGCTCGACGAGGCGTTCGAGACGATGGTAACCCCGGTCGTGGTCGACGGCCGCCGAATCATCCAGAACCGTGACGGGATCACCTACGAAGGGTTGACCTGGTAGCGACGCCGATCGCATCTCCGACGCGCCGTGCCGCCGATCGCATCTCCGACGCGCCGTGCCACCGATCGCCTCCTCCGACGCGCCGTGCCACTGATCACTACTTCTGACTCTCTCTGCGATCCTGATTGCCATCCCTGACTCTCGTCTCGGCCGATCGGTCGGTGCGCCGACAGTCAGCACAGCATTCATATGGTAACACGTACCAGTTAGAACGGATAGCCGTGAACCTCCGTCAGGCAGTGGGCCAGGAGACGGCCGAATCGACGTTCGAGACACGGGTGAGCGAACAGGCGACAGCGCTCCGCGAAGCGTTCGCCGCCGGCCAGTTCGAGGGCGGCTACATCCTCGGCCTCGAACTGGAGGGGTACGCCGTCGATGCCGAGGGCCGACTCACCGAGGCCCCAGAGGCGGTCTTTGGAGCGGTCTGTGAGCGCGAACTCGGGCGACACAACGCCGAGGTGAACACGCCAGCGACGGCGTTCGACGCCGAGGGCCTCGACGATCAAGAACGGACACTCACCGCGCAACTCGACGGCGTCCGCCGCGTCTTCGAGGCGTCTGACTGCCAGTTCGTTACCGACGGGCTGTGGACGATTCCGCCCGCAGCGGGATCGCTGTCGTACCTGACTGCGATCGACCACGGCAACGACCACCCGGTCCCGGCGAACATGGCTCCGAAGCCACGGTACTACGCACTCGACGCCGATCTCATCGCCCACGGCCCGATCGAACTCGACGTCCCCGGCTGTTCGCAGGTGTTCCCGACGATCCTCGTCGAGTCACTCGCGACGTCGATGCAGGTCCACCTGCAGGTGCCGACCGAGGCGTTCACGGAGTACTTCAACGCGTCCCTGCGCACCGCCGGGCCAGTTCTTGCGCTGTCGACGAACGCGCCGTTCCTCCCGCCGGACCTCTACACCGACGCGGAGCCCGAAACCGTCCTTGACGGGATGGCCGAACTGCGGATTCCGATCTTCGAGGCGATCAACGTCCGCGAACCGGGGAAGGTACGATTCCCCCGTGATATCGACACCCCTGCCGACGTGATCGATCGGATCGTCGACGATCGGACCTGTGTGCCGTGTCTGCGCGAGTGGGTCGAGACGGGACCCCGAAAAGGGTTTTCCGGCGAGTACTGGGAGCTGTTGCACAAACAGGGGACCTACTGGCGGTGGATCCGCCCGATTCTCGGCCCCGATGGGCCACGTATCGAGTACCGGCCGCTGGCTGCCCAGCCATCGATCGGCGACGTAATCGGCTTCCAGGCGCTGGTCGGTGGCCTCCTCTACGGGATCGTTGCAACCGACCATCCTCTACAGACACTCCCGTGGGCGGCCGCCAAGGAGTCGTTCTACGCGGCGGCACGCGACGGGCTCGACGCCGAACTCGCCTGGGTCGATCGTGACGGGAACCGGACCACGGAGCCGGCGGTCATCTACGACGACCTGTTCGCCCTCGCCAGGCGCGGCCTCCGCGATCGGGGGTTCGATGCCGATCGGATCGAGGCGCTGCTCGGGCCGATCGAGGCACGCTGGGCGGCGAAAACGACACCGGGGCGATGGAAGCGCCAGCAGGTTCGCGATCGGCTCGACGACGGCGACGATCTCGCGACCGCGATCACCGACATGCAACGGGCCTACATCCGACACGCCGACTCGGACGTTCCGTTCGTCGACTGGCCGGAGTATCGGCGCCATTGAAACGGATCGCTGTAACGGTTTAACGCCGATCATCGATTCGTCGGAGGCGGTTGCCGGACACGTGTAGCTTCGCGATCGACTCCCTACGACTCCGCGTCGACGAGTTCTGCCTCTCCGTACGTGTCGTCGACGGACAGCACACGAACGGTGGCCTCGATCGCCGCCGTGTCGGCCTCCAGAAACAGGACGAAGCCGCCGTCGGTTTTGCAGACGAGCGTCCCGTCGTGTTTTTCGTCGACGATATCGACGGTCAGTTCGTCCCCAGGCTGGGGTTTCCCGCCCAGAGACTCTCCACACCGCCAGCACGTCGTTTCGTAGGCGGCCGTCCCCTCCGGCGCGTTGTTCGCGCCACAGCGGGGCGTTTCACACTTGATGAACGAATCGTGTTTGCTCGGCTGGTAACGTCCCACAGCGTAGCCACACCGCTGTCGGCAAAAAGGGTAGCGCTCCGATCGGCGACGCGACTCCGTCGATGGGGCGACGGCGATCGAAGTAGCTCTCCGCGGCGACGATCGGCACGACCGCAACCGTCGGTCACTCCTCGAGCGGACGGAGATCGGTCGGACGGGCGGGAATCGGGGACGTCGGAATCCCCTTCAGGCCGGCACTGTCGATCCAGACGCCGACGAGCCACGCTGGTGAGTGGCCGTTTCGATCGGCGACCACCTCGACGACGGTACCGGTGTCGCCGTGATAGCTGTGGAACTCGCCATTGGGATCCCGGGCATCGATCACGACCCGATCGCCGCGGTCGAACGGCGCTTCGAGATGCATCCACACCAACTTCAACGCCCGCAACAAAATACCAGGTGCCGTCTGCACCGTGCTGTGTGGTGTGGTCGCCTCCATTATCCCGCTCGGCTGGGTTCCAGCTGTATCTCGCTGTTGTGGGATAAATTGAAAGGTATCATGCGGAAAACTTACACTCTAGATGCGAAACTGTCAGTACGACTGCCGATGAGTGAGGAGAAACCGAACGAGCAACTGAGGGATCCCGACACAACAGTCACCGAGGCGACCCAGTCGGAGGTCGATGCAGCGATCAAAGCGATCGAGGACGCCGATCAGATTATCATCGGTTCCTACTCTGTCGAGTGACGCCGTTTTGAGTCACACACCGTTACCTTCCAATCATACAGACAGTCATGCAGTTGAGACGCTCCGGAACCGCCGACCTCGCCGACAGAGGACACAACGTCGCGAGAACGAGTGTCGAACCGAAGAGCGAGAGAGGCTAGGAGACGACACTAGGCCACTAGTGACTCATCGGGCCCGACATGCGAGTGGATCTGATCGTGCAACCGTCCGGTGTCCACTCACAGGTCGATGATCGTCGCGGAACTGGATCTTGCTCACAGGGGACCGTACACTCAGGATCTCGCTCACGGGGGACCGTACACTCACGTCGATTGGTGAGACGCCACAACGATCGGCAGTACAACGTAACTGGGATTCAGTTCCGATCGGGTGTCATCAGAAGCGAGACGATCTCTCGCTCTTCGTCTGCTGAGATGTCCTCGGCGTCGAAACACGCGTGGATGACCTTTCGGGTGAGGTCTGGGTTGAGGGCCGCGGTCGGCGATCGATCGCGGTCCGCAAGTCGGTCTTCGAGCCGGTCCACCTGGGTTGCAAGCGACGTCAGCCGGTCGTCGAGTGCATCGATTGTCTCCCGCTCGACTGGGGCAGTCGCCGCCTCGCGTTCGGGTGTCGCCTCCGAACCGGGGTCCGCCGAGTCCGTCCCGTGTTGGGAGGTCGTCGACGGCTCTCCGCTATCAGCTGAGACCGTCGTTCCGCCGTCCGGTGCCGGCGTTTCGCCAGCCATCTCGCCACCCTGCTCCCGAGCGCCGAACAGCGCCTCGGTGAACGCCTGCCGATCGGTCCACGCAAAGCCGTCGATCGAGTTGACTCGCTGGCTGATCGACGCCGGCGTAATTCCGAACGTGTCGGCGAGTTCGGCCTGGGTCGCAGCCGGCCGCTCGTGAACGACACGGAGCGTCTCCAGTTGTGTCTCGGTGAGTGTCCCAGGGTCGGGAACGGACGGAGCCGTTTGTGGGTTGCTCGTGGCGTCGTCGGTAGCCTGGGACTCGCCAGTCGATCGGTCCTCCTGGGTCGTCTCCGTTCCCGATCGGCCCCCGGTTTCACCCGATCGGTCGTCGCCTTCGGGAGCCGTCTCCGCGTCCGCCGCCGAATCGGATTCCGATCGGTCCGCATCGACCGTCAGTACGGCCCCGTCCGCGTCCGATCGATCGACCGGCGACGCCGGAGCCGAATCGTCGGCGGTCGCTGTGCCAGCTTCGGGTGTTGGGCGATCGTCGTCCGATGTGATCGACCCGTCATCGGCAGCCCCGGCCTCGTCAGCCACAGCTTTCGCCCCGTCATCGGCAGCCCCGGCCTCGTCAGCCACAGCTTCTGACTCGTCGGCTGGCCGCGCTGGGTCGCCGTACTCTTCGAGAACTCTTTCGACGAGGACCGTGTTCGCCCCGTTGACTTCGTCGGCGATCGATCCCATCGATGCGTCCGGTCTCTTTGCGGCGGTATCCAGAATCTGTTTGTGGATCGCAGCTCGCGGAACGGCGGTCGTCGACTGGCTCGTTCGTGTTGGTGTCGTGTGACGTGAGTTACTCATAATCCCCTCGTAGTTCGGCAGCGATGACCGGCGCCTTATCCGGTCACGAGCGTGGCACAAGTTGTCATCTGTGGATCAGGATTTCGATCACATATACCTGTTGGCCATATTGTATGTATACTATATACACTGCGGTGGAGTTCCAGTACACCACGCCCCTTCTCATATGGGCTGTTGTGTTTGCGACGGCGGAGTAGCGCCCGTGAGGATCACTAGTAGACAACTGTCATCAGTTCGTGACTGTCGTCAGTTCGTATTTGTAGGTGGACAGTGTCGATCGAATATGGAGTCCCAGTACACCGAGCCCGAACAGCCCTCCAGCCACTACCGGACGCAGGCTCACTCGACGTGTCGTGCCTGCGGTGTCCGGATCGGGGCCTGCGATCGGCGGCTAACGTGGCGGATCCGGGGCGGTAGAGACGTGTTCGAATACCACTACTGCAGTGACAGTTGTCTGCCGGCCGAATCGCCAGAAACGCCGCCAACCAACGGCGAGCCGGAACTGCCGTCAACCAATGCTGAGCCGGAACCGCTGTCAACCGATGGCGAGTCCGTACCGCCGTAGCCGACATCGATCACGAAACCTATACGTCATCGTCGCTTTGCCACCACCATATGTGGCCACTCGGACACGTTGCGATCGCCTATCTCCTGTATACGGCTGCAACACACAGCCGGTTCAACGCGCCGCCGGCACACGTTCCCGCGCTGATACTCGTCGTCGGGAGCCAGTTCCCCGACCTCGTGGATAAACCCCTCGCCTGGTATCTGGGTGTGATACCGACCGGTCGGAGCCTCGCACACTCGTTGGTCCTCTTGGTGCCGCTTTCTATTGGTATCTATCTCCTCGCACGCCGCTACGGCCGCACCGAGTACGGCGTCGCGTTCGCGATCGGGGCACTCTCACACACGCTAGTCGACGCCCTCCCGGCAGTGTGGGGTGGCACGAACCCGTCGTTCCTGCTCTGGCCCCTGCTCTCGGTCGAGTCTTACGAAAGCGGTGCGCCGACCGTCCTTGGCTTACTCCAGAACTCGATCGGCGAGCCCTACTTCCTCGCAGAGTTCGTCCTGGCGGCGTTCGCCCTCGTCGCCTGGCGACGGGATGGGTATCCGGGCCTCGACCCGATTCGGACGCTTCTCAGCCGCATCGCGACGCGTCGATCGCAGTCGGAGGGCTGAGACGGACTGGTGGAGAGAACTCCCCGCCGATCGCCGGGCGGGGATCTCACTCGACCGTCACGCTTTTGGCCAGATTCCGCGGCTTGTCGATCGATCGGCCGAGGATGGTCGCCGTCCAGTAGGCCACTAGTTGCAACTGGACGTTCGCGACGATCGAGCTGGCGACGTTAGAGGTGGCTGGCACGGAGAGGACGTGGTCGGCGTAGCGTTCGATATCGGACTGGCCGTCGGTCACCGCAACGACCGGTGTGCCGCGAGCTTCGACCTCTTTGACGTTGCCGATGGTCTTCTCGGCGAGCCGTCCGTCGCCCGTCACGACGGCGAACACGGGCGTGTTCTCGGTGACCAGGGCCAGCGGGCCGTGTTTCAGTTCGCCGGCGGCGAACCCCTCGGCGTGGCTGTACGTGATCTCTTTCATTTTCAACGCACCCTCCAGTGCGACGGGGTAGTGATAGCCGCGGCCGATGAAGAAGGCGGCATCGGCGTCGTGATAGTGTTCGGCGATCTCGCGAGCGTTCGAGGAGTCAAGCACGGACTGGATCTGATCCGGGACGGCACGGAGATCCGTGACGAGGTCGCGCGATCGCTCGCCGCTCAGCGCCGTTGCGAGCATCGTCAGTGCGGCCTGCTGGCTGGCGAACGTCTTCGTAGCGGCGACGCTGATCTCGGGACCGGCTCGAATATAGAACACGTGGTCCGTTTCCCGGGCTGCGGAGCTACCGACGACGTTCGTCACGGCGACTGTCGTCGCACCGACGCCGTTTGCCTCCCGGATTGCCCGCATCGTATCCGCCGTCTCGCCGCTCTGGGTAACGCCGATGACGAGCGACTCCGAGTCGATCGGGAGCGTGTCGGTGGTAAACTCACTCGCGATGAACGCCTGTGCAGGGACGCCACGCTCTTGTAACAGCCGGACGCCGACCATAGCTGCGTGGTAGGACGTCCCACAGGCGACGAACGTAACCGTCCCGCTCGGATCAAGCCCCTCGAGTTCGGGCACGTCGACGCGACCGGTGAGTTCGTCAAGTCGACCCCGGAAACACTCTCGGAGCGCGGCGGGCTGTTCGTTGATCTCTTTTATCATGTAGTGGTCGTAGCCACTCTTGCCTGCATCTTCGGGATCCCAGCTGATCGTCTCGATCGTCGTCTCGACTGGCGCCCCCTCTCCGTCGATGACGACGTGTTCGTCCGCAGTCAGTCTGGCAAACTCGCCGTCTTCGAGATAGATCACGCGATCGGTGTACTCGATAAACGCCGGTACGTCGCTTGCGAGGAAGCGGCCGTCGTCGGCGACCCCGAGCACGAGCGGTGACTCGTTTCGGGCCGCATACACTGTGTCTGCCCCCTCAAACACTGCAGCGATCGCGTAACTTCCCTCGAGACGTGAAATCGCCGCTCTGAACGCGGCCTCGTTCGATACCCCGGCGTCTAACTGCTGGCTGATCAGGTGGGGTACGACCTCGGTATCGGTGTCGCTTTCGAACTCGACACCGGCGGCGGCGAGTTCGTCACGCAGGGCCTGGTAGTTCTCGATGATCCCGTTGTGGACGACCGCAACCCGATCGTCGGCGTCCGTGTGTGGATGCGCGTTAGCGTCCGACGGCGGCCCGTGTGTACTCCAGCGGGTGTGTCCGATGCCGATCGTATCGCCGTCGAACTGTTCTAGTGCCAGCGCAGACTGGAGCGCGGAGAGTTCGCCCTGGCGTTTGTGGACGTCGATGCCACCGTCTGCCAGCGCAACGCCGGCCGAATCGTAACCACGGTACTCGAGCTGTGAGAGGCCGTCGATCAGGACGCCGAGTGCGTCGTCACCGCCCTCGGAGCCGACGTAGCCGATGATCCCACACATCAGGCACGCACCTCCGTCTCGTTCTCGATCGTTCCATCGACAGTCGAACCGGCCTGAACCAGCGCTTCGGCACCGACGATCGTCCCTGGACGATAGGTGACGCCACCCTCGTCTCGAACCCGATCGGCGAGGACCGCACCGAGAGGCTCGTTGCGGTGGAGACACGAGCCGACCGCAACGTCGCCGGGGCCGCCGACGACAGTCGATCCTGGGCCGACGCGGACCCCACGGCCTGTCACGCAGTCGACCAGCGTCGCATTTGCTCCCACGCGCGTGTCCGTATCGATAACTGAATGCTCGACGACGGCGTTCGAGCCGACGGTCACGTTCGCACCGAGACAGACGTTCGGTCCGACGACGGCACCCGCACCGACGACACAGTCGGGCTCGATGACGACGGGTTCGACGATCGTTGCGCTATCGTGTACCGATGCGCTGTGGGCGATCTGGCTCGGGACGCCGCCGTCGGATTCGAGGAGATCGTCCGCGATGTCGAGGAGGTCCCACGGGTAGGTCGCATCGACCCATACTCCCTCGGAGACGACACCCCGGATCGTCGCCCCGTCTTCGAGAGCACCGGCGATGGCATCGACCAGCGATCGTTCGCCAGCGCGCGTGGTCGTGTTCCGAACGGCATCGAAGATTTCGGGTTCGAACGCGTAGACACCGGCGTTGAGCCGGTAGTCCCGATCGTCGGCGGGGTTCTCGACGATCTCGATGACTTGGCCATCATCGCCGACCAGGACGCCGCCATACTCCCTCACGTCCGATCGCTGGACGAGTCCGAGCGTCGCCAGGGCCTCCTCGTGTGCCGTCGTGACGTCAGTAATCAGCTCCTCGTCGATCAACTGATCGCCGTAGACGACGAGCGTCGGCTCGTCGGCGGCTGACTCCGCCGTGAGCAGCGCGTGTCCGCTTCCGAGCTGTTTGTCCTGGGTGACGTACGTCAGCGGGACGTTCCGGTGGGTCGAACCGAAGTACGACTGGACGCGGTTTCGCTTGTAGCCGACGACGACAGTGATATCGGTGACGCCAGCGTCGATCAATTCATCGAAGACGTGTTCGAGAATGGGTTTTGGACCGGCAGAGAGCATCGGTTTCGGCCGGTTCGCCGTCAGCGGGTGGAGGCGTTGCCCTTCGCCAGCCGCGAGGACGATCGCAGAACGGATACTCATTGCACTGTAACTGTCGCTGAGAGAGGTTATTCTTTCGGCTTCAGTTGTATTATGCCATGAACGTACACCATTCGGCCACAAATTATATATGAACGTTTGGGAGCACCCCGGCTTCGGTCTCCGATCGGATCTGGTGAGCGAAAGCCGGTCCTAGAGAAGACTAGGTGAACCGATCGGAACCAATGTAAGACCACACAAACTGATCTGTACCCATTGCCGATCGTACTTGTTCTGATACCGACTAGTAGAGCAAAAGGATTTTATCGTGACCGGACCGATCGAACGCTATGCGCAATCTTTCCGTCAGCGTCGCAGTCGCCGCCCTGCTCGTGGTGGCGACAGCGACTGCCGTCGTGGCTGTTGCCGCCGATTCGACGCACGACGTGTCTGTCGTCGACGCAGTCGATACACCCGAAGAAACAATTACGATCGAAGGAACCGAGTTCCCTGTAGATCACATCGGTGTCGTCGATCCGGGTGATCCGGTCACTGTCGAGGTGACATCCGAAGAGAACTACTGGCTCTATCTTTATAACGAAGACGAGCAGACGGAGTACAGCGAGTACCACTCCGATAGTGGAACGATCGAGATCGACTCTGAGACCCTCGATACGACGGATCTCGCTGCGGGGACCTACATGTTCTCGCTCGATCCGGACGGGAGTGACGGACGCGAGGCGGTCGCGCCCCTCGTCGTCCAGGGGTACGATATCGACCTCGACTATCCCGAAACGGTGACGTCAACGGACGAGATCGAAATCTCGGCGACGGTCGACCCGAAAGACGATCTCGACAGGCCGGACACTATCGAGGGGGCCCTGTGGGACGGTGATGACGTGGTCGATCTTACACTCGAACAGACGAACGGCGAGACCTACGAAACGACTGCTTCAGCCGCCGATCTCGGCGAGGGCGAGTACAGCCTCTACGTGGCGGTCATGAGCGATTCAGAGGTCGAAAACTACCAGACGGCTCTGGCCGTCGAAAACGGTGGTTCGGTCACGATCGAGTCTGACGAAGACAGCGACGACGACACCAGTGGTGGTAGCGGATCGGACGATGACGATGGGGTGACGGAAACTGACGATGACGAGGGGACGGAGAGCGACGACGAGGGCTCGGAGACCGATGATGACGATGGGGTGACGGAAACTGACGACGACGAGGAGACGGACGATGAGGAAGCAACGGATGAGTCCAGCGACGACGGTGACCCCGAGACAAGTGACGATGGGGAAACGAGTGATCAAGACGCTGGCGATCACGACGAAACCGACGACGATACCATCCTGCAGCCAAGCGACACGGCCGACGACCAGGCGGACAGCACCGACGACGATCGATCGGACGATACTGACGACGATTCCATGGGGACCGGCGGAATCGCACTCGTTGCACTCGCGATCGCCATCCTCGGACTTGGCCGCCGCGCCCACGCCGATCGGTGAGGAGACGACCGCAACGCGATCGTCCCCTCACTGACGGGCTTTCGTCCGCACCGCTGTGGTCCTTTCCAAGACATGCGTGACGAACTCCGTACGCTTTTGTTCAGTTCGGCCACTCACGATGTCTTTCACACGACAATTCCGGAGCGTTGCCTCGGAACCATTAACACAGTTGAACTGTATCTACTGACATATGATTCAGCAGGAACGTTTCGTACTCGCGATATTCCTGGCCACCCTCATGCTTCTCTCTCCGATCGCCGGAGTCGCTGGGGCAGGAACCGCGGGGACACAGACCAGTAGTACCGGCGATATTGTCGAAATCAACGATGGAGTCTCCGTCTGGGAGGGGGCAGTGCTTCCGTTCCGAGCGGAGACGACCGCGGAGACGACGGTCAGTGCGATTCCCGGTCTTGCGGCGGAGTCAGACGGCCAGATGGCATCACTCAACCGTGATGCAATCTCCGTCTACGACACCGGCGACCCCGTCACGTTCTCCTACAAGACGAACGATCTCAGTACGAGTGGGTTCGCAGACGACGACGTCAAGATTCTCGTCGGCTACCTCGACGAGGACATCGACCAGGACGACGGCAGCCTCAGTGACCTCCCAATGACCAGCGACAGTCTAATGGAGGAACTCTCCCAGGATAACCTGGATGATCTGAACAACAACGTCACGTTCAGTCTTGAGGACGAGACGCTCGATTCTGACGGCGAACTCGATGAGTTCTCGTACACGCCCAGCGATCCCGGCTTCTATACGTTCGTGATGGTTCAAGATGACGACGATGCGCTCTCGGTTTCCGGTGGCGACGTCGA
>LKMJ01003926.1_pt1 | contig 13928 bp, 11 predicted proteins | sample 643391 | NCBI WGS metagenome assembly LKMJ01 (sample SAMN04112250, study PRJNA286221) | soda lake metagenome | biome: soda lake; feature: Kulunda Steppe; material: water; isolation source: sample PL-Br10 brine of Picturesque Lake | place: Russia: Kulunda steppe | collected 2010-07
AGCCCCGGCCCGGCCTTATTTAAGATCGGTTCAGGGGCGGGCATAATAAAGATATTGAAAAGAGGGGCCGGTTAAATTATACTTGCTAGGTGGAAGGCCAGTAAAAAAGGATCTGAGGGCCTGCAATAAAGCTTACACTACTTTAGCTTAGCTAGGGAGGTCAGGTAATGGTTGAAGAAGGATACAAAGAATGTCCGCACTGCGGCGAAGAGATTAAGCTGAAAGCGATCAAGTGCAAACACTGCCATTCCTTTGTTGGCCGGGAAGATGAACCGGTTGAACCGCCCCCGGTCTACTACGAGAGAAGAGAGGATCTTCCCGCCCCGGAAGAGATCCCCCCGGAACCATCACCCAGGGCCAGGACCAGGGCCAGTGCCCAGCAGCCGGAGCCTGAGCCGGAGGATGGTTACGACGGAAAAGGCTTTATAATGTCTCTTTTTGATCTCAACATGACCGAAATGATCACCCCTAAGATTATCAAAGCCCTGTTCATAGTGGGCCTGTTGATAATCGGCCTGGGGCTGTTCACGGCGATTATTTCTTCAATAATTACGGTTGGAACCACCGGTGTGGGCAGGATATTTTTTACCCTGATCACAGCATCGCTGGGAGCCTTGATCGCCGCTATTTTTTTAAGGGTTTACCTGGAGTTGATCATTTTGTTTTTCAATATATTTGATCAGCTGAAAGAAATCAGGGCGGAGATGCAGCAGGGGCAGGAATAAACAGATCCAAACCAGGGCGAAGCAGGTTTGATCTTTTACCCCTAAAAAAGTGCCCGTCAAGCACTAGGGCGACAGCAAAGGGTCAATAAGCCAGTAAAAAGGGTTTTAGAATTAGCAGGTGCTCAATTCTAAAACCCTTATATGTTGGGGCAGGGCGAAGCAGTTTTTGAACCAGCGGCCCCTGTAATGCTCAGGGTTGATTATTCTTCCATCAACTCATACCGGATATAAGTCTGGTTGTATTTTGCATATAAGTGGCCCGGATTATCTGGACTGCCGTATATTTCAGTTCCAACCGGCAGCTCGTTGGCAATATAGTACGGCTCGCCTGTAACCATGGGCTCTGTTTGTGACACTTCCTGCTCAATTATTCCAACGAGCTCCCACTGATCGGACAGTTTTTGCCTGGTATGTCCCGTATCGCCAAATAAATCATCACCGATGGAAATCATAGGCCGGTAAACCCACAGTTCCTCTTCCTGACCGCCGCATCCTGTAATGACCATCAGGAAAAGAAGGATAAAGATTAATCTAAAAGGATAATGCTTTTTCTTCATTTAACCACCGTCTTCACCAACCGCCACAGGTTTAAACAGCACCCACCCCGGTTGAAATTCATTTAAAAGAGGTTCTTACTCTTCCCCAGCAGCAGCAAACCTGTCCCAGTCATAAATAGACCGGAAAAAATGCCGGCAGACGTTCCTCCTGTTGGAGGTGTTGGCACGGGTTCAGGCTCGGGTTCAGGCTCGGGTTCCGGCTCAGGGTCGGGTTCCGGCTCAGGGTCGGGAAGAATCTTTTCAGCTTCTTTTAATCTCTTAAGCCGGTAGCAAAGTTCAAAATCAGTTGCTCCATAAACTTCTACAGCTAGATCAGTTAGGCGACGCGCCTCTTCTATAAGTTCCCTGTGCTCTTCAGTAATTTGGGCCGGGGGCGGGATGGCGTCAATAGCATCTTTGGCAGCCTGAATAGCCTTGAGCCTCTCCACCTGCCACTCAACGGCTTCAAGTTTGTCCAGTTCGGGGAAATCAGCTTTCACAGCGCCATAATCTTCGATGGCAGTATCAACCAGGGCCCGGGCCCCGGTAACATCGCTCTCTATGGTCGGATCCAAAAAACTTATATGTTCAGCGCTGGGAATCCGGCGGATAGCGCGGTTAGCGGCATCAATAGCCGCTTTTTTATCAGCATCTACAGACAATGCTTCTGATTCAGCTTCTTCTGGTTCAACTTCTTCTGCTTCAGCTTCTTCTGCTTCAGTGGCGTATGCCACCCGGGTATTATAAGCCAAAACCGTTAAGCCGACCAACAATACGACAAAAAGAATAAACCCGTATCTGGTTAGCTTTATCATACTCTCTTCTCCTTTCGTCGTACGCTTATGCTTACTTTACTTGCTTAATTTAACCGCCCCGGTATCACCTCCATCAGCAATATTTTCAGACCTTTTGGTCGTAAGAATGCTTTCGCGCAAATACCCTATTAAAAATAAGACAACTTTGACGCTGCTTAAGTTCCAACTTATAATGGTAACTTGATTTTTATTGATCTTGATCTGTCTTTTTTATCCGAGCGGATAACTCATTAAGCTCTTCCTGTGAAAGTATGTCTAAATTGTGTAGATTAAGTAGCAATTCTGAGGCTCTTTTAGTTCCTTTGATTTTTAATATTTCGGATAAGTAGTAAACAATAACGCCCGTTATAATTGCAATAACTAAGATCCCATACAGGGCAAGAATAATGGCAACTATTCTGGCAGCAGGGCTTGTAACAACTATATCTCCAAAACCGATCGTTGTAACAACAGCAAAGCAAAACCAAATAGCATCGAAAAAGCGCTCAACATTAGGATCGACAAACCATATAATAATTGCTGAAATAAGAAAAAAGACAAGAAAGCCAGATAAAACCTTAGTCATGCCACTTGTTTTTAATATGAAGTATAGTAATTTTAATTTGTTCATTTATATTCCTCGCTATTTTGAATAAAACAATAAAACAAGGTAGTGATAAATAGATTTCAAAGCCCAATCAAGTGCAACCACACTATAAATACAAAACTCAAGTTGTTTGGTATAAAAAGGCTCATAATTAATCAGTAAACATTCAGGCTTACCACCCCTAATGTTACCAGGCATGCCCCTATAATGAGGCGATAACTAATTATATCCACCTTTTTTAAAAACAACCATGACAAAATTAATACTAAAAGCGGTTGAATGCTCAAAATGGCAACGGCCTGCCACACCGGGATCATGGTAAAGGCTATTAAGGTACTATAGGCACCTACGATAATACCAACTCCTCCTCCAATATAGCAGTAGAGGCTTTTTCTACTAATCCTTTTTAGATCTTTAAGCTTCCTTGATTGCTTATAGAAGAAGACTGTTATGATTATTAGAGACATAGCCTGCGGGATGATAAATGCTGTATTAGGAGTTGCTCCCAAGTTTAAAGCAATTCCCCTGGCCATATGTGCCAATGCAAAGCACAACCCGGCCGATAAAGCAATAATACCTCCTGCAAGTTTTGTTTTTTCTAAAAGCACAACAGTACCTTCATGACCGTGATATCCAACTATAACTAATCCAACTATAATGGCCAGGACAGAAAGCATTCCGATTAAGTCTGGTATTTCATTTAGAAGAACAATGGAGAGCAAAACAGCAAAGAGCGGGTTTGAACCTCCATATAAAACAGAGGTCTGAGATGCTCCGATCTGCGAAATTGCCATGGTGATAAGCAGTGCTCCCACAAAGGCACCTGATATTCCAGACAGTAAAAGCAGTAATACAGCGTGCACAGTTAAATGCTTGAAATCCTCGATAATGTTAATGTCGAAAAATGCTAATATAGCAACTCCTAAACAAAAAACACTCAAAGTCGTAAAAGAGCCAATTAATCGGATATCCCACACATTCCCGGGGTTATTATTCATCATCCCTTTCCGATTTAAAATATTAAATGACGAATAACCAAGAGATGCTAACAATGCAAAAAGTCCGCCCAAGTTAAGATATTTCCTTTCGCCTGTGATGTAGCAACCATTATTGTAATTTAACAGTTAGCAGTTAGACCGTCTACTGGACTATTATAAGGCATATTATCTCTGCACCGGCAGCAATAGCTATTAATACTTAAATGTTTCTTGCCCCGGCTTATTTAAAGGCCCCCTTTTTATTTGTTTGAAAATAATTCGTCATAACTGTCAGAATTCCTTTTGCAATTCTTTTATTGTCAATGTTTCTAAAGGCTTTATGGCGGCGGCAAAAGGCGAATATGCATATAAAAAGGGTTTTGGAATGAGCGGCTGCTCAATTCCAAAACCCTTAAAATTAGTGGTGGGCGAAGCAGGTTTTGAACCTGCGACCCCCTGCTTGTAAGGCAGGTGCTCTCCCGCTGAGCTATTCGCCCAGTTTAATGGTGACCCCTAGGGGATTCGAACCCCTGTTGCCAGCTTGAAAGGCTGGTGTCCTAACCGATTAGACGAAGGGGCCAAGATTTATGGTGGGCCCACCAGGACTCGAACCTGGGACCAACCGGTTATGAGCCGGTAGCTCTTCCAGCTGAGCTATGGGCCCCCCATCGCCTCAAATTAATCTTAACCTCTAACAGCTATATGAATATAACACACCCCTTAGATTGTTGTCAAGAACCTGGAAGCAGGTTAAAATGGTAAACAGATTGTTTTTAAATTTAGGAGGTTGACCCCATGTATGAGCTAATCACAGAATATAATTTTACCCTGACCGAGGAAGATGTCCTGCAGGGGCAGGGAATTGATCCCAACCGGGCTTCATCCAAACTTTACGAAGACGCAAAAGAGATCATTGAAGAAGCCCATTCTTTGCTCAAGCCCTTAGCCATGTATAAAATTGTTGAAGTAACCGGCTTTGAACATCAAAAAATTACCTTCGAAGAGGGAAGCTTTGAAGGTCCGCTGGTCGGAAGGGCGATGGCCGGAGCGGACCATCTCAATATAGCAATCTGCACCATAGGCTCCGCTTTGGAACAAAGAGTTCAGGAACTGATGGCAGAAAATCCGATCATGGGAGTGGCGCTCGATGGGGCCGGCACATCGGCCCTACGGAGAGTGTCGCAAACAGTTGAAGATATTATCAGCAAGAAAGCCTGTGAGCTCGATTTTTCCCTGGGCATGCGCGCTCAACCCGGCCAGGAAGGTTGGCCAATTGAGCAGCAGCGCCTGGTCTTTTCAATATTACCGGCAGAAGAAATAGGCGTCCGCCTGACAGAAAGCTGCCTCATGATCCCCAGAAAGTCGGTTTCCTTTATTATCCCCAGGGGCAGGGAACTGGACAGCAGTGTAGCGCCCTGTGACTTTTGTTCTAAGAGAAACCGTTGTGAATGGAGAAAAGAAAAACAAAGCAGTTAGTGAAAATGGACATAAAATTGGCTCCCCAGGCAGGATTCGAACCTGCAACCTACCGGTTAACAGCCGGTCGCTCTGCCGTTGAGCTACTGAGGAACCTTATCGGCATTAGTATTATACTGAATAGAGGCAAACCCGTCAAGGGTTTGCCATAAATAAAACAGCCCTTCTTACTCCAGGTAATCCCGCAAACGCTTGCTGCGCATGGGGTGGCGCAGCTTGCGAAGCGCCTTGGCTTCAATCTGGCGGATCCTTTCCCGGGTCACGCCAAAGTACTGTCCCACTTCTTCCAGCGTCCTGGACCGCCCGTCATCTAAGCCAAAACGCAGGCGCAATACTTTTTCTTCCCTGGCAGAAAGCGTATCCAGGACATCTTCAAGCTGTTCTTTAAGCAACTCGAAGGCGGCCGCATCAGCCGGGGCCTGGGCTTCATGGTCTTCAATAAAGTCGCCGAGGTGGCTGTCGTCTTCTTCGCCAATCGGGGTTTCCAGGGAAACCGGTTCCTGGGCAATCTTTAAGATTTCCCTGACCCGTTCTTCGCTGATGTTCATTTCTTCGGCAATTTCCTCCGGCAGCGGTTCTCTGCCCAGGTCCTGAACCAGCTGCCTGGAGATACGGATCAGCTTGTTGATAGTTTCCACCATGTGCACCGGGATGCGAATGGTCCGGGCCTGATCGGCTATGGCCCTTGTTATGGCCTGCCTGATCCACCAGGTGGCATAGGTGCTGAATTTATAGCCTTTGCGGTAATCAAATTTTTCTACCGCCTTGATCAAGCCGAGGTTCCCTTCCTGGATCAGGTCCAGGAAGAGCATACCCCGCCCGACATATTTCTTGGCTATGCTGACCACCAGGCGCAGGTTGGCCTCTGCAAGGCGGCGCCTGGCATCCTCGCTGTTTTGTTCGATGGCCTGGGCCAATTCAACCTCTTCTTCCGAGGTTAGCAGAGGAATTTTTCCGATCTCTTTCAGGTACATCCGAACGGGGTCATTGACTGTCACCCCTTCCGGAACTGAAAGAAGATCCTTTGCTTCCTCTTTTTCCTCTTCATCAGAATCAACAGATTTAGCCGGTTCCTTCACGTCGGCAGTGGTATCGTCAGTTATTTCTATCCCATGCTGGGCCAGCCTGTCATAGAAATTATCGAGGGCATCCACTGAAAGATCATACGGCTGAAGGGTCTCAATGATTTCTTTGTAACTGATTGAGCCCTTGTTTTTGCCGCGTTCAATCAACTCTTGTTGCGCATCTTCCAGGGAAATTGTTTTTTCCAGATCTTTAGCCATTGATATCCCCTCCTTTTTCCAACTGGTAAGGGTTGCCGTCTTTTCCTTTTAACAGGTGCTGATGCTCTCTCAGCAGTTTTTCTATTTCCTCTTCGGAGCCCTGCTGCTCCAGTTCTTTAAGTTTTTTCTGCAATTCTCTTTGTTTGCGCTTTGCCCACAAGCTATAAAGCTTATTGATACAATCTTCTGTCATACGCTTCGCGGTCCGGGGTGGTAAATCCTGCAAAGCTGGATCGGTAACTGCTTCTGTAATTAAATTTATTATTTGCGGATCTTCGAAATGGTTCAAAATCTGATCGGCGGCAGCTGTTGTTTCTTTAGCTGTATACTCAAATAGCACCTTTATTATTTCTTTAACCCGCTCATCGTCAACATAATCCAGATGTAATTGATTTCGACCTTGCATCGCAATATCCTTGCTCTGAAGCATTAAAGATATTAATATTTTTTCAGCAGGTTTGATATTAATGCCTTGTTTGTTCTCCGAAATTTCTTTTTCTCCTGCCTGGGGGAGGCGTTTTCCCCTGCGGCGGTGTTTTGTCAATTCGCTGCGCAGCGCTTCTTCATCTACTCCGAGTTCTTCGGCCGCTTTTTTTAAATAATAGTTCTGTTCGATATCATTAACGGTTGTGAGCAGTATATCCATTAACTCTTCTGTATATTGACGCCGATCCCTCTCCGTTGAAAGGTCATATCTTTTTTTTAACTGCAGCAGCCGGTATTCCACCAGCGGGCAGGCCTTTCGAACAATTTCCAGAAAGGCCTCCGCTCCCATTTCCCTGATATAATCATCCGGATCGTTTCCTTCGGGAAGATCGGCTACCTGGACCAGGCAGCCCGTAGACTGCAGGATGCTCAGTCCTCTCCAGGTTGCCGCCTCTCCGGCGCTGTCGGAATCGTAGGCTGTTACTACAGTATCAGCCTGGGAACGCAGGCTGCGGGCCTGGTTAGTGGTTAAGGATGTCCCCAGTGAAGCAACCACATTTTTAACCCCGGCCTGATAGGCGGTTATAACGTCGGTGTAACCTTCCATGACGATGGCCATTTTTTCCCGTCTGATCCACTCCCGGGCCAGATTCATTCCATATAGAATAGAGCCCTTGTCAAAAACCGGGGTTTCCGGCGAATTCAAATATTTGGGACCTTGTTTCCCTTTCTGGTCCAGCAGTCTTCCGCCAAAACCGGCAATTTTACCGCTGATATCAAAGATTGGGAAAATGACCCTATTTCGAAAGCGGTCATAATAGCCCTTTTCCTTCCCCGGTGAAGCCAGGCCGGCCTGCAACAATAATTCGGCGCTAACCCCTTTGTTTCGGGCAAAATTGAAAAAACCGGTCCATTCCTCGGGGGCATAACCGATCATGAATTGTTCTATAGTTTTAGCTTCGATCCCCCTTTTATGTAAATACTGGAGGGTTATCTTTCCGGGACCGCTATTGTTTAAACAATGGACATAAAATTTTGCGGCCAGGCCATTAAGCCTGTAGATTCGATCCTTCATATCATCCTCGGCAGGGGAAGTCCTTTTTGGTTCGGGTATTCTGATCCCGGCGCGCCTGGCGAGAAAACGGGCTGCTTCCGGAAAGGATAAATTGTCCATTTGCATGATAAAGCTAAAAATATTGCCGGAGGCGCCGCAGCCAAAACAGTGAAACAGCTGTTTTTCGGGCGAAACCGTGAAAGAAGGTGTCTTTTCGTTGTGGAAAGGACATAGGCCGACCATGTTTTTGCCCCTGCTTTCAAGCTTTAAATACTCTCCGACCACCTCTGCCAGATCAGTATGCTGTCTAATTTCTTCAATAATATTGTCCGGAATGCCCTGCCCCATATTAACACCTGCCGTTTATAATGTTCCACCAAATTTATGGTTGCCTTTGCTCTTCAGGCCCAATCAGGATAACAAAAACCCCATCTCGAAAACAGAGACGAGGCAAACCCGGTTGAAGCTCCTATTCAGGGTGACGCAGATAATAATTACAGTTACGCGCTTTCCTTCGCTCTTAATTAATATAGCCCGGATTATCGGACGCAGCTGCCTTAAAGGCCTTTTTAAATCCAACTCATAATTATAGACAAATTAGCGCCTTTGCCGGTTTCGCTTTGGATGTATTTATTCGACAGTTGGATTAAAATTCCTGCCTCGCCCTTAATTGTTTAAATCCCCCGTCCCGCTGTCATTAATAAACAGCCCCGGCAAAAGGTCACTGGCCGGGGCTGGGCAGAGCTCGATTTCTATAGCAAACTATTCCTCACTCTCGGCAGGTGAACCGGCTTCTTTTAGTTTTTTGACAGCATCGGCCACCACCTGGTCGAATTTATCGATTTCTTCACCGTCCAGTTCGGCGAAACTGATGCGTTCACGCTCCAGGCCAATCGTTTCCACTAAATCAGAGGCGTGGTTAACTCTTTTTTCCGCCCACTGGCTGATTTCTTTGTACTGGCATTTGAATTTATCACTTTCGCTGCAGCCGACCACAACAACGCCGTCAGCTCCTTCTTCCAGAGCTTTTAGCAGGTGGAGGGAATCTACCTTGCCCACGCAGGGATAACGGACCACCACGGTATCCTTGTGTTCTTGTTTAAGAAACTCCGGCAGGGCAAAAGCCCCGTAAGCACAGGTGATGGCCAGCATGGCCGGTTCTCCGTTGCGCTTAGCTGTAAGCTCCTTCACAGCCGGTGCAATTTTATCGGCTGCTTCGTCCACGTAAGAGGAACGGAATTTAATGGCATAAACCGGGCAGATGCCCATACACAATCCGCAGGCCTGGCATTGTTCGTTACGGATGGTAACCGTGCCTTCTTCGTTAATGATTGGGACATCGTAAGGGCAGATCCGGACGCAGGTCAGACAGTTAACACAGAGCTCGTCAATTCGCTGCGCCCCCGCGGCGCAGGTCAGGCAGCGCCTGGCTTCACAGATAGCCGTTTCGGGATCGTAGCCAAATTCAGCCTGTTTGAAGTGGCGGGTTCTTTCTTCGGGACTCATCATCGGGATGGGATTGCGATCAATCCGATCGATTTCTTCAGCCACTTTGGAATCCAGTTTTTCGAGTTCCGGAACTTCTTCCAGGCCGGCGCTGTCAAAGGGTATTCCCTGCAGGTAATTGGCAATCGCTTTAGCAGCCACCCGGCCGTTGGCCATAGACTGCACGGCAGTCCCGGGGCCGGTAACCATTTCGCCGCAGGCAAAAACTCCCGGCCGGCTGGTAGCCATGGTCCGGTTGTCAAATATTATCCTCCCGCGTTCATCAATATCGATTTCGCCGCGGACCGGCTCAGGATCTCCGCCCTGGCCGATGGCAAATATAACCAGATCCCCTTCGAGCATATCTTGATTTTCCTTGTTAAACTCGGGGTTAAAACGCCCCTGATCATCAAAAACACAGGTGCATTCAACCAGCCCGAGGCCTTTGATTTTGCCGTTTTCCCTGATGATCTGATCCGGGCCCCAGGAAGGATTCATCTCTACGCCTTCTTCCTGGGCCTCTTCAATTTCCCAGCTGAAGGCAGGCATTTCTTCATCACATTCCAGGCAGGCCAGCTTGACTTTGCCCGCCCCCGCTCTAACTGCCGAGCGGGCAACGTCCATAGCCACGTTACCGCCACCGATAACGATTACCGTGGGGCTGCCCTCAAATTTAAAACCTTCACGTTTAACCTGCTGTAAAAAAGGCAGGGCATTAAGAATGCCTTCGCCTTCCCCTCCAGGAAGTTTCAGGCCCCTGCTGACCGGCAGGCCCATGGCCAGCAATATAGACTGGTAGCCTTCTTTTTCCAGCTGGTCTATCGTAATATCTTTGCCCAGTTCAACCCCGTATTTAAACTTGACCCCCTGTTCGGCAATTTCATCGATATCCTGATCAATCGCTTCATCGGGGAGGCGGTAGAGGGGGATGTAATGGCGGACGGCGCCTCCGGCCATATCGCTATTGTCAAATACGGTAACGTCTGCTCCCCTGAGGGCCAGGTCGTATGCAGCGGTAAGTCCGGCCGGCCCGGCGCCGATTACGGCTACCTTGCCTTCTATTTGCGGCCCTTCGGGAGAAGGTGATGCTTTTGCGGTGCCGTATTCAATAGCGAACCTCTTTAATCCCCTGATCGAGGGAGGTTTATCAACATCATTACGGCGGCATTCGTCTTCACAGTGATGGGCACAGATAGTGCCGCATACAAACGGCAACGGGTTTGTTTCTTTGATTATAGCCAGCGACCGATCGAAATCACCGGTAGCGATAGCCAGCAAATAATCACGGACCCCCTGGTGCAGCGGACAGGCCGATTGACAGGGCGGGTGGATATTGTCCAAAGCTAAATCCTGGTTACCATGTTGAGTCAATTAGATCACTCCTTGCGACATTTTTAACTTATATAACATTCGCCATAAAAATTTATTTTCCTGTTAATAGCAGGCAGCAATTTTATTTAATACGCTTCAGCTATGATCTTTTTCAGAAATTACCGCCCTGGCTGCAGATAGGCGGGCCACCGGAAGGCGGAAAGGCGAACAGCTGACATAGTCAAGACCGGCGGCATTAAAGAAGTGGATCGAAGCCGGATCGCCGCCGTGCTCACCACAAATCCCTATCTTCAGATCTGATCGGGCTTTACGGCCTTTTTCGATGGCGATTTCCACCAACCTTCCCACTCCCTCCACATCTATTTCTGCAAAGGGGTTGGCCTTCAGGATCTTTTGCTGGAGATAAAATGGCAAAAATTTACCTTCCGAGTCATCCCTGCTGTAGCCGAGGGTGGTCTGGGTTAAATCGTTGGTCCCGAAGGAAAAGAAGGCTGCTGAACGGGCCAGTTGGTCTGCTACCAGGCAGGCCCGGGGCAGTTCAATCATGGTTCCAACCAGGTAAGGAATCCTGTTTCCCTCCGCTGCAAAAAGTTCTTCAACCGTTTTTTCAACAAGCTGTTTCATTCTTTCCATTTCTTCAAAGTGCCCGACCAGGGGGATCATTACTTCCGGCTGCAGTTTTTCGGGATCAAAGCCTTCTTCCAGCAGCTCAAAGGCGGCATTAAAAATGGCCCTGACCTGCATTTCATATATTTCCGGATATACCAGGCCCAGGCGGCAGCCGCGATGCCCGAGCATGGGGTTGAATTCGGAAAGGGACTGCACTTTTTGGAGCAGTTCTTCTTTTTCCCGCAGCTGTTCCGGTTCATTGCCTTCCCGGCGCAGTTGATCAACTTCAAGAAGCAGATTCTCCCGGTCCGGCAAAAACTCGTGGAGGGGAGGATCAAGGAGGCGAATCGTGACCGGAAAACCGGCCATTTCTTTTAAAATGCCTTTGAAATCTCCCTGCTGCATCGGCAGCAGCTCTTCCAGGGCTTCCTTGCGTTTTTCCTGGTCTGATGAAAGGATCATTTTCTGAACCACCGGAACCCTATCGGCCGCCATGAACATATGCTCCGTCCGGCAGAGGCCGATGCCCTGGGCCCCCAGTTCCACCGCGCGGCGGGCATCTTCGGGAGTGTCGGCATTGGCCCGGACTTTCAGGCGGCGAATATCATCGGTCCAGCCCAGCAGTTCATAAAACTGGTCTGTAAACTGGGGCTCGATCAGGGGGGCCTCCCCGAGGATTACCTGCCCGGTAGTCCCGTCAATGGAAAGAATTTCCCCTTCAGGGTACTGCTGATCGCCTACATAAAAAAACCCCCTGGCCAGGTCGATCCTTAAATCTTCACAGCCGCTGACACAGGGTTTTCCCATGCCGCGGGCCACCACTGCGGCGTGGCTGGTCATGCCACCGCGGCTGGTCAAAACACCCTGGGCGGCAATAATGCCGTGAATATCATCCGGCGTCGTTTCGGGCCGGACCAGGAGCACCTTTTCGTCTTCCTGGGCCATTTCATGGGCCCGGTCGGCCTCAAAAACAACTTTTCCCGATGCTGCTCCCGGTGAAGCGGGCAGACCTTTGGCGATATAATTCATTTCTGCTTCGGGATCGATCCTCCAGTGCAGCAGCTGCTCAAGCTGAGCGGGATCTACTTTCATCAGGGCCTGATCCCTGTCAATCAACCCTTCATTAACCATATCAACGGCTATCCGTATCGCTGCGGGAGATGTCCGCTTGCCGGTGCGGGTTTGGAGCATGTACAGTTTACCTTTTTCAATCGTAAACTCGATGTCCTGCATATCGAGGTAGTGCCTTTCGAGGGTCCGGCAGGTCTCAATAAACTGGTGGTATGCCTCCGGCAAATCTTCTTTCAGCCCTTCCAGGGGCCGGGGGGTGCGGGTCCCGGCCACAACATCTTCCCCCTGGGCATTGAGCAGATATTCTCCATATATTATCGGCTCCCCCGTAGAAGGATTGCGGGTAAAAGCGACTCCCGTGCCGCTGTCATTGCCGATATTGCCAAAAACCATGGCCTGGACATTAACGGCCGTCCCGAGATCATCGGCAATTTTATTGGCCTGGCGGTAAACCGCGGCCCGGGGGGTATTCCAGGATTTAAAAACCGCTTCTACAGCCATAAATAGCTGTTCTTCTACATCAAGGGGAAACTCCCGGCCAACTTGTTTTCGGACCAGGGTCAGGAAATCATCAATAATCTGCTCCAGGGCTTGCTGATCCAGTTCAGCATCAGTAGCTACCTGCTTTTTCTGCCTGGCCTCGGTTAAAATATTTTCAAAGTGATGGTGCCCTACTTCTAAGACCACATCGCCAAACATCTGCAGAAAGCGGCGGTAGCAATCCAGGGCGAAATGGCGATCTCCCGCTTCCCGGGCCAGGTCTTCTACAGTATCCGGGTTCAAACCCAGGTTTAAGATGGTATCCATCATTCCGGGCATGGAAACGACCGCCCCGGAGCGGACCGATAAAAGCAGCGGTTTTTCGCCTCCAAAACTGCGCCCGGTCTGATTTTCAAGCTTTTTTAAGTTATCCAGTATTTCTTCTTTTAGCTCCGGCCACAGTTTTTCAGCCCCCTGCAAATAAAGGTTGCAGGCCTCGGTTGTAACTGTAAAACCGGGAGGGACAGGCAAACCGATTCCGGCCATTTCGGCCAAATTGGCCCCTTTCCCGCCCAACAGACTTTTCATTGATTTGTCGCCTTCTTCGAAGGTATATACAAATTGCCCGGCCATCAACTTTCGCCTCCTCTTTCTTTGATGATCTGGATAATCCGGTTCGCGACCTCTTCTACCGCTTTGTCGGACACTTCAAATATGGTGCAGCCAATTTTTTTCATAATCCTTCGGGCATAGGTGAGTTCTTCCTCGATCCTTTCCACCGCTCCATAGTCGGAGTCTTCGCCCAGGCCCAGCGTCTTCAGGCGCTCCCGCCTGATCTGCTGCAGGTGGTTGGGATCGATAATTAACCCTATTATTTTACGCGCAGGGGCCCAGAACAGCTCTGCGGGAGGTTCCACTTCGGGAACCAGGGGTAGGTTGGCAACCCTGATTCCCTGGTGGGCAAGATAGATGCTGAGAGGGGTTTTTGAAGTCCGGGAAACACCGATCAGGACTATTTCAGCTTCCAGCAGGCCGCGGGGGTCTTTACCGTCATCATGTTTTACGGCAAACTC
>LKMJ01003927.1_pt1 | contig 13926 bp, 18 predicted proteins | sample 643391 | NCBI WGS metagenome assembly LKMJ01 (sample SAMN04112250, study PRJNA286221) | soda lake metagenome | biome: soda lake; feature: Kulunda Steppe; material: water; isolation source: sample PL-Br10 brine of Picturesque Lake | place: Russia: Kulunda steppe | collected 2010-07
ATCATCCTAGCTAGTTGGCTTTTCTGGCAGTTCTCCTTTTCCTAGCGTTTTTCAGCTCTTCTGCCTTGCCTGCCTTAAGGACATTGCTGTGTCCGCTCGCGTCTTGTAACAAACAAACAAACAAAAGTTCCTGTTGCTTTATGTACGTCACCAGGGTTATCCCAGCTGATGTGGCCTTTCTTTTAATCTGTGTCAAGCTGAGTGCGCACAAGAATCACAGCTATCTCTGTGTATCCATTTCGCTCAACAAGAAAGAAAGGATATACGAGATAGAAAGGGAATCGACTGTGAGTCCTTGCAGGGCTCATCTAATCATGTGTGCTCCTTATTTAATGCTAGGTCAGCTGGGTGCCAGGTTGATCACCTTCTGTGAAACGTATCAGAGGGTCCAAGTATCCCCTATGTGGCTTCTTTTTATCCACAGCTTGCACTAATTGAACCGCCACAAATGTTCTTTTCAGCTTAATTACACCCACAGTGCACAAACCAGACACCATGTCAAGCGCACTGACAAGCCCAGCCAACTTCAAATTGATTTGCTCTTGTCATTTCACCTAAGTTTGGAGGGGCGCTGCTGGAGGTTTCCTGAATGGATTGGGGAGGTTTGCTTGGCCCACTCACATGGGGGTAACCACACTGGATCATTATTGGTTATGCGTTTAAATCCTCATTTTGGTTTGCAGTTAGGCCCCGATGTTTTCTGTTGCTTTTTGGCGTGCCTCCCATCTGCTTATACGTGCCAAGTGTATTCGTTCTGCAGCCATTTGCCCTTACCCTGCTATTAAGCGGATTAAGTTTAGGAGAATGGGGCGTTGAAAAGAAGCTGAAGTGCTGATGACTCATCAGTGATGAGTAGAGGCACTGGTCTTACTGCTTAGACTGGACTATCCATAGTGTGGGCTTTTCCATCCTGAAAACCTTACAGGCAAGCAGTACAACCTAGCAGGCAAGTAGTACTTGCATAAAAAATAATTTATTCTTCTGAATAATGTAAGGAATATAGAAACGAGAGAAGAAGTCCCCCCCCCAAAAGGCTGTGTAAAAATAAACGTTCCCTTCAAGAAATAAAGATAAGGGCCTGAAGTCAACCCCTGCCATCTTAGTGTGGCGATGCAATGTTCTGAAATATGAAATAAGCACCAGCTTAGCACTCGCCCTCAGCGATGACTACTGCGTTATTGCAGGCTGCAAAGCAGGAGTTGCTGTACGTGCGCTGTTCCCCGTCTGGTGTCACTGCACATACGGGTGCATAGACCTGCAGGGTACAGGCAAAGACAATCATCAGCCAGGACCTGCCACTCTTCTATCCTCAATCTTGTGGCAACTTGTGGTGGCAAGGGCATTTGTTGGCATTGTGCTTCTAGACTCGATAACCATGATGCATGCTTGGATGCAAGGTGCATGCACCATGACAAGAATTTTCTTAGGTTCATCGCACTTTTCTTAGGTGCATCGCAATTGGGAAATGGATCAGCCACTCATATCCTCCTGCACCAACCTTCATCATGCAAAAGTGTTCTTTTGAATCCCAACAGACCTGGATGCAAAAGCAAGTCCCGCCACCTCCAGGTGGTTCAGCGGCTGCTCCTCCAAAACCATCCTCCAGGAAATCAAACACAGACGGCTCCTCTAGGGGGGGCACAAGTGGGGGCGAGGGAAGGATGGAGGGAAGGGAAGAGGGAAATGGGTCTGGGGCGAGAATGTCCCTTACAGGCCTGCAAGTAAGGTCCAGGGGCGCTTGTCTAGCTTACCCTAACATGCTTGAGGCAAGGGCAACATGTTAGATCTGATCTGCAGGTGAAGGTGGCAAATTCAAGAAACTTGCTAGAAGTGCTGATCATTGACAATGAAAAGGAGCTGCAGAGTCAGCTAGAAGGGGATGCACGAGTGCCCACGACAAGCATGCTGCACTCACCTCAGATCTATGGTGCTCGCACTTCCATTTGTGGTCAGGTTTGCAGCTGTGCCATTCAGTCCCGTCGCATTCAGTAAGGAGGTTCCATTGAGCATGGTGATGTTTAACAGGGATGTTTCATTGAGGAGGGATGTCTCGTTGAGCATAGTGAGGTTCATAAGAGATGTTTCATTCAACAAGCCTGTAGCGTTCAGCGCTGTCGCCAGCTCATAAATTTCGTTGAGCAAAGTAGCATTTGAGAGCAGTGTGGCATTCTTGAAAGCACTTGCCCATGGCCTCCACTCCCTGTCTGCAAGGCCATCAGCCTCCTCTTCGTCTACAGCCTCATCAACGTTGGGGAGATCAACATCCTCTTGCAGCAGATCCCGGCCGGATGCACTCAAGAAAAGGCATGAAAGCACAACGAGGCAGGCAAATCCTGTGTGCAAAATGCATGATGCGCACACCCTTGAGTGCTGTGAGTTGAGGAACCTGTTGACGACCTTTTTCGCAGCCTGCTGCCGTTCATTATAATAAGCTATTCATTTCAGCCATTCAACTTCCTGCGCTGTTCATTTCAAGCCAAGCCCTCTTCTTACCTGTTCGTTCCATGTTCCTGGGTCGTTTTAAAACAAATGGTCGCCAGATTTCGGCCGGCTTTTCACAGAAATGACTGGCCGCTATCAAACACTTCCATCGTGAGACATTAAATCGATATGTTTCGAGGAAATTCAGAGAAATATCTCCGATCGTGTGCTGGATTGGGATCGACCAGCTAAACGACACTGTTTACACAAACCATGGACATCGTTATACACATTTACTAGTACAATAGTTATCAAAATGGTAGCACCCAACACCATAAATCGATGGGTTTGAGGATTGGGCGAATTATAATTGAGGTTCGGAAAGGCTTTTCCTTCAAAAGTCCTGGTCATCTCAAGAGCAATCTAATCCTAGTTCACTGCAACCGCGCATGCCTACATGTAGTGCGAGCCAGTCTAATGCCAAGCTAGAAAGACATCGGGCAGTAAAGATCAGCGGATACAGCTATGTGACCTAACCTAAGCAAAGCTAGTAAGACAGGGCAATAAAGAAATTCAAAGATTGCTTAGAGTGCAGCATGAAGCATGCCCATCAGTATGGCGACATTCGCTTAGGCTGTCCCTTATCACTCCCTCTTTCGGTAATGGGCCCTGGACCCTCTTGCCCCTTACCTCCCTTGCCTCGAGCCCCCCGTCTGTTTGCCCTCCGCTGCCCACCTGCCTCCCCATCCCCTCCTGTACTTTGCAACGCCCCTCTGCGTATCGAGGCCCCCAAGCCCTGCATCTGTGGCGTGCTTGGATTAAGCGACCACAAGCATATCTGTGCGTCCTCGCCCCCAGTCAAGCAGAAGGCCGAGCCTTGTTGAGAGCCGTAGCACTGCAGCCAGGAGAGTGGTGTACACACAGACGCATGGGAGCAAGTGTGAACTTGAGCAAGAGATGATGGTTACCAAAATCATTTGTCTGGGTTACGGGCATCCCGTGCTTCAGCGAAGCTAGCTGTCCCTTCATGCTGTCAAAGCCAGCACTTGCCAACTCTGGGGCTGCTCGCAACTTGTGACTAAAAGTTTAAGATAAAGGTTTCTTCAAGATGCAGAGAGCAGGTTGGACCACTTAAGAGGCACTGCCTGGTTGGCGCCAATGGATCTTTGGAGTGCTCTGGTGCCTAGCCTCCCATGTTGATCAGCGCTGCTGCTGCCAAGAATACAAATCAGTAGGTAGACAAACCCAAAAGCTCAGGGGAACCCCTTCGAACTCTCTCCTTCGAACTCTTGTCTGCTTGCACGACTTTATGCAGTACGCAATCGGTACAGTACCAATTACAAATACCTCTCAGATCCATGAGCCCACAACAAAGACCCACAGGCAGCCCTTTCAAGTCACTCATGCATCTGCACGTGCTCATCTACAACTGCAACATGCCCTGTGCCCAGGAAGCCTCCTCAAAGCCAGTGTGATGCTTTATTTGTTTGCAGCCTTGAACCTGTTTGTGCCTCCTCCTTCATGCCCTGTTGATACTCCTGCTGCGCACTCTGTTTCCCCTTCTGAGCCGAGCAGCCTGCACTGATCCTAACTGCGCGCCGAGCCCTACAGCCCTCATAACTATGATACCCCAAGGGTTGCGGCCCCCATGCTGCCCACTGCCACTGCAGCACAGCCTCCTCATCAGAGCCCAACCACCAACCTCTAGACTCTATTAGACTAGGATCATGGCCATAAAGACCAGCCGTAAAAACAAGCATTACAAGGGGCCTTGGTACATTGTTAGCTGCACTAGCGGAGCTTCCCTTGATGCATGCTGCTGATTATCAGGATGATGTGGAACATCTGTCGCACAGGGTATGCCCTGACGTGGCGTGCTCGGCTGCGTGCATGCCAACACAAGCCAAACAGCGCCTGCTTTGGAGGTTACGTACCACTTCACCCATGCCGCGTGGCTTGTCCCACCGACACAACTGCCTGGTACAAGCTATGCGTGCGCCACGCCCACCTGCACTGAGCGCACGACACCAGTGTGGGCGCCTTGCAACGCCATCACTGGCGGCTGCAGCTCCGCGCCAGTCAGCGCGCCACCTGTGACGGCTTGCTGCTCCGCCACAGGCCAGAAGCCCACAGTGCCCTCCTGCCCGGCCATCAGCAGCAGCTGCTGCGAGGGTGCATCGTAGTGGCATCCCACCAGGTACTCCACACCTTCACCGAACAAATGCGCCGCGCCTGGATCTGCGCCTGCGCCCCCCGATGTGCTCGTGCCTGAGGCAGCAGCTGCGGTGGCGGCAGTGTCCCGGGCCTCCAAAAACTCAGCAAATGCGCCCTCCCCCCCTTCGGCTGTGTCTGTGACTGCCCGGCCCCATTCCCACAGGTGCAGGGTCTCTGTCCCTGTCCGCACCTGCGCATTGCAGGAGTGCTGCAAAGCTTCAGTTTACATGTGGGCGCGCAGAGGAGTATGACAAACAAAGCAGGACGGTGCACCTGCTGCCACACGGCATGCGCAAGCCTGCCTCTTCAACGAGCGTGTGAGCTGAGGGGGCAACATGGCTGTACTCATGCCTGTACAACGGATTGCACAAAGCTGTACAATGGGCCATACAAGAGGCTGTATGATGGGTAAAATCCTAGGTCATACAGCGAACAATGATTACTTTGTTGCCTGCAGCAGCTTAATTGGTTGCTCCTAGCATTAGCTGAGGCAAGACAACAGCTAACAGAACAGCTCCTGATTACCTGGGCCTGTGCAGGGATGCTGCAAGCTGCTGTGGCGGCTGCTTGCCTGCCTGCTTCATCTCAGCCATCAGCAACACCTAGGCAAGTCCCTAGCAAACATGCCAAAGCAGCCAGGCAAGAAGCTTGACTGCACAGTTCTCCGCCTGTCCTCTTTGGCGCGCCCACGTACATGTGTCTGTGTGTGTGTGTGTGTGTGCGTGCATGTGCGTGTGTGCGTGTGTATGCGTGCGTGCGTGCGTGCGTGTGTCCCGTGTGTGTTAACGTGCTCGCACACGCGTGTGCACGAATCCCCCACTTCTGCCCTTACATCCCGTCTAGGCGCTTTGTCTGAAGGATCCCTGAGCCCTCACCCAAAGTCGTTCGCCGCGTGCGCCATACGAGCCCAGCTCCTCCACGCTGGTGCCTACGTTGATGGCCGCCACAAAGGCCTCATCATTGGAGAGGGGCTTGCAGGTGTCATGCACAGCCACCAGACCATCTATGCTGCCGCTGATGACGCAACGAGAGGAGGGATGGAAGCGGACCTGCCAGGTTGTAACAGCCGGCAAAACAGTCGGTTTCTGTCTGGAACAGGAGTCGGTTTCTGTCTGCAGGAGCTGTGGCTGCACCTGTGCCTGGCCCAGCAGCGGCACACGGGCAAGCTGCAGCTGGTGGCAGGGCACGCACTCTTGACACAGCCTTGTACAGTATTTAATCCTACCAGCTTCAGGGCTTGCAAGGGCATGCCTGGCTACCAAACCCTGGCGCCCTTTACGTGCGCTCACTTGCGTGACCTCCTCCATATGCGTGTCGTCCAGCTTGGCAGCCTGCCTCCGCGTACGGCGGTCCCAGAAAAGCAGTTCACCCGTTGCCCCCGCGGCCACAACATGCTCCAGCAGCCCAAAGCACAGCAGCTCCTGTTCAGGAGCCTGGAACCTGCGTCAACAGCCCAGGGTGAGTGTATGCAGTGAGGCAGATGTCAAAAATAGCTTCATAAAGAGAAAAAAGAGGATCATACACGCAAAACTATGTTGTTTAACACTTCTGAGCGTCTGAGAGGCGTTACAGCTGCACGGCTGTGACCCTGAGGCAGGCACAACCAGGAGCCACATGCAATCCATGTCAAGTCTGAACATTTGTTTAATTCCACAATCTCCACTGCACTTGTGCCTTCCATCAAGTGGATGCTTCTTTCCACAAGCACACACACTTCGGCATTGTACATTGGCCATGCTAGCTAAAGAGGCCCAGCATGCTTACAGTGTCTGGGGTACATGTACAGTTTCTAGATATTTGAAAATCAATGCCAGCAAATCACACCTTTAAAGTTCCACAGCAAGGGCTCGAAAGAAGCCTGCACTAGTGCAACTTTCCACTCACTGCTCCACTTCCTGCCCTGCGCGCATGTCCCAGCCCCTAACAGTGCCATCCTTTGAGCTGGTGTGCACCAGACCAGGGCTGTCAGCCGCCGCAAAGGCCACGTCAGTGATGGTGTCAGTGTGCCCCCTCAGGTCGCCAACATGGCTGAGCTGAGAGCCTGCTGTAGCATCATATAGCTTTACAAGACCACTGCTTGTGGAAGCCGCCACAACTTGGGTGCCTGGTTGCAGAACCGCCTTGAAAACGTAGTGTGGATCCGAGTTGAAGTCAGTTTTCACCGAAAAGCAGCACCAGGGCTGCAGCATTATCGTTATTATGGATAATTACGAAACATCTCGCGTCGCCAACTCTTCAGGTCCCGGTCAACGTTGCTGTGTTGCTTGCGAGTGCATTGGAATAATGTTGGAAAATGGACGTTAGATTTTGGAAAGTATGTTGGAATGTAAACATGGCCAGTAAGCATGCTTTCAAGTGAGCATGGAGGATTTCAGTCCAGCTTCAAAGCGAAGGGCATTGCTCCAAGGAGCAGTGCAACCTGCTCAGAGGGGAATTCTTCAAGGCCCTGCCTATGGCGTAGCACCCCCACAACAAGTATCCCCAGTTTATGGAGCTTACCCTGTTTCGCCACCTCAGCCTGAGGCCGGCGCAGCCCAGCCTGAAAGGGCAAGGCCTTTGAGTGCACCACGCAAGCGGTAAGACAGTTGGAAGACGTACTGCAGGTCGTAGTCGCTTGTTGGGCTAACCTGCTTATGTAACCCACAGGTGCTAGAGTATTTTCAAGCAAAGCACCAGGTGCTCGAGTATTTTCAATGTTTTGCGAATGACACACCTTTTCTGCTAATGCAGTGGATTTGAGCCACCCCCTCCTATCTCCAAGCTTGATGTCAAGCGGACCATCTTGCCGCCAGGTGCAGTCAAACATGCCTTGCAGTGCCTGCATCCTAGCACATTCAAGCCATTTCGCTCAAATACATGCAGTATTTCTTCTTAATCGTCACTACGGTCATGAGTAAGGGGTAAAAGCGAGGAGGGGCTGCCTTGCACACGCTTAATGTGCACATTAACTTCACTCAAATGAGCGCTGTCTTGACCTGCTGGGGCGCGTGCTCCTTGTCTACATGTAGCATTATCTACTTAGATCCTTGCAGCTTGCTTTGCCCCAAATATACGGCCTATGATGGATGTGCCAGGCTCCAAGTCGAGCGGTAGACCTACAGGAGCACCTTTCTGCACCTGCGCACCTGCGCACCAACTCGTACGCATTGACGAAATCCACCCACCCTTTTGCTCCCACACCCATCACAATTCAATATACCAAAAAGAGTAAGCGCACCCACGAATATCCCCTTGCCACACCCCCTAAGCACATGTGGATGCTCACGTGTGCTCGCGTGCCACGTCCTCTCGTAGGGCAAGGCACGGAACCCACCTACTGGACCACCAACAGATGGGGTGCGCCAGCCGTGCCCAACCGCAGCCTGGGACCTAACGTGGTGGCTGATGCAGCGCTTGGGGGCACCCCGCAGCAGAGAAGGTGAGGCCAGGTTCAGGGAGGGCTGGTGCACGCCAAGGGTGTGAGGCCCCTCCAAATGCAGGCAAACACGACAGGCGGTCTGTGGCAGAGTGCCTGTGTGCACACGCACATGCTCACACGTGTTCCTGCTTGCACAGTCATACTTGCACACTCATGCACGCATGCACGCATGCTCGCATGCTCGCACGCACATGCTCACACACACACACACACGCATCCTGGTAACATCCAGGGCATGTGTAACACGGGGAGGTTGCACATCAGTGATGCTCACTGTTTCGTGGAGCTGGCCATAGATAGTAAGCCCCACATGTGCCTAGCATACCTAGAAATTCTGTATTAAAGGTTAAACCTCAACCCATAGCACCAGCAGCTCCCGTCAAATGGGGGGCCCTGCAGGTCATTGTGAGCACCACTCTGCTGTCAGGCATGCTGCCTCCAATGCTGTGCAAGGGGGGCTGCACAGCATGCGTGGAGCAACAGTTGCCCTGCCCTCAGTCCTCGCGTATCCCTGGCAACCAAGCCGGGCATGGCAAGATGATGCCCAGAGATTGTGGTGCTACCCACAGGGACGGACACAATGGCTCTAAGCATAGGGATGATAGGGCACCATCACGTTTGCCCACACCTTTACGGTGGCTGCTGCTCCTCTTTTTTGTTAGAATCTGGCACCCCCCCTAAGCTTGCTACAGAGAAAAGGCCGCGTGCTTGGCTGCCACTTTGTACACAGGAAGAAGAAGTACTACCAGAGGCATGGTAGCGCGCAGATCAAGAACCCTGACAGCACCGTGTACAGCACCCTCAATGGTGGGCCTGAAATGATGAGCAAGACCCTCGATGGCCTCCAGTGTTCTGATTTTGGTGTGCTGTGCCCTGAGTGGTGTGCAGAAGCCACATTGGTGAGCCTCATGGTTTCTTGCAGGGAACTATCCCGAGTGCAGCTTGGCTAGGGTAGGATTTAAAAAAATCAATGGCTCCAATCGTCATCCCACAATCCTTCAAGCCAACTGCTCAACAGGCTTGCAGTCAGCTTACTCCAAAATGCATCTCGTGCTGGCGTGAGTGCCTCCCTGGTGAGCCAGTCCGCAGCTGCCAACCCTTGGATGGGGCACTGCCGGTGTTCCAACGCGGTGTAGAGGCCAGGTGCATTTGCTCAATGGGGCCACTCACAACCTTACCAGCAGCGAGGCGCCAGAGGTGCGCTGGGGCACCCTGCAAGCGCATGTCCTCTGCAGACAGTGCCATACACTGTGCGGGGTGTTGCGGCTTGTGCCCTAGGGTCTCCTAAAGCAACTCATGCCCTGCATCGCCCTGCGTCTGAAATGCTGTGCGCCATAAACTTTGAAGCCCGCCCAAACTCCCTGTGTCAGGGGTCTAGTGACACGTTGATATATATATATATAGTTTGCATTGAGGCCTCCAGGCAACATGTTTTGGCCATCCAGAAGTCCTGTCGCAAGCATGTTAGTGCACGGGCGTGTAAATGCTCGCTCTTTGAGTAGTAGCCAGGAGGGCTGCTGGCATGTTGTGAAAGATCACAAGGTGAATGCTCAGAAATGACGATTTTAAGGAGGAAGGTTGCCAGTTTGGGCTGGAGGCCAAAATGCAGGCAGGCCCTCATTTTGCGTATGTCATGTGGCATGAGTGATCCGGATGTGATGTGGACTTAGTTCATGGGCATGTGTGATCTGGATGTGATATGGACTTCGTTCATGGGAAACCCTGCTGTGCAGACCTGGAGACGCTGATGCGCGCGGCGCTGGGGGCACTAGCGAGCTTCAACGAGGACGAGCGCATGATCCTGACCAGGTAGAAGCTGCGCTTGCCGTGGCCTGCTTGCATGGCCCTCTCTCATGCCCGGGAAGCCCCCTCTGGTACAGATCGCAGCTGCTGCACTGTAGAAGCGTGTGTATATGTGCGCGTGCTTTGACTTCAATTGGAGCCATTTGGGCTGTGCCTAGGGCAGAAGCAGTGGATGGGGTTCGTCCTTATCGTGGGTTTTCATGAGCTTTGCCTACGGCCCCACCTTGGCAAGCATGATCCACCTTGGCTCACATGATCCACCTCCGCCAGCGTGATCCACCTCCGCCAGCATGATCCACTCTTCAGCCCCACTCTGGTTAGCATGATTCACCCTACAGCCCCACGATGGCTAGCATGATCCACCCTGCAGCCCCACGATGGTTAGCATGATCCACCCTACAGCCCCACGATGGTTAGCATGATCCACCCTACATTCCCACCTTGGCTAGCATGATCCACCTTGGCCCACACGATCCACTCTGCAGCCCCACCTTGGCCCCCATGATCCACCCTACAGCCCCACCTTGGTTGGCACAATCCATCATACAGCCCCATGTCCTGTGGGCCATGAGGCTCCTTGCCCAGTGCAGCAGCTATGCTTCCGCTGACAAACTTTGCTCGTGATCACAGCCATCGTGTGGGTGCCCATGCCGTGCCATGTGCTGCTGCCCCTGCATTTAACCTGGTGCCCATGCTGTGCCATGCTCATGCTGAGGCAAGTGTGTGGCGCTCCTGCCATTGCTGCGCTCGCGCAGGCAGTTCCGCAGAGAGGAGCTGCGCGCGCAAGCTGCAGGGGAGTACTCGCCTCCAGGGCTCATCAGGTGATGGCATGTAGTTTAGACCCAGAGACTCACAAGTGGGTATACTCAGAAGCGTCCGTCGTAGCTCATGCATTTGTGCCTCTATGGTACGGCTGGTGTGCAAGCATGGGAGGAAGCTGCGCAGCTCCCTGGCAAGGCGGGAAGCACATTTGATTGCAGTGCTCCAAATGCATTGCCCCGCTGTCTTGCAATGCGCAGTGTGAGCCAATTCAGGCATGCCTTCAAGAAGTTCAGTGTGCGTGTGAGCGAGGAGCAAGCACATGCTCTGTTCATCAAATACGGCCACGACTCGCAGGTGGGTGGTGACCTACAAGTATATGCAGCGCCCCCTGTACATGCGTCCCATACAGCAGTTGCTTTCCCCTGCTGCCCCAACAAGTCCCTCTCTGCCTCTTTCCTTTCTGCGCCTTCTGTACACTCCCTGCACTACCCTGAACCATGGACACGGGGTCTGGCTGACCTCGCTTCAGGAGTTGCAGAGCTAGCTTTCCTGCCACCTACCCCCTACGAACGCGCAAAAATTGGTACAAGCAGGAAATGCCACTCAAACTGAGCAGCCTAGTTTGCGTGGGCTTGCGTGAGTTTGAACCCCTGTTGGGAAAATAAGCTCAGTGCAGGCCACTTCAACCAAACGGAAGCGTCTTCATCCCCTTGGTGCTCGGCTGTGCATACGTGCAGGGCCTGCTGCCATATGACATGTTTGCCAATAAGCTCCTCACCTCGCCTGCACGCATGCTGGCCCTTGAGCCTGAACAAAAGGTGAGGTTTTGGATGGTCAAATTTGGGATACTTCCCTGCTGGCCCTGACCTTATGTGGCCTCGAGACCACATGCTGGCCCTGACACTGTGGCCCCGTGACCACATGCTGGCCCTCAGGCCTCTCTCAGCACAAGGCAATGGTGTTGAGCATTTGTCAACCTGGTTTGCCTGTTAGGTCTGGTGTGGACAGCAGTACGCACCCTGATCCAATGTTTTGATATGCTTGACATGCGTAACAACCAGGACCCTCGTTGCCTGAGCTCTTGCAGCTCGCTCGCACCCCTGGGCAGCCCCTACCAGCTCGTTGCACCTCCTGTTCACGACCCGCCTGCCACTGCATCCTGCATGTTATCTTACCATATTCTCAATGCCACTGCATCCTGCATGTTATCTTGCCATATTCTCAATGGCAAACTTGACATGCCACTGCATCCTGCATGGTATCTTGCCATATGCTCAATGGCAAACTTGACTTGCTTGACTGCTCTGCCCATCTACCTTTGCCTGGTGTGCATGTCAAGTTGCCCCACCAGCTCTAGCTCGGCCCACTTGCAATGACCTATTCTTTTTGCAGGGACCATACAAGCCAGGCATGGATGGGGCCTTCCGCGGCAAGATCCGCTATGCGTACTGCCACAAGCCTGTCTTCCCCCCAACAAACTGGGACGGGACCCTAGCTGTGCGCTCCGCCCAGAAGCCTAAAGTAGGCAGTTGATGAGCCTGTAGGGAGGGGAAAGTGTACACTGGACATTGAAACATGCATGTACAATTTGCAAACTACATGGAATACTTTACAGCTACATCCTGAATGTACTGGCAGCTCGAGTTGGGGCCACTGTGTTCAAAGTAGATGAATTCTGTGATTGCAGCCTCCCATTTCTGTGCGTGCGTTCTGCTTATGCTGATTAGGAAGATGAGATTTGGCACTATGACTGAAGTGTGGATGAGGTGCGTGCCTGTATGTGCCAAGCGTTGCTGTTTTCTTCTACCTTGTGCATGAAGGAAGTCACATCCAGTTCAGGTCCGACACAATTCTTGAGCAGCTTGCCCTATATGATAACGTGCCGTGCCTGGCCCTGACCAGCCCAGGTTGCAAAAGTTGTCTGTGTGGTGCGCAGGTAACGGCTGTCAAGGTCTGCATGGCGTGCAAGTCCCTTGTGGTTGTCAACCTCTTCCCACTCTGCACAACCTGCATGGTGGGCATGAATTGCCATACCCATTATGATCCCCTTATGGCCTGCCTGGTGCTCAGGCGGGCCTCCAGCTGGAGTTTGTGTACGGCTACGCTGGTAAGCTCAACACCTGCAACAACCTGTTCTGGACGGCCGACAACAAGATCGTGTACTATGTGGCGGCAGTGGGCATTGTGTACGACCCAGAGACGCACACCCAGCAGTTCTTCCATGTAAGTTGCTGACCGGCTGGCTTGATCTGTCTGCCGGCCTGTGCACCCATCCCCTGTTGCTGAAGCCCTTGTGCGTGCTGATGGAGCGATCGGCTGGGGAGATGTCCAAACAATACCTGGATGCGAGATCAATTCTCTTTTCAGGTGCCCTTACATGCCAGACCTTTCAGCATTTCAGACAGCGAGTGCTTCAGGCTGGCACAGCTGATCTTTGATGAGCTCTTCCAGCCTTGCTTGCTCACCTATGCCAGTAGGTCCTCCAACTAATTTCTGCACTAACGCCCGCACACATGGCATGCAGCCGTACATGCATATTTCTGGTTTTCGCAAACTTCACCCATGTTACGTCCAGCTGTGCAAACACCCTGCCAATGCATGCAGGGCCACAATGACGACATCAAATGCATGGCTATTCACCCCAACCGCACCATAGTGGCAACAGGTGAGCATCAAGAGGTGGGGGTTGAAGAGGCTCATTTGAGAGTCAAGGCATTGTTTTCATCCTTTGTCCTAAAAGATGGGCATATCTCATTTCATTGTCATCTATTTTTTATAATATCTTGATTCCCAGCGCAGATGTGGGTTTGAGCCTCAGGCCACCAAAACAGGCAGTAGCTGCTTTGCTGCCCAGGTGCTTTACCTCTTGGTGGAGGGCAGGTCCCCCAAGTCAACCCTTTTTTCCACCCTCTCTCACTTTCCCATCAAAGCCGCGACCCTTTGACGTCCATGGCTGATCTCTGTGCAGGCCAAGTCGCGTCTGCCCTCGATGGCAACTATGATGACCCCTACCTGTGCGTATGGGACACACGGGATGTCCTGGGGATCATCACCAAGATCACTTTCCCCTCAGAGGGAGGGGTGTCCAGCAGGTGTGTGGGTGCAAGTATGGTATTCAACGAAAAGCAAGGCGCCGGCTTTGAAGGCTAGGTTTGTGAAAGGACAGCGCTTGTGAGGGGATAGTACCTCTTTCCCCTCTGTCTCTGTCTCTGTCTCTGTCTCTGTCTCTGTCTCTGTCTCTCTCTCTCTCTCTCTCTCTCTCTCTCTCTCTCTGTCTCTGTCTCTGTCTCTGTCTCTGTCTCTGTCTC
>LKMJ01003885.1_pt1 | contig 13922 bp, 8 predicted proteins | sample 643391 | NCBI WGS metagenome assembly LKMJ01 (sample SAMN04112250, study PRJNA286221) | soda lake metagenome | biome: soda lake; feature: Kulunda Steppe; material: water; isolation source: sample PL-Br10 brine of Picturesque Lake | place: Russia: Kulunda steppe | collected 2010-07
CACGCACGCCCAGCAGGTCGTCAAGGTCGAGATAGGTGCGTGCCAGCTCCAGCAACCGCGGATCGTGGCCGATCAGCGCTGCCAGCAGTTCCTCCAATACCGCGCGTCGCTGGGGATCATCGGTGGGCTGGTGCAACTGCTCCTCGGCACTGAGGAAGAGGCGGTCCCAGTAGTCGAGCAAGCGGAGCTGGCCGTTGTCCGGGTGCTGGCGCTCCAGCCAGTCCTGCAGTCGAGTGGCGTCGCTGCTGTCGGTCACCGGCGTGAAGCGTTCCCCGCGCCGGCGGTGGGGCAGGAACATGGTCGGGGAGTACCGCTGCCAGACCTTGACCGGCTGGACATGCATCTCATCGCCGGCCCGGCGGACGTCGATGAGCACCTGGGTGGTCTCACGGATCCGTGCCAGGGTCTCGTGGGAGTGACTGCGCGGGTGCAGGGCAAAGTAGGCGACCGTGTCGAGCTCGAACAGGTACGGGCAGACCACGCGAAAGAAGTTGCCCACCATGTAATCGGTGGTCCACGCCTGCAGGAGATCACTGAGGCAGTCGCAGACGTAGAACGCGCCTCGCCCGTAATCGGTGATCAGCTGATAGACGCGGCTGGTGACCGCCTCGAAGCCGCCGCGGGCGTCGATCTCGACCAATCGAACCCCGGGCCCCGGTTCCAGCAGGGGGGCGTGCTGCCCGTAACGCAGGTAGATGATGGCACGCCCCTGGGCCTGGGCGGTTTCGACGAACGGCTGCAGGAAGGCGCGGTAGTCGTCGAGATCCTCGACGCGCCAAACCACATTGTCCCCCAGGCGCAGGCCGTCGAGGATCTCGTCGAGGCCGGCGATGCCCGTGGAGGCGGTGCGTGGATCGCCCATCCCGTGGCTCCCAATGACGGAGGGGTGGCGGTTATTGTGCCAGATTCGCCGCGTTGCCTATGGGAGCGGTCCGGCCAAATGCTTTACGCTGTCCTAAGAAACCCATCAGTGACGCGGGTCTCTCCGCCCCTCTGTTGGGCGCCGCCTAGGAAAGAGCACCGGAATGAGCATCGAAGTCCCCACCATCTGCCCCGGCAGCCCGGAATTGCCCGAACTCAGCGACGCCGGGGGCACCTTCTACCTGGCTCCGCCGCTGCAGCACACGCGGGATCGTGTCTATGTCCATCTGCAGGACGCCGGCTGGCGGGTTCGCTTCCCGGCAGCGGGGGTGATGGGCGTCGAGGTGCCGGCGCAGGCCCTGCCGAGTCTGCTCAGTGCCCTGGAGCCGCTGATGAGCGAGCCGGAGATGGCCGCTGGCTCCGCCGTGTTCATGGAAGATGGCCAAGCCTTCCACCCCGGATCGCTGTTCCAGTCGCGTCCGCTCTCCACCTGGGTGGCCCGCGGCGAGCACGACTGGCTTTTGGAGGTCATCCGCAACGAGCAGGTGCAGATCCACTACCAGCCGATCATCGAGGCGCAGGGAGACCAGCGGGTGTTTGCCTACGAGTGCCTGATGCGCGGGATTGATGGCGACGGGGGACCGATCACGCCCGGGGCGATGTTCCAGGCCGCAGAGTCGGCGGACCTGGAGTTCTACCTCGACCGCCTGGCGCGTGTGGCGGCGATCCGCGACAGCCACGCGCAGGGGATCGAGGAGAACCTGTTCATCAACTTCCGCCCCACGGCGATCTACGATCCCGCCTTCTGTCTGCGCACGACGGTCGGGGCGGTGGAGAAACTCGGCCTCGATCCAGGGCGCATCGTCTTCGAGGTGGTCGAGAGCGAGGCGATCTCCGATCACCGCCACCTTCGCCATATCGTCGATCAGTATCGCCGGGGCGGCTTTCGCATCGCCCTCGATGACCTTGGGGCGGGTTACGGCTCGCTGAACCTGCTCAAGGACCTGGAGCCGGACTTCGTCAAGATTGACCGCGAATTGATCCGGAACGTCCACCGCAACGCCGGGCAGGCGACCATCGTCGAGGCCATGATCGGGATGGCGCGCAACCTGGGTACGACCACGGTGGGCGAAGGGGTCGAGGAGCAGGAGGAGTTCGAGTGGCTGCGCAACGCCGGTATCGACCTGGTCCAGGGTTTCTACTTCGCACGCCCGGCCTCACCACCACCGCGGCTCTGAGGGGCGCCGGCGCGGGGAAAGTCAGGGGCAGCGGCCGCGACGCCGGCCGCGGGCAGGGGCCGGGCGAACAGAAATCCCTGGGCGTGGGGGCAGCCGATGCCGATGAGGGCCTCGCGCTGTGCCGGTGTCTCGACCCCCTCGGCGATGATGTCGAACCCCAGGTTACGGCCCAGGCCGGCGATGGCTTGGGCGATGGCCAGGGTGCGCGGATCTTCGGGCAGCCCGTTGACAAAACTGCGATCGATCTTGAGCCGGTCGGCAGGCAGGTCGCGGAGGTAGCTCAGCGCGGAGTAGCCGGTACCGAAGTCATCAAGGGCGACGGTGATGCCGTGCTCGCGCAGCCGCTGCAGCTGCTCGATGACCGCGGGATCCGGGTCCACCAGCAGCCGCTCCGTGACCTCAATCTCCAGGCGCTGAGGGGGCAACCCGGTGCGCTCCAGGGTCGCCAGCACCCGTTCGGCCAGGTCCGGTGCGGCCAGTTCGGGTGCAGCGAAGTTGACGCCTAGCCGGCCGAAGTCGAACCCCGCGTCCAGCCAGGCGCGGCCCTGCCGACAGGCTTGTTCCAGCACCCAGGCGCCGAGCATCGTAACCAGGCCGATGCGCTCGGCCACCGGGATGAACCGCTCCGGGCTGATCCACCCCTGCTGCGGATGGTGCCAGCGGGCCAGGGCCTCCAGCCCCACCCAGGCGCCGGAGCTCAAGTCGACCTGGGGCTGGTAGTGCAGTTCCAGACCGCCGGCGCTGAGCGCGTGCCGCAGGTCGCTGCCCAACTGTACCCGCTCCCGGGCCTGCTCGGTGAGTTCTTCGCTGAAGAAGCGGTAGGTGACCCCCTCGCGCTTGGCCTGATGCATTGCCGCATTGGCCTGCTGAAAGAGGTCGGCAGCACCGCCGTCCTGCTCGGGGTAGACGGCGATGCCGATGCTCGCCGCGATGGGGATGCTTCGGTCGCCGATCTGAAACGGCACATCCAGTGCGCGGCCCAGGCCATCCGTGATGGTTGCCACCTCGCCGGCATCGCGGACGCCGAGCAACAGGACCCCGAACTCGTCCCCACCCAGGCGTGCCACGGTATCCTCTTCGCGCAGGTGCTCGCGCAGACGCTGGCCGAGCTGTTGCAGGATGGCATCTCCCACGGCGTGGCCTAGGCTGTAGTTGATCGCTTTCAGGTCGTTGAGATCGAGCGAGAGAACGGCGAAGAAGCCTGTGTGCCGCTGCGTGGTGACCAGGGCCTGGTCGAGACGATCCTGAAAGACCAGCCGGTTGGGCAGCCCGGTGAGCGGATCGGAGTGCATGATCCGCTCCAGCTGGCTCTGGTACTCCTTGAGCCTGGAGATATCGGCAAGGACAGCGATGTAGTGGGTCAGCGTTCCAGCCCCGCCATAGACCGCTCGCACGGTCGCCAGGCTGGCGAAGGTGGTGCCGTCCCGGCAGCGGTTCCACATTTCTCCGGTCCAGTAACCGGACTCAGCCAGGGCCCGGCGAATGGCCGCATAGAACGCCTCGTCGTGGAAGCCTGAGTAGAGGAAGGAGGGGGGCTTGCCCAAGGCCTCCTGCTCGGCGTACCCGGTGATCTCGGTGAACGCCGGGTTGACGGCCACCACCGTGTGCCTCGCATCAACGACCAGGATGGCCTCGCGGGCCTCCTCGAAGACGATAGCGGCCTGGCGTAGCGCCGTCTCGATGCGTTTGCGCTCGGTGACGTCGCGCAGGTTCAGCAGATGGGCCGGCTGTTCGTCCCAGCGGATCTCACGCACCCGCATCTCGACGGTGCGCAGGCCCCCGTCTGGGCTGCGCAGTTCGATCTCCTGGGCATCGGGGCCGCCGATCGGCAGGCCGATCTCAGCCCCCAGCAGGTCCTCACCGCGATCGCGAGCGAAGAGCCGCGCGGCGCTGGGGTTCGCGTAGCGTACCGCGCCCTGCGAGGTGATCACGAGAACCCCTTCGGTCATGTTCTCGAAGACCCGGTGCAGCTGCTCCTCGCGCTCGAACAGGGCCTGCTGGATCCGGCTTTGCTGTTCGCGCGGCGGGCGGCGGGGTTCGGCCATGTGCTCCAGGATATGAACCGAATGTCGATACGCGCCGTCCTCATCCAGAACGGTGAAGGCGCGCGATCGGAAGGTCTCGCCGGTGTCGCTGCAGAAGACGTCTTCCTCTGGGTCCAGGGTCTGAGTTGGGGTTCGTCCGCTACCGCTGTGCGCGGCGGAGAGTTCGCGAAGGCAGGCGGGTAGCGGGCCATCGCCTCTGGGGAAGATCTCGTAGTAGGGGCGGCCAACGAGCTCTTCGGCGGCGAGGCCCGCCTGCTTGCAGTAGGCCCGGTTCGCCTCGACGATCCGGTGCTCTGCGTCGTGGATGAAGATCGGCACCTCGATGGCGTCCAGCGCTGCCAGCCACGTCTGCGTGCCCACCGACGATCCACTGGGCCCGGGGGTTTCGAGGCCCGTGGCGGGCTTGCCACCATCGCCCCCCGTTCGTCGCATCGCTCTCCTCCCGCATCATCCGACCTGGCCGGATCCGGGGGCCATGCCGGGGCTATCCGAGCCGATTCTAGTGTCGCATGTTTTGCAGGGTTATTGGGAAGGGTGGGTCGAGGCAGACATCGTGCCGTGCGGCCGGTTCGGCGGTTAAAATGGAGCGTTTTGTCTGGAGGGAACGTGGCCCGACGAGAGCGTTATCAGCCGCCCGAGGATCTGGCTCAGGGCGAGAGCGCCTATACCCGCTACCGGCCGCTGATCGATGACTGGGAGGCCTTCTGCGACACGCTGCAGCGACCGCTGACCCCTTGCGTGCGCGCCAACACCACGCGGTTATCCCGGGATGAGCTCGCACGCCTGTTGCAGGACGAGGGGTGGCACCCGCGGCCGCTTGGCTGGCAGGGGGACGCCCTGCTGGTCGACGACGGCTTTCGGCCCGGCCATCACTGGGGTGCGATCGCGGGCCTCTACCAGATCCAGGAGGCCGCCTCGCTGCTGCCGGTTCAGCTGCTGGACCCGCAGCCTGGCGAACGGGTGCTTGATCTTTGCGCGGCCCCGGGGAACAAGACGATCCAGGTTGCGGATGCCCTGGGCAACCGGGGAACGGTGGTCGCCAATGACGCCAGCGGTGGCCGGCTGGGGGCGTTGGGGCAGGCGGTGAAGCGCCACGGGCTGGTCAATGTCTCCCAGACGGTTCGCGATGGGCAGGGCATGCCCTGGGCTGTGGGGCGCTTTGACAAGGTGGTGGTGGATGCCCCGTGCAGTTGCGAGGGCACGTTCCGCAAGACCGCCACCGCCGCCGAACCGACTTCGCCGGCCTTTCGCGAGCGGCTCGTCCAGCGCCAGCAGCGATTGCTGCTGCGTGGAATGGCGCTGACGCGGCCCGGGGGTGCGGTGGTCTACTCGACCTGCACCTTCGCCCCGGAAGAGAACGAGGCGGTAGTCGCCGCGGCGCTGGCCCGCGCCCCGGGCACGTTCGAGCTGGTGCCTGCGCGGCTTCCGGGGTTGCACCTGAGCCCGGGACTGGAGGCCTGGGACGGGGCCCATTACGGCGCCGAGATGGCCGCCTGCGCTCGTCTGTGGCCCCATCACAATGATACCGGCGGTTTTTTCGCGGCGGTGCTGCGTCGCGTCGACGGCGGTGATGGGTCCGCTGATGATGGGCCTGCGATGGGCGATGAGCCGCGCGCCCGGGATCTGTTGCGGACCTTTACCGAGGAGTTGGGGGTGCCGTCGAGCGTGCTCGATGGGCTGACCGCGTTCTTCGAGGGTGGCAAGTACGCCAAGGTGGTGCCATCCGGTCACAACGCTGCCGGCGGGGTACCGGTGGTGCGCAGCGGGATCCCGGCGGTGCGGGCGCAGACCCGGCCCCCCAAGCCCGCCACGGCCGGGGTCATGGCGTTGGGGCACCACGCTCACGGCCCCGTGTTGGAGCTTGGCCGGGACGAGGTTTACGCCTTTTTCCGCCGCGAGGCGCTGTTCCCCGGGCCGGAACGCTGCCAGCGGCTCACGGAGTCCGGCCATGTGCTCCTGCGCCACCGCGGGCGAACCGTGGGGGTCGGCATGTATCGCGGCGGTGCCGTGGTCAGCCTGTTCCCCAAAGCATGGTCCCGTGCGGCCGGCGGGTCGGGCACCTGACGAGCGGGTCCCGTTGGTTGGCGGGACCCACCATCGGGTGTCGGCCCCTATAAGTGGGCGGGGACGCCGGTGATCGGTACGTGGAGGAAGAGGGCGAAGATGATGTAGCCGATCAGCCCCCCGACGATGGCCCAGGCATCCCCCAATCGTTTCGGTTCGGCCGGGGGCGTGGCCTGACGACGATCCCGTTCCCGCGCCGAGACGAAGGTCACCCCGGCCCAGGCCAGGAAGGCGCCGAAGAAGACCAGGTCACCGAGGCGCCCGTTGGCCATCAGGTGGGCCAGGGCCCACAGTGCTACCGCCAGCAGCATCGGGTGGCCGATGGCGTTGCGAATGCGGTTGGCCGGCCCGTAGGCGGCGAAGAGCAGGATGAAGGCCGGGATCATCACCAGCGCCATCAGGTGCGCTGTCCAGGTAGGGGGTGTCCACACCCAGATGGCATCGACCCGGGTCAGCCCGTAGCCGTAAATGGCGATAACCAGCCCCAGTAGCGAGAGCACCGAGTAGGCGGCCTTCCACGGGATCTCGCCGTAGGCGGCGATCTGGTTGGCCCGCCAATCGTCGGCGACAACCCGGATCGAGTGGGTGCCGAGGAACAGGATCAGGCCCAGCAGCAGGATCAGCATGGTGGAACTCCTTGTGGTGAGGTCGCTACGGTGCCGTCAGATCTGGTTGCGGCGCTCGGCGAGCCAGCCGATGACCAGGAAGGCGCCGATGACCGCCACGCCCAGGTAGCGCGTTTCGATATACAGCAGGGCCTCGGCAAGCAGGGGCGTGACCCAGACCGTGACCAGACCGTAGCCGAAGGCGCACATCAGGACAAAGGCACCGACGCGCATCAGCCACGGATAGGGCCGTAGGGGGCGGGCGACGAAGCGGTTGATGCTGCCCCCGTAGACCACCAGGAGCGTGGCCACCAGGGCCAGGGCGATGTCGTGGACATGCCCGTGGACCCAGGTGCCGGATCGCCACAGCAGCTCGTCAATCAGCTCGCGCACCGTCGCCTACCCTGCGCTCATCACAGCAGGATCTTCTCCAGGCTGCCCTTGCGGGCCTGCTCCGTGAAGCGCTCCTGCCAGTCCTGGCCGAGGAGTTCGCGGGCCATCTCGGTGACGATGTAGTCGGTTTCGACGCCGGTGTCCTCGCGATAGCGCGACAGGCCCTGCAGACACGACGGGCAGGTGGTCAGCATTCGCACGTTGCCGTCTTCGGCTCGCTCGGCCCCGGTCAGCGACTCCACGCCCTGGCGGATCTCTTCCTGCTTGCGATGACGCACCTGGCTGGAGATATCCGGACGGGAGACGGCGAAGATCCCGGACTCACCACAGCAGCGGTCGGAGAGCTGCACGGGCTGGCCCATGAGCTCCGTGGCCACGCTCGTCGGGTTCTGCGTCTTGATCGACGGGTGGCAGGGGTCGTGATAGAGGTACTGCGTGGTATCGCTGCCCTCCAGCCGATAGCCCTTCTCGAGCAGGAACTCGTGGATGTCGATCAGGCGGCATCCCGGGAAGATCCGGTTGAACTCGTAGAGTTCCAGTTGGCTGATGCACGTGCCGCAGGAGACGACCACCGTCTGGATGTCCATGTAGTTCAGGGTGTTGGCCACCCGGTGGAGGAGCACCCGGTTGGCGGTGGTGATCTGCTTGGCGCGATCGATGTAGCCGCCGGCGTGCTGCGGGTAGCCACAGCAAAGGTACCCCGGAGGGAGAACGGTCTTTACCCCGGCGTCATGGAGCATGGCCAGGGTGGCCATGCCCACCTGGCTGAACAGTCGCTCCGGGCCGCACCCCGGGAAGTAGAAGACCGCCTCACTGTTCTCATCGGTCTTCTGCGGGTCGCGGATGATCGGGATGTGGTCCGATTCCTCGGCACCGAGGATCTGACGCATGCCCTGGGGCGGCACGTTGGAGGGCATCGGCTTCTCGAGGAAGTGAACCGCCTGGGCGGGGATGCTCGAGCGCTCCGTGGTGCCGCCCGGGCGCCGTTTGAGCGGGAACACGCCCAGCCGGCGCAGGCCCTGGGAGACCTGGCGTTGTGCGGCAAAGCCAAAGCGTGCCATGCCCAGGCGCAGGGTGTTGATCAGGCGCGGGTCGGTCAGGTTCAGAAAGCCCATGGCCACCCGCGCCTGCGGGCGCGTGCGCCGCTGCTTGCGCCGCTGCAGGATATCTCGCAGGCGGATGGTGACATCGCCGAAGTCGATGTTCACCGGGCAAGGCTTGAGGCACTTGTGGCAGATGGTGCAGTGATCCGCCACGTCGTTCATGACGTCGAAGTGGCGCAGCGACAGCCCGCGCCGCGTCTGTTCCTCGTAGAGGAAGGCCTCGATGATCAGCCCCGAGGCGAGGATCTTGTTGCGCGGCGAGTAGAGCAGGTTGGCCCGCGGCACGTGGGTGCTGCACACCGGCTTGCACTTGCCGCAGCGCAGGCAATCCTTGATGTCGCGGTTGAGCTCGCCGAGTTCGCTCTCCTCGAGGATCAGGGCCTCCTCCTCGACCAGGAACAGCGACGGTGTGTAGGCGTTCTCCAGCCCGGAGCCCGGCATCAGCTTGCCGCGATTGAAGCGCCCCTGCGGGTCGACGCGATCGATGAACTCGGCAAAGCGCTGCACCTGCTCGGGGTCGAGGTACTGCATCTTGGTCAGGCCGACCCCGTGCTCGCCGGTAATGACGCCACCGAGGGACTGCGCCAGCTCCATGATGCGGTCGACGATCCGCTCGGCCTCGCGCATCATGCCGTAGTCGCCGGAGTTGACCGGGATGTTGGTGTGCACGTTGCCGTCACCGGCGTGCATGTGCAGGGCGACGAACAGGCGACTGCGCAGCACGCGGTCGTGGATCTCGGTAAAGCGCGCACGCACCGGCTGCAGGTCGCGGCCCTTGAAGAACTCCTCCAGCGGTCGCTCGACCTCCCGGCGGTAAGAGATGCGCAGGCTGCGCCGCAGGAGCAGATCGATAATCCGGTCGTCCGGGCGGCAGTCGGCGCGGGCCGTCTCGTCGAGGAGGTCGTCACGCTCGGCGGCGGGGTCATCGAAGGCCTCGAGGATCCGCTGCCAGCGCTCGCGGACGCGGCTCAGGTGCTCACGGGCGGTAGCCTTCTTGTCGGCGAGGATCCGGTCGCCTTCCTCGCTGTCCACGAAGTCCTTCACCTGGCGGACCTCGGGCATGTCACCGTCGAGGTAATCGAGCAGCTCGCGGAGCATCGCCAGCTTGTTGCCCATCGACTGCTCGACGTTGATCCGCTCGACGCCCTCGGTGTACTCCGCCAGCCGCTCCAGCGGGATGACGACGTCCTCGTTGATCTTGAAGGCGTTGGTGTGCGAGGCGATGGCCGCGGTACGCGAGCGCTCGGCCCAGAACCGCTGCCGCGCCTCGGCCGAGACTGCGATGAAGCCCTCACCGTTGCGGGCGTTGGCTAGGCGTACGATGCGCGACGCCGCCTCCGCCACCGCGTCGGGGTCGTCACTGGCCAGATCCGCGAGCAGGATCATCTTGGGGATTTCGCTGCGGTTGGCCTTCGGCGAGTAATCCACAGCCTGGATGTAGCGCTCGTCCAGGTGCTCGAGTCCGGCCAGTGCCACGTTCTCATCGGCAAGCAGGTCGTCGCGGATCTCGGTGATCGCCGGCACCGCTTCGTGCAGGTCGTGGCCGTAGAACTCCAGGCAGACGGTGCGCTGGTGCTCGGGCATGCGGTGGACGAGCATGCGCGCCGAGGTGATCAGCCCGTCGCAGCCCTCCTTCTGGACACCCGGCAGACCGCCGAGGAACTTGTCGGTAACGTCTTTGCCCAGCCCCGGCTTGCGGAACGAGGTGCCCGAGAAGCTGAGGATCTGCGGCTCGCCCTCCGGGGTGCGCCCGTCCCGGGCGTAGTGCGTGACCCTAAAGCGCACCGTGTCGAGGTCATCGAGCTTGCCCAGGTTGTGGTCAAGGCGCTCGACCTCGATCCACTTCGCCTCGGCGGTGATCATCCGGAAGGAGACGATGTTGTCGAGCGTCGTGCCCCACAGGACGGCCTTCTTGCCGCCGGCGTTCATGGAGATGTTGCCGCCGATGGTCGAGGCATCCTGAGAGGTGGGGTCCACGGCAAAGACGCGGCCGTGGGCCTCGGCGCGCTCGCTGACCCGGCGGGTGACGGCGCCGGCGCCGACGTGGATGGTGCTCACCGGGCCCTCGACCCCCGGCAGGTCCACCTCCTCGACGGGCGAGATGGCGTCGAGCTTTTCGGTGTTGATCACCGCCGAATCGCCATCCAGCGGAACGGCACCGCCGGTGTAGCCGGTGCCGCCCCCACGGGGGATGATGGTCAGGCCTTCTTCAATGCAGGTCGCCACCAGCGGGGCGATCTCCTGCTCGGTATCCGGTGTGAGGACGAGAAACGGGATCTCGACCCGCCAGTCGGTGGCATCGGTGGCGTGGGAGACCCGTGAAAGGCCGTCGAAGCAGATGTTATCGCTGCGCGTATGACGGGCCAGGCGGCGCTTGATGCGTTGCCGGCGCTGGCGCTGCTGGCGGTAGTGTTGCTCGAAATCGCGGACGGCCTGGCGGGCCCGCTCGCCCAGGTCAATGCCTTTTTGATTGCCATCGGCGCGCGCGAAGATCTGATCGACGCGGTGGTGCATGGAGCTGACCAGCGCGCGCAGCCGGCGGGGGGTGTTGATCAGGTCGTCCTGGATGTAAGGATTGCGGGAGACAACCCAGAGATCGCCGAGGACCTCGAAGAGCATGCGCGCCGAGATCCCGGTGCGCCGCTCACCGCGGAGTTCATTGAGCAGGTCCCAGGTCTCCTCGCCGAGGAAACGGACCACGATCTCTCGGTCGGAGAAGGACGTATAGTTATAGGGAATCTCGCGGATACGGGTCGGTTCCTGGGTATTAGCGGCCATTCTCAACGGTCAGGGTTGCCATCGAAGCTGAACATGGTATCAGGCTCGGGGCCGCGACTCGACCAAAGCCCCTGCCAAGGCAGGACAGGAGGTCTTGTGAGCGAAGAACTGCAGACGCTTCAGATGCTGGTCCGGCGCCTGGAGGAGGGCGGCCGGCGCGACGCGGTCCGTTCACTGGATCGGGACGAGCTCCACCGCTGGGATTATCAAGCCGTGGCCGAGCTCGCGCGCCGGTTGAGCGCGGGCCTGGTGGAGGCCGGTGTGGAGCGCGGCGAGCGGGTCGCGTTGTTTGCCCCGAATAGCGCCGAGTGGGTCATCGCCTGCCTGGCCATCCTCGATGCCGGCGCGGTGGTCACCCCGCTGGATACCCAGATGCCGCGCACCGAGCTGGTCCATGCGCTGGATGATAGCGGCGCGCGCCGGGTCTTTACCGCCGGCGAAGCGGCACGGCGGCTCGAGGGTCTGGAACTCGAGCAGCCCCTGGAGGCGATCCGCCTCGATGAGCCGGCGGGCAACGGGCAGAGTTGGCGGGACTGGCTGCGCGAAGACGGCCCGGCGGCGGCGCAGGTCACCCCGGAGGATCCGGCCACCCTGTTCTACACCTCAGGGACCACCGGCATGCCCAAGGGGGTGCCGCTGACCCACGGCAATATCACCACCAACCTCAATGCGCTCCTGGGCCAGGAGCTGGCCCAGAGGGACGACCGAGTCTTCGTGCCGCTGCCCTACCATCACGTCTACCCGTTCACGCTGGGGTTGATCACGCCCCTAGCTCTAGGGGCGGCGATCGTCCTGCCATACTCGGTCCTCGGCCCGCAGATCGTGCGCGCCCTGCGCGAGGGGGATGCCACCATCATCCTGGGGGTGCCGCGGCTCTACGAGGCCCTGGATGGGGCGATCCGGGGGCGGGTCGCAGAGCGGGGTGCCCGCGCCGAACGGTTGTTCGAAGGCATGGCCCGGCTCTCCCGCGGCGCCCGGCAACGGTTCGGCTGGCAGCTGGGGCGCCGGCTCTTTCGCGGCCTGCATCAGCGCATGGCGCCGTCGGTGCGCATGGTCGTCTCTGGCGGGGCGCCTCTCAACCCCGAGATCGGTGAGCGGTTGCGGGATCTGGGCTGGGAGGTGGCCACCGGATACGGCCTGACCGAGACCTCGCCGATCCTCACCTACAACCCGCCGGATCGGCTGCGCCTGAAGGCGGCCGGCCTGCCGCTGCCGGGTGTGGAGCTGCGGATCGAACCGCTGGAGGAAGGGGCGCGCACGGGCGAGGTGCTGGCCCGCGGCGGCAACGTCTTCCAGGGCTACTGGCAGTTGCCGGAGAAGAGTGCCCAGGTGTTCACCGCCGACGGCTTCTACCGAACCGGCGATCTGGGCTGGTTCGATGACGACGGTTATCTCCACCTGGAGGGCCGTGCCTCGGAGATGATCGTCCTCGCCGGCGGCGAGAACGTCGATCCGGAGCGGGTGGAGGCGGCGCTGTGCGCCGCGGAGGTGGTCCGCGATGCCGGGGTGCTCGAGCAGGAGGGGCGTCTGGCGGCGGTGCTCTTCCCGGAGCCGGCGGCGGTGCGCGACCACGACGATGAGCAGGTGCGCCAGCGCCTGAATCAGGCCCTGCATGAGGCGGCCACGGTCCTGCCCAGCCACCACCAGATCAGCACCTATCGGGTCAGTCCCGACCCGCTGCCGCGCACGCGCTTGGGCAAGCTGCGCCGGCACAAGCTGCGGGAACTTTTCGAGGCGCTCGGCGCGGGGGCGACAGAGGTCGAGACCGGGCCCATGCCCGAGGAGCGGATGGCGGTAGAGGATCAGCAGCTGCTGCAGATCCCCACGGCCCGACGGGTCTGGGAGGGGCTTGCCCGCCGGTATCCGCGGGTTCGCCTGACCCCGGATAGCAACCTGCGCCTCGACCTCGGGCTCGATTCGCTGGGCTGGGTGGATCTGACCCTGGAGCTGCGCGGCAGCGTTGGCGTGGTCCTGGAGGAGGAAGCGCTCGGTCGGATCGAGACCATCCGCGATCTGCTGCGCGAGGCCGCCGAGGCCGCGGAGATCACGCCTGGTGATGAGGGGCGGGGCATCGGACTGGTGGAGCAGCTGCGCAACCCCGAGGCTATGCTCAGCGATCAGCAGTTGCGCTGGATGGCGCCGCGCACGGTGTTCGAGCGAGCGCTTGGCGCTCTCTTTTACGCCATCGACCAGATCCTGTTCCGGGCTTATGCACGGGTGCGGGTGGAAGGCCTGGAGCATCTCCCCGAGCGGGATCCGGTCTTGCTGGTTCCCAACCACCTCAGCGCCGTGGATCCGCCGGCGCTGGGCTCGATCATGCGCTACGCCCGGATCACGCGTATGCGCTGGGGTGGTTGGACCGGCCTGCTCTTCTCGAATCGCCTGGTGCGAATCGTCAGCCGGGCCTGTCTGGTCCTGCCCATCGACCCGCACACCGGGCCGCGGGGCAGCCTGGCCCTCGGTGCGAAGGCGCTGCAGGACGGGTACGGACTGGTCTGGTTCCCGGAGGGGCGGCGTTCCCCGGACGGTAGCCTGATGGCCTTCCAGCCGGGGGTCGGGCTATTACTCCAGGCCCAGCCGGTGCCGGTGATCCCGGTCTGGATTGAGGGGACGGACCGGGCCATGCCCATCGGTACCTACCTGCCGCGCCCGCGGCGGATCACCATCCGCCTCGGCGAGCCGGTGTCGGTGGAGACTCTGGATGCCGAGGGCGAGGGCGAGGCGCCGGAGCAGCGCATCGCCTCGGCGCTACAACAGCGCGTCGCCCGCCTCGGTGAGGGTGGATCAGGCGAGTAGAGTGTTACGGCAGGGAAGAGGTGCCGGCGGGTTCAGTCG
>LKMJ01003929.1_pt1 | contig 13922 bp, 21 predicted proteins | sample 643391 | NCBI WGS metagenome assembly LKMJ01 (sample SAMN04112250, study PRJNA286221) | soda lake metagenome | biome: soda lake; feature: Kulunda Steppe; material: water; isolation source: sample PL-Br10 brine of Picturesque Lake | place: Russia: Kulunda steppe | collected 2010-07
CACACACACACACACACACACACACACACACACACACACACACACACACACACACACACACACACACACACACACACACACACACACACACACACACACACACATACACGCACACACACGCGCGCGCACACCCACACAAACACACATGCGCACGCACGCAAACAAATGCAAGCACAAACGCGAATGCAAACACACAAATGCAGGGCACCTCCGGGCACCCCTGGTAGACAGCAAAAAGCCCATACAGCTAAAGAGATCCATGAGATGCTTGATCGAGCTGTTCGGCTTGTTGCAGGTATTCTTTTGTGGCATAATGCAAAGGCATGCAAATTTCTATTGAATCAGCTTTTCAATGAAGCGACTCATGATTTCTGATTGTTAATTGTTTTTTAGGAACTGCATAATATCAACACATGGATGCTATCTTTAAATGCATTAACAGACGTGATTGTAGCGCTCGCAAATGAGTTGTAACCTGTTTATAGAAACCTTGATGTGTTTCATTGGCCTCGACACGTCTATTTTCATGTCCGACCAGAAAACAAAATCACCAAGGACAATGCTTGGGATCTGAACATCATTGACTACATGCCATCCTTGGTAGAGACCTTGTCCCAGGAGGACCACTTCAACTTCCAGAAAACCAGTGTTGCTTTGCACGCCAGTGCACAGGTGGGCTAGCCCTGAGCCACCTTTTCCCCTGCAATTTTGTTCAGGCAGGTTTGAAGCTGCATTGATTGCCTTAAGGCACTTTTAATCCTAGTGACACACAATTGATAAACCTATGCCTCTGTATAACCACAACGAGTTTCAATGCCACGCAATTTGCTTTGAGAAATTGAAAGCTTGATAATTTGCAGATGCAAGTCATTTTTCCATCAGTATTGTCATTTTTCAAACATCAGTATTGTATGCAATTGGTCTTAATCTGACTGCCAATTCCATGCCATGCAGAGCATCACTCAGTGTGCCTCAGGTCAGGGCTATCAGGAGAGAATAATACACAAGGCCGTATTTTTGACACCTTGCTCTTTCCAGGTGTACTCTAAGCGAGTAGACTCAGCATATGAGGAGGTGTATGCGAGTATATCTGGCATAAATGTCAAGAATGGGGCTGCAGGTGTGTCATGCTTGTGAGGGAGCTTGCGTCAGTTCCACTTATCCCTTCAGAGACTGTTTGACAAGAAAATAGAGAGTGCGCAGCCAACATGTAGGACATGTTAACAATAGTAATCATCAGAGTAAGCAAAGACAGAAAAATTGATCATGGACAAACTGATGGCAGCGTTCCACGTTGGAAACAGGGCACCATTCAGAAAAAAACAGGGTATTTGTAGAGAAGCTTGAGGAACTTGGATGCTTGAATCCATGCAATGCTGCTCTATGTCCAGCCTAGCTTGAGGAACTTGGATGCTTGAATCCATGCAATGCTGCTCTGTGTCCAGCCTAGCTTGAGGGACTTGGATGCTTGAATCCATGCAATGCTGCTTTGTGTCCAGCCAAGCTTGAGGAACTTCGATGCTTGAATCCATGCAATGCTGCTCTGTGTCCAGCCTAGCTTGAGGAACTTGGATGCTTGAATCCATGCAATGCTGCTCTGTGTCCAGCCTAGCTTGAGGAACTTGGATGCTTGAATCCATGCAATGCTGCTTTGTGTCCAGCCTAGCTTGGCAGTTGTATTTCACACCACTTCAACCCTGACATGCTGCGCCAGCCAGACGTGAGCAATGGTGCTTGTAACCCTGCTCTGGGATTGCAGCACCTCAGGATGCTGATGGGGAGCAGGCCACAGAGGCAAGTGGCCAGGGGATGCGTGCACGCAAGCATGACGCCAACCCAGCGTCTACTATCTCCACAGAGGAGGCGCTGCGTGGGAAGGAGGTGCGTGCATATTTGTATGTGATCAAATGGGTGCATGCCTGGGCGCATGCATGCGTGTGTGCAAGACAACAGAACAGCAACTGCACATGTTTTCAAGGCTGGCGGGCAGCAAGAGCCACTGCGCACTTGCAGGGCCCGCCCCTACCCGGCAAACCGTCCCTGATGGAGCCGTGACTTTTGCCCAGCCTTTGCCCTGGCTTACATTGATTGTCCAGGTCAACGAGACCTTTGAGCACGACCCAATGTTCTACCGACTGACCAAGCTCTTTGATGAAAGCAGCGCTGCAGGTGTGTGGCGTTGCAGCTGCACTCTGGTTGTAGTAGATTGCATTCCTTGATTCCGCCCACGTGGCACTGCAACTTTCCCTACATGCAGAGGTGCTGCCTGAGGGATTAAGGCTTGCTAATAACACTAACGGCTGCGGGGTTGAATGCCAAAAGCTACCTGCTAACTCCATGCCTATCATCTTGCTGAGGTCCGGATGCCTAGGGCTGGCTGCTGATCCCAAGCCAGTCGCACAAATCTCTACAAGTGTTTCGCTCCAAGGCCAAGCTTGTTCTCCGTGCTGCTGCATGTTTTTCACAGGCCTTATGATGCTGAATGTGCCAGCATACTATCAGGAGCAGCTCATGCTATCTGCAGCTGAGACGCCCATGAGTGCATTCCCGCAAGGCATGCCATATGACAATCTCGCAGACCAAGAACCGGTAAGAGATAGGCAAGGGGGCTGCCTATGTAGAATTGTCACAGAGTTTTGTTCTGTTGCCCATGATAAACAGCGATGCCCTCATTTGATTGCTGCAACCAATGAAAGCACACGCCAGAGTTGTGCACAAGCACGGGAGGATGTGGTGTGAGAATGTGATGCATAGCCTGGCTGAGATTGTGAACTGGTGACTCGGGATGCATGTATGGCTCGGCCTTTGATCAAAAGTCTCACACCCAGTGAGAAAAAATGTGCTTAAGCCCCTTTGTGCCTGCCTGACCATTAAGCTGACCATCAAACCTGCACTGTCGTGGTGTTGGCTTGAAGGAAGTGCGCAAGACTACTTGCCAAGCACAAGCACTGCCTCATCCTTCAGCACTTCGTCATTTTGCTGGGAGTGATCCACTGCCTTAGTGGTACTTTTCTTTTTCAGTGAATGGGAGCAAGTACATTCCTCGGCACTTGCAGTGGCTTGCCAGTTCAAAATAGTGCCCTTGGTTTTGTTTGCTCAAACATTTTACTTCGTGCTCTTGATTGATGGTTTGTTGCAAATCAAGCAGGTGTATATCAAAGGTCTCAACCGCCTTGGTGAGCTCCTTCAAGTCTACAGGTAAGACTAAATATGATCAGCGCACTCGCAATGGTGCCCAGCAGCTTAGTTCAAACACCTCGCCCAAACAAGAAGGTTAACAGATCATTTTACAGGGCCTCCGTTGTGGTCCTGGTCTATTTTTTCCACTTCAAGACAACCACTCAAGAGGCACTCCAGAGCTAGGTGGTCAAAATCCTTTTATTGTGGTCCCGGCCTAAACTTTTCACTCCATAACCACCAATCTAGAACCAGGTCCTTGCTCTGCAAGCCTCCTGCCTCCTTGCACACACAACAGCTGTCAATTGAAGAAGCTGGGCTGGCAATACACCCAAGCAAGGCACTGCAAAGAGCAATTTACTTGATAGAAGATGGGAGTGCCTCTTATTGAGGTGTTGCACAGCGGCAGCAGTAGCTCGTGCAGCTTTGAGGGCCTCTTATTGAGGTGTTGCACAGCGGCAGCAGTAGCTCGTGCAGCTTTGAGGGCCTCGCCCTCTTTTCTGAAGAACAAGGCCATAAGACTGCTGAGAAAAGGTGATGTGGAATGGACCTGTGTTGCGCAGGGATGCAGACATCACGCCTTCGGTCCTGGGCCTGCACGCCAAAGCCGACCCAGAGGCCTGTGCCCATGGACTCCCTGATGAAGACATTGTGCGGTCTGCTCTAGGTGTGTCCCAGCTACAGGAAAAGCAACAGATGGATCAAGCCTGTAATCCACCCCTTGTGCATTCTGCCTGCCGCGACCCCTTGTGCGTTGCTCTTCATTATTGCTGGCCTCTTGCTCTTGTTTGTTGCCTTCCACCTTTGTAATGATATTGTTGGTAGCTATCCCACACCCTTACACAAAACCTGCAGATACCAAGCAAAGCAAATGCACAGAACAGAGGCTGAGAGGACTCTTGCGCACCAATAGAGCAGGGACAATTCGTGGGCCTGAGAAGCTTTGAAGCATGTGTGCCCTTTGCGCGCCAGTGCAAGCAGTGCTTACCAGTGCGTGCCAGTGCAAGCAGTGCCTGCCTGTGCGTGCCAGTGCAAGCAGTGCCTGCCTGTGCGTGCCAGTGCAAGCAGTGCTTTCCAGTGCAAGCAGTGCTTAACAGTGCATGCCAGTGCAAGCAGTGCTTAACAGTGCTTACCATTGTAAGCAGTGCTTAACAGCATAAACGGATGCACCGCATGGGTATGGGAGCTGTCGTTTTCTCGGCCTTTAGCAAAGCAAACCTGGTTGCTCTGTAGGCTTGCTTCCAAGAGGGTAGAACTTCCTCACCTGAATGCGTCCAGACCACACCTTGTCACAGGCTCTTTGCAACAACAATCCGTGTTTATGTACGACACTTGCATGCATCTCACAGTGGGCACCCAATGCGAGCGATTCCTAAGGGGTTTGGGGGGTTTCCTGACCCGGAAATTTGCGGGTGTGGTGCCCCAGCAGCACCCCGCTCACTCACTATGTCTTCCCAAATGCATGTCTTGTCGCAGGCCCTCCATGCAGACTGCGCGTTGCCCTGCAAGAAATTTTACGCACCTTGCAGCAAGCCCCTTGCGCCTACTGTACCCTGGAACCCCATCGTGCGTGCTTTCCACAGGTACCCCCAATGCGCGCGCGGCTACTGGTGCTCAGGGGTCCCCGCAGCAAGCCGTGCCGGACCAGGCTTGGGGTGGCGAAGCAGCTGCGGGCCCAGAGCAGGACGCGCGCAGCCAGGCCAGCCCCGGTGGGCCAGAGGGTAAGCAGCGCATCATGCCCGTGCTGCTGTGACGCTTGTGGCGCACCACCACTTACTGGCCATCTGATGGGGCCCCTCTGATGGGGTTCCCTCTGCTGGGGACCTCTGCTGGGGCCCCTCTGATGGGGACTTCTGATGGGGCCCCTTGGCTGGGGACTTCTGATGGGGCCCCTCGGCTGGGGACTTCTGATGGGGCCCCTTGGCTGGGGACCACTTATGGGGCCTATTGGCCACCTATGTCACACCCGTATGGCTGACCCATGGCGCTCTACTGGCCGCCTATGTCACACCCGTATGGCTGACCCATGGCACTCTATTGGCCACCTATGTCACACCCGTATGGCACAACATTTCCTACCCATACAGGTCACGTGATATAACACACCCGCACGGCTCACCATTGCCCACCCGCATGGCACACCATTGCCCACCCATTAAACACACCCACACAGCACACCATTCCCTACCCATACAGGTTATATGATGTAGTACACCCGCATGGCACACCTGATTGGCTCACCCGATTGGCATACCCATGGGGCGCCATGACTGCGGACCGCTGCAATGGATGCAGCTGCAGGCGCCTTTTCGGATGCGCCCTTTGAAAAGAGCGGAGACCCCAGTGGCAGGCGTGCACTGTGCAGGATTGTGACCTCGCGCGGGCCATGCCCGCGTGCGGGTGGGGCCTGGCTGCAGCGGCTGCGCTCTGCACACGGCTGGGCAGCGCTGTGCATCCCACCAAAAGGGGGGGGGGGGGCCACAGTCAATGGGAGGCACACACGTGGAGCCTTGAACAACCAAGGGACATGTCCCATGGGTGCCAGCCTTGCGGGATCGCGTGCCTGTGGCTTTGAGAGAACCAGAAGCAACACACTCAGTGCCTGCGGCTTTGAGAGAACCAGTGGCAACGCACTCTGTGCCTTTATGCCTATCTACTCAGGCTGGGCATAGTCGTGCACCTTCCATGCCCGCATGGGTTTGGCGGCACAATGCAGTTTGTGTGCTGGGCCTAGCTGGCGGCAGGGCGCACCCTGGACATGCTTGCGTCCATGATGCTTGCAGGCATGGAACCTGGAGATGTTGGAATGGATGATGTGTGGCAGGATGCTGGCAGTGAGGAGGGCGGACCGTCTGATCCGGCACCCATCTCGTTTGGCATGGCCGAGGAGGATGTCCCAGGTGTGCGTGTGTGCAATGCGTGTGCAAACACTGCCTGAAGCAGCTCAAAATGCACACACTTTGAGGAGAAGTGATCGCGATTTAGATGAGACGCGTGTGGTTCGAGAATCATGGCAGTGATATGCAGAGTTCAAGCCAGAGGGGTGTGAGCTGAAGGCGATGACTTGAAACGCAGATGCAAATTGAGATGAGGGGTGGCACGGATGTGACGCTGCCCCATCAGCAGGCTGCATTCAAAGCTTGCTGTACGCACACTTTACGCCGCCCTACACACAATTTGAGGCAAAGCGGTCGTGATTTAGATAAGACGCGTGAGGCTCAAGAATGATGGCAGTGATATGCAGAGTTCAAGCCAGAGGGGTGTGAGGTGAAGGCGATGACTTGAAACGCAGATGCAAATTGAGATGAGGGGGGGCACGGATGTGACGCTGCCCCATCAGCAGGCTGCATTCAAAGCTTGCTGTCTGCACACTTTACGCCGCCCTGACCAGGTTCCTACGAAGCAGGCTCCCTTGGGGATGACCTTGCGCCAGAGCCTGACCAAACCGGAGCGAACAGTGACGAGGAGGTGAGACGCCTTTGCCAAGGGCTTGACGAACCAAGCAGCGCTGTGGCGTGCTGTGCGTGTGCAAGCACCATTGCTGGGAGGGCGTATCCCTCACGGGTGCAGCTATGCTGCTGCTCCACGCCCGCTCATTCAATGCATGAGCACAGCTTGTCAGCGGCAGCTGACCCTGTAAAGGCCCGTACCCTGCACGTCCCGTGCCTGGTTGCATACCGCCAACGGTCCGCCTGGCAAACCCCCCTGCGTCAGTATGCAGCCTGTTCACACAGCATCCAAGCGGCTGCCAGGCTGGCAGGCCATCCAGGCTTACAGCGCTTGAAGGCAGTCAGATGAGCAGGGTAATGCATGCACATGTTTGCCCTGTTTCCTTGTTGGGGTACTGATGCCGTGTTGGGGGTACATTGTCTGCATCTTGTCAGCACCAACAGGCCGCCCCCTGCATCTTGTCTGCATTGTCTGCATTGTCTGCATTGTCTGCATCTTGTCAGCACCAACAGGCCGCCCCCTGCATCTTGTCTGCATTGTCTGCATTGTCTGCATCTTGTCAGCACCAACAGGCCGCCCCCTGCATATGGAGTTTGCTTTCAAATGTGTCTACTGTGATATTCTGGCAGCAAAAGGGAGAGCGGAAGGGGTGTGAGGGGGCGGGTGAGGTGTGCCAACTCGTGCTTGCACAAAAGGCACCTCTGAACCGGCCAGTCAGCGTGCTCCGCACTGCATGCGACACCCCAAACAGCCCGCTCCGCATTGCATGCGACACCCCAAACAGCACGCTGCGCATTGCATGCGACACCCCAAACAGTGATGGGTGTGGGGAAGGGGGCGGGGCAGTAGTGCTGGCGGGTAAGGGCGTGGTCAAGGGGCTGTGAGCAGATGCAAGCGCGCGGGAGTCCAGGAATGCGCCTAGCTTGCACCTTGGGAAGGGGGTGCGCCCCTTTCCCTTCTCCCTCCCCCCTCCCTCAGGGGGCCCCTGATTCATTTCTCTTCTCAGCATCAGGGCATGGGCACACGAGCGTATGCTGTTGCAGCTCTTCCGAGCCGGCCAGGCTTGCTGCACCCTTGGCAGATAGATGATTTCCTGCAGGGACTGCTCACTGTTTGAGGTGCCCCCCATCATCTTGAACATGGTGCCCTTGCAGGCCAGCCAGGCCCAGTCATGCGTCAGTCATATGGCGTCATACCTGGACATTGACGGCCTCCACCGTCAGCACAGCAGGAGCACCGCCAGGAGCACCGCATGGGCGGGGTCTTCCTTCTGGAAGTTCAGGAGCAAGGCTGCGAGCGTGGAGCCAGGGGCGGAGAGGCCAGCGGCACGGGGAAGGTGGGCAGCGACCCTGTGCGCACTGCTTGCGTTGAGGTAGCCTGGTGAGGGGGAGCTGTAAGATCAGGAGCGGTGCTGTGAGCATGGAGCCGGGGGTAAAGAGGCCAGCGACACGGGGTTGGTGTACTAGGTTGAGGGTTAGGGTGGCGATTCCACGTGCGTTGCTAGTATTGAGGTAGCCTGGTGTAGGGTTGCTTCCCAGGGGCCCCAATTTGAGTAGGAGGTTGACCACTTTTGGATCAGAAGTGGCCAGCTCCAGAGGAAAGTGTGGTGCAGCGGACCTGCAAATCTGTATGCATATGCGGCTGTGCGCATATGTGTGGTTGTCTTATGCTGCCGTGTGTACTGTGCACTTGTATGCTTCCTATTATAAGGACAAGACACTGGTGCAATGCTGCCAGCGCTCGCTTAGATTCCAATGGCAATCGTAGGGTCAAAATTCCTGTTACCTGACATGTTTTGGCAACTGACTCATGAAGTCAGCCCTTGTGCTGCAAAATGTGGGGAGCTTTCATAGCATTGAGAGCAGCGCAAGCAGTCAGTGTCATGAGCAGCACAAGCAGCCAGTGTCATGAGCAGCGCAAGCTGTCAGTGTCATGAGCAGCACAGGCAGTCAGTGTCATGGGCAACGTGCGACAAATGTGCTGGTCCAAACTTTTGTGTTGCTGGCCATGCTCGTCAATTGTGCGATACAATCATGGTAGCGTTGCACGCCATGTGCATAGCTTTTTGTGTGCTTCTTTGCCGCTTCTGGCGTGTGCCTGTGCTTTGTAGCTTACTCTAAGCATGCTGCTTTGCTCGCTAGACGCCCTTTCCATGACAGACAGACAGTGCGAGCCAATCCCGCCCATATGCCCCCCCCTCCCAGGCAGCAGCTGTTGTCCCTGCTGCAAGGGCTGTGTTGGCTGGCTGCTAGGCTGTGTCAGGCCTGCTAGGCTGTGTCAGGCCTGTAGCAAGCCTGTGCTTGGTCCATGCCCTGCAGGGCCAAGGCCAAGCCTGCCTTCAGGTTCCAGCCGGACCAGGTGCCTGACCTCAGCCAGATTGTGGCTGTGGACAAGGAAAACATCAGCCAGCTGCGGCTGAAACGGGCCACGCACACCGTGACCTTGCTGCCTCAAGACATGCACTTCAAGGTCAGGCAGCGTGATCCAACCTTTTTGTGCCTGCCACCTGCCTCAAAACATGCACCTGAAGGTCAGGCCGCGTTATCTGCCCCTTTTGTGCCTGCCACCCTGCCTGTCAGCATTTAAGAATAACAAAATTACAAAATGGATAATGCTGCAAGGCCCTGCCACCCTGTTTGTCCGCCTCTGCCGCATCAGCAGCTTCTCTCCCCCGCCTACCCAGCCTGCAACCTGCCTGGGCCTCAGTCTGTAAACGGAGCCTGTGAGCTTGGACAGGTTCTTCTCCTGTATAGCTGAGCTGTACGCCGTGCTCTTTCAGTTTGCCTGCACTCCACGCTCTGTCGATGGTCTCTGCGCTCTACCAATTAGCCAGCACCCTGCGCTCTACCCATTAGCCCCACTCTGCGCACTACCGGTCAACAATGCGCCTGCCACAATTATGTTGGCCTATGGTCAGGATTCTGTATGGTCAGGCCTTGAATGGCTGACCAGAATGAATGACCGGACTGAATGGCTGACCAGACTGGATGGCTGACCAGACTGTAAACTCCACATCGTGCAGGAGAGCCAGCTGTTCTCCCTGCCAGGGCTTCCCCACAAGACTGTGCTCGACATCTGGTCCGGCCACCAAGCAGCCGACAGAGCAAGCAAGCACAGCAAAGCAGCTGCCCTCCAGGGTGAGCTAGCTGTGCATGCTTGTGACACTTCTTGTGGCCATGGTGCATGCCACTACTTGCCGCAGTGGTGCATGCCTCATTTTCTCTCTGCAGCGCTGCCTATGCTTCACCTGCACGCTTATCACCTTGAAACAGCGCGCGCCGCTCCTGGGCTCCTGTAAGCCATCGAGCAGCCACGCTGCTAGCCAGCGGCGAGGCACACAATTCTTATTTGTGAACATCATCAAATGCCGAGCAGCATTGAACGTCCAGCTGGAAGCTCTAGCCTACCGACGGCGTCTTGCGTCCTAGTGCATCTGCCTTGCGGTGGACGGCATGCAGGCGCACCCTGCCCTCAGGAGGAGAGTGGCCAAGGTGCCTATGGGGACATGGGCGGCTTTGGTGATGATGGCGGCCTGGGAGGCGGTTTTGAGGACGATGACTTTGGCACGTGTGAAGGCAGCGAGGGAATGGGGGCAATGCGAGCGGGTGCGGGGGATGCTTGTACGCCCCAGACCTGGGACTTTGAACACCTCAACGATGAGCAGGTAGGGGCGTGGCAGAGGTTTGGTTGAGGCATCTGCGGCTTCACCTGGCTGCTGGATGCAAGAATTGCCGAGTGCTCCTGGATTATTATTGTGGACCAAGTGCGCCTTGCGCGTTGCCCGTGCAAGCGCCCCCCATGCCTGACTTCTCAAGCCGCAGGGTGGATGGCGCAGCCATCTCAAAGCAAACCAGAGGAGACTGTGCCGCTGCTTCCCCTCTATGCCTGCTGCTACATGCTGCGCCTTTGAGCCCCCTGACCCGTCCTGGCGAGTCCAGACAGCACTGGCTGCCATTCAAGCATCTCCTAATGGCCTGAAACAGGCACGGTGTAGGTAGACACCCGAGTGCCCCTGAACGGCCCTGGGACTCTAGTCTGGTATAGCAAGCATGGAGCGCAAGCCCGGTATCCCACCTGTGAACCCAACTGCGTGCTGCCTGCATGCTCCTGCCTTGCCCGCCTGCAGCTCATGGACCAGCTGCTGCTGCCTGCGCCCCGGAAGGTGGCCAAAGTGGACCTGACATATGACAAGGCGGCAAAGCAGGTGTGAGCAGGGGGCATGCACTTGTGCCCGCCTAAGCTTAGGTGTGCGCAAAAGGGGAACAGCAGGGTCTGCGCGGGTGCGAAGGGCAGAGGGACACACGTGCATGACGCGCGAGTCTGTTTTTGGTGGGAGCAGGAGCTCTGTTGATGTCGATGATAACCAGCTGATGCTTACTCGTGCCTGGTATTGCAATGAGCACTGTCAACAAGAAGTGCTGGAGTGCTGGGATCTTGGACGCTTTACATAGTCTGGAAAGGAGCAGTGATTCCCAACATCACGTGAGAACATTACAAAAGATCCCACAGTCAGAATTTGTTGTTGATGTGACGAAGAGGTTGAGGAGTATTTGGAGCCAGGCAAACCAGCTAGGCAATGAAGATCAGGCGAACAAGGCTGCAAAATATCATAATTGGGTTGCTTTGCCTCTTAGGTCGGTGACTGTTGATGGACCGCCTTTTTCTGTACCTAGGTATTTGCATCTGGATTTGGGCAGGCAAACATAGCGCAACGTGGCACGTTTCAGGTTGCATTCCCATACGCTGCGTGTCGAGACAAGAGGCTGGGAACATCATGATGGTATCTGTGATAAGTGTGGCTTGCAGACAATTTAAGACGAAAAACACGATCTTTTCCTGTGTCCTTGCATGCAAATGTGTTCGTTGAGGCTTCAATTTGCAGACTTGTTTCACAATTTACCACTGGCACACAAAATTATTGTCAATCAGGCTGGAGGCTTTCATTTCTCTCAAACTTGTTTTGAGGATGTCTTCAATTTTTTCCAGAGACAAACTAATGATCCTATCGTTTTATCTCAGAGCTTATGGATGTTTTCTGTATGGCTGGTGTTCACCAGCAACCTGAACAGTCAAACTACCTGGCTGAAGGTCAAGCTTAAACTTACTCGCGTCTGGGCCTCATGGACAGTGCGCCTGTCCAGGGTGGGTTCAGCAAAAGTCAGGGCATGCTTGGCTGAGGTGCTTAGGATGCCCTTCTCGGTGCAGGTGGACGTGAAGGCCTTGAAGGACATGCTTGGGAGCAACATCAAAGCTCTGTGGGCACAGCAGCAGCACCAAGAGGAGCAGCACAAGGAAACCGGTGGCTTCACCTTTCAAGAGGTGACGCTGTACCCGGATAGGAGGCCTCGCCCGGTTGCATCACTGCATGAGTGCCTTGGTTGCATCACAGCATGAGTGCCTAAGTTGCATCACTGCATGGGCGCCTTAGTTGCGTCACTGGATGAGCGCCTTGGTCGCATCACTGCATGAGCGCCTTGGTTGTTGCTGTTGTTCACGTGGGTGTAAGGCTGGGACAGCCAAGAGCTCCGCATGCTCTCCCTCTCAGGTGTGGATGAGGGCAAACGCACCATGTCTTGGTTGTTGCTGTTTGTCAGTTAATGCGAAGTAGTTGGTGCGCGCATTCTAGAAATACGCTCCATCTGGTTTTGAAAAGATCCTGGGACAGGGAGCATGCAGCTTAGCACGCCGTGTGCTGCTGCGGCCCGAAGCTTCTGCTTGACTTGCAGCTTTGGTGGGCTGGTGGGACTGCCAGGATGGGCCATCATTTCAGGGGCAAGAGTAGGACAGCCAGGATGGGCCATCATTTTAAGGGCAAGAGTGCCTGTGAGCCTCATGTGCTTTTGCCGTGTGCCCGCTCCCATCAAGTGCGCGTAATGCGCAAGCTGTTGAGCGCTCAACATGCCCCCTCCCATCCCGGGCACCACCTGCACTCCCATCATGCGCACCACCTGCACTCCCATCACGCACTCCATCAGCACTTCCATCATGCGCACCACCGCACTCCCATCCCGGGCACCACCTGCACTCCCATCATGCGCACCACCCGCACTCCCATCACGCACACCATCAGCACTTCCATCATGCGCACCACCCGCACTCCCATCATGCGCACCACCCGCACTCCCATCATGCGCACCACCCGCACTCCCATCATGCGCACCATGCCCACTCCCATCGCACGCAGGTCATCAAGCAGCTACCGGGAAGCGCCCTGGGGAACAATGGCGATGTGTCGGTTCACATTTGCTTTGTGTGCCTGCTGCACCTGGCCAACGAGAACGGTCTGGCCCTCAGCAACGGAGGTTCCTTGGGCTCTTTGGCTATCACCTGCCAGCCTTTCCTCTGAGTCCATAGGTCTAGTCTTCAATGGTCCTCCCAATTATACTTCCCCTGCTACGTTATTCCTTATGCCTAGGCTTGGCAAGGCTGGCCTTGTTCAGCAGGTGCAGCCATAGATCCCTTACCCTATGAACTTAGGAACTGGGCCCTTCGAATCTGCCATGGCAGCCCATGTTTGGTGCTGCGAGTGGACACTCTTGCCACTGTGGGATAAGGGCTCAGGAGGTCATAAATGCCTAACAGCGTCGCAGGGCAGGGAGACGCCAGGACTGGCTAGGCTGTGTTGAACACCATCGGTGTGCGCGGCAGTGTGTGCAAGGTACCGTTGTGTGCTACATGCGCTGATGAGCATGCCGTTAAAATGTGCTGCATTTAGCTGATTGATGCACATTGAACCAAATGTGTATGATGATAGCTCGGTGATGCTGAAGGCACATGGATGGGCATCTCATGTCTGTGCTGCACAGATCTGGACATTGCACTGATGCCTTGTTGGTCCTCAGGCTGAGGCTGAGTCAATTGGCAAGTTGTTCGAGCCGCAGGCCGCAGATCTATGCTCAAAATACCTGTCAACAGGCTGGTACTTAGTGCTCAGGGATCTTTGCTCAATAAAAAAGACCACTCCTGAAAGTTTGACCTGATACGGAACTGCTCAATAGGAGCACTAAGGCCGCGGTCACACTTGTAATTAATTAGACTTTTAATTATCTTTTCGTAATTATAATTAGGAAAAAGATAATTAATTAGGCGGTCACACTACATAATTATGGACTTAGGGCGAATTCGCATTACACTTTTTTCCTGAGGGAAAAAGATTTAAAAAGGGGGAAAATACGGAAAAGATTTCCTGGACCATTCGCATTACGGAAAAAAGAGGGAAAAGCGAAGGAGAAAACATCATTCGCATTACAAGGTTAAAAAAAGGCAAATTAACATGGAAAAAGCGTGACAACATC